>Ga0310690_10012676_pt1 | contig 10332 bp, 8 predicted proteins | sample AusTroGonzalo_MG_2_FD_207661 | JGI IMG/M metagenome (GOLD analysis project Ga0310690, IMG submission 207661) | Bovine rumen microbial communities from tropical cattle in Woodstock, Queensland, Australia - Gonzalo_04 (v2) (version 2) | ecosystem: Host-associated > Mammals > Digestive system >...
CTACACAGTGGGTGAACAAGTGATTTACCCTTATATTGATTTCGACGAATTCGACTCGCACAAGTTCTACGACATGCTCCGTGCCGGCACCATGCCGACCACCAGCGCCATGAGCGAAGAAGCCTATATGCAGCACTTTGAACCTGAATTTGCGGCTGGAAACGACATCCTTTATGTGCATTTCTCTTCGGGACTGTCGAACACCTTCACCATCATGAATCAGGCGGTGGAGAAATTGAAGGCAAAGTATCCCGAAAGAAAGTTCTATACTGTTGATACGTTGGGAATCAGTGCTTTGTGTTACAATATTGTCCTCGAAGTGGCCGACTTGCTGAAAGCCGGCAAGACTGCCGAGGAAATCGTGGATTGGGCCAAGGTGGAGGTTCCGAAGTTCCCGATGTATTTCTTTGCCGATGACTTGAAGTTTTTCCGTCGCAGCGGTCGTGTGAGCGGCTTGGCCGCCACGATGGGCGGTTTCATCGGCATACGCCCCATTATCTACTTGGATAACAATGGCAAGATGATTTCCATCGGCAAGGAAACGGGGCGAGCTAAGACCATTGCGCGTTTGGTGAAATATGTGGAGGAACTTGGCGAGGATGTGAAAACCCACCGTGTGGTCATCGGCCACAGCGACTGTCCTGACATTGCTGCCGAAGCTGAACGATTGTTGAAAGAGAAATTCGGTCAAGACCTGAATGTCATTACCACCGTCGTCAATCCGACCATCGGAAGCCACTGCGGCCCCAACGGCATGGGTATTTGCTTCCATGCAAAACACAGGTGATTTCAAGATTTAAAATTCAAATATTTAAAGATTCATTTGGTGATAACGATAACAGAAGTACAAACCAAAAAGCAGCAGAAGGAGTTTTTGGACTTTCCGCTGAAACTTTACAAGGATTGTCCCAACTTCACGCCGCCCTTGTACATGGACGAGAAGAAAATCTTCCGCGATGACTTCGTTTACAACGATATGTGCGAGTCCATCCATTTCAACGCCTACAAAGACGGCAAGGTGGTGGGACGCATTTCGGGCATTCTCCAAAAAGCTTCTAACGAGAAGACTGGCAGAAAACAAGTGCGTTTCTCGCATTTCGATGTCGTTGAGGATGAGGAAGTTGCACAAAAGCTACTCAAAACAGTAGAAGACTGGGCTGTCAAGCTGGGCATGAACGAGGTGATTGGTCCTTTGGGCTACTCCGATCTCGAACGTGAGGGTCTGCTCATTGAAGGCTTTGACTATCCAGCGACCTTTGAGGAAAGCTACAACTATGCTTATTATCAAGGATTTGTTGAGCATTTTGGTTACAAAAAGGATGTGGATTGGACAGGTAGTCGTCTCCGTATTCCCAAGGATTACGATGGCGAGTTGGACAAGCTTTCTGAGTTTGTGATGAAGCGTTACAACTTGCATCTTGGCACGGCGAGCAACACTTCGGATTTCCTCAAGAAATACGCCGATGGCATTTTCGAGCTGTTGGACAAGTCCTACGACCTGCTTTATGGCACCGTGCCTTTCACCGAGGGCATGAAGAAGATGATGATTGACAATTTCCGCATGGTCATCGACGTGAAAAATGTGGCCGTCATCCTTGACGAAAACGAGAAGATGATTTGTTTCGGATTGGCTTTCCCGGGCATTGCCGATGCAGTGCGTCCGTCAAGTGGACGACTCACACCATTTACATTAATAAGGTTACTAAAAGCCCTGAAGAAGCCTTCCGTCATTGATCTCTGCCTCATCGGCGTGGAACCCGAATGGCTCAACCATGGCATCAGCGTGGTGGTAGCCGCTGGACTGATGAAAATGCTTCGGAATGATGGTGTTCTGTATGCGGAAACCAATGCCAACCTTGAAGAGAACTACGCCATCCAGAACCTATGGAAGCGCTTCGACGAACAAAAAATCAAGCGCAGACGCTCCTATATAAAAGTGTTGAAAGTTGATAATTGAGAGACACACTATGATCAAAATGTTAATAGACTGCTTCGGTGGCGACCACAGCCCCGAGGCCAACGTGGATGGAGCCTTGGCTGCATTGGATAAGTTCTCAGACCTATATCTCATCTTGACGGGTAACGAAAACCGTCTTCGGAACTGTCTGAAAGGCAGGACATACGATGGTTCACGCCTTGAAATCGTCCATGCACCAGAAGTCATTGGCTGCGATGAACGCCCCATTGATGCCATCCGCCTGAAAAAGGAAAGCTCGATGATAAAAGCAGTGCGGCTGCTCCGTGACCGCGACGACATTAACGCGATGGTCAGTACGGGTTCAACAGGTGCCCTTGTGGCTGCCGCTTTGACTCGCATCGGTCGTGTGAAAGGAGTGATACGTCCAGCTTTCTGCCCAATTTTACCAACTATGAACGGCGGCATCGTCGGCGTTTGTGACAGTGGCGCCAATGTGGAGGTAACGCCCGAGCATTTGAGGCAATTTGCCATCATGTCGAGTCTTTATATGGAAAAAGTCTATGGCATTGAAAGACCGCGTATTGCGTTACTCAACGTGGGAAAAGAAGCAGAAAAAGGTGATGAAATACGACAAAAGGCACACATTTTGTTGAGTGAGACCCCCGAAATCCATTTTGTGGGCAATATGGAGAGCCGCGACCTGCTTTCGGGCAATTACGATGTGGTGGTTTGCGATGGTTTTTCGGGCAACGTGCTGGTGAAAACGACGGAAGGCACGGCCCTTGAACTGTTGAAAAAGCTGAAGAAGGACATCTATTCGAGGCCGATTTACAAGTTGGGTGCTCTGCTGATGAAGCGGATGTTTATGGAGGAAAAGGAGTTCATGAACTACCAAAACTATGGCGGTAGCGTGCTCCTCGGCACCTCGAAGACCGTAGTTAAAGGTCATGGCTCAAGCAAGGCCACTGCGGTGAAGAAATGCATCGAACAAGCTTATAAGATGGAAGTCAGCTCGTTGTCATCAAAAATGGAAGAGATTATTATGAGGTATGAGCATTACGAGTATTAAATTTTGAAATACAAAATTAGGAATTAGAAATATAAACAATTATGTACGAAGAAGTTAAAACTATCCTTGCACGTCAGCTGCGCATTGCTCCTGAAAGGGTTACACTTGATGCCCAAATCAAGAAAGACCTCGGAGCCGATTCCGTTGATATTCTGCAACTTTTGATGCGTCTTGAAGACGATTATGGTGTGGTCATTCCTGATCAGGAATTAGCCAAATTTGAGACCGTTGGTGATGTGGTAACCTTTTTAGACAATCTTCCGAAATGAAACATATTACATTGATTATCATTGCAATGCTATTCTCAGTAGTAGCGTTTGCCCAGCAGAGTTTGGACACTGATTTTACGCAAACCAAACTGATTAAGGTCTCAGGAAAGACAATCCAGAAGGAAGGTCACCTCACTTTTGATGGAAACGACCATCTAACAATGACTTATACCCAACCCGAAGGCGACTATTTCATCATTGATGGCAACATGGTGAGAATCAAAATGGACAGTAAACCGAAAACCGAACTTGATGCCAGTAAGGTGAAGATGGTGCAATTGCAACGTTCCACGTTGTTGAATTGTCTTGCAGGCAATTGGGAACAAGCCGCCGCCGATAACAATGCTGGCCTCATGGTAACCGAGATGAATGGCCTCAAGACGGTTTCCATCGTGGCTCAAGGCAAGGTGCAGCGAGGTGGCTACAATTCTATCGAGCTGGTTTACCGCCTTTCCGATGGTGTACTGACTAAGTTGGTTCTGGAGGAAGCTACTGGCATCCAGAACACTTACGAGCTGAAGTAAGGCACAACCTTACAGCGACCTCAATGACACTGCGAAACCACCACAAGGTGCCATGCGCAGCTTCAGCGTCGATTTACTCGTCACCGTCTTTTTGGTGATGGTGTAGGCTTGTGCATTGTAATGCTCGTCGGGCAGACCGCTGGCATCTTTGGCATCGGCATAGATGGTAGCCTCATATTTCACACCGGGTTTCAGGAAATCCAGTTTTACCGTAACCTCACGGGCATTTTCGTCGGTGATGCCGCCCACATACCATACATCGTGTGGCTGGGCGTTCTTCAAATCCTCGGCTGTGGCATCGTCGGGCAAGGCATACACGAACTTCGTTGCATTGGAAACAACGTCTTTCTTGCCATCACGCAAGGTGCCGACACCTTCGGCGGCTTTGTTCAAGGTAGAAATCTTGGGGTGGCGTGCCGTAACAATGTATGCGCCAGGTTCGGCTTCAAGATAGAGGGTCTTGTCCCAGTCCACAGCCACATCCTTGATGAACTGGAAGGCATCCATGAATTGTGCGTAATGCTCTGGGAAGTCGGCTGCCATCTGCAAGGGTGAGTAGAAGGTCACATACAAACCCAACTGGTTGCAGATAGTGATTTGCATCTTTCCGCCCCAAGGCACGATTTTTCCCATGTCGGTCTCGAAGATGCCGGGGGTGTAGTCCATCGGACCGCCTTGCAAGCGCGTGAAAGGCAAAATGGTGGTGTGTCCAGGCTTGATACGCTCGCGGAATTCGGTGCCCATGGCGCTCTCGTTGCCAATCATGTTGGGCCAAGTACGGCAGAGACCGGTGGGCCTCACTGCCTCGTGTGAATTCACCATGATATGATATTTGGCAGCTTTTTCAATGGCATAGTGGTAGTGGTTGTTGATGGGTTGGCTGTAGTGGCCTTCTCCAAAGGGGATGATGGTGCCTACATAGCCGCCCTTCACAGCATCGTAGCCGTATAGGTTCATAAGGGCGTATGCCTTATCCATCCAACGCTCGTAGTTCAGCGTAGAGGCAGAACTCTCGTGATGCATGATGAGTCTGATGCCTTTCTTGTGGGCATATGCGTTCAAGGCGGGCAGGTCGAAGTCGGGATAAGGTGTGAGGAAGTCGAAGACGAAGTCTTTCTGCTTGGCGTACCAGTCCTCCCAGCCGATGTTCCAGCCTTCGATAAGTAGGGCATCGAAGCCATTTTCAGCTGCGAAGTCAATGTAGCGGCGTACGTTGGCGTTGTTAGCGCCGTGGGTTCCGTTTGGGGTGGCATGTTCATAGTCAGTCTCACCCAACTTCACCGATGGGAAGTCATTGGTGTAGGACCAAGTGCTCTTACCTGAAATCATCTCCCACCAAACGCCCATGTACTTCACAGGGTGGATCCATGACACATCCTCCAAAGCGCAAGGCTCATTGAGGTTGAGAATGAGGCGAGAAGCCAAGACATCAGTGGCTGACGTGCAGACCATGACCGTGCGCCAAGGTGTATGGCAAGGCGCTTGCAAACGACCTTTGTAGCCAGTGGCATCGGGGCTGAGGAAGGCACGGAAGACCAGATTTTTGTCGTCAAGGTGGAGGTGCATGGTCGGGTAATCGAGGGTGGCCGCCTCGTGAATATTGAGGTAGAGGCCATCGTCGGTCTTCATTTGAAGGGCGGTTTGCACGCCTGTGGGCGAGAATGCCGTCCAAGGCCAGCCGCCGTCTTTGTGGCCAGCTTCCCATAAGTCACGGATTTCCGACAGCCGCGACTCAGTGAAGTTGTATTCTTGCGTGTCGAGGTCGCCGGGAATCCACCAAGCCGTATGGTCTCCCGCCATGGCAAACTCAGTCAGTTCCTCCTTAATCCAGAAATAGACCAAGGCATTTTCCATCGGGAACTCGTAGCGGAAGCCTAGACCGTCGTCATAGAGTCGGAAACGAATCTGCATCACGGTTGCCTTTTTCTCGGTCGAATGGTCCATACTTTCCACTGAACCAATGGGTTGCTCCAAAGTGACGAGCATCTCATTATAATGGTTGCGTATTTGTGCTTCTTCGCCCCAGACGGGTTCCCAAGTCTCGTCGAAAGTGTCGTATTTCGTATCTTTCAGGACAAAGGCGTGGGCTAAATCGTCGCGCCATTCAAGGGTGAAGCCCATTTTCGAGGGTAGTACCACGGGATTATCGGCGCGGTTCAAGGCATAGTGCGGTACACCGTTCACCACAGCGAATTTCAGTTCAAGCTTACCGTCGGGACTTTGCAGTTTCACTGCATCGGCGGGCATTTCGGAGACGGTTCTTCCTTGGGCGAAACCAAGGATAGGCATGGCGATGAAGGCCAATAAAACAAGGAGTAGATGGAGTTTTTTCATGGTGATGATTGTTTATGTTGAGGCAAAAGTACAAAAAAGTAAGTTCCAAACTTCATCGGGTCATCTGTTTTGATTGATTTGTTGATAAGTAACTATTGAAAATTAAATTACACTATGATTGTTTTGACATGAGATTTCATTGGCCGTATGCAATCAGCTGTCAGCTATCAGCTTGGTTGCACTAGAGCTGAAAGCTGATTGCTTATTGCTGAATGCCAAACAGCTACATCTCATGTCTTTTATGTAAACTAAATTTGCTCATCAACTTAATTGAAAAACAACTACTTTTGCATTTCGTATTCAATTTGCATCGCTATGGTTCTTGTCATCCTATTCATCGTTTTGTTTTTCCTTTTGCCCGACCTTTACATCTCGCTTGTCTTGATGAAAGATGCAGCTTGGTGGGCGCATGTGTTACTTTGGCTGCCGACCATTGTGGTGTTGGGTTTGATGCTGACCTTTAAGGGTGGCATTAGTGCGACGAAAATACAACTGTTTTCGGTGCTGGCACTTTGTTTCGCGTTGCCGAAAATAGCCTTTGCCGCCTTGTCGTTGCTGGGCAGACTGCTTGGGCATGTTTGGTCTCAAGCTACATTCATCGGGAATTCTTTTGGGGTCATTGTTGCTTCATCCATTGCTCTGTTGGCGTTTTATGGCGTGTTTTTCGGATGGAAAGCTCTAACGGTCAAGGAAGTGAAGTTGTCGTTTCCTGACCTTCCAGAGGCGTTTGACGGGTATAGAATTGTCCAACTCTCTGATTTACATGTGGGAACTTATGGGGATAAAACGGCATATCTCGAAAAAATAGTGCATCGTGTCAATGATGAACAAGCTGACTTGGTGGTTTTCACTGGCGACCTTATCAACCTTTCGCCAGAAGAAATTTCGCCTTTTGAGCAGGTTTTGTCCGAATTGAAAGCCAAGGATGGCGTGTTGTCGGTTTTGGGCAACCATGATTATGGCATCTATGGCATGTCGAGGCGGCAACCTTTGGATATTCGTGAGGTGGCGACACCCGTCATTGAGGCCGAGCGGCGCATGGGATGGGAGCTTTTGCTCAATGAGCATCGGTTTATCCATAGGGGAGCGGATAGCCTCGCTGTGGTGGGTGTGGAGAATACGAGCAAACCTCCTTTTCCCAATATCGGCGACCTGAAAGGAGCCATGGCGGGCATTTCTGAAGGCACTTTCACCATCCTGCTTTCTCACGACCCAACGCATTGGCGCATGGAAGTGGTTTCCGAAACCGATATTCCGCTGATGCTCGCTGGACATACCCATGCCATGCAGTTCAAGATAGGAAGCTGGTCGCCGGTGAAATGGATTTATCCCGAATGGAGTGGACTTTACGAAAAAGGTTCCCAGCAGCTTTATGTCAGCGAGGGCATAGGTGGCGGCTTCCCGTTCCGTTTGGGCACGAAGCCTGAAATCGTTGTGATTACCTTGGAACGGGATGCCACAAAATAAGCAATTACGCTTATCTTACCTTGTTTTTAGTGAAACCCAATGGGTGTTCTTGCGCTGTTTCTGCCTGACAATTGTTCGTTGGAGCAGAGTGCCATGAGGCGTTCCATGTCTGGGTCGTTGCCGAAAAGCAAGTGGTCCACCATGACTTTGCGGGCAATGTTCTCGATTTGGCCGCCGCTGAAGTCGAATGAGAGGGCGAGCTTGTGGGCAATCTCCTCATTGAGCTTGGGCAGGAAACTCCTCCAGATGCGGGTTTTGGCCTCGACGCTGGGCTGGTGGAATTCCACCTTGTAAAGGAAACGGCGGTCGAAGGCGCTGTCCAAGTTGCAGGTCAGGTTGGTGGTGGCAATCATGATGCCGTCGAGGTTTTCCATTGATTCGAGCAGGATGTTTTGGATGGCGTTTTCGGTCTTTTCCAAGGTCGGGTTGGTGCCACCGATGCCCGTGCGCACCGAAAGCAAGGCATCGGCCTCGTTGATGAGCAGGATGGGGATGCGCTTCGACTGCTTGACCAAACGGGCGTAGTCGTCGAAGATGCCCTTAACGATTTTCTCGGTCTCGCCATACCACTTGTCGCGCATGGTCGAAATATCGACCTGCATGATGTCGCGACCTGTCGAGCGGGCCAGCTGGAAGGCGGTCTCGGTCTTTCCCGTACCGGGCAGACCATAGAATAGGCAGTTGAAGCCTTTGCGCAGGTTGGCGGCACTTAGGCGCTTGCGGATGGCCTTGAGTTGTTTCTCGCCGAGCAGACCCTGCAAAGTGTCGATTTGTTCCTGGTCTTCAGCGCAATAGAACAGGGCTTTGGGCTTGATGGCCTTGCTCGTGATGAGGTTGGCGTTGGCGACATTCTGTTGTTTCATTTCGCGCTTGGGCAGGGTGTATTCGCTCAGGAAAAGGCTACGTGCCTTGTCGGTCAAGGTGAACACATCGCGGTTGAAGAGGTTGTCGCGTCCTAACGGACTCAACAGACCATCCCTGACAAAGGGGTGTATGCCGCTGAGGATGTCGTCGCGGAACTCGAAATAGTTGTCGATGTCGTCGTCGAAATAGTCCAACGGCACTCCGTCCTCATTGTCCATGAGGAGCTTCTTGCAGAAGCAAAGCATGACGAACTTCTCGTCCTTGCCAACCCTCAGGTTGTTGATGGTTTTAGCGATATTAAGTTGGGGGTTGTCGTCTATCAGCGACATGGTTTCTTGGATAAGCTCTTCGTTGCCAATCAGTTGCAGACATTCCTCTTCGTAGATGAGCGTGCGGAACATTTGCATGAACTCGTTGGGGGTGAGTTCTGTGGTTTTGACGATGGGCATGCCTTGGTTTTCGCAAAGCATGGCTTGGGCTTTGTCGGTGAGTTGGAAGGAGTTGGAACGGGCGCGACGGTAACCTCCGCAACCGCAGACATAACGGCGTTGCAGTAGAACCTTGATGTCGGCCCTAAGCTTCATAATGGTGATGGGGCCGCAGTTGAAGTAGCATTCCAGGTCACTGAAGTCCACGATGCTGAAGGGGCTATTGACGAAAGGGCAGAGCAGGACGGTCTGCATAGGGGTGAGTTTCAGGTCGTTGGCGACGGACTGGATGAGCATCTTGTGCTCCTCGAAGAACTTGTTTTTCAGCTGGCAATTTCTCGTGATGGAGATAAGGATTTCCAGCTTGTCGAGCAGCTTCATGTTGTCAATGGTTAAGCTGTCCTTGGGGTCGGAGAGTGCTTTCAATTCTTCCGGTTCTTCTTGGGTTTCATCAAGGAAGTCGTCGGTGTCAAAGTCAACAGGGTTATTCATGACGGTAAAATCTTTATATTGTTTTTTTGTTTGTATTAGGGAATAGTTGCCTTCGGCGTCTTTTGCAACGCCGAAGGCAAAAAAAAGTGTCAGGCGCACTTGCGGTAGGGAGTGCGTCCTGTGTTGAGGAGTGCAAACAGTTTGTTGAGGATGTTGTGGAGCCTCTTGTCCACGGCTTGGTGGCTGATGTGGAGTTGGTTGCCCAAATCGACGAGCTTCATTTCCTGGCCGTTGAAGCCAAAGCGGGCTTCGATGAGGCTGAGTTCCTGAGGAGTGAGGCGCTTGAAGGCCTCTGAAAGGGAGTCGAGCAAGTTTTGGCGTTCTTCTTCCCAGTTGCAGAGCCAGTTGCTGTGCTTGTCGGCAGTGGCGTCCTCGAAGACTCTGGAGTCAAACGTTTCGCTGTAGTGGAAGTCGTTCTTGTCCCAGCTCGACTTCAAGTCAACGGGAAAAAGGTCAAGGAGTTCGCCTTTCATGGCGTTGTCAATCACCGTCCGGGCGTATGATACGAAGGGTTTGCCTTCGTTGAGGTCGTAGGTTCGAGTGGCGAGCACCAAAGCTTCGTAGCCGACGCTGTGCATGTCGCCTTCGCAAAGCCTGTTGTTGCTCTCGAACTTGTTCATGAAAGATTTAGCCAGTTGATCAACGAGATAGAGGTGTTTTTCTACCAGGTGGTCTTGATACGCCTTCAGGCTGATGAAGGTCGTTGCTTGTGGTTGGGCGTAGGTGCCCTTACTGTCGTAGCGGTTCTTCATTTGTGTGCTGTTTTCGTTGATAATCAATTGGTTGACGGTGTGTTTGTAAAAGGACAAATGGAGGCATATCAAACAGGGCCAGAGGCCAAGATGACAGATGGGCAGGCCCGACCTTTCGGTCGAGCCTTCAGCAGGACACGATGGTCATTGCGCGTTATGAGACGCGACGGGTCAGCGCGTGACGGACCGTGATAATTCTAGGGGTGAGTGGACAA
>Ga0310690_10012678_pt1 | contig 10331 bp, 16 predicted proteins | sample AusTroGonzalo_MG_2_FD_207661 | JGI IMG/M metagenome (GOLD analysis project Ga0310690, IMG submission 207661) | Bovine rumen microbial communities from tropical cattle in Woodstock, Queensland, Australia - Gonzalo_04 (v2) (version 2) | ecosystem: Host-associated > Mammals > Digestive system >...
AAAGAATCAGACAAATAACAACAGATAAATTTGTAGAATGATTTTATAGAGAAGAGAATATAACAGCAAAATTATGATTACCTAGAGTACATAGTGTACAGTTAATGGTAAGATGAATAGGGACAGCAAATTATACACCTGAAGTATTCTGAGTAAGTTTAGATTCTAACCAAAGGAATAGATGATAGAGTTTAAACAATGAGATGCTTATTGAAATAACTTCAATAACTGAGATGAAGCATTACTAAGTGATTCTAACCGACCTAGAGATAGTTTTTGATTAAGGATTAAACCTTGAATGCAATCAGATAAATGGGATTTCAGAAGTGCTAATAAGAATACATATATGACTCAGTATCAAGTAAAATGAGTAACTTATGTAGCTTGAAGTACAACATGAGATTTACTTTATCAATATCCTACAATATTTCAGGAATCATTTACAATGGATGATTTATCAGATTTGGTATGATACCAAAACTGAAATACAACAACAGTATATAATACATACGATCAGGCATATATACAGAATGTTTTAATTCCATTCTTAAAATGAGATTCTATTTGATCTCCAAGTATAAAGATAAATAAAGATCATAATATAGAGATATTAAGAGATTGAACATATATGGTATATATGTATGCTAATTTCATATACCCTTATCCTCATGATACTTCAAGGAATGAAAAACTATTTGTAAGTATTAAGGATCTAAAGGATATGAGTAATCCTGTAGATGTAAATAGAATTTCAGCTAGAAGTTGTTTTACAAATGATTGAGTTGTAGCAGAATATATATGAGCATTACAAAAATGAACCATCCTAAATTGCTTCTTATGACATACATTCTCTTGAGAAACTGTATTCTGTACTGTTGCTGCTAACATAATTCAGCTATCTTAAAAAATAACCAAAATCAAATTTTTGATTATATACACCTATGATTTATATCACAGGTGTTTTTTTATGACAACACGAAAAACTAAAAGAACAGAAAGCTGAACTAAGAGTAGAGATTACCTACTAGGTAGCCTTTTTTCAACTATTCTTACAGCTATTACTGATCCTAAAGATGACAAAGCAATAAAGATAAAAACTGATCCTGCTTACTGAAAAGCAACAGAATGGAAGAAATGAAGAAGACAAGGTGCAACATCTACTACTACAACTTATAGCAGTAGAATTTAGTTTTTTACTATAATTATAATGGCAGATATACCTGTAAAATCAATAGCTGATATTGAAGTAAAAGCTGAAGTATCTGAAAATGATAAGATACTTATTTTAGATAGTGTATCAGAAGAAGCTAGATTAGCTAGTAAATCTGAACTTAAAGGAGATAAGGGAGACACTTGAGATACTTGACCTCAAGGAGAACAAGGAATACAAGGTATTCAATGAGAAAAAGGAGACAAGTGAGATACTGGACTTCAATGACCTCAATGAGAAAGATGATTACAAGGGCTAAAATGAGATAAATGAGACAAGTGAGATAAATGAGACCAATGAGAAAAAGGTAATACATGAGAAAAATGAGATACATGAGCTGAGATAGAATGAGTAGAATGGATAGATAATGATATGGTATTTCTCAAGAATGATTGAACTTATGTAACACTAGAATGAGCTAAAGATGATTTGAAATGACCTGCATGAGAGGAATGACCTGCATGAGCTAAGATAGTTAGTGCTTCTTTTAATTGAAATGATATAGATTTCACTGATTCTGATTGAGATACAATTACATTAGAAGATGCTAAAATAGAATTAAAATGAGACCAATGAGAGCAATGAGAAACATGAGAAACATGACCTACATGACCTTCTATTGTAAGTGCTGCATTCTCAGGTAATGATATAGTATTTACTAAAGATGATAGTAATACAGTAACATTAGCTGATGCTAAGGTTGAATTAAAATGAGATAAAGGAGATACAGGTAATACAGGTGCAGCATGAGCAGCAGCAACAATAACAGTATGAAGTACAACTACTTGACAAGCATGAACTTCAGCTAATGTAACTAATTCAGGTACTACTTCAGCAGCTATCTTAGATTTCACTATCCCTAAATGAGATAAAGGTGATCAATGAATACAAGGAATACAATGACCTACATGACCTGAATGAAATGGTATAGCTAGTATAACTTCATCTAAGAGTTGAAAAATAACAACAGTAACAATTACTGATACTGATTGAAATGTAGATAGTTTCCAAATATCAGATTGACAAGACTGAGAAGGTTCATGAGATGTTATCTGACCTAGTTCAGCTACTGATTGACATTTAGCAGTATTTGATTGAGTTACATGAAAGTTAATAAAAGACTGATGAGCTATACCTGATGCTCAGATACAAAGCGATTGGGAACAGTCAGATAATACTAAGAAAGATTATATAAAGAATAAACCTACTATACCTGCAGCTCAAGTAAATTCTGATTGGAATAGTGCTAGTTGAGTATCACAAATCTTAAATAAACCTACATTATGAACAGCAGCTAGTAAGAATACTTGAACCTCTAGTTGAAATGTACCTGTATTAGATTCTAATGGTAAGCTAGATAATTCAGTATTACCTGCTGTAGCTTTGGTTGATACATTTACAGTAACTAACAAATCTGATTTAACATCTCTTAGTTCAGCAGATCAATGAGATATATGAATAGTTACAAGTGAAAGTAAGACTTATGTATTAAGTGTAGCACCATATTCAACAGCTGCTAATTGGAAAGAATTATTAACACCTACTGATGCAGTAACAAGTGTAAATACTAAGACATGAGCTGTTACTCTTACAGCTGATGATATATCAGATACTTCTACAACTAATAAATTTGTAACAGCTACAGATAAGTCTACATGGAATGGTAAACAAGATGCTTTATCAACTCAAACAGCTTATACTTCTAAAGGTTCAGCTACAAAAGTTCCTCAGATAACTACTAATACATTATGACAAGTTACATGAATTACTGAGGTAACTATAAGTCAACCTACAGTACCTACGAAAGTATCAGATTTAGATAATGATGCTTGATATATAACTTCTTCTAGTTTACCATGAAAAGCTAGTAGCTCTACAACATGAACAGTAAAATTATGAAGTGATACTACTCAAGCAGTAGCAGCTAATGCTGTATCATGAACAGCTAGTAGAACTTATGCTATCCAAACTAATTCATCAGACCAACTTGTAGTAAATGTACCACGAGAAGATCATACATATACAGCAAGTAGTTTTGATATAAAAGATTTAGCAGATTCAACTTCTCTTAGATCAACTTGGAGTGGTAAGCAAGATGCTCTATCTACTCAGACAGCATATACTACTAAAGGTACTTCTACAAAAGTAGCTACAATAAGTACAAACACACTAGGACAAGTAACAGCAGTAACTGAAACAAGTATAGACTTTCCTGTAACATCAGTAAATGGTTCAACTTGAGCAGTAAGTGTAAGTGAATTTAATCCATGAGGGACAGCTACAACAGGATATGTATTAAAGAAGACAGCAGATTGATATTGATGGGATGCAGAAAGCTGAGCAGTAACAAGTGTAAACTGACAGACTTGAGCAGTAACAGTATCAGAATTTACTCCTAGTGGTACAGCAACAACTTGATATGTAGTAACTAAAACAGCATGAGGATATGAATGGGCTGCACCTAGTGGATGAATCTGAATCTCAACAGATGCTAACAATATCCTAACAAGTTGAGCTAGTATCCGAGTGTGAACTGAAGCTAACTATCAAGCTCTAGCTACAAAAGATTCTAACTGCATATATTTAACAATATAGAATAAATCTGAATAATGATAGAATATTACAAAGAAAACTGAATAAATTGAGAGTGCAGGTACTGATTAAAGGCAATAGAGTCTTGTCGTTCCTGCCTCTTTGATACTCTTTGCAGACTTGAAAAGGATGCAAAAAAGAGAAAAGAAAAAGAGAAATCTGATTTATCTGATAAATAAATAATAGATGAATGTTTATATATGGGATACTACTCCTTGAACAGCTACAGAAACTTATACTATAACATCAGTATCATCTTCAGGTTCTTCATATTATAGTATAGCAAAAAGCTGATATAAAATAACTCAGGTAGTTATAGAATGAAGTACAAGTTATAATAGCCAACAATATTGTTGAGCATATCCTAAAATAAGTTATGCTACTGATAGGACTTATGAGGCATGATTATCTTTTAATTATGGTTCATCTTCTACTGATGTATCTTATGTAATGTACAGACAAAATAGTACAAATTACCAAGAGTATACATATCCTAAAGCTCTAATAAACTACTCATGAACAAATACATTCAAAATGACTTTAACAGAAACTTGATGGACTACTATTGTTAATAATACAACTAACACAGGTACATATAGTCCAACAATGAGTACAGTAGTAAATAATATATTTAATAGTTGAAATTGTCAGTGTATATGTTGAAATAATAGTTCTACAATACCATCTGTTACATTTACAGTAACATACGAACAGATATAAAATCAGATTTATCTTTTTTCTTAAACAAATGACACTTTATGAACATGAGTTAAAGAATGCTTATATAGGAGATGTATATGATATGCAAATAGATTTTAGAGGTAAAACATTAGCTCAATTACAAGATTTATGATGGGCAGAAACTAAATATAATGCTAACTGTTGATTATCCTATTGAGCTGATGGAGTACAAGTATATAGAGCATCTTGAAATTATGGAGTATGATGAGTTTATATCCAACTACCAAGAGCTATAACAGCAAATGATAAGATAACAATGATATTTACAGGAGTATGATGAAGTTGAGATACAAACTGAAGATTATTTGTAAGTTTAGCAGACCAACCAACAGTAAGTTTAGCATCATCAACACAAATAGAAACAGATTATTCAATATGTGTATGAAGTAACAACTCTCCTCAATGAATTACTTGCCAAAAGAGTGTAAACTGAACAAAAACTTGGGATGTGTTTACATTATCAAGAGATAAATCATGAAGTAGTTGAAATGTAGCTTGAGAATGTATATTAGATTTACCAAACAATAAAGTATCTTGGAACTGTACAGCACCATCATCACAAGTATATAGTATGGAATGAACAATAACGACAGATTGAAAGAATTGTATAATTTGAACTAATTATTTTATAGTATGGGCTTGATGTTATGTAGCAAGTATAAATCATAAACTACAAACTGCAGAGATAATAATAGAATCATAATTCAGACTTTTAAATCTAATAACTAATAATAATGACATGAGCAAATGCTAAGATTAAGAGAATATATGTTGGAGATAAGCAAGTACGACCTGATAAGATTCCTTGATACCAAGAAGTAGAATATATCCAATCTAGTAATACACAATACATAAATACATGAGTAATAAACCAATGGACTACATTAAGTGTAGATATGAAGTTTATTATAACTCAGACTAATGGTTCTAGTAATGAGGATGGACTATTCTGAGCAAAAGGAAGCACAAATCAAGCACCTACAATATATTTACCTAATTCTTCTACTAAATCATTAAACACTTGGTGTGGTAGTAGTACAGCATATACAGTATCAAGTAGTTTTACATTAAACACATTACATACTTTAACAGTAAACTATTCTTCATCTTGAAGAACATGAGTATATGATGGGACTTCTTTTTCATCATCATCTTGAATATCTAATAGTGCCAATAATACTAGCTGATATATGTGTTTCTTCTCAGATGGTTCAACTCCTGTAGCTAAATGTTATATGAAACTATACTCTGCTAAGATAACAGTAAACTGAACATTAACTCGTGATTTTGTACCTTGCTACAGAAAATCAGACTCAGTAATCTGACTCTACGATACAGTTAATTGAGTATTCTATACTAATGCAGGTAGCTGAACATTTACAAAATGACCTGATGTAAATTAGTTTTAAATCCTAACCAATAAACACAATGGTATGTTGAAAGAAAGGTAAGAATAATGGTTGAAAGAAGAAGTAAAATTCTGAATAAAGACCAGCATTTCTGTGAGCCTCTACTTGTAAGCTAAAAGAACAGAAATCAGAATAAAAAAGAAAAGGGATGGTTAATTATGCCATCTCTTTTTCTAATATCTCTTAAATGATTTTCTAGGACAATGAGAACTAGGATTACTCTTTCAAAATACTACAAAGATATTCTAATGGATTGTCTTGAATAGAAAGATACATAATAAGTTGTTCTGTTTCAGAATATTGATTCTTCCATCAAAGAGTCTTACCTGTTTTAAAATCAACAATTTGAATCTCTTTAACTAAATCTTCTCGTGGTTTAATACCATCTGATTTAATCTTATCATTCTTAACTAATCGTTCTATGAATCAATACTTCTTAGAGATAATATAATTCTCATACTTTCTGATTTCTTTCTCTTTATCAAAATGGACTTCTTTACCATCTTCTTTAATAGAAGTAGTAAGTCAGATTCAAATTATGCCTTTCTCTAAATGTGAATTGTAGTAATATACAAGCTCTACTAACTTCTCCATCTCTTAATAAACATAAATTCTAAAAAAAAGATTCTTTTACTACACATAAAACGGCTAAGAATAATGAAATAGTAGTAACTGCAAATCAAAATAGTAAAGTATACTCTCGTAAATCTTCTTTCTTCATTTTTTAATGATTAAATAAAACCATAGTAATAAATCTCTGATTAAGTTCAAGATAGAAAGAGATTTATTTTTCTAGTTCAGTTTCAAACAACATCATCTTATTAAGTTCTTCTATCTCTTTCTCTAGTTCTTCTACTCTCTTAATATTACTATCTCTTTCTTCTATAACTGTATTCAAATCTACTGTCAGTTTTTTATTTTCTTCTTTTAGTTTTTTGTTTTCTTCATATAATTTTCTATATTCAGAGAACTCTATATAATTCTTAGGTTCTCAATTTTGGTCTTCTAAACCAATTACTACTCAGCATTGTGTCATTCTATATCTTCATTAGTATATAAATCTTCTTCACTAACATAATCTACTCCTAATGCTGTATGATATGCTTTATATACAGCACTTAGTTCTTTTTTCAGCTTTTCATTTTCTTCTTCTAATCTCTTTATATATTCTAATAATCTTTTTATGTAGCTTTCAACTTGTTCATAAGAATATCTCTCCATATCTTATCTAATTAGGTAAATAAATCTAACTACTTCAACACTCATCTTAGTCTTAATTCTTCTTCAAAGGCTTTGATATATTCTTTATCTCTTTCTTTATCTGGTCAATCATAATAGTATTCTTCATAATCCTGCACTAAGCTATCATAATCTCTTACTAATCAATGATACCTAAGTCATACTCTTTTAAGATAACTTATTGTATTTTTTATATGTTCTGTTGTCATATCACATACCTTTATATATCTTCAGTCTTTTGTTTGTCGTATCATACTATAATTAAATATATATAAATCTAACTATCTTACACTTAAACTTTCAAAAAGCTGAACACACTCTTGTTTCATAAACGACTTCTGACTTGTTCAAGCTATACTCCAATGAGTATAAAATCATAATCAAAAGAACACAAGATAACATATAAACAAGAATACATAATCATATCGTTTCATTACTTTAATATACTAATCTAAAACTAACTAATCTCGTGGTAAAACTTTAATCAATAAAGCAACCAACAATGAATATATAATTATGAAAAATAACCATAACCAACAAGCTCAATATTCTGCTTTCTTTTCTTTTTCCATTACTTTAATATACTAACTAAAAAATCATACAAACATATTCTTATATCTACTTTTTATTCTCCTAACTCTAAATAGATTATTGAAATAATAATCTGAACTTTCTCTATTGTATTTCATTACTTTAATATACTAACTATCTAAAAGTCTGATTTATCTTTCTTCTATTCACTCTTATATATCACTATTACTATAAACATTAGAAAGATTATCATTATTGTATTTCATATTATTTCACTCATCTTTAGATCATACTCATAAATTTAACAACCTAATTATAATCCTGAAAATACACTTAACAAGACTTTTTAACCAAAATGTCAAAAATGGTTATATTTATGCCGTTTATTTAAGACAAAAAAATGAAGAAAACTGTAATTTTACTACTATTGATCCTATCAATTAGTATATGTTTGAATCTCTTTCAGTGGAGAAATCAAGCGGTTAAGTGTACTAACTTAGATTCATACCGAAAAGCTAAACTGCTCTATACTCTATGACATAAGAGCTTAGATGGTAATAAAAACTGAATACCATGTGAGAATTTATATCCTAACAGCTAATAATATGATCTGTATTAAATGCTGAAAGGAATCAGGTAAATCTAAATTTTGTAGATCCTGTAGAGAAGTTAAGCAAAGTGCAGTTAGTATCGTATCTCAAAATAAATCTAAGCTAATAAAATTACTTAGCTGAGATTATCTTACTCCTGAATGATTTAGCAAGTTTATTCTTTACACTAATAACATAATAAGCTATGGTAAAGTAGTAATGGAGTATAAAGAAGTTGATACTAGAACTACTTTTGAGAAAATTATGAAATTCTGAATATATACTACTAACATAATATCGCTATTGTTTATAGCTGAAATAATAATAACTGAGTTATAAAGCTGAAAAAAATCTTAAGTTGATAGCTATACACTATCAGCTTTTTTTTGATATTTTGAGATTGTTTTTATAACTTAATATTAAGATCATGGAACGAAAAACTGAACACTTTTTTGATGGTACTGAACCATCTATAACAAAAATTGTACAAAAACTACAACAGTATCCTCAAGAAGCTGAAAAGATTATTGACTATGTTATTGAGAAAGTAGAACACTTTACTGAATTTAGAGTAAAGAAGGAACACTTAAAACACAAGTACGACAAAAAACTACAAGAATTGTATGCTGATTACATGACAGAAGAAGAATAGTTTTATATCTTAACAAATAACAATGGATTTTATGAGTTTTCTTGGTGGCTTAAAGTGAGAATTTTTAAAACAAAAACTCTTACAAGCATGAATATCTCCTAATGATATTCAATGAGTAGATTTTAATAATATGAACGATCTGAACTCATTAGCTGAAAAGATTATGCCTAATATTATAAAATCTAATCCTAATATAGCTAGTATGTTAAAATCTAATGCTAGTTTATTATGAGAAAAACAAGCTGAAGTAGTTGAAAAGTTAGACACTGCTACAAAGATAGTATAAAAGATATGGTTATTGCAATGTAAAAGGAACTTCCCTATCTTTTACATTCTATTCTTATAAGCAATGGACAACACAAACTTTTGAGGTATGGGAACATGGCTAATTATTTTGATCTTGTTCTTATTCATGTGAGGTAACTGATTTAGTTGATTTGGTGGTAATAATGCTGCATGGTTATTAAACGGTATGAACAACAATAACAATCATGACAACACCGTTGATATAATCAACAACAATACTCAATGGCAACAGCAAATGGCTGCTCAACAGAATCTAGCTAATCAAACTACTCTACTTACTCAATGATTCTGTGGGGTAAATTCTAATATTGAAAAAGCTATATTAGCATGAAATCAAAATACTGCTGCTATCATAGCTGCTAGTGCTGCTAATGTACAAAAAGTATTAGATAAGATGTGTGAACAAGAGACTCAATCTCTTAGAACTCAATTAGCTGAAGCTAGAGTAATTGCTAATAATGCTGCTCAAACAAATGAACTTATCAACAGATTAGCTCCTGCAGCTACACCATCATGGATAGTAAGTTCTCCTTATACTTCTATCTATCCGCCTACAACTACAGCTGCTGCAAGTGGTTCATAGGATCATAAAGAAAGCTCTAAGTAGCTTTCTTTTTTATATTCTAAATTAGAAAAAATGAAAAATAACCAAATTTCAAAAACTGATTATATTACAGGCAGTTTACTTACTAAAGATTTTTATATGCAAGAAGCAAGTGCAGTATGAGTATTTGGTAATATCTTTTGAGGTATTACATTATGAGCTATACTAACTTATTTTTGAATGTCTTGAGAAGTACTACTTATCCTTACTTCTGTTTTAGTATTAGACTGGGTATTTTGAGTAGTTGATGCTTATATGCAAGAGACATTACAAAGTAAATTAATGGCTAGATGATTAATTAAGAAGCTAACAAGATGGTGTATACCATTCATAGTAATAGCAGTAATGAAATGAGCATGATTTGATGATACACAAATGATCTCAACAGCAATTTTATCAATTCTTATTGTTGCTGAATGATATAGTATAATCTGACATATATACAGTATTAATTATA
>Ga0310690_10012679_pt1 | contig 10331 bp, 4 predicted proteins | sample AusTroGonzalo_MG_2_FD_207661 | JGI IMG/M metagenome (GOLD analysis project Ga0310690, IMG submission 207661) | Bovine rumen microbial communities from tropical cattle in Woodstock, Queensland, Australia - Gonzalo_04 (v2) (version 2) | ecosystem: Host-associated > Mammals > Digestive system >...
GAAAACGAGGAAAAGGCGATCGCGTTCGCGGAAGGGCTGCGGACGTACGATCCTGTGACAAATCCGAAACCGATGGGATAACCGGGGCGGCGGATGGCGGAGGCCGTCCGCCGGTTTTCGCATAAAGGAGGACAACATGAAACTGCAACAGGCGATCGACCGGGTGGACGAGATGCGGCCGAATATGCAGAGCCGGTCGCTGAAGATCGATTGGCTCAGCGAGCTGGACGGGCTGATCTGGACGGAGCTGATCGAAAAACATTGGCTGAAACCGGGCGAAGAAACCCGGATGGCATCCATGCCGGAATACGACGACGACACGGACGCGGAAACAAAGCTGCTTGTGCCTGCGCCGTATGACAATATTTACCTGTACTGGCTGATGGCGAAAATTGACGAACAGACGCTGGAAACGGAGAAGTACAACAATGACCGGGCCATGTTCAACGCGAGCTATGAAAGCTTCAGCGACTACTGGACGCGGAACCATATGCCGAAAACGCACGTAAGGGAGCTGCGGTTATGATCAGATTGCCGGAGATGCAGGCCAGCCAGAAAAGCCTGCAGATGACAACCACATTCCAGGGATACAACCGGACGGATTCGCTGTACGACGGGCAGATGTACGACATGAAGAATTTGAGCGGGGATCTGTATCCGCAGCTCAGCCTGCGGAAAAAGCGCGGATACACGGAAATGCCGGGCAGCGCGAAGCTGACGGGCATCAACGGACGGGATCAGCTGACGTTCATCCATGGGACGAACGTGTACTGGGCGCTGGATCCGCAGCCGGTGCTGCAGGTGAGCGACGCGGAGAACATGAACCCGAAGCGGATCGTGAATTTCGGCGCGTATGTGTGCATCTGGCCGGACAAGAAGTATTTCAATACGGTGAACCTGTCCGACGCGGGCGACATGGAACGGAGATTCAGCATCGACGGCAGCGGCGTTTCCCTGACGATGTGCCGGGGAGACGCGACGGATTACGACATGACGAGCATCACCGTGGACGACGAACCGCCGGCCAGCCCGACGAACGGGCAGCTGTGGATCGACCAAAGCGGCGATCTGGACGTACTGCGGCAGTACACGGCCAGCACCGACGAATGGACGGAGGTTCCGACGACGTACGTCAAGATCAGCGGCAGCAACATCGGGAAAGGGCTGCAGGAATACGATGCGATCGACATATCCGGGATCGAAGCGCTTGACGGCGTGGACGAGCGGGTCGCGGCGCAGGTGGCCGCGCTGAACGGCAGTTTCATCGTCTACAAATGCGGCAACGATTACATTGTGATCGTCGGCCTGATCAGCAGCACGCAGCTGGCGCTGAAAAGCCAGACGGTGAAGGCGGATCTGACGATTCCGGACATGGACTATGTCGTGGAAAGCAATAACCGGTTATGGGGATGCAAGTACGGACTTGTCGGCGGGCAGGTCGTGAACGAGATCCGGTGCAGCGCGCTGGGATCCTTCCGGGTATGGAAGCGGTTTTTGGGGAACAGCCAGGACAGCTACGTGGCCAGCGTCGGAAGCGACGGGCCTTTTACCGCGGCCGTGACGCAAAAGAGCTATCCGGTTTTCTTCAAGGAGAACGTGATCCATCAGGTATACGGCAGCGCGCCGAGCAGCTTCCAGATCAACACGACGGTGTGCCGCGGAGTGCAGGAAGGCAGCGGGCGCAGCGCGGTGGTCGTGAACGAGCAGGTGTACTACAAAAGCCGGACGGACATCATGATGTTTGACGGAAGTATGCCAATCAGCGTCAGCGAGCAGCTGGGCGGAGTGCTGTACAAAAACGCACGGAGCGGCGCGCTGGGCCGGAAATACTATATATCCATGCAGGACAAAGCAAACGTATGGCATCTGTTCACCTACGACACGGAAAAGGCCGTGTGGTACAGGGAGGACAACTTCCATGCGCTGGGATTCGGGCGCGTGGACGACGAGCTGTACGCGATCGACGAGGACAGCAACAAGCTGGTCGCGATGACAGGCAGCATGGGCGAGATCGAGCCGGACTTTGAATGGATGGCGGACTTCGGGCTGAACGGCGTGCGGTACGCGCCGGGGAAGAGCGGATACGTCCGCGAGGACAGCGCCGGAGCGCGGTATCTTAGCCGGTTCAATATCCGTATGTATATCGAAGAAGGCAGCAGCGCGGAACTGGAAATCATGTACGACTCAGACGGCGAATGGAGAAAGCAGGGAGAAACGATCCGCGGGAACCGGATGGGAACGAAGATGATTCCCGTGCTGCCGCGGAGATGCGATCACCTGCGCTTCCGGTTGAAAGGCACGGGCGAATGCCGGATCTATTCGATCACGCGCGTGCTGGAGGTGGGCGCGGATGGGTAAACGGATCGAGCTGCCGCAGCTGCCGGCGGGAAAGGCGGAGGATCAGTTGAAGGCGCTGTACAGCTACCTTTATCAGATGGCGGAAGCGCTGAACAGCAACCTGGCGGACATCGGCGGGAACAGCTTTACGGATCAGGAAATGATCATCGTGCGCGAAGTCATCGGGGACGACGGAACCGCGCAGAACGGAATGGCGGAAGCAGAAACGCTGAAAAGCCTGATCATCAAGACGGCGCAATTCGTAAAGAGCGAGATCGACCAGTACAACATGAAGCTGATCGGCACGTATGAAGCGGAAGGGAAGCTGGGCAGGTATGTTCGCAAAACGCAGTTGGACGTGGACGTGACTCCGACGGGGATCCAGCAGAACTACACGTTCGAAGAGGTTATCCAAGGGCTGAAAACCTACGAAGTCAACGCGAAGAACTATATCAAAACCGGGCTGCTGCGGACGGTGAGCAGCATTCCGGTATACGGGGTCGCGATCGGGAAGGACGTTGTCGAGTTTCTGGACGACGGAACGGAAGTATACAAGGACGAAAACAAGGTTGCGGAGCTGACGGCGGACGAGCTGAGCTTCTGGCAGGGCGGGAACAAGATTGCCAGCTACACGGGGAACCGGATCAGCTTTTATTACGGGCAGACGGAAGTATTCTACATCGCGGCCGGGAAGATCTACGTGGCCAACGACATGGAGATCGTCAGCGGAAAGGAAATGAAGATCGTTTCCGGCGGAAAGTTTGAAATACAAAGCGGCGCGTCAATGATCATCCACAGCGAGAACCTGGACGTGGACGCGGGCGGGCTGAACGTCAAAAGCGGGACGATCCGCGGGCAGCATTTCGATATCGACGGAAACGAGCTGCTGGGAAGCGGAGATATCGTGATATCCACAGAAGAACCGGCCGCAGCGCCGAACCGGGTATGGATCAAGCCGCTGGATTCCGCGGTCGTGACATACAAGACAAGCCTGCCGCAAAGAGTCAAGGCCAGCGAATTCGGAACAAAAACATTAACGGCAGCCGGGGCGACATCGCAAAGCGGCACGGATATCCGGTACCAGCTGACGATCCCGTTTTATGCAAACACAAGCAGCGGAGGAAATACAACATTCCAAGCGACAATCAGCGACGGAACGCATACGGCGACATTCAGCGGCACGATACCGGCCGGCCATTATGAAACCGGCGGCGCATATGTCGGAGAATATAATTTCTCTCAGACGATCACGGGGACGGATTGGATGGGCGGGAATAACTCGCTTACGGTCACGATCAGCAACGTGAGCGGAGGATACAGCGAAACCAAGTACGTCAATATCGGAGAGATCAAACTGCTGGCCATGTCCACTGGATCCGGCGGCGACGATTGGAAGAACTGCGAAATCAAGGTATACCAGGGAAGTTAAAGGAGGACAGGAAGATGGCGATCGCATTCACCTACAGGAAACAGCCGCAGGAGCAGCAGCAGAACGGCGCTCAGAACGGAACGCAAAGCAGCGGCACGAAGCAGAACACGAACAACAACACGCAGACCGCGTACAAGCCGCAGGAAACAAACGCGCAGCAGCAGCAGAACCAGCAGCAGCCCATGTATTTGCAGCGGCCGCAGACGTACAACTCCAAGTATTCGGACGCGCTGGAAGGGATCATGCAGCAGATACAGAATCCGGGGCAGTTCAAGTATGAATTCAACGCGGACAACCTGTTCAAGTATTACGCGGATCTGTATTCGCAGAACGGAAAACAGGCCGCGATGGACGTAATGGGACAGGCGGCCGGGCTGACCGGCGGATACGGGAACACCTACGGGCAGCAGGTGGCACAGCAGCAATACCAGGAATATATGCGGCCGCTGTACGAAGTCGGAATGAATATGTACGACCGGGCATACCAGCAGGATCAGGACGAGCTGGCGAATCAGAAGGACGCGTACAATATGCTGTTGAACATGGACGCAAACGACTACAACAGATACCGCGACACGGTCGGGGATTGGCAGGCGGACAGGGATCTGGCTGCCAACTATGCACTGGCGATCCTTCAGAACGGAAGTATGCCGAGCGAAGAACTGCTGCAGGCGGCCGGGCTGAGTCCGGAGGACGCGGCGAAACTGATCGCGCAGCTGCAGGGCGGCGGCGGAGGAAGCGGAAAGGATCCGGTAAAGCTGCTGCAGGATGCGCTGGGGAAAGCCGCGCTGGGCAGCGCGAACGGACTACTGCAGGGCGCGATACCGGGAGCGGCGGCGCTGGCAGCGGCGGGAAATATCCTGCCGGAATCGCTGCAGGGATTCGCGAACGGATGGGCCGGCGCGGAAAACATTCCGGACCGGAACCGAACGGTGGATGTGGTGAAGGAGCGGCAGTATATGCCGGGAACAACGAGCAAGGAAAAGACCACGACCATGACACAGCAGCAGTACGACCGGATGATCGAAGAGCAGCTGAAGAAAGAAATGCAGAGAAAGAAATAAGCAAGGAGGGCTGAAAGATGGCCGTTAAGATAAAGAAAACGCTGAGCAAGGAAACAAAAGACAGGCTGCTGAGAGAAGGCGACAGGGCGCAGATCGGGAAGCAGACGCCGGCGGGAACGATCACGAACATCCTTCGGCCGGGATTGACGCAGGAAAGAGTAGTACCGCAGGATCGGGCTGCGCAGCTGCTATTCCCGAACAGATACAAAACAAACAACAAATCAAACGCCGACGCGCTATTCCAGCGCGCCGGCAATGTCGCATTATCCGAAGCATTGAAGAACCGGCCGCAGTATAACGCTTTTACCCGGAACGCGGGAAGCAACAGCGTATACACCGGCGGAGCAAACAATACATGGAAACCAACCATGCCGGGAATCAGCCCGAAGTACGAACTGCCGGAAGCGCGGACGGGCGCGGCCGGCCGGACCGGAACAAAGGCGGCAGGAATCGGAAACGCGGCGCTGGAAACGATCAACAAGCGAATACCGGGGCAGTATAAACCGGAGAACGCGGAACCGGCGGAAGGACAGAAAGAGATCAACACGACCGGAAGCATCATCAACAGCCTGCTGGGGATCCGGGCGGCAAAGAACGCGCAGCAGCCGGCAACGGAACAGACCGCGACGGGCAGGAAAACGCTGCCTTTCCTGCCGGCCGGGGACGTGCGGAACGTACCGGAAAGAATGGAAAACGCGACGGAAGCGCAGCAGGAAAACGAAGAAATAAGACCGGGCATCGGAATGGCCGGCGGATTGACAGGCATCCTGGGAGCTGGAAAACTGAACCGGCCGCAGGTGCAGGCGAAACCGGCGACCGCGGATCCGCTGGCGACAGTACGGAACGCGCCGGCGGCGCAGCGGACAACGGAGGGCGGATACAAACCGGCCGTGCCGGAAGGATACGTGGAGAAACAGCCGGAAGGAAACGGAATCAGCACATCTTCGTGGAAAATGTATAACTGGATGAACACGGACCTGGATTGGACAAAGGGCTGGGCATACGGCACACATTACGCGAACGGAATCGAGATGGGAATGTTCAACAGCGGAAGCGACGCGAATATGTGGAGCAATGAATACCGGTTGGACAAAATCGAAGAGCTGGAAAACGCGATCGCCGCAGAGATGGGCATGACCGCGGAAGACAGGGTCAACCGTGAGATCGAATACAGAGAGCTGACGACGGAATACGAAAACGTGCTGGGCGTGCTGACGAACGGATGGGGAAACAGCGCGACCGGCACGCCGGGATATGAAAAACCGGCGGATTATGAAGCACGGAAGGAACAGTACGACCGGGATCTTTATAACGCCATATACCGGAACGATCCGATGTACGAAGGGATCATGGATCCGTACGCGGATCTGATGCGGTACGGATCGGAAAGCGAGATCGCGGAAGCGGAAGCGCTGCTGGACGAAGTATGGAGCATCATGAGCGACACGTCCGACAAATCGGCGGAACAGCTGCTGGAAGCGTACTACAACGGGACCGAAAAAGGGCAACGGATGAACGCGCTGCGGGAGCAGACGCAGGACAACTACCTGAACATGCTGAAAAAACAGAAGGAACAGGCAGAGGAAGCGGAAAAGAAGGCGAGCCGAAAAGCCGGAATCGAATACGACCTGATCAACGGAACGGATGATTACGACATTACGTATCACGAAGACCGGGGCGGACAGATTAAAAAGACGAAAACGCCAAGAGTGTCGCTCGGATCCAAATATGGCGAAGGCGGATATGTACCGGGAAACGTTGATGAAACCACAACGATCAGCGGGGATGAAGCGGACCAGATCTATTACTTAATCAATCATCCGAACGACACAGAAAGCGCGACGACAGGGCTTGTTCCTACGGGACTAAACGAGCTGAAATACAGCGAAGCAAGATACGCTTCCATGCAAATGGTGGCGACATTCAACGCGCTGTACAACAAGGGCGACAAGAAAAAGGCGATGGAATACTACAATGCCGTAGTGGACCAGCTGAAATACGTCAAGAACGCGGCGCTGGCGGACCGGGCGAGAGAAGACGCGGAAAACCCGCTGGCGGCGATCGGGACGGTGGCGAGCAAACCGTTTGACACATACTTCACCCTGCTGAGCATGGCGGGGGAGATCGGCGGGACGGACGCGCTGGACTTCCTGCAGGACGGCACGAGGTATTCGGACGCGCTGAGATCCGCAAGCGCGGATAAATGGGGAGAAAAATTCCAGAAGTGGTTCGGCGGGAACGGAAAAGAATGGGGAGAATTCCTCAACCAGACGGCATATTCCGTGGCGGACAATATTTTCGCGCAGCTGCTCTCCTACGGCATGGCGGCCGGAGCGGCCGGCGAAAAAGCGAAGACGATCATGAAATGGACCATGCAGCTGCTGATGAGCAGCGAAGCGGCCGCCAGCCAGTTTGTGCAATGCAAGGACCGGGGAATGGATCCTTATGAAGCGGTCGTGGTGTCCGTGATGACCGGCGCGATTGAAGCGGCGACGGAAAAATGGAGCATTGACCGGTACGTCAACTTTGCGGACCAGTACGGAAACATCAACAATATGTTTACGGCAGTATTTGAATCCATGCTGCCGGAAATGACGGAAGAAATGGCGTCCGAAGTGCTGGGAACGATCCTGGATGAAGCGGCGAGCAGCCTATGGAACGAAAGCTCGGAGCTGAGCGAGCAGTACAAGGCGCTGCTGGCAGAGGGATACGGACGGCACGAAGCATCGCAGATGGTGGCGAACAGCTGGTTCAACCAGGTGTGGATGGCCGGCATGGGCGGCGCGCTGGGCGCGGTGCCGCAGGGATCCTTCGCATACGCAGCGGGACACGTGGCCACCAGCAGCTACGACCGGAACGCCGGCCGCGCGATCTCAAACGGAAACAGGACAGCGAACGAAAGCGAATACGCAAAGGGCATTCTGGATATCGCGAAGCTGATGAAACCGGAAACGCAATCCAGGCAGCTGTTCGAAGGAATCCAGGCAAAGATGGACGACGGAAAGAAAGTGACGCCAAAGGAGATCGGAACGCTGTACCGCGTGATCCAGGAGGAGTCCAGCGAAAGCGTCCGCAAAACAGCGGCGACAGTTGTACGGAACATCGTAAGCGAGGAACTGCAAAAGAAGGGAATCGGCGCGGCGCAGGCGAGGGACCTGGGCGTGATCGTATCAAAGGCCGTTGGGAACGGCGTGGAAACGCTGAACAAGGCGGAGAGAGCCGCGCTGATCAAAAGCGACCTGGCATTTGACATTTACCAGCAGATGGCGACGGACACGGAAGGAGCAATCAAGGCCGTGGCGGAGAAAGCGCTGGCGGCGGAGGACCGGACGAAAGCAGCGCCGACGGCGGAAGCAAAGAACGTGGCCGCACGGATCGACGAGGAAATAAAAAACCAGACGCGGGAATCGATCAACACCGGAAAAGAAGCGCAGCGAATAGTGCAAACGGCAGCGTTTGATACGATGCTGCGGAAATACGGAGCCGCAACGGAACCGGCGCAGGTGACGGAAGCGCGGAAGCGGGCGCAGGAAACGGCGGCGGGCGCGACGGAAACGATCGCGAAGCTGGGGCTGACGCGGAAGGGCGACGCGAGCGACGCGGTGGTGATCGGGACAAAGGACGGCGACACGCGGATCGGGCAGATCGAAGGATTCCAGGACGGGAAGATCCGGATCCGGATGGAGGACGGCAGCGTGGAGGAACACGCGCTGGCGGACATCGAAGCGCCGGACGAGAACACGGCGACGATTATCGAATACCTGCGGGCGCACGACGGCGTGATGAGCGACGACGTGGCCGGAAAAGCGATCGTGGCGCTGGCCGCGGCGAAGGATGCCGGCGGCCGATACGCGGAGGACGTGATCAATCTCAACGCGGCGGCGCGGATGGGGCTGAGCCGGGAAAGCGTGCGGCTGAAGAGCATCGACAAGGAAACGGCGGAGGTCATATGGCAGACGGCCGTAAACGACGCGGAGAAGGTGGAAGCGAACCGCGTAAAGGGAAAGACGACCGTAAAGCCCGGCGAAGGCAAAGCGACGTGGGACGGCGCGGAGCGCGGCAGCAAGGAATGGGATCAGAAGCTGGCGAAGATCGAAGACAAGGAACGGAGGAATCAGATCGAAGGGCTGGCGCTGTTCGCGAAGTACCTGGGGATCGACGTTGAATTCACAGAGGACACGGAAAACAGGGCATGGAACGCGCACACGCAGGCGGACGGCAGCGTGCTGTTCAACCTGGCCGCAACGAACGCGAAGACGGTGGAAGGAAAGGAAGTCGAAACAGGACTTCATCATCTGTACGTCGCCGCCGGACACGACTTTACACACATTCTGCACAACAACAGCAGAGAAGGATGGATCCAGCTGCGCGATTACGCGTTTAAGGTGCTGCAGGGAATGGGCGTGGATCTGCAGCAAAAAGCGTACGAAAAGATGGATCAGTACAACAGGTACTACGCGAAACAGGCGGAGAAGGAGAACGCGGAGCGCGCGAAACGGGGAGAAGCTCCGATCGAAGCGCGGCGCATGACGATCGACGACGCGGTGGACGAGATGATCGCGGAAAGCTGCGCTCAGATCATGTCAAGCGAAGAGCTGGCGAACCAGCTGAAGAACGAGAACAACAGTCTGTATCAGAAGATCAAGAGCTACGTCAAGGAGCTGATCGGGCGGATCATCAAAGGCCGGGAAGGAATGCGCGACAAAGGAAACGAGAATTTCTATTCGCAGTTCTTCCGCGGGGAATACCTGGAAAACCTGACAAAGATCTGGCTGGACACGGCGGAGGACGCGGCGCTGCGGAAGGAAGTAGAAAAGGAAACCAATCCGGAAACAGATGAAACGAACAAAAAAGTACAGCACAGTTTCAGAGAAAGCGCAGAGCAGCGAAAAACAAGACTTCAGAAAGAAAACGATGAACTGATAAATGCAATTTCAAAACTGCAGCAAACAAACAAGGGGCCGTATTCACCTGCATATCTAAGAAGCAAAATACTGAACAAGATAACAACTGCGTTTGATGAATGGCTGCATAACAAATATCCGAATAATCAGAAAAACGAGGTAAGAACGACAGACATCTTCAATTTCTTAAATAATGACAACAAACTGTTAGAAAAGAATGCAAAACAAATCCGAGAAGGATGGGATGCTATTAAGAACAAAAAAACTGAAGTAAAAGATATAACAAACACTAAAATAGCAAAAGGTACAGATGCGGAAAGAAAAAACGATATTAAAAAAACTCTGTTCAAAGGGGAAAGCGGTATTTATGTACACAATAGAGATTCAAGATCCGACATATGGGTAAACGGAACAACAGTTGAAGAAACTTATCAGCATAATGATTTTAACAGAACAACAGCTGAAAAAGTGCTGAGAAACATAGTACCGCTTCTGGAAAATGCAAAGTATATCGGAAGCAGACAAAACTATTCTAAAAACGGAAAAGAAATACACTATTATGTAGCACCATTTTCAAACGACGGAAAGGACAGAGTC
>Ga0310690_10012680_pt1 | contig 10331 bp, 7 predicted proteins | sample AusTroGonzalo_MG_2_FD_207661 | JGI IMG/M metagenome (GOLD analysis project Ga0310690, IMG submission 207661) | Bovine rumen microbial communities from tropical cattle in Woodstock, Queensland, Australia - Gonzalo_04 (v2) (version 2) | ecosystem: Host-associated > Mammals > Digestive system >...
CAGGCCCAGGGCGCCGAGCTTTTGCAGCTTCACGCCGTAGCGGGAGGAAACGTCCTTCTTCAGATCCCGATAACTGGCCTGAAGCCCGCCGAGAATATCCTCCTGGGTGTAGGTCCAGATGCCGTCCACATATCGGTTCTCCCATTCGTGGCTGCCGGAAGCGATCACCTGGTGATCGCGGTCAATCAGCACGCTCTTGATCCGGGTGGAGCCGAACTCGATGCCAAGAATCGCTTCGCCTGCGATGATCTGCTCTTTACTCATGAAAATACCCCTCCTCGTTCCTATTAAATTGCGAACCAAATACAATATATCCTATCACAATTCTGTGGTTTCGTAAAGAGACATATTTTGTTTGCGATCCGCGAAGCGGGGGCGATTATTTTACGTAGCGGTTCACGGGCTTCGGGGTATGAAGGGTACGGGATCTGCGCCGCTTGCGGAAGACGCGGAGAATCAGGATCAACAGCGCCAGCACGGTCAGCGGACCCAGCAGCATGAGGCCCATCTCGAAATTAAAGGGCGGGAAGGGATTCGGGTCCGCCCAGGTTTCCTGACGGATTTCCTCCAGGGTTTTGGGAGCGTTTTCCCGGCGGGCGATGGCGCGGGAGGCGGTCAGCTGATAAACGACCGGCGCGCCGGTGTCCGTGAACCAGGTCAGGGTGCCCATGGTTTCTCCCGCGGCGATGGGCGCAATGAAATCCCGGGAATATTCGATCAGCGCCATATCCGTCAGGTTGCTCGCCATCCGCTCGATTTCCTTCTTTGTGGCTTCGATCCGGACGCCGCTGGCGGTCGCCTCGGTGGCCTGGCAGACGAGCTGCAGCTTTCCCCGGGCCGTATCCGAGGTGGAATATCCGCTGGTCTCGATGGTAATGGGATTCATGTTGTACAGCTGGATGGGCGTGATGCTCATATACTGGCTGAAGCCGTAGTTCATGAGCTTGATCGTGTCCGCCCAGCGGGCCCGGTATCCGGTGAACATCACGACGGAGATCAGGCTGACATTATCCTTCGTGGCGGAACCGACGAAACAATAACCGGACATGGAATGATGCCCGGTTTTGATGCCGGTGGCGTACTCATAGTAGTATTTATTCGGCTTTTCCTCCGAACCGGTGAGCATGTATTCAGACTTGGTGGTGATGGTGCGGGCGCGCTGTTTGTTTGTCCGGCGGATCTGGTAGGTGACCGTACCCGCGATTTCCCGGAACAGATCGTACTTCATGGCCTCCCGGGCGATGATCGCGATATCCCGGGCGGTGGTATAGTGATTGTCGTCGTGATAGCCGTGGGCGTTGACGAAATGCGTACTGGTGCAGCCGAAGGCGGCGACGGTTTCGTTCATCAGGGCCACAAAACGCTCGATACTGCCGGAAACCGTTTCCGCGATGACGTTGGCCCCGTCGTTGCCGGAGAGCAGCATGGTGCCATAGAGCACGTCGATAAAGGGAATCTCCTCCCCGACATGCAGATACATGGTGGAGGAATCCTCGGGGATCATCATGGCGGTCTCGGAGACGGTCACGATCTGATCCAGATCCTCCACGAACATGATGCCGAGGAGGACGGTGAGAATCTTGGTGGTGGAGGCGGGGTAGCGGATGGCGTCCGCGTCCTTTTCAAAGATGACCTCGCCCCGCTCCTGGGACAGGAGGATGGCCGAGGCCGCGTAGAGCTGATCCTCTTCCAGATCCTCCGGATGATCCGGGTCATAGGGCGCGGCGTCGGGCGACAGCGTCGGTTCCGGAATCCGCGCGCTCTCCGTCGAGCTTTCCCCCCGTCCTACGCCCGCAAGGGAGAAAAGCAGCACGAACACAGACGCCCATGCCAGGATTTTTTTCATGTGCTTTTCCTCCCTTCGCACTCCTAACTCCAAACTCCAAACTCCTAACTCCAAACTCCAAACTCTTAACCGACCGCCGGGGTAAAGGCGGGCAGCAGCGAAGAGCCGGAGAGCTGAAGCAGCAGATACACGATGCCAATGACGGCCAGATAGATGGAGAACCAGGCCAGCGGAACCTTCGTAATGATGCGCAGCATGAACCGGATTGCCAGATAGCCCACGACCGCGGCAATCAGTACGCCCACAATCGTCGGCACCAGGGCGATATCCCTGTAATATCCCAGCTCGATGGCATCCTTCCCCTCCATCAGCAGCGATCCCACGATGGCCGGCGCGCTCATCATGAAGGAGAAGCGCGCGGCGGTTTCCTTGTTGAGCCCGGAGGAAACGCCGCCCATCATGGTCGACCCGCTGCGGGAGATGCCGGGAATCAGCCCTACGCCCTGGAAAAGTCCCATCACCAGCGCCTGGATGACGCCGATGCCGCGATCCCTGCCGGTGCGCCGGGAGCCGATGATGTCGCACAACAACAGAAACAGCGCCGTGATCAGGAAGGAAGCGCCCAGGAACCAGCCGTTGTCGAAGACCTCGAAGCCGTTGACATCCGGGAAGAGCTTTTTGGCCAGCAGATAGATGCCCAGCGTGGGCAGGGACGCGATGACGAGCATCAGCAGGGTTTTGTTGCGGATCGGGTGAGCGATCATGGCGATCCACTCTTTCCAGAAAACGATGATCACGGGGATCAGCGTGCCGACGTGCAGCAGAATATCCAGCATCTTCATGGCCGGGGTGTCCGTCTGTATGCCCAGCAGCAGCCGGGCCAGCAGTAAATGCCCGCTGGAGGAAATCGGCAGAAACTCCCCGAGTCCCTGAATCAGGCCGAGAATCGCGCTATGCAACAGGTTCATGGTACAGCCTCCTTGCGAAATATCAAATAAGTATAGCACAGAAACTGCCGTTTGGAAAGCTTGACTGATGGAAAGGCTTTCTATATAATAAAAATTTGTGAACCCCCGGGTCAACCGCGGGTCGGAAAGGAACGTCAATCAAAGATGAAACTGGGAGTTGTGGGGCTTCCCAACGTGGGGAAGAGCACGCTGTTCAACGCCATTACGAACGCTGGCGCGCAGGCGGAGAATTATCCGTTCTGCACCATTGAGCCGAACACCGGGGTGGTCATGGTGCCCGATCCCCGGCTGAACGTGCTGGGAGAAATGTATCATCCGAAAAAGATCACGCCCACCACCATCGAATTCGTGGACATTGCCGGCCTGGTCAAGGGCGCGAGCCGCGGCGAAGGGCTGGGGAACAAATTCCTGAGCCATATCCGGGAGGTGGACGCCATCGTTCATGTGGTGCGGTGCTTCGAGAACGAGAACATCATCCATGTGGACGGTTCCGTGGATCCGGCCCGGGATATTGAGACGATCAATCTGGAGCTGATCTTCGCGGATCTGGAAACGGTCCAGCGCCGGAAGGAAAAGGCGGAGAAGAGTTTCCGGGGCGGAGATAAAAAGGCCGGGGCCGAGGCGGAGCTGGCGGAAAAGCTCTACGCGCACCTGGAAAGCGGGAAGCCGGCCCGGGTGTATGACGCGACGGATGAGGAAAAGGAGATCATGAACGGCTGGTTCCTGCTGACGACCAAGCCGGTGATCTACGCCGCCAACATCTCGGAGGACGATCTGGGCAAGCCGGAGAGCGAAATCGCGTATCTGGACCGGGTGCGGGAAATCGCGGAAGGCGAAAAGGCGGAAATCATCGTTATCTCCGCCGCCATCGAGGAAGAAATTGCCCAGATGGGGCCGGAGGAAAAGGCGGAATTCCTGGAGGAGCTGGGCATCGGCCAGAGCGGGCTGGACCGGCTGATCACGGCCTGCTACCGGCTGCTGGGGCTGATTTCCTTCCTGACGGCCGGGGAGGACGAGTGCCGGGCCTGGACCATCGTGAAGGGGACCAAGGCGCCTCAGGCGGCGGGCAAGATTCATACCGATTTTGAAAAGGGCTTCATCCGGGCGGAGGTGGTCCCCTTTGATACCCTGGTGGAGAACGGTTCCATGGCCGCCTGCCGGGAGAAGGGGCTCATCCGCAGCGAAGGCAAGGACTATGTGATGAAGGACGGGGATGTGACCCTGTTCCGTTTCAACGTCTGATCAGCCTCCGGAAACGGATAAAATGCTTTGCGAAACACTGATGAAATGGAAATGTGGATGAGGAGGAATGAACGTGTCGCGGGTTTCCTATTTTATGGATCGCGTGGGGAAAATTGACAAGAAGGCCATGTGGAAAACCACCGGCGTCCTGAAGAAGCGCAGCGGGAAAAGCCGGGCCTGGCTCATGCAGGACATGCTGAAGTGCGGCGTGAAGTACAACGCCGGATACATGGACTACAAAATCGCCCAGATGTACCGGCTGAACGACGATCAGCGGAAGACCGTCATCACCAGGGGAATCTCCAACGACATCGTCCGCCGGATGAACCCGAAGGAGTTCTGGCATTTCTTTGACGACAAGGCGGAATTCAACAAGACGTTCCGGGAATGGATTCCCCGGAAATGGATCCGCATCGATGACCAGACCGATCCGGAAGAACTGTTCGCCCTGTGCCGGAACCAGGAAGCCCTGATTGGCAAACCGCTGGAAGGCTCCAGCGGGCAGGGCATTCAGAAATACACCCGGGAGGACTGGAAGGAAGGCCCGGAGGCGTTCCTGGCCCGGCTCCGGCAGGACGGCATCGGCATCCTGGAGGAGATCGTTGTGCAGCATCCGAAGATGGCATCCCTCTGCCCGACGTCCGTCAATACCTGCCGGATCGCGACCCTGCTGGGGGATAAGCAACAGGGCATCGTCTACGCGTTCCTGCGCATCGGCAACGGAAAGGTGATGGACAATGTGGACTGCGGCGGCATGGCGGCCCGGATCGATCTGGAAAGCGGCAAGCTCCTGACCGTCGGGGCGGACAAGCAGGGGAACACCTTCATCAAGCACCCGATTACCAACACCAGCATCATCGGCTTCCAGATTCCCTTCTGGGAGGAAGCGAAGGCCATGTGCATGGAGGCGGCGATGAAGATTCCGGAGATGCGCTTCATTGCCTGGGATGTGGCGATCACGGAAAAGGGGCCCACCTTCATCGAGGGGAACAGCTTTCCCTCCCATGCGGTGCCTCAGTTTGCGGCGCATTATCCCGATGGGATCGGCATCCTGCCCGAATTTGAAAAATTTATTGATCTGTAAGATCAATAAAAAAGTAATTCCCGATGGCATCGGCATCCGGCCTGCATTTAAATAATTAATTGATCTGTTAAGAGGAGGGGAATGGATGGAACAGGCGTATCAGCCGGTGTGGATCAACCTGATGGCGATCGCAAGCTATGACCATATGCCGGAGTACCCCATCCAGTTCATGACCGCGGGAAAGCTCTGGTACAAAAGCCCGGAGGAAGCGCTGCTCCGCTATACGGAGAGCATGCAGGACGAGGCGACCGGGGAAATCACGACCAACGAGGTTTCCCTGTCCGTTGCCGGCGGCAGGGTGCTGCTGAACCGGGAGGGCCCCGTGTCCAATTCGATGGTCTTCGCGGAAAACCAGCGGTATGAAGGCACCTACCATACTCCCTACGGGGAGATGGCCATGGGCGTCATGGCCAGGGGCGTTTCCTGCGACATGGGGCCGGAGAAAGGTTCCGTTCATCTGAGATACGAGCTGAACCTGCAGGGCGCCTACACCTCCACCAACGAGCTGCACCTGGCTTATCGCGCGGAACCGGCGGGAAAGGAAGCATAACGGAATGAAGAGACGGCTGAACGACGGATGGGAATTTGCCAAAATGCCTCTGGGGAGCTGCCGGGAGGATCTGGAGAACGCGGCGTTCACGGCGGTGGATCTGCCCCACGACTGGCTGATCTGGCAGGCGGAGGATCTTTACGAATCGGCGGACGCCTGGTACCGGCGCAGGCTGAGCGCGGAGGAGCTGAGCGGGCCTGCCGTGTTTCTGCGCTTTGACGGGGTGTACATGGACAGCGAGGTGCTGCTGAACGGAGAAGTCCTGTGCAGCCATCCCTACGGATACACGGCGTTCACCGTGCCTTTGACGGGAAAAGCCCGGCCGGGGGAGAACGAGGTGCTGGTGCATATCCGCCATCAGAGCCCCAATTCCCGGTGGTATTCCGGCAGCGGAATCTTTCGGGACGTCCATCTGATTTCCCTGCCGGAGGATCATCTCGTGCCGGACGGCCTGTATCTGGCGGAGCGGGAAACGGAAACGGGATGGGCGCTGACCATCTCCGCGGAAGCGGTCTGCGTTTCGGAGGAAAAAGACAGCCCCCGGTTTCTGTGCCGGGTGAAAACGCCGGAGGGGCGTACGCTCGCGGAATCGTCCGGCCGGATGGTGAAGGCGGCGGACGCCGCGGCGATTCTGGGCGAACAGGCCCCGCGCTTCCAGGCGGACTGGGTGGGCCTGGCGGAGCTGAACCTTTCGGAAATCACGCCCTGGTCTCCGGAGCATCCGGCGCTGTATACGCTGGAGGCGGTGTACGGCGAGCAGACGGAAAGTCGGCGGATCGGCTTCCGAACCCTGGCCTTTGACCCGGAGCGGGGATTCCTTCTGAACCATGAACCGGTCAAATTCCGGGGCGTCTGCCTGCATCACGACCTGGGCGCTCTCGGGGCGGCTTTCCACGAGAAGGCGGCCCGTCGGCAGCTGCGCCTGATGAAGGAAATGGGCGTGAACGCCCTGCGCACCAGCCATAATCCGCCGGCGGAAAAGCTGCTGAATCTTTGCGATGAAATGGGCATCCTGGTGGATGACGAAGCCTTCGACATGTGGGAACGGCCGAAAACGGAATATGACTACGCCCGCTTTTTCCCCGCCTGGGAGGAGCGGGACGTAGCCGCCTGGGTACGGCGGGACCGGCCTCATCCGTCGGTGGTCATGTGGTCCATCGGGAACGAGATTTATGACATGCACGCGGATCAGCGGGGCACGGAGGTGACCCGGATGCTGATGGAGCAGGTGCGCGCCCACGATCCGGCCCGGCATGGCGCGGTGACCTTCGGCTGCAACTACATGCCCTGGGAGGGCGGCCAGCGCTGCGCCGACGTGGTGAAGATCGCGGGGTACAACTATGGGGAAAAGCTTTACGATGAACATCACCGGCAGCATCCGGACTGGGTGATCTATGGCAGCGAAACCGCCAGCGTCCTGTCCAGCCGGGGCATCTATCATTTCCCGCTGGACAGAAGCATCATGAGCGACGCGGACTGGCAGTGTTCCGCCCTGGGGAACAGCAACACCAGCTGGGGCGCGACGGATCTGAAACGGATGATCATTGATGATCTGAAAACTCCCTTCAGCATGGGGCAGTTCCTCTGGAGCGGCATCGATTATATCGGGGAGCCGACGCCCTATCATACCCGTTCCTGCTATTTCGGTCAGGCGGACACCGCCTGTTTCCCGAAGGACGCGTATTATCTGTTCCAGAGCTACTGGACGGAGAAAAAAATGATCCATATCGGTGTCTCCTGGGACTGGAACCCCGGACAGACGATCGATATCCCGGTTCTCTCGAACTGCCCGGAGGTGGAGCTGCTGTTAAACGGCGTCTCCCTGGGCCGGCGGGCGCCGGATCGGATGAACCCGGAATCCTGCGTGCCGGTCTGGTCGATTCCCTACGCGCCGGGAGAACTCGTCGCCCGGGGGTACGACCGGGAGGGAACCCTGATCTGCGAAGACAGGAGAGCTACGCCCGGGGATACGGCGCGCCTGGAGCTGCAGGCGGAGGACGCCTTCGTTCTCGCGGACGGGTGGGACATGACCTTTGTCACGGTCTCCGCGCTGGACGGGCAGGGGAATCCCGTGGACAACGCCCGGGATCAGGTCGCCGTCCGAGTTGAAGGCGGCGGCGTCCTGATGGGCTGCGATAACGGCGATTCCACCGATCCGGAAGGATATAAGGCGGCGTCAAGGCGGCTGTTCAGCGGAAAGCTGCTGATCATGGTTGGGTCAAACGGCCTGCAGGAGGACATCCGGGTGTCGGTTTGCTCCGCGACGGGGGCGGAAGCGACCCTGGAAATCCCGGTGCAGGCCGCGGAACCGCTCCCCGGCCAGAGCCGCGGACAGCGGATTCCTCCCTGCGCGGCGCCGGAAAAGCGGAACGCGCGAAAACTGGAAATCACGCCGCTGTCCGGCACGGTGCTGACGAAGGAGCACCCGGAAGCTGTCTTTGCCTGGCGGCTGAAGCCGGAGGGAGCGGATCCCGTGAGGGTGACGTGGCAGGCCACGAACCGCTCCGGCATTATCAGCCCGGCCCTGACCGTGACGCCGGAGGCGGGCCGCGTGACCGTCCGGGCGGAGGGAGACGGGGAGTTCTTCCTGCGGGCCCTGTGGGGCAACGCCCCGGACCATGCCGAGGGCATCAGCCAGATCGAGCTGAGCGCCCAGGGGCTGGGGCAGATGGCGCTGAATCCCTATGAATATCTCAGCGCGGGCCTGTATGATCTGCACGCCGGGGAGATCGGCTGCGGCAATGAGAAGGGCGTCGCCTTTGCCCGGGACGGGGAGAGCATGGTGGGCTTCAGCCGGGTGGACTTTGGCCCCGCGGGTTCCGACCGCATCACGGCGGATATTTTCGCCCTGAACGGGGATGCCTATGAGATCGAGCTCTTCCTGGGAGATCCCGCGGCGGGCGGGCGGCGGATTGATACCCTGCGGTATCAGAAACCCAGTATCTGGAACGTGTATCAGCCGGAAACCTGGACCCTGCCGGAAAAGCTGACCGGGATTCAGTGCCTCTGCTTCCGGATGAGGGACAAGGTTCATCTGCGGGGATTCCGCTTTGAACGGCAAAGCCGGGCCTGGGGTCGCCATCCGGCCGGGGAGGCGGACGAGATCTATGGCGACAGCTTTGTCCGGGAGGACGCCGCGGTCCGGAAGATCGGCAACAACGTATCCCTGGTCTGGAAGGAAATGGATTTCGGGGAGGCCGGGAAGGCCCGCCTGACCCTGGAGGGCGCGACGCCCCTGGAGGTGAACGCCGTCACCGTGCGGATGACCGGGGAGGACGGGGAAACCCTGACGGAGATCGCCAATTTCCGCGGCCCGGGCGGGGAGAGTCAGACCTTTGAGCTCCCGCTGACCCGGGGCGTTTCCACCCTTTCCTTCGTTTTTTTGCCGGGCAGTTCCTTTGATTTTTCTGCGTTCCGGCTGGAAAAGACGGAATGATCACAGGATTTTCATTTGCAATTCATGCCCGGTAGGGGTACAATAAGCAGGACGGAAGGAGATGATTCCCTGATGTGGCACATTGTGTCTGATACGGCGTGTGATCTGTACACCCTGGAAGGCGGGAAGGATGTCTTTGATTTTGAAACCGTTCCCTTCACCATCCGGGTAGGGGAAACGGAATATGTGGATACGGCGGATATGCCGATCGAGGAGATGCTGACGGCGAACGAGACCCATTCTGAAATGGCACAGACGGCCTGCCCCTCCCCGGAGGACTGGCGGGAGAAATTCGCGTCTCCGGGCCCGGTCGTGGCGTTCACGATTTCCAGCGCCCTCTCCGGCAGCTATAACAGCGCCTGCGCGGCCCGGACCATTCTGCAGGAGGATGAGCCGGACAAGCAGATCGCCATCATCGATACAAAGGCGACCGGCCCCGAGCAGTCCATGCTGATCTGGAAGGCGCGGGAGCTGATCCTGGCCGGCAAGAATATCGAGGAGATTCAGGCCGCCCTCCTGAAACGGGCGGAGGAGCTGCATACCGTCTTTGCCCTGGCGTCCTACCGGAATCTGATCAAGGCCGGGCGGGTCAGCCGGCTCATCGGCTTTATCGCCGGGCATCTGGGCTTCTGGGGCATCGGCGTTGGCGACGAGAAGGGCGAGATCGCGGTCCGGGGCAGGGCCCGGGGGGACAAGAGCATGGTGCGCATGCTGGTGGATGAAATGCGAAAGATCGGCCTGGCGGGGAAGGAGATCACCATCAGCCATTGCCAGAACGAGAAGTGTGCCGTCGCCCTGAAGGAAGCCCTGGAAGCCGCCTTCGAGGGCGTGCGCGTCCTCATCCAGCCCACCCGCGGGCTTGACAGCTATTACGCGGAGCGCCGGGGGCTGATCCTCGGGTTCTGATGGGCTGATCCTTCCCTTTTTTCTCGCTCTCCCCCTGGCGGGGGAGAGCTTTAATCAGTGTTTCCATAACTCCAAACTCCAAATTCCAAACTCCAAACTAAAAAAACTTCTTGCATATTCTGAAAAACCGGCGTATAATACCATTTGTTATGCGGACGGTCCTCTGCCCGGGGTGGCGCATCGCGCGGCGGGTACGAACGTCTATGAGGGAAGGAGGCATTCATCATGAACGAGATTATCCGCTCCATTGAGGCGAAGCAGATCAGGACCGATTTGCCCGCCATCAACGTCGGTGATACGGTTCGGGTCTGGGTGAAGGTTGTTGAAGGCAACCGGGAACGTCTGCAGGCTTTTGAAGG
>Ga0310690_10012681_pt1 | contig 10330 bp, 12 predicted proteins | sample AusTroGonzalo_MG_2_FD_207661 | JGI IMG/M metagenome (GOLD analysis project Ga0310690, IMG submission 207661) | Bovine rumen microbial communities from tropical cattle in Woodstock, Queensland, Australia - Gonzalo_04 (v2) (version 2) | ecosystem: Host-associated > Mammals > Digestive system >...
GATTCCTTGTTTTAATTAGCGTCATTTTTTTCTCCGAAAGGCCCAAACTATCCCTAACTCTAATATAGTCATTCCTGTTGTCGAATTCCCAACGTTTCTCATTTCTATCTTCGTTTGGATCAAATCGAATGATAAAATAGCAGTCAGCGTCGTACTTATTACACTTGAAACCAATAATATATTTCTCGTTGTAATATAGACCTACAATATTATAAAATTCCCATCCAAGGTATTCTCTTGTCGGCGGATTTCGTTCAAGTGTTACAGCATCACCATAATCGCATACGAAGTACCCAGATTCAGGGATTTCCTTAATATGTGTTATCTCACAAGATATTATTAAGATAAAAAGAGAGAACAGGGATAAGCTTTTCATCTCACTTCCTTCATTTTAAAGATGTTTATTTTCAGAGAATCGGAAACGTAGCAATCAAAAGTTGCTTTATCACTAAAACTTAAGACCGTCTGTCCCTGTATAACGTAAAATATTTCTGCCCAATAGGGATATATATCACTACGTTTAAAGGCTATCAGAATCGAATCCTCATAGTACATTTTAGAAAACGATGAAACCTCATATCCGGCATTATTCAATAAATCGGTCACGTCCTTCCTGATTGTTCCACTTTGGCTATTAGTGCACATATTCAGGAATAAAGATAATGAGAGAATGCTTATAACATTTATTGTTTTAAGAAAAATACTCATAGTTTTGTAATCCAATAATAAAATTGATAAGTATTTCCCATATTTTTTGAGTCTTTCCTCTCTTTGTTTATAAAACCGAAGTGGTAGAATAAAGAAGTGCGGCTCTTAGCATCATAAATTAGATTTTTCAATTCAGTCTTATCCTTATTAATTTTACCATAATAGGAAAACGAACCAATGAACTGCTCCGACATGTTTTTTGTTTTTAACACATCAAATAGAGTCCAACTTCTGGATTCTATTAAAAACCCACGTTTAGAATGGATTATTCTATTTTGGCAATTCTTAATAAACTCTGTATTTTTAATCTCCTCCACATAAGGATGTCCTTCTAAGAAGATTGAATACTCTGGCCCATCATTATTTAAGAATTCACTAAATAAACCTTTGTTATTTGTTCCTCCGCGTAATGCTTCAACATTTGTGTCCCTTATGGAAAGTGTAAATCCGTCAGTATATAAATTATCAGCTATTTTTGCTTCCTGTAACATTTTATTAATCATATCTTCACCTTCACCTAAGAGTACGCCCTTTTCGCCATAGTATGTATATCCTTCCCTATCCTCATTTCCCTCAAACCAAGTATAATACCCTGTATCGTTATTTGTATACCAATCCATCCCCGTCGGGTCCGTGAGGTTGACGGGATCGCCGGCGCAGTAGGCGTAGGGGCTGATGGAGTAGTACTTCTCTGCCAGGGGGTCCATGGTGGTCCAGCGGGGAACTATGGGGTCGTAATGACGGGCACCGAAGTCCAGGATTCGAAGGTCAGATGGTGTGGTGGCGCCGCTGGCGATATCCAGCGCCTGGCCCTGGTCTTCCTTGCCGCTGAATAGCAGCGGCGAGTTCTTAAGGTCTGCGTATGTGCGTCCCGTAGTATGGCGCTTGCCATAAGTGTAGTAGTCGTTGCGCTCTACTACGCTACCCTGGCTGTCAACCACTGCTCGGACGCTTCCAAGCTGGTCTGTTACATAGAAGTAAGGCGTTGCGCCGGAACCTGTCGCGCTGGCAATGATTGCCGCGCCAGTGCTTCCAGTTTCTGCCCTAAGGAAGGATATCGCAGGCGTAGTTGCCGTTACATCCGCAATGGTGAATGTCAGCGGGCCGCGGTAAAGAAGGGCGCCATTATTTCCCGCGCTTACAGTCATGTACTTTGTACCATCTGCAAGATGACGGTAGGTAGACAACGTTGTAGGCGTTAGCGTCCCGGCATCTGCTACGGCAGTCAGTGCACCAAGGAGGTTGTACTGGTAGTTCAACTTACTTACCCCGTCTGTTAGCGTACGCCCGCAGGCATCGTAAGTGAAGGTTGCGTTGACGCTTTGACCACCTATTGTGCCTGTAACCGATGCAAGCGTCATCCCGTTGTAGGTAAGCGTAAGGTTATCCTCCGGAGTCGATGCATTGGAGCCATACCTTTGGATGGCAAGCATTCCTCCGGCCTTGTCGTATGAGATGCCCCTTTCGGTGAATGAAGCAGATCCCGTTGTTGAAGAGCCGGCGTATCTGGTTCCTGCGGTAATCCGTCCCGCAGTTGCGCCGCAGAAGCCGCTAAGGACGGCAAGGCGTTCCGCGCATCTTAAATATATCATTCTAGCCAAGTTGTTTTTTTTTCATTAAATAACATTGAAAACATAATCGGGTTATAAAAGACAAGATGAAGACAATAGATTTTACATTAGCTAAAACGTATGATTGATTATGCATAACCGTCTGATTTTTAGACAAATTTACAAATCAAAACCGTTTACTCCTCAAACATCCTCTAACCATCTAACTATCAATACTTTCAATGAACTATTTATAAATTTTTAGTAGACACTAATGAATAAGAGTTATCAATTCTCCTTAATACTGCGATTGTATTTTCGAACCATGTAATACTGAAAGCATAAACGCATTACTAAAAGGACAACCAATAGGATAGGAAAAAGTGTTTCATAAAAATAATGAAAAAAAGCACAGCCATCATTATGGGTTAGTCGTAAAGCGAAATAAATAATGAGTACCACTCCAGGGATTACTAAAAAGCTCTCCCAAACACAGGAATACTTCTTATTCTTCATATATGACGCCTGACGGTCATTATCTATAAAAAAATACCCAATCAACACCAACCCTAATAATACAAGTAAAGATGTTTTGATTATAGATATCACTGGACAAGTATTACTAGAAAAAATAAACTGAAAAAACTCAATTACAGCTATAGTGGCCAATAATACGTTATTCCAAAACACATAACTAATTGGTTTAATTTTCATTTTTATCTTTGTTATTTGGTTTATTTGATGGATTACTTTGAAGGAGAACTTGTTCGGTTGGCTTTTGTATAATCTGCTCCGTATTTGAAGTATCATTATTTGAACATTGTTTTATCAAAGCTAGAATACCTGTAATCAATGCTACTCCTTTTTTCTTTGGATTTCTAATATTAAAGTCATTATTATCGTCATGATTATCTGGATCGCCGAAACTATTATTAGCAGATTCTTTATGTTGAATCTTTATTCGCTCTTCCTCGTCCGCTGCTTCGCGATCCCTCTTGCTTTGCCAGTCAAAGCCCGGATTACGGGATTGTTCTATAGAGCTATCATTATCATTTGAATCATCAGTAGAAATAATGATTTCATACAAAATACAACCAACTGTAATGAGTCCTCCTATAACAATCCCCCATGGAGTACCAGAAGCCAATCCCATTTCTATTCCTATTGCAAAATCTTGTTTTCCCTCCGGATCCCAATAGTTCACCGGATCCCCGGCGCAGTAGGCGTAGGGGGTTATCGGGAAGTATTTCTCTGCCATGGGGTCCATGGAGGTCCAGCGGGGAACCCTGAAGGGAAGGTAGCGGCGTGCACCAAAGTCGTAGTCCGCGGGTGTGCGTTCCTTGCCGCTGAAGCGGTAGGGATTGTCGGTGGTGCCTGTTTGAACCGTAGTCTGTCCCGGAGCAGGAACGTCGTCTCCGTAAGGACCATAGCAATAGTGCACAGTATCGTTGCCGGAAAGAACAATCCTTTTAATTGCCGCGGTAAGAAGCAAATGATTCCCTTTCATGGCAGATTTGATTTTAAGGTCCTTCCACAAATATAGGGATAACTTCGCTATTATACAATAGGTTAGCAAAAAAAGGAACCGCGCCCCTTTTGTTGGCCGGGCTACCGACCGGAAATGGCCGATTATGGGCTTTAAGTCCGAAATTTGGCCCATGTGGCGACCACTTTCTCAGGAATATGGTCGTTACACCCCCTCGAAAATGCCGCTAAAGCCCATAATCGCGTGATTTTGGTCGGTAGCGGCAGCGGGGATGAGATATTAGCGGCGGCAGGGTGAATAAAAAAGGTAAAAACCGGGGGGATGTTGAAAAAATTGTTGAAAAAGTTGCAGAAAGTATTGAAAATCAGAGAATAATGACTACCTTTGCAGTCCGCAAAAAATGTGCGGAATAGATTAAATTATTGATTAACAATTAATTAACCAAACCAATGCCTGGATTAATTGGAAAGAAAATCGGAATGACTTCCGTTTTCGGTGCTGATGGAAAAAATATTCCATGCACCGTAATTGAGGCTGGTCCGTGCGTTGTTACGCAGGTTCGTACAGTAGAAAAAGATGGTTATGCCGCTGTACAGCTTGCCTATGACGAAATCTCAGAAAAGCACGCCAGCGCCCCGCTGAAAGGGCATTTTGCAAAGGCAGGAACCACACCTAAGCGTAAGCTTGTAGAATTCTCTGCAGACTTCAAAGGTGAACTTAAGCTCGGTGACACCGTATCACTTACTGACGTCTTCACTGACGTTCCGTTCGTAGACGTTGTCGGAGTATCCAAAGGTAAAGGTTTTCAGGGCGTTGTTAAGCGCCACGGATTCGCAGGTGTAGGCGGCGTGACCCACGGTCAGCACAACCGTCTTCGTCACCCCGGATCAATGGGTGCATCCTCTTGGCCTTCACGCGTATTCCCCGGAATGCGTATGGCAGGTCACATGGGTTGCGACAGGGTTAAGGTTACCAACCTTGCTGTCCTCAAGCTCATCCCTGAGAACAATCTCATCGTAGTAAAAGGCTCTGTTCCCGGAGCTAAGGGTTCTTATCTGATTTTGGAGGCATAAGACTATGGAAGTAAAAGTTTTGAAAATTGACGGAACCGAGTCTGGGAAGACCGTGGTTCTCGACGATAAGGTATTCGGCATTACCCCTAACGATCATGCCATCTACCTTGACGTAGTTCAGTACCTCGCAAATCAGCGTCAGGGCACTGCCAAGACAAAGGACAGAAGTGAAGTTGCATACAGCACCAAGAAGCTTGGTCGTCAGAAGGGCGGCGGTGGCGCACGTCACGGTTCCCTCAAGGCCGGTATCTTCGTAGGTGGTGGTAACATCCACGGTCCGAAGCCCCGCGACTACAGGTATAAACTCAACAAGAAGCTCAAACAGCTTGCAAGATTCTCAGCCCTCTCTTACAAGGCTCAGGACAACGCCATCAAGGTGGTAGAGCCTTTCGTAATGGATGCTCCCAAGACTAAGGAGTTCATGGGCATTCTCAATGCAATCAAAGCAGGCGACCGCAAGGTTCTCTTCGTTCTTCCTGAGAACTCTGCAAACATTTATCTTTCATCACGTAACCTCCCGGACGTTAAGGTTATCACTGTTGACGAGATCAACACTTACAACGTAATGAATGCATATTCAGTTGTATTTGTAGACGGCGTACAGGATATCCTCAACTCCAGAGCTAACTGCTAAATTTATTGAGAGATGGGAATTTTAATTAAGCCAATCGTAACAGAAAAAATGACGGCTCAGGGCGAAAAGTTGAACCGTTATGGTTTCATAGTAGACCGTTCTGCTAACAAAGTACAGATTAAGGCCGAGGTAGAGCAGATGTACAACGTAACCGTTGCTTCTGTCAATACCGTTAACTACAATGGTAAGAAGAAAGCCCGCTTCACCAAGGCCGGTCTTCTCCGCGGACGTGCCAACCACTTCAAGAAGGCATACGTTACCCTCGCAGGCGAAGATAAGATTGATTTCTATGCAAACATTTAGGAGGGATAGGCAATGGCAGTAAAGAAATACAAACCGGTTACCCCCGGACAGAGAAACAAGGTTATCAGCGCATTCGATGATATCACTTGCAAGACTCCTCAGAAATCATTGCTGGAGCCCCTCAAGAGAACAGGCGGACGTAACAACACCGGTCAGATGACCATGCGTTACATCGGTGGCGGTCACAAGAAAATGTACCGTATCATCGACTTCCGTCGTAATAAAGACAACTGCACAGCGACCGTATTGACAATCGAATACGATCCTAACCGCAGCGCCCGCATCGCCCTTGTACAGTATGAGGATGGCGAAAAGAGATACATCATCGCCCCTAACGGTCTCAAGGTAGGTCAGGTTATCGCTTCCGGTTCAGGTGTTGCTCCTGATATGGGCAACTCGCTTCCTCTCGCAGAGATTCCGGTAGGTACTCTCGTACACAACATCGAGCTCCGTCCCGGTCAGGGTGCCGCTATGGCACGTAGCGCCGGTACTTTCGCACAGCTCGCAGCACGTGAAGGCAACTACGCAGTACTTCGTCTCCCTTCCGGTGAGACCCGTATGGTACTTGTAACCTGCCGTGCTACCGTTGGTACCGTTTCCAACCCTGAACACAATCTGGAGTCCTATGGTAAGGCCGGCCGCAGCCGTTGGCTTGGCCGTCGTCCCCACAACAGAGGTGTTGTTATGAACCCTCATGATCACCCTATGGGTGGTGGTGAAGGCCGCGCCTCCGGTGGTCACCCTCGTTCACGCAAGGGTCTGCCTGCAAAGGGATACAAGACACGTAATCCTAAGGCTACTTCAAACAAGTTCATCATTGAAAGAAGAAAGAAATAATCGGAATTAAACTTTAGGAATTATGAGTCGTTCATTAAGAAAAGGTCCGTATATCCAGGAAGCCCTGGAAAAGAGAGTTCTTGCTATGAATGATGGTAGCAAGAAGAAAGAAGTTGTCAAGACTTGGTCACGCGCAAGTATGATCTCTCCTGACTTCGTCGGCCACACCATCGCTGTTCATAACGGAAATAAGTTCATTCCGGTTTATGTTACAGAGAACATGGTTGGTCACAAGCTTGGCGAGTTTGCACCTACCAGAAATTTCAGAGGCCATTCGGGCAACAATAAGAAGTAAAATTTTAATGATTTGAAATTATGGGAGCTCGTAAAAGAATAATGGCCGAAAAGCTGAAAGAGGCTAAGAGGCAGACAGCTATAGCAAAACTCAATGACGTCCCTACCTCTCCCCGTAAAATGCGTCTGGTAGCAGACACAGTAAGAGGCGTGGAAGTCAACCGTGCACTTGATCTTCTCAAGTTCTCCAAGAAGGCACCTTCAATCCCTCTTGAGAAGCTTCTCCGTAGCGCAATCGCTAACTGGGAGGCTAAGAACCCTGAGCAGTCCAAGGAACTCGATAATGGTAATGTATATGTAAAGACCATCATGGTCGGTGAAGGCCGCACCCTTAAGAGAATCCGCCCCTGCCCTCAGGGCCGTGCCGGACGTATCCGCAAGCGCAGCAATCACGTTACCATCGTTCTTGATGTTAAGAAAACCGCAACAGTGGAGGCATAAATATGGGACAGAAAACAAATCCTATCAGCAACAGAATCGGTATCACCCGTGGTTGGGACTCTAACTGGTGTGGTGGTAACTATGCGGAGAAAATAGCAGAAGACTACAAGATCCGCAAATATCTTGAGAGCCGTCTTGCAAAGGCAAGCCTCTCTAAGATTGTCATTGAAAGGACTCTTAAGCTCATCACCGTCACCATCCAGGCAGCAAGGCCCGGTGTTATCATCGGTAAGGGTGGCGCAGAGGTTGACAAGCTTAAGGAAGAGCTCAAGAAGGTAACCGGTAAGGAAGTTCAGATCAACATCTACGAGGTTCGTCGCCCTGAGGTTGACGCTCGCATCGTTGCTGACTCCATCGCTCGTCAGATCGAGGGCCGTGTATCTTACAGAAGGGCCATCAAGATGGCAATCGCATCTGCAATCCGCGTTGGTGCAGAGGGTATCAAGATCCAGATCAGCGGCCGCGTTGGTGGTGCTGAAATGGCTCGCAGCGAAATGTTCAAAGAGGGTCGTACTCCTCTTCATACTTTCCGCGCCGATATCGACTATGCACTTGCAGAGGCTCATACCAAGGTTGGCGTTCTTGGCGTCAAGGTATGGATCTGCAACGGCGAGGTTTACGGAAAGAAGGATCTTTCTCCTAACGCCGGCGTAGCAGCCAATGCAGCTCAGGCACAGGGTCAGGGTCGTCCCGGCCGTGGTGGCAACGAGCGTGGCGGACGCGGCGGTGCACGCCGTCCTCGCAGAAATAGCGAAGCCAGAGGTGAATAATCTTTGAATATTAAAGAAATATTCACTATATTTACGGCCGGTACAGCAATAAAACGCTGTGCCGGCCTTTTGCCATGAAAAGTACATATCTCTTTGTCCTTGCGGTAATTGCCGCTCTGACGGCTTCCTGCGGCCCTAGATCTTCGGTCGTTACGGGAGATTTTGGGGATAAGCCAGCACCGGACAGTGTAAGTATTTTTATTCCCAACCTTGGTCAAACAGAACGTGTACCCGTAGAAAACGGTGTCTTCGTAGCCAAGATTCCATATTCCCTTATCAATTCTGCATTTGTAGAAGACGTTTACGTTATTCCTGACGGGAAAGATCTGACTATTGATTTTTCCGGCTCGCAGCCTGTATTGAATCCGGGCGAGTCGGAAATCAATATCAGAGCTGTAGAGTTCCTGAAGGCGTCGGACAAGCTTCTGAAAGAGAGGGCTGAATTTATGTCCCAGTATATGCAGATGATCAATGCCAAAGAGGTTGTTTCCGCAGATTTTGTCACAAAATATGTCAAGATAGAGGAAGACATCCGTTCCCTTTGCAACGAGACTATGTCCAAAAACTGGGATAATGACCTTAGCCTGCAGGCATTGAGCACTATAAGCCGGTATATTTCCGACGAAGAAATTGAGGCTAAGATCGACTCCCTGTCCATTGAGCTTCAGTCAAGCCCGTCCGTTCTTAAGATGAGGGGAGACATTGAAAATAGGCGCAGGACGGCGGAAGGCCGCAAGTTCACTGATTTCACCGCAATGGACAGGGACGGCAAGGTATTTTCTAAATTCTCTGACTATATTGGAAAGGGGAATTATGTACTGGTTGTTTTCTGGTCATCATGGTACGAGCCGTGCTTAGAGACTCTGGAGAACATCGATAAACTATACAAACAGTATAAGGACAAGAACTTTGGTGTCCTGGGTATTCCCATTTGGGACAGGATATCAGAAGCCGCAAAGGCGGTAGAGAGTAAAAAACTTAAATGGAATATGATATATCAGTCAGACGTAGATATTGCTGAATTGTATTGTATCCCTCACGTTCCTACGCTGATTCTTTTTGGCCCGGATGGTACCATCCTTCACAGAGACTTGTCCTTGAAGAAGTTACGCGAGGTTCTGAAAGAGTATTTCCGCGCTGGATAAAGAGTGGAAATAAGAGAGAAAATAGCAACATTTCCACATTCCCCCGGAGTTTATAGATACTATGACTCCGAGGGGAAAATATTATATGTGGGTAAGGCTAAGGATCTTCACAAGCGCGTAGCACAGTATTTTGTGCCTGCAGAGCGCCTTAACACCAAGACCAGGATACTTGTGTCCAAGATAGCGGATGCCCAGTATTCGGTGGTAGATTCAGAGGCGGACGCCCTGCTGCTGGAGAATAACCTTATCAAGCAGTACAAGCCAAAATACAATATCCTGCTGAAGGATTCAAAGACCTATCCCTGGATATGCGTAACGGCAGAAGAGTATCCGCGCGTTTTCCTGACCCGTACGCTTAAGAAGGACGGCAGCCGGTACTTTGGGCCATACAGCAGCGTAATGCACGCCAGAGCCCTTCTGGAGCTCTTTAGCGAGCTTTATCCGCTGCGTTCCTGCCGCCTTAAGATTACAGGCGAAGCTATTCTGCGTAAAAAATTCCGTCCCTGCCTTGAATTCCATATCGGCCGCTGTAAAGGTTGCTGCATCGGCGGGGTATCCCTGCAGGAATATAATGGCTGGATTGATGAAATTAGCAGCCTCCTGAAGGGCGGAGCACGTGATCTGATAAAACACTACCGCACCCTTATGGGAGAGGCCGCAGAGCGCCTGGATTTCGAGCAGGCGGCCGTTTACAAGGAAAAGATGGAACGGCTTGAAGGGCATTACGCCAAATCCGTGGTTTCATCGGCCTCCGGCACCGATGCCGATGTCTTTTCTTTGCTTACCGATGCCGGCGATGCCTACGGCAACTTCCTCCGCGTTCGCGGCGGCGCCATAGTCCAGTCCATCAACCTGGGCTTCAAGATGAATATAGAGGAAGAGAAAGAGGCCATCCTGAGCGAGTTTATTGCGGAGGTCCAAAGCAAGTTCGGCACCTTGGCAAAAGAGGTTATCGTACCTTTCATGCCGGATGTAGAGATGGACGGCACAGAGTTTAGAATCCCCGCAAAAGGGGACAAGCTGGCGCTGTTGGAGCTGAGTGCCCGCAATGCCCGGGAATACCGTGCCAACAACCTTAGGCAGAAAGAG
>Ga0310690_10012683_pt1 | contig 10329 bp, 5 predicted proteins | sample AusTroGonzalo_MG_2_FD_207661 | JGI IMG/M metagenome (GOLD analysis project Ga0310690, IMG submission 207661) | Bovine rumen microbial communities from tropical cattle in Woodstock, Queensland, Australia - Gonzalo_04 (v2) (version 2) | ecosystem: Host-associated > Mammals > Digestive system >...
TACAGTCATATGAGGCCAGAGGGCATAGTTCTGGAAAAGGAAGCCCACGTCCCGTTTCATGGGAGGCAGGTTGACGCCCGAGTCCGCGTCGAAGACGACTTGCCCGTCGATGGAAATCGTCCCCTCTGTGGGCGTTTCCAGCCCGGCGATCATCCGGAGGGTCGTCGTTTTCCCGCATCCGGAAGGACCCAGGAGCGTGATGAAGTCGTTGGAGGCAATCGTCAGAGTCAGATTGTCCACCGCGACAAATTTTCCAAACCGCTTGACAACGTTTTTCAGAATGATTTCAGGCATATCAGCCACCTACTCCCTTATCAATTGACGCGCCGGTCAGCTTATTGACGGCAAAGTTGATAATCAGCACCACCACGATGATCAGCAGATTGATCGCGTTCCCAAACTGCGCCCAGCCTTTTTCGGAGTACTGCATGAGCATGGTGGTCAAGATGGTATTGCTGGTGGGCACCAGCAGCACGAAAAGGCTCAGCTCACGCATACAGGAGACCATGGGCAGCAGATAGCCCGAAAGGAAGCTTGACTTCTGGATGGGGAAGATGATCCGCACCATGCGCTTCCACCAGGGGACGCCGGTGATGACCGCGGCCTCCTCGATTTCCCCGGACAGCTGCAGCATGGCGTTGACGCCTGAACGGGAAGCGAAGGGCAGATATTTGACCGAGCCGGCCAGCGCCATCAGCAGGAAACCAGACAGCCAGGGAATGCCGGAGGCCATGGCCAGATAGATGGCGCCAAAGGCCAGGGAAGGCATCAGATACGGGAAGAAGGAAAGGTTGTTCACCCAGGAGGCGAGGCGGGAGCCCCGGCGCTTGCTGACGCCATAGCCCACGAGGATGCCGGAGGTGCCGGCGACCAGCGAGCAGACCAGCGCGAGGGCCAGGCTGGTGCCCAGGGCGTTCCAGACTTTCGGATTCAGGAGGATACCGGTGGAATCTCCCTGATCCAGCCACTTGCTCATGTCGGATCCGATCCAGAAATCCAGCGTCATGTTGGAAAAGCTGTAATCCCCGGCCTTGATGATCAGCGATTCCAGCGCGAAAGTGATCAGCGGAACCACCGCCACCAGCAGCAGGATGATCACCAGCAGCAGGGCGATCGGCCGATTCGCTTTTCCCAGATTGATCTTGCTGATCTGGCCGGACTTGCCCGTGACCGTCGTGAACTGCTTCCGGCTGTTGGTCACCTTCTGATTCAGCAGCAGGATGCTGACGCCGAAGAGGATCATCACGCCGACCACGATATACGCCTGCCCCTTATAGCTGTCCATCAGAGATTTCATGCTGGTGGACAGCACGTAATACCGTACGGGAGAGCCAAGGAACACCGGCACGGAATAGGCGCTCATGGAGCTGGCGAAGACCAGCAGCAGTGTGGAGAGCATGGCAGGGCGCACGATGGGAAGGGTAATCTTCCGGATGATCCTCAGGCGCCCGGTCTTCAGGATGGAGGCGGCCTCTTCCAGATTGGCGTCCATGTTCCGCAGGATGCCGCCGATCAGAATATACGCAAACGGCGCGTAATGCAGGCCCAGCACCAGGGCGATGGGGAAGGCGCCGTAGACGAACCATTCCGGCATATACACCCCGAAGACAGAAGCCATGATGCCGTTGGAGGTTTTCGGTCCGATCTGTATATTCTTGAAAAAAGTTTCCCAGAAGAGCGCCAGCGTCCAGGATGGCATGATGTACGGAAAGGTGAAAACCCCGGAAACGAATTTCTTATACTTCAGATTAGTCCGTGTCACCAGGAAGGCGACCACACCGCCGAAGAGAATGGCGATCAGGGATGCTGAAATCGACACCACCAGGGTGTTCAGCAGCGGCTGATAGAAGGTGATCCAGCTGTAATCGTTCTCCGCGGTGGCAAAGAGGCGCTCAAAATGATAGAAGGTCCGGCTGCCGGCCGACAGCTTCGTCATGCGGGCTTCCCGGCCCAGATGCACGGTAGTGGTCTCCAGCAGCATCGAGATCATGGGATAGAGCGTCAGCACCACTAGCAGAACCAGGAAGATCAGCAGGATGACGTTCGCCGGGGTGGAGAACCAGGCCCGGATTTTTCCCCGGGTCCGGCTCAGAGATGGATTAGACATCAATATTCCCCGCTTTCATCAGCGTTACAGTTTATCAAGCTTTGTGTTCGGGCCGCCTGTAGGGCTATTTGCTTCCGCAGACGCTTTCGCTTCCGTTCGAACGCAGCGGTTCTAAGCTCAAACTTCGCTTCGCTCGTTTATCACTAAGAACCGGCGTTCTCAAGGCCTGCGGAGAGCAAATACCCCACGGCGGCTGACATCAACCGTACAGTTTGCGGTTTTTCCCGAAAAATCGGCGGGAGGAAAACCTTCCCGCCGAAATTGTGTTAAAGGAACCGATTACTGGCAGTATTTCTTGATGAAGTCTTCCACTTCGAAGCTGTCCAGAATGTATTCCGGATCCTCGATGACCAGATTGGCCTTCCAGATATCCAGCCCCAGGTCGCCCTCCTTGGGCGCGATGGCCGGGTTGGGGGAATAGGCGCCGATGCTCTTGCCCCAGGGCTCGAAGCCTTCCGCGCTCATCAGGTATTCGATGAAGAGCATGGCGGTATAGGGCCGTTTGGCGTTGGCGGAAACCATGACGTACATCGGATACATGAAGCCGGAGAAGGGCTCCACGGTATAGCCGTTTTCGGTGGCGTCATACTGGGCGACGGTCAGATTGTCCGTCAGCACGGAGGAAGAGCGCAGCTTGCTTAGCACAAACAGGCCGATCTTGCCGGCGGCGGTCTCCTGGCTTACTTCCTCGGCGATGGTGGTGTCGGACTTGATGAACGTGACGTTGCCCAGGAATTCGGCGATCCACTTGTAGCCGGCGTTCTTGTATTCGCCCAGGTCGATGTCTTCACCCTTCCAGGCCTTGTACGCCTCGGCCAGTCTGGCGGACCAGTCGTCATTGGTCAGCATAACCAGGAAGTTCATGTTCACCTTCTCGGTGGTCGGATTCTTGAAGATGACGTTGCCCTTCATGGCAGGATCCGTCAGCTCCCAGACGTTTTTGATCGCGGGCACGCTGTCCCCCAGCTTGTTGTAAATGAAGAGCTTGTTGATGAACTGGTGAACCAGCGCGGGCTCCCGATCCGTCTCGGGAATGGCGTCCTTCACCGCGGCGGGAACGAAATTGATGACCTTGCCCGCATCAATATAATCAAGCAGGTTGGCGCCATCCTGGATCATCACCATGTCGATGGTGGTGGATTCCAGCTTCTCGTAGATTTCCTGATCCTTCATATTGTTGGACTCGGTGGTGATGTTGTACAGCGCGGCGAAATCCTCCGCGGCCTGGGTGATGCGGCTGGTGTTCCCGGCGACGATGAAGGTGCCGCTTTCGGCCTGGGCCTTCGCGACCAGCTCGTCATGGCTCAGGGCGGAGCCGGCTTCCACATCAGCGGCTACATCCGCCAGGGCGGGAAGGGCGCACAGCGCCAGCGTCAGCGCCAGGAGAAGGCAGAACAGTTTCTTCATACAGAGATCCCTCCTAAAAAGATATTTAGTTGCAAACCCGATACTCGGATTATAGCAGCTTTTTGCGCACGGTTCAAGAGGATTCCCCGAAAACAATTGAAAAAACGGGAGAAAATTCGCCCAAAACGGATTGACAACCGGGAATGCATTGTCCATAATAAAGGGGAAGGAAAAAAAGTCCCGCGAGGAGGGAACGCCATGAAATATTTCATTGTCACCGGTCAGAGCGGCGCCGGAAAAACGGCCTGTGTCCGGTATCTGGAGGACAAGGGCTGCTTCTGCATGGACAACATTCCGCCGATGATGATTCCCAAGCTGATGGAGGCTTTCGACACCACCGTCACCCGGTATCAGACAGTGGCCTTCGGCGCGGACGTGCGCAGCGGCGAATTCTTCGACGCCAAGGTGGTGGCCCAGATGCTGCGGGAGCTGGTTCAGCTGGGTCACACGGTAGAGACCATCTATATGGAGGCCAGCGACGAGACGCTGCTCAACCGATATAAGGAAACCAGGCGGGATCACCCGCTGTGCATGGAGGGGCTGAACCTGACCGAGGCGATCGCGGAGGAAAGAAATCGGCTGCAACCCCTGCGGGAGATCGCGAATTACGTGATCGACACGACCAACATGACGACGCGCTCCATCAAAAAATCCCTCGATAAGGTGATCGGCGGTGTGCAGGAAAGCGCGCCGCTCCGGGTGGACGTGATGAGCTTCGGGTTCAAGCGCGGGCTTCCCCGGCAGGCCGATCTGGTGGTCGACGTCCGCTTCCTGCCCAATCCCTTCTATATCGAAAGCCTGTGCCGGCATACCGGCCTGGATGAGGATGTGCGGGATTTCGTGCTGGATCATCCGGTGACGATCGAGTTCCTTGAGAAATGGAAGGAGCTGCTGCATTTCCTGATTCCGCATTATAAGGAGGAAGGGAAGCACCGCCTGGTTATCGCAGTGGGCTGCACCGGCGGCGTCCATCGCAGCGTCGCCATCGCGGAGGCGATTGGAGCGTTCCTGCGGAAGGAAGGCTTCCCGACGGAGATCAATCACCGGGATATGCTGCTGGAACAGGCCCGGTGGACCAACCCGATCGAGGGCGGGGAGTCATAAGAAAATGGCAACCCGCCTCATCGGATAATCCCCTTTATTCCGGCATGAATTCCAGGATTTCTTCTTCATTATGCTTCTCTTCAGACAATGGAATGATGGACCGAATCGCGGCGACGGTCATGTTGTATTGCTCTAGCAACCGCTGATGGTCTCTTTGAAGAATGGCGAGGTCGCCCGCGTCTGCCGCTGCTTCCAGCTTTGCCGCGATCTCGGAAAGCGCCGTCGCCCCGATTGTTTTGGACGAACTCTTGACCGTGTGCGCCAGGATCGCGTAGGCCTTCCAGTCGCGCTCGTCATAGCGACTTGCAAGGCCTTCCGCCCGCTCGCCGGAGCATTGCAGGTAATCCTGAAGCAAAGAACGATAGAGTTCCTCGTCGCCCTGGCAATAGCCCATGCCGATCCCGGGGTCGATGCCCGCCGCGCGCAGCGGGGCATAGTCGTTATTCCCGGCCGCGCTGTATACCGTGGCGGACACATCCGCCGGCGGCTCACCGTTCTGCACCCTCTGCACCTTCCTGTCCGGAAGATACTTCAGAATCACCTGCTCCAGCATCTGGCCGCTGACAGGCTTTGAAAGATAATCCGCGAACCCATCGCTCAGATACCGTTCTCTCGCGCCGACGACGGCATCCGCCGTCAGGCAGATGACCGGCGTCTCCCGGTTCAAGCTCTCCGCTCTCCCCCGGATCTGATGCATTGTCTCCGTGCCGTTCATTCCGGGCATACGCTGATCCATCAGGATCGCGTCATAGGGGTTCCTGTCCGTCAGCGCCAAGGCGTCCGCGCCGCTGGTGGCTGTATCGATCTGGATTTCCGTTTTTTTCAGCAGATTGATGACCACGTTCAGATTCATTTGCGTGTCGTCCACAATCAGGATGCGGGCCTCCGGCGCGCGGAAGGCCTCCCGATAGGGGGCAGCTTCCTTCACGCTGGCCTCGAAGCGTTTCTCATAATCTCCCATCGGTGCGTCGTCCGCGATTCCCTGGGGGATCACGACCGTAAAGACAGAGCCAACGCCGTAGGTACTATTGACGGAGATACTGCCGCCCATCATGTCCAGCAGCAGTTTGGTGATGACCAGCCCGAGCCCGGTGCCCTCCACGGTGCTGTTGCGCCGCATATCAAGGCGCTCGAAGCGGGCAAACAGCTTTTCCATGTCCTCCGGCCGAATGCCGATGCCTGTGTCTTCCACGGTGAACGTCAGGTTGATTCGCCCGTCTCCCTGTTTTTCCCCGCGAACCGTCAGCCGGATGCTTCCATGTTCCGTGTACTTGACGGCATTGCTGAGGATGTTCGTCAGCACCTGGCGTATGCGCACCTCGTCGCCCCGGAGATGATCCGGGAGCGATTCGTCCGCGTCGATCACGAAGGTCAGCGCCTTGTCCTGCGCCCTGAAATAGAACATGTTGCTCAGATCGTTGAGGACGGAACTGAGCTGGTAGGTCGTCTCCTGTAATTCCAGGCGTCCCGCCTCAATCCTGGAAAAATCAAGGATATCGTTGATGATGGCCAGCAGGTTATGGCCGGCGTTCTTCACGTTCTCCGCGTAGACGCCGATGTTCTCCAGCGCCTCCCGCACAGGCGGCGCACTGTCCCCGGCATGGCTCTGCGCCTGGTGATCCTCTCGCAGAATCATCTCGTTCATGCCCAGCACCGCATTGATGGGGGTTCGGATTTCGTGAGACATGTTCGCCAGGAAGTCGCTCTTCGCGCGGCTGGAGCTTTCGGCCCGCACCTTCTCCTCCAGCAGTCTGGCCTGCATCTTCACAAACGGTCGCACGGTCATCATGGAAAGCACCGCCGCCACCGCCAGCGACAGCAGCAGCACCGCGACGTAGCTGACCACGGTGGAGAGCGTCTGGGCGGACAGCTGGGCTTCAAACCATTCGGCGGAAAAATCCACCGCGATAATGCCCGCCACGGCGCCGGAAGAGTCGAATACCGGGCTGTAGGCGCTGTAAAACTTGCCCCACGCATCTGAATAGGGAACCTCGTCCACCGCCGCCGTGCCACGTCCGGCACGGGCCAGCGCCTCCGTGTACTTCACGCTGTCGCCAAAGCCGGCCGGCGTGTACAGATCCAGATCCATGGTGAAGATGAACTGCCCGTCCTCCGTCTGCCGGATACAGTAGACGTATTCAAGCTCGACATTGTCGCGGAATACCGCCAGCGTGTTGTAGATGTTGTTATATTCGTCGCTCCCGGTGTCCGCCTTCGTCAGGGACTTCAGCACATCGCCGTTGACTGATCCGGAAGCGCAGTTCGCGATATCCAGCATCCGCTGCTGAATGGCCTTCCGGATGCCGATTCTGGCCCGGTAGATGGAGATCGTGCAGAAGAGGATGCTTGAAAAGAGCACGATCCCCTCTACGATCAGGATGATCTTTGTGGATAAACTCTTTTTTGACATCACGGCGCACCTCCTCCCCTTACTCCGGCGGAAATTCGATGATGTCATCCTCTTCCGGCGGCAGTTCATTCCCAGGAGATACCACGGATCGGATGGCTGCGGCCACCGTTTCGTACTGATTGATCAGACGCTGGTGATTTTCCCCGACGGCCGCGCGGTCGCCAGCGTCCGCAGCGTTCTCCAGGTGGGCGGCAAGGTCCGATAGATCAAGAGCTCCGATGGTCCTGGAGGTGCTCTTGACGGCGTGGACCGCTGTGGCATAGCCCTTCCAGTCCTGTTCCCCGTAGCGCCTTTCGATGTCGTGCGCCTTTTCCTCCGCGCCGCGGGCGTACTCTGTCAGCACGGTACGGTACAGCGCGTCATCCATCTGGCACCAGGCGAGGCCTGTCTCCGGCTCGATCCCCGCCGCGCGCAGCGGCGCATAGGCGTCCGGCCCGGGAGAGCCGGCCTGTTCTGCGGTCTTCTTCGCCGTGTCCGCTCTCTGCGTGGGGATGACCTTCTCCTCCGGCAGATAGGCGATCAGCATGCGCTCCAGCGCCTGGCTGTCGATGGGCTTGGTCAGGTAATCCGTGAAGCCGTCGGCAATGTAGCGCTCCTTTGCGCCGACGACCGCGTCGGCCGTCAGACAGATAACCGGGGTTGTTCGGTTCGTGCCGTCCGCCTGCCCGCGGATGCGGCGCAGGGCCTCGGTGCCGTCCATCCTGGGCATGCGCTGATCCATCAGAATCAGGTCGTAGGCTTTGGACGCCGCCAGGGCGACGGCCTCCTCGCCGCCCGTCGCAGTGTCGATCTGGATCTGCGTATCCTTCAGCAGTCCGACGGCGACGGTCAGGTTCATCCGCGTGTCATCCACGATCAGGATGCGGGCGTTGGGCGCCCGGAAGGTCTCGTGATAGTCCGCTGCCAGCGCGTGGGTGCGGAACCGCTTTCGGAAGTCTCCCACCGGTTCGGGCGATATGATCTTCTGCGGAATGGTCACCGTGAACACGGATCCCCGGCCGTACTCGCTTTCCACCTCAATGCAGCCGCCCATCATATCCAGCAGCCGGTGCGTGATGGTCAGTCCCAGGCCGGTGCCCTCCACGGTGCTGTTCTGCTCCAGGTCCAGGCGCTGGAACTTGTCAAACATGATGCTGATATCCTCCGGCCGGATGCCTACGCCCGAATCCTCCACGGTAATGATCAGGCGAACCGTCTGACCGGCGGCCGCGGCGTTTTGCATATCACCGCGCAGCGCCAGATGCACGAAGCCCTTCTCCGTGTACTTCACGGCGTTGTTGAGGACATTGGTGATAATCTGGCGCACCCGTACCTCGTCTCCAAACAGGCTGTCCGGGAGCGTCTCTTCCACGTCGATGGTAAACTCCAGTCCCTTTTCGCGGGCCTTGAAAAAGATCATATTGCTCAGGTCGTTGAGCACGGAGCTGAGCTGATATTCCCCCTCGACAATGGTCATCTTTCCCTCCTCGATCTTCGAAAGATCCAGGATATCATTAATGATGGCCAGCAGGTTGTGTCCCGCGCTCTCAATGTTGCGGGCGCAGGCGGTGATCCTGGCAAACGCGTCCCGGTCAGCGGGAGGGGCGGCCTCCGCGTCACCCGCCAGGGTACTTTCCCGCAGGATCATCTCATTCATGCCCAGCACGGCGTTGATGGGGGTGCGGATCTCATGGGACATTTCCGCCAGGAAGCTGCTCTTGGCCTGGTTGGCCCGGTCGGCGGCTTCCTTCTCCAGCTTCAGCGCCCGGGCCTCATAGGCCTGCTTCTGCTCTTCGGCCCGCATTTCCTCGATGCGGTGGGAATAGTTCTTTTCGTTCCGGTGCCAGATCAGGTAGAAAAGGGCGATCAGCGCGAAGATGACGGTGCAGATCAGCACGTTGATGATCGTCTGCTGCCGGGCCTCGGCGAACAGTTCCTGATTGCCGACCATGATGACCACATACCATTGGTTCACGATTTCCTTGACGAACACGGTCTGTTTTTCGCCGCCCATCGTGATCTCGAAAACGCCGTTCTGCTTTTCCAGAATCGCTTCCAGCAGCGCGCGATGCTCCGCGTCCTCTGTCAGATTGCGTCCCTTCTGCTCCTCATCCCGATGAGCGATGATCAGGCCGTCCTGGTCGACGACAAAGCCGTAGCCCTTTTCCATGATATGCAGATCGGTGACGATCTCCTGGATGTGATTCATCGTCAGATCGATAGAGATGACGTCTGTCCCGCTGGAGAGCATCCGGCAGATGGAGATGACGATGTCGTGGGTCTGGGCGTCCAGATAGGGGGGGACGATGGTGATCTCTCCCCGCGCGTCAAGAGCGGTTTTGTACCAGTCCCGCTGGGTCGGGTCATAGTCCTCAGGCGGCACCCAGGCCAGTCCGTCCAGATACTCACCCTGAACATAGCCATACAGCCCGGTGATGTTGATGTCAAAATGCGTCTTCTGGTATTCCGTCTCCTCCATAATGTAGTCCAGGATGTACTGCGTGGAGGCGCCGTTGCGGATCATGTAATCCACCGAGTCCGCTGAAACCCACAGCGCGCTCTTGGTCCTCTCCAGATAGTTCTCAAGCTGCGCCGCCACGCCGGAGATCCTGTCTTCTCCCATTTCGTGGATTTTGCCCGTCGACACATCCTGAATGACGCGGGAGGTGTACACCACCATAACGGCCATCAGGCAGAAGATGACGATCATCGGCACGAACAGGTTGAACCTGATTTTTTTTCCGGCGCGTATCTTCATGTCGTTAATCCCCCTCCTGCGGAAATTCAGGTTTCTCTGAGCTTATATTCCGTGTCCTCGTCGATGATCTCCAGCATGATGTCGGCGAAAACAGGATCGAATTGCGTTCCCTTGCCCCGTTCAATCTCGCTCCGGACGGCGGCCTGCGGCAGGATCTCCCGGTAGCTGCGCCGGCTGGTCATGGCGTCGTAGGCGTCGGCCACGGCGATGATTCGCGCCTCCTCCGGAATGTTTTCCCCGACCAGGCCGTCGGGGTAACCCGTGCCGTCGTAGCGCTCGTGGTGCCAGCGAGCGCCGATGGCCAGCTTGGGACGCTCCTGAATCTTTTTCAGGATTTTATCGCCCATGACGGGGTGGGTCTTGATCTGGGCGTATTCTTCCTCGGTAAGGCGCGAGGGCTTGTTGATCACGCTGTCCGGCACGCCGATTTTGCCCACATCGTGCAGAAGCCCGATCATGTAGATTTCGTTCTGCCGGTTCCTGGAATAGCCGTAGCGTCGGGCAATCTGACGGGCGTATTCGGCCACCCGGCCCGAATGGCCGTTGGTGTAGGTGTCCTTGGTG
>Ga0310690_10012685_pt1 | contig 10329 bp, 5 predicted proteins | sample AusTroGonzalo_MG_2_FD_207661 | JGI IMG/M metagenome (GOLD analysis project Ga0310690, IMG submission 207661) | Bovine rumen microbial communities from tropical cattle in Woodstock, Queensland, Australia - Gonzalo_04 (v2) (version 2) | ecosystem: Host-associated > Mammals > Digestive system >...
CGAGCCTGCCGGCCGCCAATACGGTATATCGGTTCACGCCACACACAACGGGCATCGCCGGACATACGGCCTCCAACATCAACATCCGTCCCAACCCGGTGCGCGACAGACTTACCCTTTCAGGTGTTGAAACTGCCGACATCCAGATCTTCGACATCGCCGGCCATCTGGTCATGAGCGGCACCTACAACGGTTCCATGGACGTGTCAGGCCTTCCCAACGGAGCCTACTTCGTCAACATCTCCACCCCTAACGGGCAAGCTGTAAAGAAAATGGTGAAATTCTAAGGCAACCCGCATCATACGGATTGCGCCATTACGGGAAACAAAAAAGAAACCCGCGAATTGTCTGTCTGACAGTCGCGGGTTTCTTTTTGCAGTGCCCAGGACAAGAGTCGAACTTGCACGGGAGTCCTCCCACTACCCCCTCAAAGTAGCGTGTCTACCAATTCCACCACCTGGGCTTTTTTGCGGCGGCAAAAATACACTTTTTTTCATCCGATACCGCCTAAAAAAAAATTTTTTTTATGTCAAAAAAAAATCGTACCTTTGCACACCCTTAAAATGTACCCAAAGAATATATTATGGCGCATAAGAAAGTTTTATTCATCACCCCCGAGATCTTCCCGTATTTTCCCGAAGGTTATATATCCAACATCTGCCGGTATTTGCCGCAGGGCATCCAGGAGCGAGAGAACGAAATCCGTACGTTCATGCCCAAATTCGGCTGTGTCAACGAGCACCGGCACATGCTGCACGAGGTGATACGCCTCTCAGGCCAGAACATCATCATAGAAGATACGGACCATCCTCTGATCATCAAGGTGGCCTCCTTGCAGAATGTGCGTATGCAGATCTACTTCATCGACAGTGAAGATTATTTCAAACGCAAAACCCAATATTACGATGCGGACGGCAATTTCTATCCGGACAACGACTCCCGGGCCATCTTCTACGCCAAAGGCGTGATGGAGACGGTCCGCAAATTAGGATGGGAGCCTGACATCATCCACTGCCACGGCTGGATTTCCGCCTTAGTGCCGCTGTTCATCCGCACCGTCTATAAGGATGACCCGCTGCTGCAGGCCTGCAAGATCGTCTATTCCATCCTTCCCGACTCCTTCCCGGAGAAGTTCTCCTCCTCTTTCAGCAAGAAACTCAAACAGACGAACATCCCTGCCGAATACCTGAAACATTTCAAGAATCCGGGCTACGACCAGATCATCCAGGCCGCCATCGACCATTCGGACGCGATAGCCATCACGCCCGACACGAAGAAGAAACTGGTCACCTACGTGGAGGCATCCGGCAAACCCGTCTTGGAACACCCCGAGGATGACAACTACGTTGATCTGTACGATGAATTTTATGATGAATTGTTAATGAATTCCGAACAGGACTAACACGCATGAAACGGATTCCCTTCGTCGCTTTTTTCTCCCTCATTCTCTGCCTTTTCTACGCCTGCACGAATGAAGTGACCCCTATCGGCTGGGGCCTTACGAACGGATTATTGGGCACCGATTTCACCGACACTTGCACCGTGGAGGCCTATTCCCTGCTGGAAGACACCATCAACACCACGAATCTGTCGGCCAATATGATTGGACAGCTGCACGACCCCGTGTTCGGCAACAGCACCGCATCCACCTGTGCCCAGTTTACCCTCAGCGGCTCGTCTCTCAACTTCGGATCCTCACCTGTCCTCGACTCGGTGGTCCTCACCCTTCAGATTTCCAACTACTACGGCGACACCAACTCCCGCGTGGGTATCCGCATTTACCAACTTACAGAAGATCTGTCCAGCAACTCCCGTTACAACAGCAGTAGTACTACTGCCTACGACCCCACCCCACTTAACTACAGTCTCACTGGCTACACCATCCAGCCCCACACTTCCGTGGTGGTGGACACCGGATCCTACAGTCCGCATCTGCGCATCCGCCTATCCCAGGCTTTCGGACAATATCTGCTCAACCACCAGTCACAGATGACTAGCGTCGCCAACTTCGAGTCCTTCTTCAAAGGTTTTCGCATCTCCGCCGCCTCCCACACCGGCAGCACCGGCTACATCCTGATCTCCAACATGACCAGTTCCCTGACCGGTATCATCCTCTATTATCACAACGGCGGAACCGCATCCAAATACACCTTCCCCTGCAAATCCGATTGCACACGATACACGAATATCACCCATGACTACAACGCATCCCAGGACGCTGACTTCACACAGGAAGTCCTCCTCGGCCAGCAGTCCGTCGGGCGCAACAAGCTGTTCGTGCAAGCCTCCGGTGGCGTGAAGACCCAAATCACATTCCCCCATCTCCATGAGGCTTTCCAACATCTCAACAACCAAGTGGTCATCAACCGGGCTGAACTGGTCATCAGCAACGTCTCCCCTGATGAAACGTTCCTCGTCCAACCCAGCGGCTTATCCCTGCAGGGCATCCGCAAGTCGGACGGAGGCAGTGCCTATCTGCCGGATGATGAATACTATATGGGGGCCAACTATTTTGGAGGCACCTACGATGCTAACAAGCACGAATACCGCTTCCGCATCACCGAATACATCCAAGGCCAAATCATGGGCAACAGCGACCTCACCAACTCGCTGAACCTGGTGGTCAAAGGGGCTGGTGTGCGGGCAAACCGCCTCGTCATGGGCGGCACCGGACTCACCGACGACAAACGTCTCCGACTGGAGCTTTCTTATACAACCTATTAGCAGATGCCCTCCGGCATCCGCCATTTTATCAAACCAACACCTAAATCAATAACAACATGTGCGGAATTGTAGCTTATTCAGGAAGTAAAGAAGCCTACCCTATTCTAATAAACGGATTACGCCGGTTGGAATACCGCGGATACGATAGCGCCGGCGTGGCCCTTATGCAGGAAGGCAAAATAACGTTGTATAAGAAACGCGGCAAGGTGGACGATCTGGACGACTTCTGCTCCACGCGCAACACGCAGGCCCATGTGGGCATCGCACATACCCGCTGGGCCACCCACGGCGAACCCAGCGAGGAAAATGCACACCCCCACCTCTCCGAAGACGGTTCCATCGCACTGATACACAATGGTATCGTCGAAAACTACGTCAGCCTCAAGAAGGAACTCCAACACCGGGGCTACACCTTCAAGAGCGCTACCGACACGGAAGTGCTGGTCCACCTCATCAAAGATGTGCAAACCCAGGAAAAACTGCCCCTGTCCGAGGCGGTCATGCTGGCCCTGACACGCGTGGAGGGCACCTACGCCTTAGCCATCCTCTCCGTGGACAATCCCGACGAACTCATCGTAGCTAAAAAAGGAAGCCCCCTGCTCATCGGCGTAGGCAAGAATGAATACTTCATCGGCTCCGACGGCGCCCCCATCGTGGAATACACCAAGAAGGTCGTCTATCTGGAAGACGGCGACGTGGCCGTCGTAACCCCCAAAAAAACACTTGCCATCCGAAACATCAACGATGAGGAGCATCTGCGCAAAAGACCCTATTTCCAAAAGCTGGAGATGAGCCTCGACCAGCTGGAAAAGGGCGGCTTCGACACCTACATGCTGAAGGAGATCTACGAGCAGCCTAAAGCCATCACCGACAGTATGCGTGGACGTATCAACTTGAAAAAAGATGTCGTCTCTTTGGGCGGCATCATCGAATACGAACATAAGATGATGAATGCCAAGCGGTTCATCATTGCGGCTTGCGGCACATCGTGGCACGCGGGCCTGGTGGCCGAGCATCTCTTTGAGAGCCTCGTGCGCATCCCCGTGGAGGTGGAATACGCCTCCGAGTTCCGCTACCGCAACCCCATCATCCGTGAAGACGACGTTCTAATCGCCATCTCACAATCCGGCGAGACAGCCGACACCCTTGCCGCCGTTGAGTTAGCCAAACAGCATGGCGCCACCGTCATCGGCATCTGCAATGTGGTCGGCTCCACACTGGCCCGCGAGACCATGGCCGGCTCCTATACCCATGCCGGGCCCGAAATCGGCGTGGCTTCCACCAAGGCTTTCACCGCACAAGTCACCGTGCTCACCCTCATGGCCCTCAGCCTCGCCCACAAGAAAGGCACCATCTCCCAATCACAGTATCATCGCCTCATCAACGATCTGGAGTCCATCCCCGAAAAGATCAGCCTGATACTCAAACAAGAGCAGGACATCCAGAAAATCGCCCAGTTCGTGGCCACCCGCCCCAACGCCATCTTCTTGGGCCGTGGCGTCAACTATCCCGTCGCGCTGGAAGGGGCCCTGAAACTGAAGGAGATATCGTATATCCACGCGGAAGGCTACCCCGCCGCCGAAATGAAGCACGGTCCCATCGCCCTCATCGATGAGCACATGCCTGTTATCGTCGTGGCTACCGAGCAGGAAACCTATGACAAAATTGTCAGCAACGTGCAGGAAGTCATCGCACGCAAAGGCACGATTATTTCCGTAGTCACCGAAGGCGACACTACCGTGAAAAACATGTCCAAATTCTGTATCGAGATTCCCCGCACCGAGGAATTGCTGACCCCATTAGTGGCCACCGTGCCGTTACAGCTGCTGGCCTACCATGTGGCACTCATCCGCGGATGCAACGTGGACCGTCCGCGCAACCTGGCCAAGTCCGTCTCCGTGGAATAACCCCTACTCCGCTATCACTTTCATCATACATCTTCCGCAATCGAACTCCAAGCGGAAGCGGTGCTGCTCGTTCTGCAAATACCAAGTCGCCTTATTGTCGGGATGCTGTTTGAGACACTGCCCGAGTTCATAACGGAGGCAATATTTGCAGACCATCAACTCCTTACCTTTGAAATCCATGGTCTTGTCCAACCCATACTCAAAACGGGTGGCTCCAAAGTCCGCATACACCTCTTTATGCAGCGAATTGGTGATATTACGTTTATAATCAGCCTCCTCAAAGCTGATTTCCGGTTCAATTTCCCGCTTCACATCCACTGCCTTGAAATTGTCCAATCGCGCAGCGATCAGCTTTTCCACGCCTTCAGCCCGTAACCGGTTCATCTGCGACGTTTGCACAAAATAGCCCGTGGCATTCATAATCAGATTCCGCAAACGGAACGGAGTGTTTCCCATTTTGGAAAGCGCTGTCCGCATCTGCTGGTCCGCCATTTCCGGCTTCTGCGCCGGCACCTTTTCAACCTCCATCTCCACGGTGGCCTCACATCCGTCCTCATCTTTCATGTACAATTGGAATCCCCTATCTGTTTCACGCAAAAGCATTTCCACAGTGATTTTCCGTTCTGCCGTCTTGCCAGCCAATAATTTCTCAAATGTGGAATCCACATTCCGGTACAAATCCACAGGACTTGACAGCGTCACCGGACGGTTCGGGACAATGCGTTCCCCTTCCACCGAGTTTACTAAAAAGCCCTCCAATTCTCCCTTTGCATTGATAAAACAGAGACCGTCCTGCTTGGCAATGGATTCCGGACCCTGATAGAGCAAGCGCCCACGCACATCCTGCCGCAGCCTGCCGACAAACTCGCCCATGGCCTTCGGCGTATCAAATGAGGCCATCGGTTCCCGTTTCCCCTCTATAAAATAAGATGTAAAACCCCGATTGAAGGTCTTTTGCGGATCCGGCATGAAGAAAAATCGGGTTTGTCCGCTGCCCAGCTTGGCATAATCTTCCCGTCCCTGCAAAATCTCATCCAGCCGCTGTCGATAGTAAGCGGTGATATTTTTCACGTATGAGGAATCCTTCAGACGGCCTTCCACTTTGAAAGAGGTCACCCCGGCATTCAGCATGGCCTTCAGATAGTCCGAGCGGTTCATATCATGCAACGACAGCAGGTGTTTGTCGCGCAGGAACGTGTGGCCGGCCTTGTCCTTCAGGCTGAAACGTGTACGGCACAACTGGGCGCATGCCCCACGGTTCCCGCTCCGTCCCGTCACCATCTGGCTCATATAGCATTGTCCACTATATGACACGCACAAGGCACCATGGACAAAGGCTTCCAACTCAATCTGCGTATGACTGCGGATGTTGCGGATGACCTCCAAGTCCAGCTCGCGGGCAAGGACGGCCCGTTTGAATCCCAACTGTTCCATAAAGCACACCCGCTCCCACGACGCATTGTGGCACTGTGTGCTGGCATGAAGACGGATGGGGGGAATGTCTAATTTCAATATGCCCAAATCCTGAATAATCAGTGCATCCACACCCGCCTCATACAACTGGCGGATCAAGGTGCGGACAGCTTCCAACTCATCATCAAAAAGAAGCGTGTTTACCGTGATATAGACCTTGGAGCCATACAGATGGGCATAACGGACCATCTGCTCCACATCAGCTATCGAGTTGCCTGCCGCCTGCCGTGCCCCGAAGCCGGAAGCGCCCATATACAAAGCGTCAGCCCCATGGTCTATGGCGATTTTCCCCGTTTCGAGATTTTTGGCCGGAATCAGCAGCTCCACCCTATTCATTGGCAAAAAGATGCTCGTGCAACGGGAATTCTTTTGCCAGCTCTCCAGAAAAATAGAAGTCGTTTCCGATAACACCAAAGGTGTAAACCTGTCCGTTCACCTCTATACGCGAGCCTCCGCATTTGGGACTGGGCCCTGGTTTGGATGCCTGGAATCCCAAGTTAAACAAAGTGAACAGAATATCCGGACGGTCTGAGATATCATAACCGGCACGCTTCCACTGCAACATGGTCTGATGCAGAATACAACCCGTATAGATATAGGAATAGAGGTGGTTATGGTAATCCGTCAGACGGCTGAATCGTTCTGCCGAATGGTCGGCGGTGTTGAAATCCAGCACATGCTCATACTCCTTGCCCATGTAAAACACGCTGGTAGAGTCTGTCAAGTTTCGTTCCACCTGCTGGGCTGTAAAATCCTTGATGCCATTCACACCGAAAGAGAACTGCGATTGCACGGAAAGCACCTTCACCGGACCCAGATACTGCTTGTACACCTCCCGCCGGGAGTTGAAAAGACGGATCTGTTCCCCAACCAGACAACCCACTATCAGACGAGGCTCCACACCGGTGAGGCGAGCGGCCTCATCTATAACATCCTTGTCTTTGATAATTGCAGCCTTCAATGCCGGCCAAGCCGGTTCATTCATCCACGGAATCAGATTATGCTGAACAGACAAACCGCCATATTTGTTATAATCCTCATTCAGCTTCTTCACCAGTTTCTGATAACGGGCCGCAGTATCCCCCTCCTGCAAATACATATCCGCAGCATACAACATGCGACTGATACCATCCGTACGTTCGATATATTGGGCCGCATCCATAATCAGATGGGCATTTGTTGGATAAAAACGACTTAACGCTACCAACTGCAGGTAGCTTTTCATATTGTCATCAAAAATCTTGGAAGAATCCACCATACCTTTATCCTTTTTATAATCAGCAAGATAACGGTTATTTTCATCCACCCCGCCCCTATTGTTGGTCAAGCCGAGTTTATACACTCCCCAGGCCCCAATGATGGCCATCCCGGCCAAGGCAAACATAAAAGTTAGAATTTGGAAGATTTTTGTGCGAACCTTCAACATCCGCCACACCTTCCATAACGACTTTTTCTCTTGATTATTAGATACTTCCACTGTCATTTATACTCTTGAAAAAAACGTGGCAAAAGTATAAAAAATCATCTGACCAACATAATATTTCCTGTGATTTCCTTTTCCTGTCCGTCAACACAGGTTCCTTTGAAATAATAATCGTAAACACCGTTTTGACAAGGCTTTCCATTGAATGTTCCGTCCCACCCAACCTCTGCACGGGTCGTTTCGAACACTTTCTGTCCCCATCGGCTGTAAATGGCGAAATAAAAATCCTGCAGGATTTCACTTTGTACGTACAAGACATCGTTCAATTCATCCTGATTGGGTGAAAACGAATTGGGAATAAACACATACGGATGATCGCAAATCAGCGGAATAACGGTGATGGTGACAGTATCCGTCTTGCTACAATTAAAGGAATCTGTCACAACCACGGTAAACAAGGTGGTGGTGGTGGGATGCGCCGTTGTCACCGGCTGGTCTGGGGATTCCAGCTCCTCTTCCGGAGTCCATTGATATTGATAATCAGGACCGTAGTCGGTCACATAAAGGGTGGTGCTTGCCTCTTTCATAATAGTACATCTGTCACACCAGGCATCAAAAGGAGACTCAAACGTGCCGCTCCGCATACGGATGCGTCCGGAATCAGCGGCCATACAGCCCTCCGCACTGGTCACCGTAACATAATACATAGTTGCAGCCGAAGGGGTTACGAATGGTGTCGCACCCGTGTAAACGGATCCGTCGCCCAAAACCCACGCATACTGGCAGGGTTCCCCGGCATTGTGCGTCACCGAAAGCTGCACGCCCGGCTCAAAACATACCGAGTAGTCTTTCGCCACCACATCCACCTTCTTGACCGTCACCACAATCGCTTTGACAACCACACAGGCATTATACGTCGCCCGCACATAATAGGTGGTGGTCACGGCAGGCGAAACACTCAACTGCATTGCGCCTGTGGTGAGAATATTCGAAAAATCATACACCGACGACCATTCCACCTGTTGGGGTACATTATCTGTCACAATGGAGAGCATCGCGGTATCTCCCATACAAATCAATGTGTCCGCACACGGCGTGACTGTCAGAGAGGAAACCTCCACCCGCTGGCGCAGCGTATCAGCGCACACGCCCGAAGAGGCATACAGGGTATAATCCGTGGTAACAGTCGGACGGGCAATCGGATTGGAGATGGTCAGATGGCTCAAGGTGCTGTCCGGCAGCCAGGCATACGTCACATTGCTTGACGGCGACAAGCCTATTTGGATGAAATCGCCCTTGCACAAAGGGAGCGTCGGCAGAATGCTCGTGCTGTTGGACAACACAAGCAGATTTTTCGTCAGCGTATCAGCAAAATTACAGCTGCCCGCATCCTGTACAATCAGTGTTATCGCATAATAGCCGGATTGGGTGTAGTAATGCTGTGGATTAATCTCTGTAGAGGTCGTGCCATCCCCAAAATCCCAATAATAATATGTTTGCGAACTGATGGACTGCGATGTATTAATGAAAGACAATGTATCGGGCGCGCACAATGTTCCGGGCATCATGAAATCGGCCACCACAACCGGCAGATTGAAATCCATCTTAATCACACCCAAATTGCAGTTTCCACTATGGTTTGTGTTATAATAATTATAATAGGTATCAGAATTGGGCGGATAAGCTGGGAAAAGACTATTGCCTCCACAGCCGGCACATACAGCCTGATAAATGCAGCCTTTACGGTCAAAACGACTGGTGCCACCATCCACATGCTCGTGCGCATTATTGTAAATTCCTCCACTGGATATACCTCCGAAAAAAGTGGCGTACACCAGCCGTGATGCGTCATCGCTAATGCAAATCAGATAGAAATCACTGCCATCCGTGTTGGGCTGGAACGCATCCGACGTAACATCCATTCCCGTAGTGCCGCCAAAATTGTTAATCGAATGGGAAGCATCCCCCCACCCTGACATATACACACCATTGCAGAAATCCACCATCAAGGCGGTGGGCGAGATATCCGGCCCGCCGTGTCCCGAACCGAAAGCGGTGGACCACACGATGGTATCCAATGACGGCGACATCTTGGTCAGGAACTGCCCGCCATTCGGTTTGTGATACTGTGCATTATAAATCCAATTATAGCCAGAGGCATCCGTCTGCCCGAACAAATACGGGCAATCATTCCTGTCAACCTTCACCAAATATGCCTGATCATAGCCTGACTTTCCCAGATAGCTGCACTGCATAAGCTGACTGCCATTGGCCGACACATGGATGACAAAGCCGTCCGCACTCCCCGCATGGACTTGCTGGAAGGCTCCGGGGTTGGTGAACAGCTCCGGTGATGTAGTTCCGCCGCAGCAATATACGCTATTGTCGGAGCCCAACGCCAAACTATATCCAGCCTCATTGCCCGTCCCACCAAAATAGGAGCTCCAAATCAATTGCGACAGATCCTGGTTCATCATAAACAAACAGACATCCTGCCCGCCTGAATAGGTGGTGTCGAAAGCCATCTCCGTGACCGGAAAATCAGCTGAGTAGGTGGAAGAAACCACATATACATTGCTGTTCGCATCCATCACAATTTCACCCCGATTCTCATCAGCATAATTTTTCCGCAAAACAGGAGCGGTATTCAGCCCGTCGTTCATCGAACCGCCCATAAAGGTGGAGGCCATCAGCTGCGAACCGTCCGCACTGAATTTGGAGATGAACATATCGGAACCGTTGGAAAATTTAAGGGTCGTGGATAAGGTTACCGAAGGACCGCCATGAAAAACAGTGTCATAC
>Ga0310690_10012686_pt1 | contig 10326 bp, 8 predicted proteins | sample AusTroGonzalo_MG_2_FD_207661 | JGI IMG/M metagenome (GOLD analysis project Ga0310690, IMG submission 207661) | Bovine rumen microbial communities from tropical cattle in Woodstock, Queensland, Australia - Gonzalo_04 (v2) (version 2) | ecosystem: Host-associated > Mammals > Digestive system >...
AATCAGGAAAAGAATTCACTTCAGACGAGCTCATCTCCCATTGGGAATCACTTGTCAACAAGTACCCCATTATCTCTATCGAGGACGGTCTCGACGAAGAGGACTGGGAAGGTTGGCAGAAGATGACCGCCAAGATCGGCGGCAAGGTCCAGCTCGTAGGCGACGATCTTTTTGTAACCAATACCGAAAGACTTTCAAAGGGTATCTCACTCGGTGCGGGCAATTCCATCCTCATCAAGCTCAACCAGATCGGTTCAGTTTCCGAGACGCTTGAAGCGATCAAGATGGCTCATGCCGCAGGCTATACCGCAGTCACGTCCCACCGCTCCGGCGAGACCGCTGACACAACCATCGCAGACCTCGCGGTCGCACTCAACACATGCCAGATCAAGACAGGAGCGCCTTCAAGAAGCGAGCGTGTCGCCAAGTACAATCAGCTCTTGAGGATCGAGGAGCAGCTTGGAGATGCAGCAGTATACCCGCAGATGAAAGCTTTCCACATAAACAAGTAACCACCTCCACCATATTACCAACAAGAACCCGGCCCTTTCCCCTTTGTGAGCCGGGTTCTATTTTGTCTATTTTGTAAACTTTTTCGAATTACGCTTGGCTAACAAAGCACTCAGGTGAAACAATCTAATCATCAACCACAAAGGAGGATTATCCTATGGCATATGTAATTTCCGACGCTTGCGTTTCATGCGGCTCATGCGCTGACGGCTGCCCTGTAGGAGCTATTTCCCAGGGTGATTCACAGTACAACATCGATGCTGATGTATGTGTTTCCTGCGGTGCCTGCGCAGCAACATGCCCTACCGGCGCTATCGCTGAGGGATGACAACCTTATCTGAAGTCAAAAAAAATGATGGCCGGAGTTCATTGAACTCCGGCCTTTGTTATGACTTTAAGATGACCTTTTCGTTTTACTCTCTATCTTCGTTCTCTTTTACGTATTCCTTCACCTTGTCAAACGACTCATCACTTATAATATGTTCTATGCGGCAGGCGTCTTCCTCGGCAATCCGCTTGTCCACGCCGAGACCAATTAAGAATTTACTCATCACGACGTGTCTTTCATAGATCTTCTCTGCTATCTTTCGGCCTGAATCCGCCAGAGTAATGTACCCCTGATCGTCGATATGAATGTATTTCCCGTTCTTGAGAATTGCCATGGCACGGCTGACGCTCGGTCTTGAAACTCCCATATGGTTGGCAATATCCAGCGATCTGACAGGCGCTTCTCTTTGCGAAAGCACCAGTATGGTCTCAAGATACATTTCTCCGGACTCCTGCATGTCTAATTCCTCCATCAGTTCTTCCGCGTCAGCCACGGAATAAGTCTGTTTACTCTCTTCTTGTATTTTTCGTAATCAGCACCGTAAAGCGCGGATAGCCATTTCTCTTCAGTGTTCTTCAAAACTCCTGACGGAGAGATTATATCACTTCTAGTTAGCATTGGCTAACCGTATTGTTGAATAATATCAGATCTTCCAGTTTGCGGCTTCTTCCCTGAGCTTTATAAATCTGCTGTAGCGCTCAGAACTTTGGATGAGTTCATCGTGCTTGCCGCTGGTAATCTTCCCGCCTTCGAGCACGACGATCTTATCCGCATTTCTTATGGTCTTGAGTCTGTGGGCGATCATGATGACGGTCTTATTGTCTGTCAGAGCGTCAAATGCGGCGGTGAGCTTGTCTTCATTTTCAGGATCGACGTTCGCGGTAGCTTCATCGAGGATGATTATCGGTGCGTCCTTGAGGATCGCTCTTGCTATGGAGATCCTCTGCTTTTCACCGCCTGAAAGCGTTGCACCGCCTTCGCCGATCACAGTCGAATAACCGTCAGGGAGCGACATTATGAAGTCGTGGCAGCAAGCTTTCTTTGCTGCAGTCACAACGTCTTCGTGGCTCGCACTGTTCATGCCGAACTTGATGTTGTTTTCTATAGTATCCGCGAAAAGATATACGTTCTGGAATACGACGCTGATCTGCGACATGAGGCTTTCAAGCGTATAGTCCCTGACGTCTCTTCCACCGATCAAAATGCTTCCTTTGTCGACGTCCCAGAAGCGCGCGATCAGCATCGCCAGGGTCGTCTTTCCCGCACCAGATGGTCCGACAAAAGCCGTCATGGTATTTTCGGGTATCTCAAGACTTACGTCGTTTAATATCCCGTTGTCACCATAAGCAAAAGACACGTTCCTGAGCGATATTTTGTGATCTTCAGGTACATAGTCCTTTCCGTTCTCGTCCATCACGGGCAGAAGGTTTACCTTGTCAGCTTCCTCTATCGAGCTCGAGACGACTCTTAGTACGGTGAGGCCCGCTCCCGTCTGCTCGACGTCGGAGAATACCTGAAAGGATATTATTATCGTTATCAGGGCATATGTGATCGTCATGTTTCCCGTTATGAACATCGCTGCAGCAAAGAGCATTATCAAGGCTTTAAAGGCACCCAAAACCGTTCCCTGGATCCTGGCATAAGGAATGAAAAGCCTTTCCATTGCCATGTTGCTGTCGCGGTTGTCGTCGATCGCTTTTCTTAACGCTTCATCGCCCTTGCCGGTCAGGTTGAAAGATTTGATGACGCTCATTCCCTGAAGGCTCTCGATTACCTTGGATACGAGCTTTGCCTGATTTTTCTGTCTTACGGGAGATTTTGACCTGCTCTTCTTTTCCATCGAGGACGTGATCAGCATATAGATCGTCATACCCGCAAATACGATCAGTCCGAGCCTCCAGTCGAAGAACAGTATGCAGATCAGGAATACGACAGCATTCATAAGGCCGCTCAGGATAAGCACAAGCACGTTGGCCCCCTGATTCTCTACAACATCCAATACCGTAGTGGCAATGCCCGTTATCTGCTCAAGATTGTTGTCGTTGAAATAACCCATCGGGACTTTCTTGAGTCTTTCGGCTATCTCGAGGCGCTTATAGGCGCTCATGTAGTATCCGGCATGTACTGACTGAAGGTCCGCTGCCATCTTGAGGAAGAACTGGCCCAGGATGCTTATACCCAAAAGGATAAGCGCCGTCCATGCGGGCTTCATGGTCTTGTCGCCCTGCTCGAAAGCCAGGAGCACGAAATAGATCGCGGCCATCCTGAACATTGAAAACAGTGACTTAAAGAATGAGATCAATATTGCCCTGTATATCTTTTTGTTTTCCTGACCGGAAAACGCGATTATCTTTCTGATTGCTTCAATCATTAAGCAGCACCTCCTTCGCTGACGTGTGCCGTCCACATATTCTTGTAAAGCTCGCTCTTCTCAAGAAGATCGCTGTGCGTTCCGGCGCATTCGACCGTTCCGTCGTTGACCAGGACCACCTGATCGGCATCCGTGATCGTAGAAAGCCTGTGGGCAATGATGATTACAGTCTTGTCTTTGATAAGTCCCGTGAGCGCCCTCTGGATCACGGCTTCATTCTCGGGATCTATGTATGCCGTGGCTTCATCGAGGATTACGATGGGAGCGTTCTTGAGCATCGCTCTTGCGATCGCTATCCTCTGGCGTTCACCGCCTGAAAGATGCGTTCCGCCGCTTCCCACCCTGGTCTCATAACCCTGTGGAAACGCCCTTATGAATTCATCGCAGCCTGATGCCTTTGATACCTCGCGGACCTCCTCATCCGAAGCGGACGTCCTGCCCATGCGGATGTTGTTCATTATCGTGTCATCGAACAGCCAGTTGTCCTGTGAAACGTATGCGACCTGATCGTACAGCTGCTCCAAAGGAATTGACTTCAAGTCCTTGCCGTCCATCTTTATCACGCCTTCTCCTACGTCCCAGAAACCCCCGATAAGCTTGGCAATTGTGGATTTGCCGCTTCCCGAAGGACCGACCAGGGCGGTAAAGCTCTTTTCAGGAATTTTGAGATTAACGTTATGAAGGACCTCTTCTCCCTCGTGATATGAATACGACACGTCACAAAGCTCGATGTTGTGGCTCTTAAATTCAACGGGTGTATCCGAATGCTTCTGTTCTTCACCTGAAAGCAGTTCATCCACCGTTGCCACGGTAGTCGCGACTTTTGCAGATGAATCGGTAAACTGTATGGCTGCGATGATGGGTCCTACGATGCACATTGAAAGCATTATCGAAGTCATGAATACTTCAGCGGTAATGCTTCCCGTCGTATACATCCACCATCCTACAGGCAAAACCGTGATGAGCGTGCAGGGTGCGATCGTGTAGCACAAAGACTGGCATACTTCCGTTTTCTTCATCCAGTAACAGTAGAAGGCCGCGTTAGCCATAACCTTGTCCTTGAACTTCTGATAAGATGACTTGCTCTGGTTATATGCCTTGATCACTTCAATGCCGTGAACGTATTCGACTATGCTCGCGTTCATGTCCTGTGTTATCTCAACCGACTTCTGATAGTCTTTCCCGAAACTTGATGCGATGGCTCCAAAGAACATCAATCCGACAGGTACTGAGATAAGGCAGATGAGGCCCATTCTCCAATCGATTGTCATCATGTAGACCCACACCGCCAGGGCGCCGATTATGTTCGAAGTCAGCTCAGGAATCATGTGTGCCATTGGGCGCTCCATGCACTCTACTTCGTCAACGATTATCTGCTTGAGCTTGCCGCTTGAAGTATCTATTATCGTGCCCAGCGGCATTCTCGGAAGCTTTGCAAATATCTGCTTCCTGATCTCTCCCAGTATCGAGAAGGTTGCCTTATGGCTTACGCTCAAACCCATCGCGTAAAGAATGCTCTTCAGCGCAAAGCCGGCAAACGCCAAAGCGATAAAGACCAGATAATGATTCCATTCTTTGTTGCCGGATATCATTCCGGCAATGATCCTGGCTGCACAAACATAAGGTGTTATTCCGGATATTACTCCGAGCACGGCGAGCAGCACTGACAGTAACAGTCTGCCATGTTCAGCCTTTGCTATCTGCCATATCCTCAGCATGGGATTCGTCTTCTTGTTGTTCAATTCTTCTTCCTCCTTTTGGTTAGCATTTGCTAACTCGTATTTCAAAAATATACCGTTTGCCAAAACAGCAAACGGCATACTTAGATTCCCAGTAACTGTCTGTAGCCCGCGATGCAGAAATCGCTGGCTTTCTTGGTCTCGCGGATGTTGTCTTCTTCGGAAACTCCTTCCATGAAGGCTTCCATCATCGCGTTGATTACCATCGATGAACCGAGTCTGATGAAGCGTTCCGAGATGTTCTCGGGATTTTTCATGAACTTCCTGCAGCTGTCAAGAAAGAGCATCGTGTTCTTGCATTCTTCATTGATCAGATCCGAAACAAAATTCTCATAACTCGTTCCGCCGCTGCTCTTCAATACGAGCATAAATACGTCCTTTTCCGAATATACATAGCGGATCAGTGTTTCGATAGAGCCGTATGAAGTCTCGAACATCTTCATGACGTCCTCTACTGAATCGATCTTGATCTCGCTCATATCCTGATAGGTCTCGTTGAATACATCCAGCTTCTCTGATACAAGCGCGGCAAAGAGTGCGTCCTTGCTTTCGAAATGAGCATAAAACGCACCGTTGGTCACACCGGCATCTTTGCAGATATTTCTTATTGATGCATTCCTGAATCCGACTTCTTTAAAAGTCTTCAATGCGCTCTTCAATATCTCTTCGTGTGTTTTCTCGAAATCGTATGACATCCTAGCCCTCTGTACGGTCAGACTGACAAAAAATTACGCCGTAATATTACGGCGTAATCAATTCGTTGTCAATACCTGTTTTATGCTGTCAGCAATTGCCTTTAAGCTTCCTGGAGCGAGACCATGTGCGCATATGTGCCGCCGCCTTCCATAAGAGACTCGTGGGTTCCGCGCTCGGTTATCTTTCCGTCAGAAACGACAAGTATCTGATCTGCATCTCTTATAGTTCTCAACCTGTGCGCAATAACGAGCAGAGTCTTGTTCCTGCACAGTTCAGAGATCGCGTCCTGGATGGCCCTCTCGTTATCTGCGTCCACGCTTGCGGTTGCCTCGTCAAGGATAACGATCGGTGAATCTTTCAGTATGCATCTGGCAATGGAGATCCTCTGCTGTTCTCCTCCCGAGAGAGAAGCACCGCCTTCTCCTATGACCGTATCAAATCCGTCCGGAAGCTGCATTATGAAGTCGTAGCATCTGGCTTTCCTCGCGGCTTCCTCAACCTCTTCGCGCGTTGCGTCGGGACGTCCGATCGCGATGTTGTTATATACGGTATCCTGGAAAAGATATACTCTCTGGAATACCATGCTGATCTGATCCATCAGGCTTCCTAATGAGACGTTCCTGATGTCTTCTCCTCTCACCAGGATCTTTCCGCTCTTTACATCCCAGAATCTGGCGAGCAGTGAAGCGATCGTTGATTTGCCGCCGCCTGAAGGACCGACAAGAGCCGTCATCTCACCCTGCTCCATCTTAAATGACACGTTTTTGAGAACGTCTTTGTCAGTGTAACCGAAGCTGACGTCATCGTATTCGATCTCGGCTGCGGCACCACCTGCCGTGCCGGCGGGCTTAAGCTCTGCTTTGCCTTCATCTTTAAGCTCTTCAGCGGCGAAGACCTCTTCTATCCTGTCAAGGCTCGCAGCCGTTACCGTAAGCCTTGCCATCTGTCCGTAATAGCTCTTTATGGCCAGGAACGCATCGAAAAGGAACAGCGCCATTCCGACGAGGTAGATGTCGGTGAGCATTCCCGTTGTATAGAGATAAGCTCCGAGCGCAAGCATTGCGGCCGTTCCGATTCCGTATGTCAGATAAAGAGCCCTTGACCAGGGAGAATATTCCACCTCAAAATCTATACTCTCCCTGCAGCTCTTGGAGAACTCGTCGGTAAGTCTCTTTGATTTCTCGCCAAGCATGTTGAATGATTTGATGATGCCTATGCCTTCCGCAAAGTCCAGTACCTCTTCAGTGAGGGATTCTGCGCCTTCCTGCTTGATGTGGGAATGCTTCAGCGTCGACTTGAGCATCAGGTTGCCTATCAGGATGAATACCGCGACGGTAAACAGAGACAGAAGGCCCATTCTGTAGTCCATGAAGAACATCATGACAACCATGATGCTCTGCGAGATGATGAACGATACGAGTTCCGAAAGAACGCCCATGCAGTTCTCTTCAATGAACACCATGTCCGTTGCAAGAACGGAACTGACCTTTCCGATGTTGCCTTCCGTGAAATATCCCATCGGAAGTTTTCTCAAGTGATCTCCGAGCTTAAATCTCATGTCGGCAAAGACCTTGTATCCGGTAGCTGACTGGAGCACGTTGGTGATGTGTTCCAAAACGGCTTCGAGTATTATGCTCACCAGGAGTGCCGCACCGAAATAAATGCATTTCGTCTTATCCATCTGTCCCTGCATGAAGAAGCTTATGCAGAAGAAACATAAGACCAATGGAGCCTTCATCAGCCAGCCTTTAAAAAATGCCGTTATGTATGAAGCCCTGATCCTTGTTTTGTATTTTCCTGTCATTTTGACTATTCTGTGCAGTATCTTAAGCATGCCTGTCACTCTCCCTTTATCTTCCATATGCTTGCGCTGACTGAAGCGTCCCAGAGCTTTCTGTACTCCGGACAGCTTTCCAGGAGTCCCTCATGGGTATCGGAAGCTATGCAGAGACCGTCCTTCATTACGCAGATCTTATCTGCGTTCTTTATCGTCGAGAGACGGTGCGCGATGACGAGAACCGTCTTGTCCTTGACTATCTCATCAAGAGCCGCATTCATCTTTTCCTCGTTCTCGGGATCCATGAAAGCTGTCGCCTCATCAAGCACGATTACAGGCGCATCTTTAAGGAGCGCTCTTGCAAGCGAGATCCTCTGACGCTCACCACCTGACAGCTGCTTTCCGCTGTCTCCCGCCTGCGACATGATGCCGTCCGGCAGTCTGTTTAAGAACTCTTCACACTGCGCGCGCCTTGCTGCATCCATGACCTCTTCTTTCGTGGCTTCGGGCTTTCCTATCAGGATGTTCTCATAAAGAGACGTGTTGAACAGGAACTGCTCCTGGGACACGAATGCCACCTGGTCGTTCAAAGCCTTGAGCGACATGTCCTTGATGTCCTGGCCTCCGATGGTTATCGATCCTGAACCTATGTCGTAGTAATGAACGAGGAGCTTGGCAAGAGTTGATTTGCCGCTTCCGGATTCTCCGACAAGAGCCGTCGTGGTGCCCTGCTTTATCGACAGATCGACACCGTGAAGAACCTCTTTTTCGTCATAACCGAAGCATACGTTCTTAAATTCAATGTCGTAGTTTTCTCCTTTGAATTCAGACGTGCCTTCCTTGAGCGGAGGATGTTCCATCAGCTTTTCGAGCTCTGCGATCTTATAGTCGAGCTGAGGGAATTTGCCTGCGAAGTTCAAAGCCTTGATCACTGAAGGGCCAACTCCGAAGGACATGCAGATCACGAGGATCAGCCTGTCGAGCGTTAAGACGCCGCCCAGCACCATTGAAGATCCGAACGGAAGTATGAGAAGGACAAGGCAGGGCAGAATGCTTGCATATACCGCCATCCAGGGCCAGCAGACTTTATACCATGCGATAGTGAAGTCCCTGTAGTTTTTTACGACTTCACCGAACCTCTTATATGAATCGCCGTCCCTGTTGAAAACCTTAACGACTTCCATGCCGTTGACATACTCGATGATGGTGTTGTTCATCTTTGCGGCCGACTCGTAATAGGCGTTCATCTTCGACATTCCGGCTTTCATCATCATGCCCATCGCGATCAGGCCGAGTATCAGAGGAACGAGCGAAAAGAGTCCCAGCCTCCAGTCGACTACGAACATCAGCACGATTATCAGTGCCGGGATCGCGACATTTGCAATGCCTTCAGGTATTGCGTGGGCGAGCAGGAGCTCGATCTGGTCGATGTCATCGGTAAAGATCTTTTTTATGCGTCCCGTACCCAGTTCCTTTATGTTTCCCAGAGGCTGCTTTTCGAGCTTGCCCTGCAATGAGATCCTGAGATTCTTCAGCGTGTTGTAGGCACTGATGTGTGAGAACTCCAGTCCCTTTACATACGACAGCGAATAGATGATCTCGCAAAGAGCAACTGCAGCGACCCTTATGAGAACATATGCGGCATCGAGCTTTTCGCCCCTGCAAAGAGGCGAGATGATCTGGTACAAAAAGAAATACGGCGTAATGGAAAAGATGATGCCCAGAGACATCGAAATGACTGCCCACACGGTGTATTTTTTGTACTCTCCGATATACGGAGCCACGCGTTTAAACATTTTCCTTCTCCTTTGTCGGTTAGCATTTGCTAACTTTATTTGTATTTTAAAAGCCGCACAATGACGGCTTGTATTAACGGTTTAAGATAATCCTATGGCTTCCGCCCAGTTAAAGAACCGGCATAGGACTTTACAATGTTCCTCGATCTTTTTCCAAGTCATCTTGTGGATGAACGGTTCATAGACCGACGTCCAAAAAGAAGTGCAGAGCACGTGCATCTGCTCTTCGGAGATATCTGCCTTAGCAAGACCTCTCTTTTTCGCTTCAAGATAGTACTGCATGTAAGCTTTGGTCATTCGCAGAGCAAAATCGTGTCCGTAATTCTCATACATCGTACCTGATGATCTCTCGAGCAGGATCACCAGGTCTTTCCTGAAGCCCCAGATCATCCTGAACATGTCCAGAACGTATTCTTCATTCATGTTCCAGGTATTTCTGATCTGTTCATCCGACATACCTGAAAGGTCGATTCCGGTGCGCAGTTTGATAAAGCCGTCCATCTTGTCAGCCGCTTCTTTCACAACGGCCTGAAAGAGTTCTTCCTTACCCTTATAACGCTTATATACGGCACCCGTAGTCACACCCGCGTTTTCGCAGATGCTCTTAAGGTCAGCTTTAAGGAACCCGTTGGCGATGAATTCTTCACGGGCACTCTGGATCAGTCTCAGATCGATACTTGTATCACGGACGGACATTATCAACCTCAAAAACGGATTACTGATAATCGGATTATCGGTAATCGTTTTATCACACGGGTGTTTTTGTGTCAACACCAAGCTTGCAGAAAAATACATTTAAGCTGCTGATGATCCGCCTATCCCGGCAATTACGAGCAGTATTGCAAAAAGCGAATAACCCACCCCAAGCGGACCAATGATCTTAACCTTCAATTTCTTCAAGATCATAAGAACGATCAGCGATACTACAGGATTTAAAAGCAGGCACCATTTTGATACGTGCAACGCTCCCGTAAGTATCGCGATCGCGACTATAACGGTACCGCCAAGCCAAAGCGTTAGAAAACCGATTGTCAAAGGCGCTTTAACAAGGGGATTAATAGAGTTAATGACCTTAAGGCTCTCCTCATCACTAAGCTTTTCATGCAGCT
>Ga0310690_10012687_pt1 | contig 10326 bp, 6 predicted proteins | sample AusTroGonzalo_MG_2_FD_207661 | JGI IMG/M metagenome (GOLD analysis project Ga0310690, IMG submission 207661) | Bovine rumen microbial communities from tropical cattle in Woodstock, Queensland, Australia - Gonzalo_04 (v2) (version 2) | ecosystem: Host-associated > Mammals > Digestive system >...
CAAGTATTCCCTTGCCTTCTTTCGCCGCGAGAGACACCACATCAGGTTCGGCGGCAATAGAGAACGAGAGCGTCGCCACCGACGCCAAGAAGCCTATCATCCCCCTGAACATCATGGTCATAACTCCCGCGTAAGAAAAGTTTCCCTATTTACGCGCCAACGGCGGAGAAGAGCGCCTTCTTCCATTTCGCCAGACGTTCCTGGGTGTCACACTCGGCCAGAAGCCGCAGATAAGGCTCGGTGTTGGACTGTCTTACTGACACCCAGCCCTCATCCAATTCCACGCGCACTCCGTCCATTGTCTCACGCGAAATCTCGCGTCCGAACGCCGCAACGGTCGCAAGCACCCTTTCTATGGCGGCGGGCTTGTCAGCAACCTTGAAGTTCAACTCGCCGGAATTGGCATATTTGCGAGTGATCGGGGCGAGATATTCCGAGACCTTCATTCCGCGTCTCTTGGCCGCCGCGAATGCGGCGAGAATACGCAACGCCGCCCATTCCCCCGAATCGCAGAAGTGGAAATCGCGGAAATAGTAATGCCCCGCAAGTTCACCGCCGCATACTGCGCCTGTCTCGCGCAGCAGCATCTTCGCGTAGGCGTGGCCCACCTTCCCCATGACGGGAGTGCAGCTCATGGAGCGAATATACTCGATCGCAGCGCGCGAAGTGCGCACGTCATGGATTACGCTTCCCTTCTCGCCGAACGTCTCGGCAAGGATCGGGATAAGATAGTCTGGCTGGATGAATGCGCCGGACTCATCGACGAACATGCAGCGATCGGCATCACCGTCGAAGATCACTCCGCAGTCGAGTCCGTTGCTGCGCACACATTCCGCAAGCGAAGCGCGTGCCTCCGCGAGAAGCGGATTTGGGGAATGGTGGGGGAATGTGCCATCGGGAACGTCGTTCAGGAAAGTCGCGCCCGGAAACAGATCGTGGGCGACAAGCGACGCCATGCCGTCCGAGCAATCGACGGCGAAGCGTAGCCCGGCGATGTCGCCGCCGATGCGCTCCTTAAGCCATGCGATGTACCGCGCCTTCATGGCGGTGGCGGCTTCACCCTGGTTGGGCGAGCTGCCCTCAACGCGCCGCGCCGGCAGGGGTGCCAACCGCTCCGCCATTACACGCCTCTCGACCTCGGCGAGACCGGAATCGTAGCCAACGGGAATGGCGCCGCGACGAGAGACCTTCAGCCCGTTGTCAGACGGCGGATTGTGCGAGGCCGTTATCATCACGGAGCCGTCGAATCCATCCTCGGCGGTGAAGAAATACACCATTGGAGTGGTGGCCAGGCCGATGTCAACGACTTCAACGCCGGCGGAGGAAAGCCCTGCAACGAGCGCATCGCGCACTGCCGGGGACGAGACGCGGGCGTCGCGTCCCACAAGCCAGCGTCCGCCGCCCACTACAGACGGCAGAACGCCGCCCACTCGTTGCACCACGTCCAGATCGAAATCCGTTCCGAACGTGCCGCGCATGTCATACGCCTTGAAGAACGACATGGCCTACGTCCTCATAGCGCGGCAAGCAGTGCGCTGACGCGGTTCGTCTTCTCCCACGGAAAGATCGAACGTCCGAAATGGCCATACGCCGCCGTGTCGCGATAGCACCACCCCTTAGGCTTGAGCAACCCAAGATCCTCAATGAGCGCATACGGGCGGAAGTCGAACACCTTCCCGGAAAGAATCGCCTTCTCCAGACGCTCGTTCGTGACGCCATGCGCCGTGCCGAAAGTCTTCACACAGATTGAGACAGGCTTGTCAACGCCAATCGCATAGGCCACCTGTATCTGGCAGCGGTCGGCGAGCTTCGCCGCGACTATTGTCCTCGCGACGTAGCGTGCGTAGTAAGCTGCGCTGCGGTCCACCTTCGACGGATCCTTCCCGGAGAACGCCCCTCCGCCATGCGCGGCCACGCCGCCATATGTGTCAACGATGACCTTGCGGCCCGTCAACCCCGCATCGCCCTTGGGGCCGCCGGTTACGAACTTGCCAGTGGGGTTCACCAGGAACTTCGTGTTCGAGGTGATAAGACCGGTTGGCGCGAGGAAATTCCGCGCGATCTCCGCGATTTCGTCGTAGTTCTTCTTCTTCGCGCCGTCTGCGGTGGTCTGGTGGGACACGACTACCGTCGCAATCTCCACAGGGCGTCCATTGCAATACACAACCGACAGCTGGCTCTTCGCGTCGGGACGCAGCCAAGGGTACTTTCCGCTTCTACGAAGATTCGCGAAATGGCGCAGAAGCGCATGGGCATACTCGATGGTGCATGGCATGAACGTCTTCGTCTCGTTGGTGGCGTATCCGAACATGATCCCCTGGTCGCCGGCGCCCTGCTTGATGCTGGTCTTGCGGTTTACGCCGCGCGCGATGTCGGGGCTCTGCCCGTGAATGCGGGAGAGATACTCCAGGGTGTTCCACGAGAATCCCTCGTCGGGGTTGTCGTAGCCGATCTTCTTGACCACCTCGCGGGCGATTTTCTCGGTGTTGACCTTGTCGAAGCCGTCTGCGGTGATCTCGCCCATGTTCACGACTATATCGGGGCCGACCATCGTCTCGCACGCGACGTGTGCGTTTGGATCGTACTTCATACAGGCGTCAAGAATCGCATCAGAGATGAGATCCGCCACCTTGTCGGGATGTCCTTCCGAAACAGACTCGGAAGTGAATACGTGGCAATGCTGGTCTTTCATTTAATTTCCTTTTACTCTAGTGGGACTATTGTAGCATATTTATATCTTCAAAGTCAATCCGCCGTTCGCGATCACGCCATCCACAATTACCAGAAGCCCCAGGCGCCATGATATATCACATGGAGCGCAAGGAGCAGATTGGTGACGACGTGCGCGACAATCGCCGCGCCAAGCCCATGGCGCACCGCAGTGAAACCATACACCGCGCCGCATGCAGCGGCCACCACGAAACGCGGAGGATGCTCAAGGCAGAACAGCCCTGCCGACCAGACAAACGCCGAGACGTCGAACCGTGAAAGCGGAACCGCCCACCAATCACGCGACTGGAGCCTCCTGTACAGGAAGGAACGGAAGAACAATTCCTCCGCCGGCGCTATTACGAACGCGCTTCCAACCAGTTTCGCAATCGTGAGAGTCCATCCGCATACGGCGGGGTCGTAAGGCGCCGGCGCGGCGTCCGGCGGCAGCTCCGCGCCTATCGGCCATAGTATCCATCTGCGGTACCATCCCCAATTCTCGGGGAATATCCAGAACGCCGCCACGAACACTCCGGCGGCAATGCCCCACGAAAGCGCCCGCGACGAGATGCGCCAGCAGGGCTTGAGAATGAAGCATGACCATGCAAGAGCCGCTGCAGTGGCCGCAGACCGCGTGGCATACGCCGCCGCATTCTGCGGCAGAAGCGTCATCAACGCGATCCAAACGCCAAATGGCAGAACGGCAGCGAGCGTCTTTTGATCGATCATGGACGGTCGTATGTCAGGCATTGTAGGTGGCGGCGGAAGTCGTGCCGCCGCGTCCGGTCCAGTTCGTGTGGAAGAACTGTCCACGCGGCGCATCTACGCGCTCATACGTATGCGCGCCAAAGTAGTCGCGCTGAGCCTGCAGAAGATTCGCCGGGAGACGATCTGTCGTGTATCCGTCGAAGTATGCAAGCGCGGATGTGATCGCGGGCGCGGGGACGCCGCTCGTCACGGCCGCCGCCGCGACGGTGCGCCACGCCGGAACAATCTTCTCGACCGCATCCTTGAAATACGGATCCAGCAGAAGATTCGAGAGCTCTGGATTGCGGTCGTATGCTTCCTTGATCTTGCCGAGGAAAACGCTGCGGATGATGCAGCCGCCGCGCCACATGAGAGCGATGCCGCCGTAGTTCAGGTTCCAGCCGTACGTCTTGGCGGCGGCGCGCATGAGCGTGTAGCCCTGCGCGTAGGAGACGATCTTCGACGCGAAGAGCGCCTGGCGAAGACTCTCCACGAATGCGGCCTTGTCGCCTGTGAACACTGGCTTCGGACGGTTGAACGCCTTTGCAGCCTCAACGCGCTCCGCCTTCATCGCGGAAAGGCAGCGCGAAAACACCGCCTCGCCTATCATCGTAAGCGGAACGCCCTCGTCCAACGCCGCTATGCCAGTCCATTTGCCCGTGCCCTTCTGCCCCGCAGTGTCGAGGATGTTCTCCACGAGAGGCGAGCCATCGGCGTCCTTGTACGCCAGAATGTCGCGGGTGATTTCGATGAGGTAGCTGTCTAGCTCAGTCTCGTTCCACTTCTTGAACACCTCGTGCATCTCGTCGTCGGTGAGGCCAACGTAGTCGCGCATCAACTGGTAGCACTCGCATATGAGCTGCATGTCGCCGTATTCGATTCCGTTGTGAACCATCTTTACGAAATGCCCGGCTCCGTTTTCGCCCACCCAGTCGCAGCACGGCGCTCCGTCCTCCACCTTCGCGCATATCGCCTGGAATACAGGCTTGACGGCGGGCCATGCGGCGGGAGAGCCGCCCGGCATCAGGGACGGTCCCTTCAACGCGCCCTCCTCTCCGCCGGAAACGCCAGTGCCCACGTAGAGAAGACCCTTCTCCTCCACATACTTCGTGCGGCGGATGGTGTCCGGGAAATGCGAGTTGCCGCCGTCTATTATGATGTCGCCCGGTTCAAGGACGCCAAGGAGAGTGTCGATCATCGCATCCACCGCCGCACCGGCCTTAACCATTAGGAACACCTTGCGCGGACGCTCCAAGTTCGCCGCCAGCTCCTCGACGGAATGGCAGCCAATGATGTTCTTCCCCTTGGCACGGCCATTTATGAAATTGTCCACCTTCTCGACCGTTCGATTGTACGCGGCCACTGTGAATCCCTTGGACTCCATGTTCATTATCAGGTTCTCGCCCATCACGGCGAGACCAACCAGACCTATATCTGCCTTTTTCATTTTCTATATTCTCCTTTGAATTTAAACTGCTGCATAATGAAATTCATTTGACATTCATCTTCACATCGCGGAACATGTATTTGTTTGCGCTTAAGATGGGCTTCTTTCCGCTCGCCGTCGTAACGTTGCGAAGGACGACCTCCTCCGTGACGTGATAAGGATACTTCGCCACATACTTCGGGCTCGTGTTCTTGCCGCTGAACCTCGCGAACACAAAAGGCCCGTCATACGTCTTAGGATGATTTGAATCGACGATCTTCAATCCGTCGAACACGATTCTGCGCGGCATATGGCAAGGATATCCAAAGTCATGCCAGTCCGTGCTGGAGCCGTTGACGAGAGTGCCGACCGCCCCGTTTCCGTTGCCGGGGACGAACGTGCAGTTCTTCACAATGAAATCCCCCCTCCACGTGCTGCCGTAGTCGCTGCGAAGATTGAAGAAATTGTGGCAATACACCGTTGTGTTCTCCACGAGGAACGTGCCAAACCCGATTGCGTTGATGCCCATGTGCCCGAGTTTGGAATTGCGGATCGTCGCATTTGCCACGCCCATGTGCGCATCGAAGCGCGAGAACACGCAGTTGTCAAAGAGAAGATTCCGGCAGAAGTTCGAGCCGAAAAGCCCCCAGTAGCGACGATCGTTGATGTCGGTGGTCTGGCGGCAGTCCAGGAAGGACACATTTACGGAGCCGTAAACCGAAATGTCATATGATCCCATGCTCACCGGCTTGCCGGCGCTCCCAATAGTGGAATACGTCTTGTGGGCCGTGAAGATGCAGTTGGTCACCGTCACATTTGCGCACATGGATATGGAGATGAAGCCCCGGTATGGAGCGCCATGGTCGCCCTCGCCGGACACGTAGTGCCTCACGGACTCGATGCGCACATTCGACCGATGCACGTCGATGCCGCGGGAATGGTAGCTGTACTTGGAATCCGCCTGATTCGCAATGGTGGTGAAATGTCCGCCCTTCACAACAAGCGGCTTTGAATCAACTGGATACGCCTTTGCGTCGGTGACGGTCGCGTAGTCCCAGACAACAGGCGTAAGCCTGTCGATCGCCCCTGAGGCGTCGGCCAGCAGCACCTCCCTCTGCGGCGTGCCGTTGTTCTGATTGCGCCCATAGCGGATATAATGCTTCACATTGGCGTTCTTTACCTCTACGAGGCAGGGGCCGGGCAACGAAACGCCGAGGTCCTTCTGGTTCTGCGAAAGGGAAGCGATGCCTTTGACGTCAAATGACCTGCGTGACGGATCGACGCGGAAAACCGGCGCTTTGAGATTGTCCAGAACACGGTCGTCGATGATGAACTTCGCCGTGCCGAAATCGACATCGGTCTTTATGACGGCGACGGATGCGCCTCTGCCGATGTAGTACGTCTTGCCGTCGGCCGCCCTTACGGGAAGACCCTTTTCGTTGGCGGCGTTGTGCGCGGCGACGATCGCCTTCTGGTCGTCCGCCTTGCCGTCTCCCACTGCGCCGAATTCCTCATACGTCACGAAACTCTTCGCCTGCGCCATCGCGACGCAGACAAACAGTGTTCCAATCACAAGCGCGAATCTGCAATCATTCATGCCCGTTCTTTCACCTCAAAAGGAATACCGTGCCGGGGATTCGCGTGTTTGCATATGAGAAACGAAGCGAGATGTCCTTGTAGGCCTCCGTGCCATTATCATCTTTCGCAACAAGCGTAAGTATCATGCGCGAACGGTCGTTCTCGTTCGCCGCAGAGATATTTGTGTTGTATATCGTCACCTTGAACATGCCGGCAGATAGCCGCCTAACCGTGACATGATCATCGCTCACGAGAGCCAGATGGCTAGGATAGGCTTCAAGCGACGTCACCGTGTCCGAACACGTCACTACAAACTCCGTCTTGCCCAGATCGCACTCGTGGAACATTCCCTCGGAAATAGTCCTGCCTCTTACGGAAACATCATATATCTCCGGTGTACCACGGGCGGTCGTCGGTTGAATATGCGATGCAACTTCTGGCACCCTGAAAAGAGCTATGCGGCGAACTTCAGCAGAAGAAATTCTGATCACTGGTCTCCCTGCTTGCGCCACCCAACCACAATCATAGCATGAAATGGTTATCGATCCCCTTTTCCCAGCAAACTGTGCGAGCGGGAAATTACAATGTTGAAACCTACTCATCTGTTCGCGGTTCTTTTTCCACTCTATGATAGTTCTGATGCCATCGGCATCTGTGAAATAAACATAAAGTTCATCATAACAGTCATACGATACTCCATTATGCTCTTGCGGCTCGTCTTCAAGATTATAGTTTGTCTCGTCTGATTTCCAATAAAAATCAAGATTCGCATTAGCGGAAATCGGAACGGGAACGTCTATTGTCACCGAACAAGTCCACCAATTCTCCAAATCAGGCTCCACTGTCGTTTCGTTAATTGCCGTTCCCATATATGACCATATTCCACTTGTGTCATTTGTCGAAAACACAAAGTTTGTTGTATATTGCGTTTCAATGCCAGTTGCATAAATCCTTTTGTCGCCGGCGACAGAAAACGAAATTGGATTGGACGTCTCGGCATCCACAAGAGGAGTTGTCGTTCCCGTTGCCGCTGTACTTGTTGATGTTGGATCCCCCATTGTCGTAGAGCCATGCGTGGACGACGCAGCACTCGACATTATAGGCGTAACAGTCACACTGTAGTCGGAACCGTCAATCAGCCCCGTCAACTCGAAGCTACGAACATTCCCTGCAACCACATCGGACGTTTGCTCAATTGGAATGATATCGGATACCTGAAAGTCATCAAGTAAAACCATGGTATCATACCAGTAGGTACCATTGTTGTCAAATGCGGCATTTATACGAAAGTTCACCTTTTGCCCGCCATGTCCACCTAGAAAAACACGTTCCACACGCCATCCAGAATCGCCCATGCCCTCAAGGTTAGGAGTGCAGATGGTCTCCCAATCTCCACCGTCGAAACTAGCCTGTATTTCATAAGTGGAAAAAGTGGTGGCATGAACACTTCTCAACATAAATGTCAATACCGATGCCGAAGTGAGATAAAATGTATTGGTGAAGGTGTATTCCCCAATTGCGAGTGGTTCTGTAACAAGAACTTTGCCTCGAGTTACACCAAATCTTGAATTTTCATCGATATACATTCTATCCCATCCCAACCCATAAAACCACGATTGCTTATACACCCCCGACAAACTGGAGAAGTCGTCAAGATATGTCGTAGTATCAGAAGAAGGTCTTGTAGCCGTCACAATGAACCCCGAAAGGCTGTTCGTGTAGAAGTCAGGGAAATGCCAGGACACGGTGACGTCATTCGAGCAGACCTTCGGCAGAGGGTCTATCTGCGGTCTTGCGCGTGGATAGTGACCCGCAAGAATCCAGCAAGTATTATACTCATAACTAGAACCATCCGGTGTATCTACATCAAACTCACCACTTACATTGTAGAATTTATTACACGTTTTACCAGATTCAGCACTACCCCATCCGAAATTGATATAGGCATACTTTTCATCGCCATACTCAGCCCATCCACATATAACCACCTGATGCATACTTCGTTGTGTTGGGTCATTCATATCACGACCTTCTATAATCATTTGACACGGAACACCATTTGTAACATCATGCACAACTCGTTCATCCGATATGGCTTCACTGATCGAACACCCTTCTGTTTCACCAATCCAATTATTCGGCAACGTATAATATTCTGAAACATTCACCGGTGTGTATCCCGCATACGAATCCCTCGTCCGGAATTCCATGTTGAAAAGGACATCCGCCCAGAGGTTCAAACGCGCGACAGGATGGCGAACCGACTCCGGCAGAAAATCGCGTAAATCATATTCCGAGACCGATGCACTGCCATTATGACACTCATTCGTCATAGGATAATCATCCAACATCAAATTCCAATCCATCGGCACGTGACCGTCAAAGCGGATTGGAAAATAATGGGGAATATTGTTGGCGTCAATGAAAACATTTGTGCATGTGATTGTGCTGTCGATTCGCGCCGGCCATTTGAAATAGTTGTACATCTGCGCAGCGGCAGTCGCAACGCATCCGCTTTGCGAACGCCCCCTGGCCTCGGTTGTGTCTATCGACGGATCATACACCGGCGCATAGTCGTTGTACGGCTGCCACTGCGCCCACTGCGTGGTGATAAAAGGCTCTTTTATGGTAAAAGCCCCCTCTGGCAGTCCGTTGGACGAACTTTCGGACGTACTTCCTGACGTGCTTCCGCCGGTGCCTCTCAGGCGAAGCACCTTCTTTGGCAACGAGAGCAACCTCTCCCAGCCCTCATGCCGAGCAAGGTCGCCGCAGATCGGCTCCAACTCCTTGACGACTGTATCCGCCGAAAGGAACATGATGTGCGCCGGCGAGTTCTCGGACGGCTCGATGTAGTCGTCCACGGAGAAACTGACTATCGGGTCAAGGAGGTCGCTGCCACCCACGACGATGTGCCCTGATGGCGCCAGCCGTACAATCCAGAGATTCCCTTTTGCGCTTACCTCGGAAATAGTCCTGCCCTTCAGAATCGTGCTGCCTATGGGATCCTCCGTCAAGAACGCCGTCGCCGCCTGGCGGACTTCGCCCTCAGAAACGATTTCACCACGCACTGCTGCAATACCCACAACAACGCTGACCATGGCGACTATTAGACTTCTCTTCATTGCACACCTCCTTTGCTTACCTGCATTAATTTTACTTGCGTTTACTTTGCGACTTTCGCCGCATGTTCGTCAAGCAGCTTCTTCGCGCAGTTCGTCGTCACGGTCTGGACTCCGCGCTGGAAGGCGTCCTCGGCGTCCTTCAGCTCGTCAACGGTCCAGACGTGGATTTCAAACCCGGCGTCCTTGATCTTCCTTACGTACTCGGCTGTGGTGATCTTGCCGTCGTAGCGGACGTCAATGCCATCCGCGCCCATCTCCTTCGTGACGGCGATGATCTCCTCCACCGGCACAGGCGGAGAATTCTTCTTCCACCCCCTGCGGCAGTTGAGGCACGAAAGCACCTTGTACTCCGGCATCAAGCGCTTGAACGCCTTGCCGCATTCCACGGAGCCGCAGAGGAAAAGCGTGTTCCCGGGATTAGCCCTCGTCTGCTTCGCCAATATCTCCTTGACGTAGGGGACGATGTCGGCAGTGCGCGACTTCACGTCGATGTAGAGCCAGCGTCCGTCGCGGGTGAGCTCCAGCACCTCCTCCAGGAGCGCGGGGCGCGTCCCGGCGAACTTCGATCCCTTCCATTTGCCCCAGTTGCCGACGTCGAGCTTCGCGACATCGCTCCACTTCGCGTCGTTGCACAGGTTTGTGTTCGCACCGTTGGAGGTACGAGTAAGGGTTCTGTCGTGGAACGTGAACACGCGCTTGTCGGCGGAGAGGTAGATGTCGCACTCGAAGCCGAACCCGCGAGAC
>Ga0310690_10012689_pt1 | contig 10325 bp, 7 predicted proteins | sample AusTroGonzalo_MG_2_FD_207661 | JGI IMG/M metagenome (GOLD analysis project Ga0310690, IMG submission 207661) | Bovine rumen microbial communities from tropical cattle in Woodstock, Queensland, Australia - Gonzalo_04 (v2) (version 2) | ecosystem: Host-associated > Mammals > Digestive system >...
ATAACGCTGAGCACCTTGGCTTTGCCGCCGAATTCCATTTCGACCTCTTGACCTATTTCAAGCTCTATCATATGATCTCATCCTTTCTTTTATTAGTCAAGCTCATATTCTTCAGCCGAGGTCACGAGGTTGAACCTTATTCCAGTGGCTAAACAGTATTTATGAACGTATGAATTTTCTATGCAGTAGATAACAAGATTGGGGCAGTATGAGAAAGCATTTGCGTCGATGAACTTGATGCTTTCGGGTAAGAAGAGCTTTCTGAGCTTATCACAGCCCGAGAATGCTTCTGCGCCTATACTGCTTACGCTTGGCGGTATCTCGATGACCTCGAGGCTTGTACAGAATGAGAATGTACTGTCCTCAATTTCAAGAACACCGTCAGGTATCTTTACAACTACCAGATTTGAGCACTGGCTGAATGCGCCCTGCTTTATTATTCTCAGACCTTCGGGCAGCTCCAGACCTCTCAGACGCTTACATGAGGAGAAAGCATATTCTCCGATAGCGAGGAGCGTAGAGGGAAGCTGGATAGTTCTGAGCGAACCGAACTTATCGAAGCAGAAAGCTTCAAGCTTTGTATAGCCGTCGGGAATGGTGATATTTCCGCTGAGCCTGTATCTCAGAGCGTTACGCGGCATGAAAACCATTTCGTTGATATCGACAGGCCGCTTTTTAACCTCCTCAGTCTTCTTATCGCTGTCGTCCTCACTTTCGGGGAGAACTTTAAGATGCGATTCGTAAGGCCAGCCAAGAAGATATGTAAAGCAGGCGACAACGAATTCGGAGGCATTCTCCGAAAGGAAAAGGTCGCCGAGCATAAAGCTTTTAGCTTTCATAACAGCGATCTCATGGTTCTTATCCTCGAGAAGGATCTTGAGCACACCCATGTTATACATATTAATAAGTAAGCGGCGTTCCTTGTCGTAATCGGGGATATGATCGCTGAGAAGACCTATGAACCTGTCTTTATTGGCAACGGCTCTGGTGCCGTCGTTAACAACGATCGATCTAAGCTCATGCTGAAACTCCATAGTGTTTTCAAAGCCCTCGATATTCTGCGGTACAGGAGCACCGCACTGCGGGCAGGCAGAAAGCTTAGGGTCAAGTGGTGCGTTGCATTTCTCGCATTGCATGATCTCTCCTCCTGACTTAAAAATATAGCAGCGCAAAGTTAAATATGCGTATTTATATTGTTATCACGTTTAGTATAACACTTTTCTATTTTAATGTCAAGGGAAATGAAAGGCGAAAAACAAAATTGAATTATCTTTTACAAAAACCGAGCCTTGTATTTGTGCAAATTTTTTAAGTTCATTACAGGGCGTAATATCGGGAAAAAATATTATTCTCCAAATTGGCTGAGCCAATATTTGTATACTTATTTGTGGAATAAACCCGTCGTATAAAATTGTTTAAAATGCATACAAATAATTTGATATTTTTGTATATCGCGCGAATGATGTTTTTACAAATTGTTGTTGAAATTCAGATAAAAATGTGTTAGAATATGTTATGGATATCAATCTATAGCCTGACAGGGGTAATGCCGCACGCTCATAAGTTCCATGATATGAGGATGTAAATGGAATATCAAGCAGATATCCTGCGGCGGTTTCAGGTATAATTGATCAATAAGGAGGTTCAGCATATGAACAAGAAAAAAAGAAGTACGTTCAAGTCAGCTGCAGCAGGCTTACTTGCTGCTGCAATGCTCGTAACAGGTGGCTGCGGACAGAAACAGACAGGCCCTCCCGGTTCACAGGGCGGTGGCGGAACGATCGCTGTTATCACTAAGCAGCAGCTCAGTTTCTGGGACGACGTAAAGAAGGGCGCTCAGGACGCCTGCGACGAATTCGGCTATGATATGGTATATACCGTTGCCGACGGTGATAACGACTACGTTTCACAGATCGCCGCTATCAATGACGCTATAAACAAAAAGGCAAAGGCTATCGTAATAGCTCCTAACAGTGAAAAGGATCTTAACGAGGCTCTTACAAAGGCTATCGACAGCGGTATCAAGGTAGTTGTTATCAACTCGGAGATCGATTCTTCAATGAACGAACTGCTTGCTTCACGTATCGGTTCGTCAGAGTCTGACGGTGGTATCGTTGCTGCTAAGAATGCAATAGCTGCTTATAAGAACAAGGGCGGCGACCTTGCAAATGTTGGCAAGATCGGTATCATAGGACATACCGCAGGTACAGCAGAGAACCGTATCAACGGCTTTATAACCAGAATGACAAATAAAATTGCAGAGGCCAATGGTATCGAGGTACCTGAGGAGAATCCGTATGCAGCTCTCGCAGCAGCAGGCGGACAGGGCGGTCCTCCCGCAGGCGTTCAGGGCGGCGACGCTGCCGCAGCAGCTCAGGCAGGTGCACAGGCGGCACAGGCAGGCGCTCAGGCAGCTCAGGCAGGCGCTCAGGGTGCACAGGGTGCTCAGGGCGAGCAGGCAGCTGATGTAAATGAAGAGGACCTTACAGAGCTCGAAAAGGCTGAGCGAGTTGTTGCACAGCACGAGGCAGAGGTCAAGGCTGAAGGCGAGCGTAAGCTGGCACAGATAAAGAAGAACTTTGTACAGACAGATCGCTGCTCAAGAGTAGATGAAGCAAAGGAAGCTACAAAGAAGCTCCTCGGAAAAGACGGAGACGGCTTCTCTATCCTCTTCGCAACAAATACAAACACAACACTGGGTGTTTGTGCAGCTGTTGAAGAGCTCGGTCTTTCAGGCAAGATCACAATTGTTGGCTATAACTCTGACGAGGAAGAGCTTGCTTACATCAGAAGAGGCGTTCTCGATGGTGTTATCCTTCAGAACCCATACATCATCGGCTACGTTGGTGTAAGATACGCTAAGCAGCACGTTCAGGGAGGCGGCACAGCTCCTCAGCTGGATACAGGCGTTACATTCGTAAATGCAGGAAACATGAATGAAGAGTATATACAGCTTCTCCTGTATCCTGATAAATATTCCGAAAAATTATAATGGAGGTGGATAAGTATGGCAAAAGCTTCAAGTAAAAAAGGTTCGGGCGGATATATTTTCGCTGCTATCCTTATCGCTGTCATTTATATAATCAATACGCTCCTCGTTGAGAATATCTATTCGAGCAATATGAAGACCTCAAAGACGACATCGACCTGTATGAATTCTCTTAACAGAATCAACAGCTATCTTTCAGAGCTCAACCAGAACTCACTGAGTATCGCTGCAGGCGTTGGAAGTCCTATGGCTCTCATCGCTCAGACAGACGGTCTGTATGCAAATATTCAGGATGCTGAGGCACAGTTCGAGTCTATCGAGGGCTTATCTCCCGAGGTCACAAAGAGATACAGCTACGCTAAGGCAATGATCGATACCTATAAGAAGACACTTGAAGGTCTCGGTACAGGTACGGTTATGTCAGGCGATAAAGACGCTATGTCAGATGTCATGAACTTTGAACTTTATCCGCTTCAGATCACAGCTTCAGAGATGCTTACATCTACTATCGATATAGTTAATATGGAAAGCGCAAAGCTGAATGCAAAGAATACTGCAAAATCATACCTCCTCATGACTCTCATGATGGTAATCGCTATCCTCGCTGAGCTTGCTGTATGGCTGTTCGCAAGAAGAGCAAAGAAGGCAAGACAGGAACTGGAAGAGCGAGAGATGAAGCTTGCAGAGGTCGATGCAAAGCTCAAGAATACACGTCAGAAGGCAAGCGACCTTGCTGTTATGAACGTTCTTACAGGTATGAAGAACCGTTATGCTCTTGATAACGACCTCAGCGACAGACTTGAATCAGGCAGATTCCAGATCGCTGTATTTGATATGGATAACTTCAGAAGCATCAACGATACCTACGGCTATGACTTCGGTGATGAGTACCTCGCATCTGTTTCCGAGAGACTCAAGCAGGAGTTCAGCGATGTTGCAGAGATCTACAATATCACAGGTAACGAGTTCTGCTTCGTATTCAACAAGAATATCTCAGAGAGCCAGGCAACAGGTATTGCACAGAATATCCAGCGTGTAATGAGCAGCCCATACGAGGTGCTCAACCTTACGGTTCAGCTTCCATGCTCAGGCGCTGTTTACCACTACCTGCCGGGCGACTGCCTCAACGTCAACTCCGTTCTCGTTAAGCTCGATACAGCTATGAGAAACGCTAAGATGAACGGCGGTAACATGATAACTACTGTAATGAATATCTAAATTATAGTAAAAAACTGCGGCTGTCAGCATTGACAGCCGCTTTTTTTGCACCTTTTGGGTAAAAAAGATTGACATATAATTGGAAAGGTGGTAAAATATACACACACGGATATTTATGAAAGGCAGGTGTTAAGAGTGAAAAAGTTCGCAGTGTACAGATCGGCTACGGGAAAGTACTGCTATCAGTACGCTGATACTTTAGAAGCTCTTGAAGGCACAGGCTTTGAGGATATCATAACCGAGGAACAGCTCCCCGTGGTTTTCGACGGCAGGGGCGGCTATTTCAGATTCCGTGAGAACGATCCCCATTTTTTGCAGGTGGTGGAAACAGACAAGGAGTCTCCCCTGGAGCTTGAGGATATGTTCGCCAAGAATTCCCCCGATTTCAAGCTGGGCTGGATATCTCCCGAGGGCGATACCTATTCCTGTGCATTTACCAATCATGCAAAGTGCGCCAAGATGATAGCCCAGAAATTCTACCCTGATATGAGATTTCCCGAGACAGCCCTTGATAAAAAAGGCTGGCTTCAGGTAATAGACTCATGGAACGGCAAGGAGCGTCAGCACGGACAGTTCGTCTTTACTGACCGCGGCATTATAACCCGTAAACAGGCGGATAAGCTCTTTGATCTGGGCTTATATTATAATGAAGAGGTACAGAAAATACTGGGAGAAGACGATTAAAAGCCAAAGACAGATCATTAGTTGACATATATTGGGCGGTTTACATAAAACCGCCCTGTTTTTTGTGCAGTTTTTTTATTGACTATATTGTCTTTTTGGTGTATAATATTACTATATCATACTCGATAAGTGCGCAGACTTAGGTTTCGGTCGGGTGGTTCAAGGAGGATATTGATATGGCAGAAACAAGATTTATTAAAACAGTCACTTTCGGCGGATATGAAAAAGAATCTGTTATACGACGCATGGAGTACCTCAACGAGCAGGTGCATGACCTGAGAAACGAGCTAAGAGAGACTAAGCTTTTGCTTGAAGCTTATAAAAAAGGAACAGACGAGGAAAAGGCTCTCGAAGCCGTGCTTTCAGAGGAGCGTGCAAAGCTCACACAGGTGCAGGTCCAGAATAATACCCTTAACTTGAAGCTAAAGGCTACTGACGACGAGAATGAGAAATATGTTCAGCAGGTAAAAGACCTTAACGGCGAGATAGCTGAACTTAAAGATAAGCTCAAGGCTACCGAATCAAAGTGCGCGGCTCTCATGGCTCAGGACGAGGCCATGGCGCTGAGCAATGTCTTCATCGAGGCGCAGAAATCGTCTTCCATGCTGGAGGGCACTGCAAAGGCTAAGGCTGCGGAAATAGAGTTCCAGACAAAAAAGCTGGCTGAGAATATCGTCTCAGACGCAAACGTAGAGGCTCAGCAGATAATCTTCGAGGCGGAGAGAACTGCTGCCGAGACTATCGCAGAGGCACAGACAAAAGCCGATCAGATGAGCGCGGCTTCAAATAACCTGAGAGCTTCTGTGCTGGAGGACGTAAATACCCTCAAAATGCACATGGCCAAGGTAAGAGACGCCCTTGAAGGCTTCCGCAATGTGGGCGTTACAAAGCTGGTAGAGGCTGACGACTGCCTTAACAAGACCGAGGAGGCTCTTAAGCAGGGCGGAGTTCCCGTATTCAAGATACCCGAGGCTGTACAGCCTGATATACCCGAAAAACCGATGACTCTTTCAGAAAAGATACATAACGACGAGGATAAGCGCAAAAAGCAGGAGGAGCTGGATAAGCTCAAGCAGATGGCTGACTCGATCGGCAGCAAGAAAGACGACAAGAGTGATAAGGAAGATGAGAGTTTTTCTGAAAATGCCGAAGGGGATAATGCCGAAAAGCCGCAGAACGGCGAGAAAAAGGGCGGCAAGCTTGACCTTGCAGCTTTGGCAGCAAAGGCAAATTCTCTTAAGAATAAGTAATGTTTGATTTTTTAATGTCGTAAGGAGTTTATATAATATGAGTGAATTGATCATTGTAAAACCCGAAAAGTGCGTCGGCTGTAATGCCTGCGTAAGAGAATGTCCGGCTCCCGAGGCTAATATCGTAAAGCAGCTTGAGGACGGACGTTTCATAACCATGGTAAACCATGACAAGTGTATCGGCTGCGGCGAGTGCGTAAAGAAGTGTACTCACGGAGCAAGAGACTATATCGACGATACCGACGATTGTATTTCCGATATTATCAAGGAAAAGCTTATAATCATGGCTTCTCCTGCTATAAAGACAGTTCTGCCCACAAAGTGGAAGGGCGTTCTTGACTGGTTCAAGAAGCAGGGCTGTACTATATTCGACGTTTCTTTCGGTGCTGATATCTGCACATGGGCTCATGTCAGAACTATGGATCAGGACAAGATAGGCAATATCGTTACTCAGCAATGTCCTGCTATCGTAAAGTACGTAGAAAAGTACCAGCCTAAGCTTTTACAGAACCTTTCACCTATCCACAGCCCTGTTGCGTGCAGTGCTATCTACATAAAGAAGTACCTGAGAAGAAACAATCCTATCGCTCTCATTTCTCCATGTATCGCTGAGAAGTATGAGGCACAGGATACAGAGCTCTTTGAGTACAACGTTACTATCAAGAAGCTCCTTGAATACTTCGACAGAAACGATATCAATATCGCTATAGACACCTCTGAGGACTATGAGTACAAGTTCGACGAGCCTCAGGGACAGATGGGCGCTATCTACTCACGTCCCGGCGGACTCAGAGACAATATGTGGCTCCACGATCCCGACCTTAACATCACCAACTCAGAGGGCGTACACAAGGTTTATTCCGAGATAGAGATGTATAGCAGAATGCCTGAGTCAAAGCACCCGAGAATATTCGACGTTCTCTCATGTGAGTTCGGATGTAATATCGGACCTGCTTCGGGCACAAAGCAGACGGTTTTCGACGCTATGACAACTATGAGAGCTATCGAAAACGAGGCTAAGGGCCGCCGTAAGTCAGGCGGTATCATGGGACGAGGCGACGACAAGCTCTTCAAGAAATTCGATGACGAGCTCCGCGTGGCTGACTTCCTGAGAAACTACAAGCCCTCTATGCCGTCACCTATCCCGAATATCAATCAGCTCCAGCCTATATTCGAGAAAATGGGTATGCATACCGAGGAGGAGCGCTCCTACGACTGTCATGCCTGCGGATATGACACCTGCCGCGATATGGCTATCGCTATATACAGAGGTCTCAATACTCCCGATAACTGTATCGTTCATGCTAAGTCTGTGCTCCTTGCAAGACACTCCGTACTGAACAGACAGAACGAGAAGCTTGCCGAGATAACCGAGGAAGTTCTCGCACTTTCTGACAAGCTCAAGGAGAATGTTGCAAATATTACCGATAATATGGAGAATATCGGCGAGTCCACATCAGCTACCAGCGAGAGAGCTGCCGTAGTTAAGGACCTTCTCGAAAACGTTGTTACCTTCTGTAACGATAACTCCACTATGGACGCAGACAGCGTATCACAGCTCACATCTATCCTTGAAACAACTATCGACGCATTCAGCGCCCTCGATGATAATGTTACCACCACAAACGAGAGCTCAGAGACTATCAATAAGTCCATCAACGATATCATCACACTTGTCGGAGATATCAATGAAGTCCTCGTAAAGGCTGGAAAAAATGGCAAGACCGAAAAGCTTGAAGACCTTGACAAGCTTGCTGAAGAGCAGGATAAAAAGGACGAATAAGCAGGGCAATCAATATCAACGCCGATATTTCCTCGGGAATATCGGCGTTTGTTTGTTTTATAAGCTCCATGAGCCTGTCAGATTAAAAATTGGTCAGATATGCGCACGTTTTGTATTGCAATTTTTACTATTTAATGTTAAAATGTTTTCAGTATAACAGGAACTATTCCATAATAAAGGAGATGATACCATGCTAAGGACAGCAAATACCGAAAACGGACAGGTGCGCGGACTGCCTGCAGCAGACCCGAGGATAACCTCATTCAAGGGCATACCCTTTGCCGCTCCACCTATGGGTGAGAACCGCTGGCGGGCTCCGCAGCCTGCCGAAAACTGGCAGGGCGTCCGCGAATGCTTTGAGTTCGCGCCTATATCCGTTCAGGATACCCCCGGCATAGGCGACGATATATACTGCCGGGAATGGCACGTAGACTCCGAGATACCAATGAGCGAGGACTGCTTATACCTTAATATATGGACCAATGCGAAGTCCGCAGACGAGCGTAAGCCCGTACTTGTATGGTTTTTCGGCGGCGCTTTTCAGTGGGGCTATACCGCAGAAATGGAGTTTGACGGCGAACGCCTTGCAAGGAGAGATATCGTCGTAGTTACAGTGAATTACCGCCTTGGCGCCTTTGGATTTCTCTGCCACCCTCAGCTGACAAGGGAGCAGCCTGACGCTCCCTGCAATTTCGGCAGTCTCGACCAGCAGGCAGGTCTCAGGTGGGTTCGCCGTAATATCGCCAATTTCGGCGGCGATCCCGATAATATAACTATAGCAGGACAGTCCGCAGGCGGCGGCAGTGTAATGGCACAAATGGCTTGCAGGGACAACGAGGGCGATTTCCAAAGGGCTGTGGTGATGAGCGGAATGTTCGGCTCGCCCTATGAGGTCAATGACTTCTTTCTGCCCCAGAGTCCTGAACAGGCAGGCAAAAAAGGCGAAAGGCTCTTTGAGTATCTGGGCGTAAAAACTCTTGAAGAGGCAAGGCGCCTTGACGCAGACTATATCCGCAGCAAGTATTCCGAGCTCCGCAATAAGGGCGAGATGTTCTTTACCATAGTGGAGGACGGGCATTTCTGCACACAGGATCCCATGGCTGCTTTCAGAAACGGCACACGTATCCGTGTGCCCGTTATGGGCGGCAATACAGGGGACGAATTCATGGAGTTCATCAATGCGTCAGATGATGACGGACTGGCAGAAAAGGCAAAGGAGTACTTCGGCGGCAGGGCTGAGGAGTTTCTGGCGCTTTCAGAAGCAAGAGTCAGGACGGAATTCGGCTATGCGCCTGTTTCAGCTCCCGAGCTTGGTACAAAGGAGGCTTTTCTTGGCGAAAACAGTCAGAATGAGCCGAAAAGCTGCTATTACTACCGTTTTATCCCTGATATCCCGGGAGAAGATAACGCAGGTACATTCCATTCGGTGGACCTATGGTTCTTTTTTGAGACGCTGGCAAAATGCACCAGACCTTTTGAGGGCAGGCATTACGACCTTGCAAGGCAGATGTGCGATTACTGGGCTAATTTCATAAAGACGGGAGATCCCAACGGCTTTGACATCAACGGGAATAAGCTTCCACAGTGGAAGCCCTATACCGATACAGACCGCAGTGAAATGCTGTTCACCAGTGACGGCGCTAAGGCGTCAACCGAGCAGAGCAGACTTGTCAGGTTCCTGCTGGATAAAACGAAATAAGGAGGCATATTATGAGTAAGAAACAGGCATTCAACCCCTATCTCCCAAGCTGGGAGTATATCCCCGACGGCGAGCCCTATGTATTCGGCGACCGCGTATACATCTACGGCTCTCACGACCTCTGGAACGGCTATGTGTTCTGTATGGGCGACTATGTTTGCTGGTCAGCACCCGTTGACGACCTTGGCAACTGGCGCTATGAGGGCGTTATCTATCCCAGAAACGCCGATCCGCTCAATAAGGACGGTCATATGTGCCTTTATGCACCTGATGTAACAGTCGGTCCCGACGGAAGATACTACCTCTACTATGTCCTCGACAAGGTGGGCGTTATGTCTGTTGCGGTATGTGACGAGCCTGCGGGAAAGTACGAGTTCTACGGCTATGTACACTATCCTGACGGCACTCGTCTCGGAGAGAGAGAGGGTGACGAGCCACAGTTCGATCCCGGAGTTATCACCGAGGGCGGCAAGACCTATTTGTACAGCGGATTCTGTCCGCAGGGCGACAAGTCCAGAACAGGCGCAAAGGCTGCCACACTGGATAAGGATATGCTGACCGTCATCACCGAGCCGCAGGCAGTGGTTTCGGGCACCTGTTACAGCGCAGGCACCGAGTTCGAGGGACACGCCTTTTTCGAGGCTTCGTCCATACGCAAGGTGAACGGAAAGTATTATTTCATATATTCCTCCGAGGTAATGC
>Ga0310690_10012690_pt1 | contig 10325 bp, 8 predicted proteins | sample AusTroGonzalo_MG_2_FD_207661 | JGI IMG/M metagenome (GOLD analysis project Ga0310690, IMG submission 207661) | Bovine rumen microbial communities from tropical cattle in Woodstock, Queensland, Australia - Gonzalo_04 (v2) (version 2) | ecosystem: Host-associated > Mammals > Digestive system >...
TCAGCCATAATCTTCTTCAAACTCAACTTGGCATTATCCCACCACATCTGAGGATCCTGCTCAGCCCATCCGGCCTTTACAGCCATGATGGGAGCCTCCTTCTCTGGGTAGAAAGCCGTTGCCACACACTTGCCACTATCGGCATTAACGAGCGATGCCTTCACTGAAGAGCTACCGACATCGAAACCTAATAGATATCTGTTTGCCATAATAATAAGTTGTTATTAATCGTTTATTATTAGTACGTTTTTACCGCAAATTTCCCTATTTTTTTTCATTTTGGCAACTTTTTCACAAAAAAAAGTGATTTTTTTACGATATTTTGAATACAATTAAAATATTTTGTTTACCTTTGCACTTTAGAATAACGTAATTGCCGGATTAATTATATTCATATATGAAGAAAAAAATACTAATACTTGACGACAAAGAGACCATTGCAAAGGTTCTCTCTATTTACCTGATGAGCGACTACGATGTACAGTGGTTACCCGACGGTTTGCAAGGAGTTAAATGGCTTCAGGCAGGCAACACTCCCGATTTGATTATCTCCGATATCCGTATGCCGGGTATGCGTGGCGATGACTTTCTGGAGTGGATTAAGCAGAATGAACTCTTCAAGCACATTCCTGTTATCATGCTTTCCAGCGAAGACTCCACCAGTGAACGTATCCGTCTGCTGGAAATCGGTGCAGAAGACTACATCGTGAAGCCCTTCAACCCAATGGAGTTGAAGATTCGAGTAAAGAAGATTATTCCCTAAGCACTATATTATATGATAGGTGTAGTATATCTCGGTAGTAACCCTGACACCCAGGAACGTCTGAAATACATCCCTGGCCGACTGGTTCAATACGCCAAGAATTACAAAGATGCAGCCGCTGCCTGTTCTACGCATGTGCGCAATGAGCATTTCATTGTGTTCTTCGAGCAGACCGTTCAGGCTGAGGACGTCACTGCCATCACCTATCTCAAGAAGCGCAACAAGAGCGTTTACATCATCCTGCTCACCCATGAGTTTACAAAGGATGATCGCGAGGTTTACCAAAAGTGTGGTATCAACGACACGATTGATGTCAACGCTTCCATCACCGAGCTCAACAAGAAGATTACCTTCATCGCTGACCGCGAGACACAGTTGTTCGACGACCAGGCTGCGCGTTACAGGATGCTGAAGTTCAAGATTCCCGTATGGAAACGTCTCTTCGACATCTTCTTCTCTGCGCTGGCTATCATTATTTTATCTCCCGTATTCCTGCTCACAGCCATTGCCATCCGCCTGGAGAGCAAGGGGCCAGTTATCTTCAAGTCGAAGCGTGTGGGTACCAACTATACCATCTTCAATTTCCTCAAGTTCCGCTCTATGTATAGCGATGCTGAGGAACGCCTGAAGGAGGTAGCCAAGGAGGCCGGCAACCAGTACCTGGAGAAGGCTCCAGAACAACAGGAAGATGAACATACCATCACTGCCCCACTTGGTGCAGAGGCCGAGATGATGATGATGGATATGGGCATGGAGTCCGACATGATGATCAGCGACGATGAGGTCATGCTCGTTGGCGACGACTATGTGGTAGCCGAGAGTGACTATGCCAAGGAAAAGCAAGAAGAAATCGAAAGTGCATTCGTAAAAATCGAGAACGATCCCCGTATTACCAAGGTGGGCAAGTTCATTCGCAAATACAGTATCGACGAGCTTCCGCAGCTCTTCAACATTCTTATGGGTGACATGTCGATTGTCGGCAATCGTCCCCTTCCTCTCTACGAAGCCGAAAAGCTCACGGCAGACAAGAGCATCGACCGTTTCATGGCTCCCGCAGGACTCACTGGTCTCTGGCAGGTTGAAGAGCGTGGCAAGGGCGGCATGATGTCAGCCGAGGAGCGCAAGCAGTTGGATATTGAGTATGGACGTAACTACAGTTTCAAGATGGATATGCAGATCATCTTCCGTACGCTAACCGCATTTGTTCAGAAGAATAACGTTTAAAACAGATCATATCAACATTAACCTCATCACAATGAACAAGTTTAAACGACTCATATTGATGACAATCATCGCCGGAGCGGGCACACAGGCCTACGCCCAGTTCGACGAGAGTGGTATCGCCGCTGGTTTTTTTGACTCCAGCTTGGATAAGGAGATCAATTTCTCTGAGTTCCATCTGCCGCCATTGGCCATACTGTTTGAAAATGCGAAGTCAAGCCCGCAGATTATGTCTTTGGAAAAAGCCCAACAGATCGCTCAGGCGGAAGTTGCTAAACAAAAAAGGCATATTTTTTCTTACTTAACAGCTCATGCCAGCTTTAGTTATGGTAAGGGTGACTCTTGGGGTACATCATCTGGCGCTTACTCTCCCATGCTAATGCAATATCAAGGAACAGAGACCAACTATTGGAATCTGGGAGTAAACTTATCTCTTCCCGTGGAAGACATTTTGGATCTGACAGCTGCTGTCAGACGTAAAAAACTAGATGTTGACAAGGCTGTGATTGAAAAAGACATTGCTTTTGATCAGTTAAAATTACAAATTGCAACACTTTTTGTTCGCATAACAAATAACCTTGTTTCTTTAAAAACTTTAGGAGAAGCCGCAGCCGCATATCAAGGAGCGGGAGCACTAACTCGCGAGGATTTTGAGAATGGCAATTTAGATATTGCTGGTTATGCTGACACCAAAAGATTTGAGAGTGGTCAAGTCTCAGGATATCAGGCACTTCAAACAACCATTACAACAGACATTCTGACTTTGGAAATTTTAACACACACGCCAATTATTACAAACTCAACAACCGAGATAACGTTAGATCAGAAAGAAAGCAAATCGAGGAAAGAAATTGCTAAAGAAAACAAGGCAGTTGAGAAGCGTATCAAAAAAGCTGTTAAAGAAGAAAGTAAAAAAGAAAAGAAATTGGAAAAAGCTGAAGCCAAAGCTGAAAAAGCTGCAGCAAAAGCTGCCAAAAAGCAAAACAAATAACTAAATTCAGAAGATTATGGATTTATTCAGATATATAGTTAGGTTCTTATACAAAATTCGTTGGTATCTCATCATCCTGCCACTTATTGCCTTAGTGGTGGCTTGGTTTTCCACCCGTCACATGGAGCGTATATACAATACAAATACCACCATATATACGGGTATGATTACTGCCTATAATATTGAAGGGGGTACAGGTGCTGCTGGCGGTCAATCCCAAACCAACATGACCAATTTGATTTTATTAATTACAACAGATGCAACCATCCACGAGGTTTCACTCCGTTTGTTTGCACGTTGTATGATGTATGGTAACCCGAATAAAGACAACAACTATATATCTGCCGAGCATTTTCGTCAGTTAAGTAATAGCGTGCCTGCCGAAGTCAAGGCACTCATTAATCATAACAGTGAAAATGCCACATACGCCAATCTCAAAGCATACGAAAAACCATCTGCGGATAACTATATTTTTGGATTAACGAATTACCACCCTTGGTTTGGCATCAACAGCATTACAGCTCGTCTGAAGGTTATTCAACTTAACAGATCGGATATTATAGACATTGGCTATTCAGCTAATGATGCGGGTATTGCATATAATACTTTGGATATATTGAATGAGGTATTTGCTCGTCAATATGCCTTACTCCGTTATGGAGAGACCAATAATGTGATTAAGTTCTTCGAGCGCGAAGTCGCTCGTTTATATCGCATCCTGACCAATGCCGAAGATGACCTGATTCGCTATAATGTAGAGAAGCGCATTATCAATTATGGTGAACAAACTAAAGTCTTAGCGGGAATGGATGGTGCGCAAAAAACATCAGACAATAACTTGCTCATAGACAAAACTACGACTCGCGCTTTGATGGACTATCTGGAACGGCAATTAGGTGATCGTGCTAAAATAATTAAAGCCAATAAAGATTTTACTAATCAAGTAACTGATATTTCCCGCATTCAGTCTCGTATTTCAAACCTCCGATTAATGAGTAGTGAAGGTGGAGGTTCTGGTGTAGAATCGCAATTAGAGTTAGCAAAAGCTGAACGTATGCTACAGGAAGCGACACAAAATGTCAAGGGATTGGTAAAAGACATTGAGGCAGGAACATATAGTACAGATGGAGGCGTAAAAGCAAGCACAATGATAGACAGATGGCTGGAGCAAGTTCTATTACTTGAAAAAACCAAAGCTCATGAAAGCGCACAAGATATCATGCGTCAAAAATTAGACAAAGAGATTCTCTACTATGCTCCTATTGGTGCAACTTTAGGACGCAAAGATCGTCATATCAGTTTCATTGAAGGTAATTATATGGAAATGTTAAAAGCATTGAATGCAGCTCGTTTGCGCCAGAAAAACCTTCAAATGACAACAGCGACACTTCGTGTGCTTAATCCACCTATGTTCCCTATGAATGCGCAACCAACCAATCGTATGATGATCTTGCTTGGTGCTTTCATGATTACATTTATGCTGACAGCTATGTATTTCTTCATCATCGAGTTACTGGATCGTACACTCAGAGACCGTATGCGTTCAGAGCGAATCACTAAGATTCCCGTCATGGGTTGTTTCCCAAAGGAGAGTACACTGCGCTACCGCCGGTTTAACAAGACGATTGCAGACATGGCATTACGAAATCTAAGCAAGTCACTACTCCCCCACTTCCAGGAAGGTCAGCAAAATGTATTGAACCTGCTTTCTACAGATGCTGCTAATGGAAAAAGCTACGTCGCTCAAGAATTAGAAAACTATTGGATATCGATCGGACTCCAAGTTCGTCGTCTCACCTACGACGAGGATTTCTTAGCAGAAGACAGTCGCTTCATCATGGCTAACGATATCAAAGACATATGTCCCGATATTCTACCTAACGAAATTGCTATCATCGAATATCCAAACCTGGACGATAACTCTATTCCTTCTGGACTGCTCAATATGGGTACAGTCAATTTGATGATAACTCGTGCGAATCGTACGTGGAAAGATGTGGATCAAAAAGCATTGAAAGAGTTGCAATCACAGTTAAAAGATCAGAACACACTCTTTATGTATTTGACAGAGTGTCAACGTTATGCGGTTGAAGAATTTGTTGGTCAGCTACCACCTTATACTAAGTTCAACAACTTTGTATACAGGATGTCGCAAATGGGCTTGACCGCTGTTGAGAATAGCCACGCTAAATAACGAATGACAAAGGATTATATATCATATTCCCAAGAAAACGGAGGAAGAGTATTGTTACTCTTTCTCTTGTTTTTGCTTAGTCTCTATTCATTAGTTAATTCTGGCATCAATGGTATGGCATTATACCTGGCCTTGCCGTTTTCTATTCTCTTTGTATACCTGGCGTTTAGATATAGAATGTTTGCATTCTGGATGCTTTTTATCATCAACTTTTTTGTTTCATTCTTAGCAAGAGAGGGAAAAATGCCGTTACCAACCTCTTTGCCAAATGAAATGTTACAAATCATCTTAATTGCTATTGCAATAATAGATCTCCGAGAATCCCATTTTGAGAATTTAGCTAATTTGATGTTGGTCGGTGTCTTAGGTTGGTGTGCATTCTGCGTATTGGAGATATTAAATGACACATGCGGATTGGGCATCAATATTGGAGCATGGTTTACAGGCATACGTTTAATGGCATTCCAATTATTATATGCTGTAGTTGTATTTGCTTTGTATATCAATACGCCGAGACGCATATTTCATTTATTTTTTGCATGGGCATGTTGCGCATTCTTTGCAGTTTTTTGGTGCTGGAAGCAGAAGAACATGGGTTGGACTCCAGCTGAAAGTAATTGGCTTTTTGCACAAGGACATGCGAGACAACACTTAGTGAACGGTATTGTCAGATATTTCGGAACATTCTCAGATGCCGCAAATTACGGTATACACATGGCAGCTGCTGCAACAAGTTTTTTTATAATTACCATTACCAATAAAGTAAGAAAATATAAATTGTTTTTTGGAATTGCAGGTTTATTATGTACATGGGCGATGTTCCAGTCCGGAACTCGTACTGCCATTTTTTGTATGATAGCAGCTTTTATGGTTTTCCTAGTTCTATCAAAATCAGCAAAAATTATTATTCCTGTATCAATCATATTTGGTCTTTTTATTGCTATGCTAATGTTCACTAATATTGGGCAAGGGAATAATCAAATTAGACGTATGCGATCAGCCTTTAACCCCAACGATGCATCTGCAAATGTACGTACGATAAACAAAGCTGCGATGGCGAAATATATGAAAGACGCTCCATGGGGTATTGGAATTGGTATGCAGACTAAAGACATTCCTGCATGGAATAAATTCAAACTATTATCAATGATCCCACCTGATTCCGAGTATGTATTTATATGGGTAAGAACAGGATGGATAGGTGTATCATGGTTTCTCATTTGCAATTTAATTATGTTCCTTGGAGCATGTTGGACAGTGTTCTTCAAAATAAAGAAGCGATCTGTGATGGGAATTGGAGCAGCCTGGTGTGCAGGATTCTTTGCCATTCATTTGGGCGGATACGCCAATCAGATTTTGATGCAGTTCCCTAATATTGTCATCTTCTACGGTGGCTTGACTACTGTTTTCTTCTTACCCAAACTTGAACAGGACTTTGAAGCATACGAAATAAAGGAATTAGAAATAGAAGCAGAAAAGAAACGTCTGAAATTAGAAAAGAAACTTGCTAAACGAGTGTAATTTATCTATTATCACAGTCAATTACAACGGTCTTAACGACACCTGTGCATTGATTGAGTCCATCCCCTTCAATGAAGACATGGAGGTGATTGTGGTAGATAATGCATCAAAAGAAGACGAAGCAAGTATCATTTCTAACCGCAATCCACAAGTTAAAACCATTCGTAGCGACAAAAACCTCGGTTTTGCCGGTGGTAACAACTTAGGAATCAAGACTGCTAAAGGCAAGTATCTTTTCTTGATTAACAATGATACGATATTTAAAGAGTTCAACGTTCATGCATTGATTAATCGTTTAGAGTCATCACCCAATATTGGTATAGTTTGTCCCAAAATCCGTTTCGCTTGGGATAATAATCCAATTCAGTTTGCAGGCTACACACCATTATCTAAAATAACAGTTAGGAACAAAGCGATTGGTTATAGCGAAGAAGATAAGGGGCAATACAACACAGCCCACCCCACTTCATACGCCCATGGCGCCGCTATGATGATTAAACGTGAAGCAATTGATAAGGTCGGTCTGATGCCAGAATGTTTCTTTCTTTATTATGAAGAAATCGACTGGTCTATGATGTTCACTCGTGATAGTTATGAAGTTTGGTACGAACCAGCGTGCACCATCTATCATAAAGAAAGCCAAAGCACTGGTAAAAACAGTCCTCTGCGCACATACTATATCACTCGCAACCGCTTACTTCTTGTCAAACGTAACTGGCAAGGAATCAACAAATATCTTGCGTACTGTTATCTCACATGCATTGTTGCCCCTCGAGATATCATCAACTACTTGATAAAAGGCAAATGGAGTCTTTCATTAGCAACTATCAAAGGAATTTTCAATTTTCAACTTTCAACTTTCAATTAGATATCATGGATATTTGGATACTACTATATATTATCGATTGGACGCTCTTCGCATTAGTCGCTGGCACAGTACTTTATTTAGGTATTTTTGCCATAGCATCCTTATTTAATAGAAACACCGTTTTCACCAAAGCTAAAACCCAAAACCGCTTTGCGATCTTGATTCCAGCCTATAAACAAGACGACGTAATCGAGCATACGGTGGCTTCTATTTTAGGTCAGGTATATCCGATGCGTCTCTTTGATGTCGTGGTGATTTCCGATCACCAAAGTGAAATGACCAATATGAAGTTAGCCCAATACCCTATTACGCTTCTAACGCCAGACTTTGAAGAAAGTACCAAGGCAAAGTCATTACAATATGCCATTCTGAATCTACCAGAGTTTAAAATCTATGATATTGCCTTAGTTTTAGATGCAGACAACATTGTGGGACAGGAGTTTCTAACACAAGTCAATGATGCTTTTGAGACAGCAGCCACCAAGGCCATACAATTACACCGTATCTCCCGTAATCGCGATACAGCAGCAGCTCGTATGGGATCTATCTTTGAAGAAATCAACAATGCCATCTTCCGTCGAGGTCATATTATTATGGGTATGTCTGCCGCTTTGGCTGGTTCTGGCACTGCCTACGATTTCAATTGGTTTAAAGCCAATGTCATGAAAGCTAAGACGGCAGGTGAAGACAAAGAGATGGAAGCTCTTTTATTACGTCAGGGCTATTTCATTGACTACTTCGACAACATCTTAGTGTATGGTGAAAAGAAACGCACCACAATCAAGATGAATGAACAACATGGACGTTGGGCATGGCAGCAAATCCAAAATTTTGTTCGTAACATCAGATTCTTACCCGGAGCTATCTTCCGAAAGCAATACGACCTAGCAGACAAAATCATCCAATGGATGTTGATTCCAAGAACAACAATGGTCGGTATCATCATGCTAATGAGTGTGGTATTACCCTTTATTTATATGACCTTAGTTATCAAATGGTGGATATTAGGTTCGTTAGCGCTTTTTATCTTTGCCTTGGCGACCCCAGATTATTTGGTAGACGAGATGTGGGATAAGACTTTCCTACGCTCTCCTTTTATCACATTTTGGGGCATTATCAGCACCAAGCTTATAGGAAACAAGCTAAACTTCAAAAGAAATAAAAGATGATGTGGCATATATTTCATATAATTGATATTACCCTATGGGTTATCATCTTAGGCTCAGTAGCCTATGTGGCATTCTTTGCCATTATCTCCCTATTTTATGAGAAAGAAGACCGTATCGCCATCCATGCATCTGCATTGAGCAATAAGATAAACAAGTTCCTTATTCTCTACCCCGCATACAACGAGGATCGTGTCATCATTAATGCCGTAGAGCATTTCTTAGAGCAGAACTATCCCAAAGACCATTATACGGTGGCTGTGATTTCCGACCACATGCAACCCGAAACCAATGCCTATCTTAGAACGCTTCCAATAACCCTTCTCACACCGACTTTCGAGAAGAGTTCTAAGGCTAAGGCCATGCAATATGCTATCAATGAAGTAGAAGGCGATTTCGACAATGTTGTCATTTTAGACGCAGATAATGTAGTACGTCCAGAATTCCTGTCGCAACTGAACGTATTATGCTCAGTTTACGATGCCATCCAATGCCACCGCTGCGCCAAGAATGCCAACAACGACGTGGCTGTCCTCGATGGTGCCAGCGAGGAAATCAACAATACCATTTTCCGCAAGGCGCATAACCGTCTCGGATTATCTTCAGCCCTCATTGGATCTGGTATGTGTTTCAACTATAAACTCTTTAAAGAAAACGTATTTAAGCTATCTACAGCTGGTGAGGATCGTGAGATGGAAGCTCTCTTACTCCACCAAGAAGTATTCATCAAATACGCCCCAGATATTCATGTCTTTGATGAGAAAGTTAGCAGCCAGGACAACTTCCAAAAACAACGTATGCGTTGGATGACAGCTCAGGTACAAAGTTTGCTGAGCAATCTCCCCAAAATCCCAGGCGCCATCATTCACGGAAAAATCAACTTTGTCGACAAAACCATCCAACAGGCTCTCATCCCCCGCTCCATTCTGATTGTCTTATTGGCTGGCATCTCTATCTTTGTCACGCTGACTATTCCTGACTGGTGCGAAAAATGGTGGGCCCTCCTCGGTATCTTGGCAATCTCATTAATTATTGCAATCCCCAGCCAGCTCCGCCTACGTTCCTTCAGCAAAGTCTTAGCAATCCCCGGCCTCGTTCTCCGCATGATCAAGAACATCCTTCACCTCGACCGCAAGAATACAGATTTTATTCATACAGAGCATAACTCATAACAAATGATTCGTATTGTCTGAATTATCGGACAGAAGATATATAATCAAAGAAACGACTGATAATTCAGTCATTGTAAAAAGTCAGATAATCAATGCTTCAAAATAAAAAAAATTATCTTTCCACAGCTAAAGGCATTGGTATTATTATAATGGTCATGGGGCATTGCGGTGTTCCCGACCTTTGTTGTAAATTCATATACGAATTTCACATGCCACTATTTTTCTTTTGTTCGGGGTATTTTCTAAAAAATATTGAAAAAAAAGATATATTATGGGACATATTTAAAAAAAGATTTAAAAACATATACATTAAATTTGTCTGTTGGAGCCTTTTATTCCTAACACTCCATAATTTATTCTTCAGACTAAACATATATAACGACATCGTATTATTTAGAGGACAGCCCTCATATCTATATAACACATCTG
>Ga0310690_10012692_pt1 | contig 10322 bp, 11 predicted proteins | sample AusTroGonzalo_MG_2_FD_207661 | JGI IMG/M metagenome (GOLD analysis project Ga0310690, IMG submission 207661) | Bovine rumen microbial communities from tropical cattle in Woodstock, Queensland, Australia - Gonzalo_04 (v2) (version 2) | ecosystem: Host-associated > Mammals > Digestive system >...
AGGGGTGATCTCCACGTGGTTGAGCTCGGACCACTCCTTGGCCACCTTACGGCGTAGACCATCGTCGTCGTTGACCGTTGCCAGATACGCCTCGCACTTATGGCAGTCCAGACCGCAGTAGGCAATGGAATCATCCATGCCGGAGGAATAGCATTGAACTGATAAAAAGGGGCACAGGATACGGAGGGTCAGTCCCGCTGAGCGAAACAGGCCCAATTCTTCACTGTTTATCAGTAGATGTGCCCCTGCTTGTCCCTGTACTCGAGGAACGGTTCGAGATATCCGTCCACCTCGATCCTTTCGGACGGTGTGAGGTCCTCGCCCTTTGACAAGGATTCGGACATCCTGAGGTCCTTGAATCCGAGGACGTCGTTGGCCTCCTTCATCGTGGCGGCATAAACGACCCTTCCCACCTTTGCCCAGCATATCGCGGCCTTGCACATGGGGCAGGGCTCGGAGGAAGTGTACAGGGTGCACCCGGAGAGGTCTATGGTCCCCAGCTTCCTGCATGTCTCCCTTATGGCGGTGATCTCCCCGTGGGCAGTGGGGTCGTTGTCGATGAGGACGCGGTTGTGACCCTTCGCTATAAGTTCCCCGTCCTTCGCGATGGCGCATCCGAACGGGCCGCCGTGATCGGAACGGATCCCTATCGTGGCCTCGTCTATCGCGATCCTGAGGAGCTCCCTGTCGTCAGCCATGAGGATGGAATCGTTTTCAGATTAGATATTGATTCTGGGCCATCTGAATTGGTATAATAGGTGAATACGTAGTCTTCCGTCTCGCAACGGTTATCGTTATATGGTAGAAGCAAATGATTCGGCCTGATGAAAGCTTCAGGGAAACCGTTCGTACCGGGTAAGCTGACCCTTCTGACGATCATCCTATCCTCTATGGTCATCATCATGGGCTCGGCCGCAGTAGCCCCGGCGCTCCGTCCGATCCAGCAGTATTTCGGCGAGTCGGAGTTCATGGTCTCTCTGATCATCAGCCTTCCTTCCCTGTCCGTGGCGGTATGCGGATTCGCCATCGGACTTTTGGCCGACAGGCTCGGGAAGGCGAAGGTGCTCATCATCGCCCTCGCGATCTTCACTATCGCAGGCACCGCTGGATTCCTCACCGACAGCTTCGCCCTCTTATTGGCATCCCGTTTCATCCTCGGTGTGGGCCTCGCAGGGATATCGCTCACCGCCACGGCCCTTATCGGAGAATACTACGGCGGTATGCAGCGCTCGAAAGTAATAGGGTATCAGACCGCGGCCACGGGAGTAGGCACCCTGCTGATGGAGACCGTCGGCGGCGCATTGGCGGACATCGGCTGGAACTATCCCTTCCTGATCTATCTCATCGGAGCCCCCATCATCGCATTCGGATTGCTATCCGTCAGGGATTCTTCCAGGATAGTCAGGGACGACCGCGGCGAGGCCCCTATGTCGAACGTCCCCGCGGACACCGGAGGGATGAGGAAGGTCATCATCTGCTATGCCGCCGTCTTCCTGGAGATGTTCCTGATGTTCACCGCGCCCATGAACTTCTCGTATTACATCGCGGAGATGGATCAGCCGTACATCATGATGGGCATACTGCTCGGGATCATGGGCTTCACGCAGGCGGTATTCAGCATCATCTATACCCGCAGGATATCAAGGCCATCGGATCCCGTAGCGTTCTCCCTGGCGTTCATGGCGATGGGCATTGCCTTGGCTATGCTCTACGTCCAATTCCTGCCCATAACCTTCGTGAGCATGGTCGTGATGGGGTGCTCCATGGGGATGCTGATGCCGACCGTGATCTCAAGGCTGTCCATGCTCTCCACCTACAGGACCTCTGGGAAGATCATGGGCGGATACGCGGTGTTCATCAACATGTCGATCTTCGTCTGCTCGCTCGTCTTCGCCCCGTTGCTGGCGGTCATGGGCTCGTACTGCAGCTCCTATCTGTTCCTGGGCGTATTCGCGCTGATTGTCGCGGCCGTCGTGTTCGTATCGGGAAGATTGGGTGTAGCCAGCAGATGAAACGATGATGGTCTGTCTGAAGGATCATATCCATTCTGCGAGATCTTCCGATACCACGTTGCCTACCTGCTCAATGATCTCTCCAGCTTTTCCCTTGGGAATGTTCAGTTCCGATGCAAGGGTGTACAGTTCCTTCTCGCCCGGAAGAGGGTTACCGACGCACGTCATATGATGTTCGGTCATGTTCGGTGTTCTCGTAAGATCGTATGCAGGCGACAGGATATACCTTCCTTCCTCAGGCTGATACAGGAAGGAGAAGTTGCCAGAGTGGTCATCATAGTTTTTGGCTAGAATGTTGAAACAGGAAAGACGGAATGCCTTTAGAACCTCTGTCTGGGAGCGGGTGATGTATCTGGTTGCCTGCAGGAAGGAAACGTAATCCAGCAGAGGTAAATCTGTAGGCGTCTCCAATAGTCCCGCCAATGAGATCATGTGCACCCTCTTCCCGTGTTCCCTGTCGAATCTCTTGGAAGCGAAATACCCGTCGCAGATCTCGGAATGAATGAGGCGGTGCTCCGGCACCTCTATCCCGCATCTAAGAGCCGCTTCGTTGTACTCGTACTCCATCCTGCCGATGGAGACGGGATCGTAACGCTCGCGGAACTTGACCATCCATTCCTCGCCGTCTACGATCGCATTCATCTTGGGTCTTGCTCCTCCGGTGGAGCCCGCCCTCCTGAAGATGTCATCCAGATCCACAGTGTTATCCTCCATCATGGATATGCATTCCATGCATAGCGCATCAGGATCTGCCAGCGGGAACGTATCCCAATCATTTCCAGAGGGTTCGTAATACAGCGCCCCTCTGCCATCCTTGCCGACATAGGAGAGCTTCTCTAATGGATTCAGGCTATGATAGTCGATACCTCTCTCCCTGAGGGCCCTCACAGCTGTGAACATTCCCCAGCCTCCGGGGAGGGAGTCTGCGAAAACACCGTGCAATCCATCGAAATAGTTCGTCCTGCCCTTGAATAAACGGTCCTCCAACGGCAGGGAGCGGGGGGAGATGGAAAAGCCGTCGATTAGCCATTCCTTGCTGTATGCAAAGTAGACGACATCGGACTCGCATCTTAGACGACCCACCTCTCTACCGTCCAGCATAACATCGAGTTCCACGTCATCCCCTCAGATCGTCAACCGTCAGGAACGGAGTGCTAAACAGATAGTCCAATTGATCATCGCATCCGATTGCCAGCGATAGCATCCATAGATTGTCCAGAGATATCTTCCCAGTACGTTCGAAGCGCTTTATGGTACCATAGGAAACGCCGCTCCTGTCAGCCAATTGAAGCTGAGTGAGCTTGGCCTTTTTGCGGTACGATTTGAATCTTGATGCCAGCTCGATCATCCTCTGATCTAGGGACTTCTCCTGAAATATATCGCTGAGCTCAAGATACGGCTTCATATTAACGGATAATATTTTATCTATTTATAGATTATTTTCTAAAATTAGATAATATATTATCTATATTATCCAGCAGTATTGTCATGGGATTCATTATCTGAGCGGTTGAAAAGAGGTAGAAAGTTTAGGTCTCCATCAAAGAAGGCCGTTGGTCTCCAGCCATCTGCGGTAATCCTTTCCGCTTTCAGATACCCTGCTTCCGCTGACCGCAAGGCCCTTGACCACCTCTGAATCCGGGCACATGGCCTTGATGTCCTTCTCGCTGCGGCCCATGCCGCTCCCCTCGTTGGTGCAGAGGGGGAGGATCCTCTTTCCGGACAGGTCAACCTTCTCCAGGAAGGTCATAACGGCCATGGGGACGGTCCCCCAGTAGTTGGGATATGCGAGGATGACCGTATCGTATGACGAGATGTCGTATCCGAAATCCCCTATCTCCGGTCTCGCGTTGTTCCTGAGGTCGTTCTTAGCCTCCTCGATGCAGGTGTCGTACACTTTGGAATAAGGCTTCTTCATCTCGATCTTGAACACATCCGCGTCTATCATCCCGGAGATGATCTCCACCGCGTTCTCCGTGTTGCCCTTCTCGACGTATCTGTACGATCCGCCGAAATAGTTCTCATCCGCTCTTGAGAAGAATGCTATCAATGTTCCTGCCATATGCCTCGCCTCGGTGTTCGCGGTCCATTGCTGATAACAACGGATGCCAGAGCGCACATAGTGTTATGTCCACTTGAATATGATGGTGAATTCAATCGGCCGTCTCAATAAATTATGTGCGGAGGAGACATCGGAGAAGAGGAGACGATTCCATATACCATCCGTCCTTTTTTATCGTCCAGCCACCATCCATAACCTGGACCCGCGGTGGTGAGGCGATATGGACACGAAGAAGGTCGGGGCGATAGCGGTTGTGGCGGTTCTGCTCGCGCTGTGCGGAACCTATCTGACATACGGTCAGGAGCCCACTTACGAGGAGCTCGCCTGGAAGCTTGCTTTGCAGCTGCACGAGAACGATCTGATCCTCGATGAGGAATCGAGATCATATGATGCGCCGGTCACCGCATACGACATCCTCCCGGCACTGGAACCTGAGGAGTTCCCGTCCTCGCTGGACCTGCGCGATTTCAACGGTAGGAACGTGGTATCGCCCATAGCGGATCAAAAGAATTTCGGCGTCTGCTGGGCCTTCTCCGTGATCAAGGCCGCAGAGATATCCTATGCCACCGCCATAGGCTATGACTATAACGAGGATGGTCGTTTGAACATCTCTGAGAGGCATCTTATATGGTTCGCAGGGACAGCTGTGGAGGACGGACCTCAGGCGGGAGAGGGCAAACACTTCTTCATACCCGACGCCGACAACAACGAGGCGACCGCCCTCGCATTCCAAGGCGGCGAGTCTGTGATAGTCGGCTACGTCTATATGGCAGGAATAGGGCCGGCGCCTGAGTACATGGCACCGTACGAACCGGTTCCGGATTCGAAGAGGTACGATCTGCGTCAGCTCTACACCGTCGATCTCGATGAGGACGGGACCCCTATAGAATCCACGATGCACAACATAGTGAACTGGAAAGTGCTGAACGACGAAAGATACGCCGTGATAGTGTCCGAGCAACTGGCTCAGGGGTATCCGCACATCGTAGACGGACTTCTGGACACCCTCTACGAGGAAGGCCTGCTCGAGTATGCCGGACTCACGGTGCTGTGCGACATCACCTATGAGGATGAGGGGGACTACACCCTGGACGAGGATATGCGCTACATCAACATGTTCTATCCAGTCCAGGTCAATTGGCTGCCGGATCCCGCCCTCAAGGACAGCGACGGAGGGTACGTATACAGCCCGGTGGCCACCCAGTGCATCAAATCGGAACTAAACCAGGGAAGGGGCGTGGCCATCTCTCTAACCGGCGATAACGGTGACCCCGGAGACTCCACATACCTGAACTACCTGGATGAATTCGGCAATCCCACGCTCGACCCCGATGCCGCCATATACGCCCATTACACCTACGACCTGGATTATGACCCTCAGGCAGAGGGGTCCGTCAATAAAATGATCTATCCGAACCATGCGGTGTGCATAATAGGATACGATGACGACTTCCCGAAGGAATACTTCACGGATCCCAACGGCACGATAGGAGGGGACGGCGCCTGGCTCGCTGCCAACAGCTGGGGTCTGGATTGGGGCAACGGCTTCGACGGGACATTCTGGATATCCTACTACGATCAGAGTCTTACCGATGCGTGCTCCATGGAGTTCGAGATACCGTATGGATGGAAACTCGAATCGAACGTGTATGACTACACCATATCGTACACCAGACCAGTATGGCAGGACACCGAGATCTCCATGGCGAACGTGTTCACCGCCATCGAGGACTGCACCCTGTGGTCCATCGGTGCCGAGACCGACTGCCCCGACACCCGGCTTAGCTACAGGATCTATCTGCTGGACGACGGCTGGTCAGGGCCGGAGGACGGGGAATTGCTGGAGGAAGGGACCGCATCCTTCACATACAAAGGGATCCACACTATCGAACTGCAGAACGAGGTCCATCTCGAGATGGGTGATGTGTACTCCGTCGTCATCACCAACGAAAGCGGTAACGGATACGCCCTTAACAAGAGGACGGATTATAACAAAGCGGGGAAGGAATACTACTGCGAATATCATGGGACCGACCCGTACAAGGAGTCCATGGGATTCTACATAGAAAGCGTGGTAAATCCGGGAGAGAGTTTCGTCTGCTACAAGGGGCAATGGCTCGACTGGACGGACGTGATCATGAACATGCATCTCCTGAACGCCGACCTGAACAACGACGGCTTCGACTACGACAACTTCCCGATAAGGAGCTACCTGATCCCCGATGAGCAGGCGTTCGGATGATCCGCTGCCTCTCCGCATCACATCCGCTGCTCTTTGGACTGTGATTCTAGGATAGAATGGACGGGGCCGGAAATAGGCCCCGTCTGTGTTTATGCTCTGTTGAAATTGGTTTTCTCGCGTTTGCATCTGGGGCAATGCCAGTCGTCCGGCAGTTCCTCGAAGGGAGTACCCGGGGGTATCCCCTGGGTAGGGTCCCCTTTCTCAGGATCGTACACGAAACCGCATACGCCGCAGATGTATTTCCCGGTAGCACTACGGTACACGATCTCGCCCACGGGAACCGTCTCAGGAGGGTTTTCCAGATCGATCACCTTCAAGTCATCCAGGTTCTCGTATCCCAGCGGCGTGTGCGTGGAGAGATAGACTGTCGGATTCGCTCTGACGAATTCACGTACCCTGTCCAGAGTCTCCATGGCCGCGGACAGGTCCTCATAGACCACCGAGAGCTTGTCGGCGTAGAGGGCCTCGTCCGTGTAGGTGATGTCCCCGTGGAACATGTAGAACAGATCCCTGTCCTCGGCGATGATGATGCTGTTCCCCTTCGTGTGCCCTTTGGCCTCAATTATCCTTATCCCTTCAGCCACCTTCTGCGACCTGGGGAAGTTGTGATAAGGGCCGTCGCCGTACGTCAGGCGGACGATGTTCTCCCCATTCAGGTCCAGAGCATCGGCGTCCTCGGGGGATATGTAGACCTTCGCGTTGGGGAAGGCGGATATCATGCCGGTATGGTCGTCGTGCTTGTGGGTGATCAGTATCTTGGATACGCGGTCCGGGGTGTAGCCCGCCGTCCTCAGGGCATCAAGATAGTCCTCGATCCTCGTGCCCATGAATAAGGGCGTCTTCTCATCAGGAGCCGCATCTGGAACGCCGTCAGGCATGCCTGTATCCACCAGGATTACCTCTTCACCGGTGTCGATGACGAAGTTCTGGAGGCTGGAACGGTATCTGACAGAGGGATCGAACGCCTCCATCCCCTCCTCGCCCCCGAAGGCGAAGGGCTGGGTCATGAAACCGTTCTCATACAACTTCACTGCACTAATCTTCATCTTTGATTCTCCTGTGATCGGTCATCGGAACGTCATCTTCAGATACACCGTGCCCGCTCTTTGACGGCAGGGGCAGGAGACGTCTTCCTTGAAACCCAGATCCTTGCAGGCCCTGTATCCTCTTCCGCTCACATCGAGCGAATAGATGGATACAGAGGGAGCTCCGCGGTAGGTCGCATCGGCGATGACGGCTTTCAGCAGATCCCGTTCCGTCTGCTCAGGGGCGGAATCAACGGCATAGAGGAGCTTGATGCGGTCCCCGGTAAAACCGATGATCCCAACAGGTATGCCGGATTCGAGAGCCAGGAAGTAGCTCATCCCAGACGTCTCGGCGTAGGACATCCCGCTTTTTCTGTGGTACTCATCCAGTATCTCGCTCCCGATGGAGCCGTCATAGGATATGACCTCTATGCGACCACCCCTGCAGACAGGGCTTCTGGTAAAGCTTATTTCTTGGCAGGCTCCCACTTGCATCTTACCGGAGATACGATGGTCCCGTCCTTCTTCATGGCGGCGAACTCCTTGTCCACGACCTTGCGGTCCAACCCTGTGAGCTCCGCCACTTTCCCTGCGTTGAGAGGCTCTCCGGCCTTCCTCATCGCATCCAGAATGACGTCCCTGTCGCTCATGCCATCCCTCACATCTGTCTGAGGATCCAGTTCTGGACTCCGATGCATTCGATGAGCTCCAGCTGCTGCTCTCCCCAGTACATGTCCTCTTCCTCGTCCTGGTAATACTCTTTCAGGATGTCGAAAGTGGTGTAGTCGTCCCTGGCCTCCTCTACAAGGGCCTTGAGGAACGCGAGCCCGTCCTTGGAGACCTGGAGGTCGTACTTCAGCCAGGCTATGGGGTCCTTGGTGACGAATCCTTCCTTCTTGGCTTCCAGCTTCACCTCTCCGCCGAGGTCGAGGATGCGGTCGATGCATTTGATGACGTATCCGCGCTCCTCCTCCGCATGTTCGGCGTACTTCTCCTGAAGCTTGGTGAGTCCGGCCGCACCGAAGAGCCTGGATTCGATGGCATGTCCATCGGCCTGCTGCGAGAGCTCGGTGACGATCAACTGCATTCCCTGGATTAGTTTGTTCTTATCTGCCATGTTAGACCTCTTTTCGTTCGGTGACGATCAATCCTTTGCAGCGTATATAATAGGGTTCAGAAAGGATCCCTGATTTCTTTACGGTTCCTACCCGAAACTAAAAAAATGGGGTTCGATCAAAGCAGGTAGTACCTGAGCCTGTTAGGGAGGGCCTCCATGAAGATCTCAGCGACCTTTTCCGGGGGTATCGAACCGTCGTCGATCAGCCATCCGTACACGTACCTCGTGGTGCCCAAGCAATACAGTTTCACGAGAACGGAGACGTCCTCCGGAATGTCCTCTTCCGGTTTGAGCTTCTTCCGTATCTCGTTGTTCAGAAGACCGATGTTCACCTCTTCCATGATGCTCATGAACTGGGTCTCGCCGTTGACGTGGGCGAGTGCGCTGAAGACGAAGTCGCGGTTAGCGGAGAAGTACCTCAAGGCATCAAGCAGCGTGTCCTTCCACTCATATCCGTCAGTGCCGATCTTCCCCATGATCTTGGTGCTGTCATTGATGTATGTCCAGACGATCAGGGAGTATTTGTCCTTGAAATGGTTGTAGAAGGTGGGGACGGTGACCCCGCAGCCCTCGGCTATATCTGTTACGGTTATCTTGGACGGGGGTTTCTCGGATAGCAGCCTGCGATACGACTCGCCCAGGGCCTCTTTCGTCCTTTGAGATTTGGATATAGCATCCTTCATCGGACATGCGACGCCTTATGGTTATATGCACTTTACGAGGCAAAAGATCGGAAGTGATGATTTAGAAGAGCGCGGAGGAAGGGATTTGAACCCTCGAGGAGATGCTCCACCGGTTTTCAAGACCGGCGCCTTAGGCCGCTTGGCTACCTCCGCTTGATGTGTCGATACACGACCTACTATATCAACAATAGCGGTTGATGTACCATTTCATGCCACTACGGCGTCATCGGTCTTCTCAGGAGGCCATATCTTATCAAACGTGCCCTGGATGATCATGAACAGGACGTTCTCCACCATGAGCGAGAGGACCGCCGGCAGCAATGCGTTGGGATATGTCACAGAGAACATCATTATGCACAGGGTGGCGGCGAGGCCCGAGTTCTTCCAGAATGTCAGCGCGATGTAGACCGACCCCTTCTCCCTGGAGCAGCCCATGCGCTTCAGCAGGATGACCAGGATGATTGTGGGCACGAAGATCCTCACCATATTGGCCAGGAGGAGCATCAGGGCGACATCAGGATTGTCGATGATGTAGTCGCGCCTGAATCCCACGCTGATGAAGACCATGGCCATGATGACGACGTTGAGGACCATGACCTTGACCTTCGGGGGGATGGTCACCCTGTTCAGGGGGATGTCAATGACGATAGGAATTATCACGAAGAGGACGACGTACTGGAGAATCTTGAGCCAGCTGGCCGCTTCCCCGATGAGGAGATGGGTGATCAGAGGCGTCAGGATGAGCGCCGAGCCGTAGATCAGAGAGAATCCCATCATGCCGAGCTTCAGGTCCCCCTTGAGGTAGAAGGTCATGGTCATGACGGATATGGCGCAGGGCACGGCGGAGAGCACGACCCATCCGTACCAGAGGGCCTCGTCGTCGATGAAGAGGAGCCCCATGAGGAGGGTTATGGCGGTGTTGAGGCCGAACGAGCACAGGAAGCACAGCGCGACCTCCTTCTTGCGGTTCCCGAAGTCGGAGAAATCGAACTTCAGCCCCTGGAGGGCGAGCGTCATCTGGATCATGAGGGTGATCATCAGCATCATGGGCGCATCGGGATGGTCTATGCCGATGACGAATCCCAGGACTATGCCCAGGATCATCCACAGCTTGACGTCGAATATGAACCTCACCGCTACACCTCCCGACCCGTGCTCCAGACCTGCGCATGCGACAATAA
>Ga0310690_10012693_pt1 | contig 10319 bp, 3 predicted proteins | sample AusTroGonzalo_MG_2_FD_207661 | JGI IMG/M metagenome (GOLD analysis project Ga0310690, IMG submission 207661) | Bovine rumen microbial communities from tropical cattle in Woodstock, Queensland, Australia - Gonzalo_04 (v2) (version 2) | ecosystem: Host-associated > Mammals > Digestive system >...
CGTGGCGATCTTGCCGATGATAGCGTCTTTTGCGGCGTTTGCGGCGAGGTCTACTAAGGCAGGATCCGCGAAATAACTGCGTTCGAGCGGGGTGAAAGAGTCGAGCACGAAGTCCTGCATATCGTGATAGCAGAGCTCGTTGCCGATGACTACGTCGTACAGATTAACCTTTGGTGAAAGTGCACCTGCCACGCCGCTTTGCAAGATGACGTCGGGCGCGTAATCGTCGATGAGGATCTGCGTGTGCATCGCCGCATTCACCTTGCCGACGCCGCAAGAAAGAAGGGTGACGTCCACGCCCTCGATCTTGCCGGTGTAATATATCACGCCGGCCCGCATTTGCTCTTGTCTGTTCGTCATAGCGTCGCGCAATAAAGCGATCTCGGACTCCATGGCGGAGATGATGCCTATCATTTCTTTTCCTTCGTCGGCAGCGTTTGCCGACTTTTTTACGTCGTAATAGTCATTTTATCATATCTTGCGGTCTTTTTACAAGCACAGAGGTGCATTCCGTCCTATCGGACGGCAAATTCCAAATGGAAGCGAGGAAGACCGGGAAGAATAAGAATAAAAAAAACCTCCCGAACGAGTCGGGAGGCAATGTATGGTAAAAGAATCATTCCCACTCGATGGTGCCGGTGGGCTTCGGGGTCAGGTCGAAAGCGACGCGGTTTACGCCCTTGACCTCGTGGGTAATGCGGTCGGTAATGTGGCTGAGAAGGGCAAAGGGCACTTCCGCCACCGTAGCGGTCATGGCGTCACGGGTGTTGATGGCGCGGAGCACGACGAGGTAACCCTCCGTCCTTTCGCCTTTCTCATTCACGCCGACGCTCTTGAAGTCGGGAACGATGGTGAAATACTGCCACACTTTACCTTGGAGTCCGTTCTTGGCGAACTCTTCGCGCAGGATGGCGTCCGCTTCGCGGACGACTTCCAGTCTCTCTCTCGTGATGGCGCCGACGCATCTGACGCCGAGACCGGGACCGGGGAAGGGCTGACGATATACCATATTGTCGGGAAGACCGAGCGCTTTGCCGACGACGCGCACTTCATCTTTGAAGAGCAGCTTGACCGGCTCGACGAGGTCGAACTTCAAGTCTTCGGGCAGACCGCCCACGTTGTGGTGCGCCTTAACGCCGTCTTTACTCTCCAAGATATCGGGATAAATGGTGCCCTGCGCAAGGAAAGCGATATCCGTGAGCTTGCGCGCTTCTTCCTCGAAGACGCGGATGAACTCCGCACCGATGATCTTGCGCTTGGTCTCTGGCTCTTTCACACCCGCGAGCTTATCGAGGAAGCGGTCCACCGCATCCACGTAAATGAGATTCGCGTCCATCTCGTCGCGGAAAACCTTGATGACCTGCTCCGGCTCGCCTTTGCGGAGAAGTCCGTGGTTCACGTGTACGCAAACGAGGTTCTTGCCGATGGCTTTGATGAGAAGGGCGGCGACGACAGAGCTGTCCACACCGCCGGAGAGGGCGAGCAAGACTTTCTTATCTTTGACCTGTGCTTTGATGGCAGCCACTTGCTCGGCGATGAATTTCTCGGCGAGAGCGGGCGTGGTGATTCTTTCCATAGTTTCGGGACGAACGTTCGGATCCATAATGAATAGCCTCCTGAGTTGATACAATGATTATATCACCGAAGAGAGGATAGGTCAACTTGCTATACTTTTTTTTCATTCAAAAAATAAAATATTGATATTAATCCCTATAATAGCGCGCATAGGCGGATCTTGCCGCCTGAATAAAGGCTTTATTATCGGATTCTGTAGGGACTCATCATTGAATGTGCAAGGGACCATTGATTTTCTGTGCAAGGGACTGTATCGACACATTCCAAGGGACGCATTCAAGGGACTTTAAGGGAGTTTTAACGAAATAATGAGAAAAACCGCCTTTCTGCTGCAAATGCGGGAAAGTTCGTCCGTATCCTTGCCGTAAGCACGGAAATGTGTTAAAATGATCGTCGGAGGATAATGATGAGAAAGATATTACACGTATTGACTACAGTGGGGATTGTGCTCCTTTCTTTGACTTGGTGTATCATTCAGACATTGATCGGGGCGATATTCTTCCTCGTGCTCCTCTTCGGCGGGCGCGTCACGCATTATCGCGGCATGGTTGTCACGTATCATCGTATCGGCATTTCCTTCTCGCTCGGTGTCTTCGCCTTTATTTCAAATAAAGCTCCTGGTGCAAATAAGGCGCTCGGGCACTTGTACGGGCATTTCCTTCAGTCCTGCATTCTCGGTCCCTTCTACCTCTTCACTGTGGTGCTCTCACAGCTCGTCGTACGCATTCCTTTTATAATGAGGCGCCGTTTGGAGCGCGGTAAGACGGTGGACGATACCCTCGCGGAGCGCACCGCGGCGAAGCTCGCTTCCTCATTTGGGGAATGAGCTCGTTTTTCCTGCCTTTTAACTGTCTTTTTGCACGAAATAACTTACTCGCCGTCTGTATCTCGCCTTGACAGACGGCTTTTATTATCTTATAATAATACGCATAGGTGCGTGAGATGAGCGGGATTTTTGCACGAAATAAACGGTTTATTCGTTCCATAGTTATACTGTCCGTCCTGGCGGCACTCTTTTTATGCCTTTTTGCTTGCGGCGTAACGGGCGGAGAGACCACGATGAGTATCTCCGTGCAGGAAGACTTCCGTACCAAGTATTTTATCGGGCAGTCTTTTAGCCCCACCGGCTCGCTGAAAGTTTTCCACGATATAGATTATTATTCCATCGTTCCCATCGACGCGTCGATGGTGGATTATTCCGCCTTCGATTCTTCGGAGAAAGGGGACTGCGTAGTCGTGGTGTCCTATCAAGGACTGTCGGTGAAGGTGCCTATCCGCATCGTGGAGGTCAAGGCGCTGTCCATCAAGTTCGACGAGGATACTCTCCCCTCTGTCCTTTATAAGGACGAGCCATTCCCGTCCGGCATCACTTTTACTGCGGAAATGGAGGACGGCACCACGCGGAGACAGCTGCCGCTTCTCGCTTCTTATCTTGATAGGTTCGATGCAAGCAAGGAAGGAGATCAGACCATCGCCGTTACTTACGCCGGCAAGGTAGCCGAGCTCACCGTAACGGTGAAAGAGAATGAGGTGGAGTCTCTCACCCTCTATAACGTCACCTCGAAGAATACGGAATATACAGTCGACACGGCAAAGCCGTGCGTTGACGACGTGAAATGCTGCATCACCTATGAGAACGGCAAGTACTTCTTGGTGGCGCTCACTCACGACATGGTGGTCGGCTTCGACGCCACCTCCCCGGGGGATCACGAGGCGACAGTTACATTCGACGATCTGACCTGTCCTTTCCCGTATCATGTATCGAAGGCGCCCGTTCTCGTCTTAGACGAGAATATGCTCTCCGTGATGGAGAAAGGTGCGGCTTTCTCGGGTAGCGGCACCGTTATATACGGCGACGACACGAGAAAGACCTTCTCACTCTCGGCGGAGAATGCGCCGCAGTATGATTCCATGACGGTGGGAGAGCACGAAGTCACGGTCACGGTGGACGGAGTGTCCGCTAAGTACCGTTATACGGTACTTCCCGACATCGTCACTCATGCGGTGACGTATACGAAGACGGTGAAAGTCGGCACGGCTTTCGACTATAATGGCGAGCTATATATTGAGTATGAAACGGGTGATTCCGAGACGCTGTCGCTCCGAAGTGATCGCCTTGCCTTTACGCTGGAACGCTTCGACACGACGGGTAACGTGGAGCAGACGCTGAGGCTGCAAGGGCGCACCTTTGAGGCGAGTATGCCGGTATACGTCTGCTCGGAGGAGGAATGGAATTCCTCCTTGCTCCGCATTGACGTGGAAGGCGAGATCAAACGTGAACTCGCAGAAGGAGATACGCTGACAGAGGATGACTTCGTAGGTATCAAGGTGATCTTAGTGTATCTGTACCTGGATCGGAGTGACACCCTCCCCCTCGATCCGTCGTGGGTCACCGTGGCATATCCTGCGGAGACTATGACCGAGGATCACCGCGACCTCACCGTGACGATATCCTACGGTGGCAAAGAGAACACCGATTTGTCGGTGAAGATGCTGTCGAAGGCATTCCTGACGAGGGTCACCGGGCTTACTTTGCTGAATTATCGAGGCGTATATGCGGTGGGAGACGCCCTTCCGCTCGACGAGATGGCTCTCTTGGTGGAGTACGGCGACGGATACGACTATATAGAAGAACCGGCGAATTCGGCTGCGTACGAGGGCTACGCCTCTGCGGAGCCTACGGAGGACGGCTCATTCTCCGTGACGTATAAAGGATACTCTGCAGAGTATCGATATCGCATTATCTCGAGAGAGGATGCGGAGAGAGCGGATCAGGTGGAAGTATTCGGTTTCGAGCCGGACCTCCACGTGGGCGACACTATAGAGGATTTGTCTGTCGAAGGCGTCAGGCTGGTGGTCACCTATGGTGGCGGCTACAGAACGGATACGCTCGCGGCTACCGCGCTGGAAGGCGGACCGTTCACCGAGGAGGGCCCCGTGACGGTGGTCGTCATTTCGGGCGACATACGTGCAAATTGCATCGTAAACGTCTCCCCCGCAAGAGCGTAAACGCATTCGGACAACCACGCCATTTTGTACGAAAATACCTTTTTGACCAAGGCGAATAAACTCGAACGAAGCGGTTGTATGGTCTTTGCACCCGTTTTCGTTACTCTCAAAAATTAAATTTTCTTAATATTTCATGAGAAATTGTTAAATAAATCTTACACAAGATAAATTTTTTGCAAAAAAACACTTACAAATTCAAAAAAAATTCGAAAAGGGTATTGAAAAAGTTGCCTATATATATTAATATATAAGAGCGATCAGCCATTCAGGATTTCCCTTTTATAGATAAAAGGGGGTCGATGAGAGTAAATATGCAAAGGAGGTTCGGATGAAGAAGCAGCAGGCAGTGGAAGAACAAGAACTGTACGATAAGCTCGCCGAGGAAACGGAGCGCAGAGTGTCGGATGGCGAAGTTCAGAAACAAGAAGCCCCTTCTCGTGGCGCTACGGCAGCCACCTTCTTCGGCAAGCTCTTCTCCGGCATCAAGCATTATTTCGCGCTTATCATTCTCGTCGCCTTCGTCGGCGCCGCAGCCTTGGTGTCGAACTTGATCGCCATCAATAACGGCACCAGCCCCATCTTGGAGAAGGCGCCTATGGCAGAGGCGGCTTACAATATCGGCGGTTCCGCCATTGAGACGGATGCGGCTCTTTTGCAATTCATGCGCGGGACGACCAGTATAGAAAAGACGTTCGTTGCCCCTGCCGGATATGCTGCCGGCACGCAAGATAGCGGCATCACCGGTCTCACGGATTATAAGTGGCAGAGTAGCAACCAAGGCTTCATTTATCAAGAAAATAGCGTTTGGTATTATGCGTTTTGGGCACCGGGAACGGGTGGAGCCGGCGCGAATAACGGTTGTAACTGTCTGCAATGGTTTTTGGATGGTGGCAATGGCGTTTGGACCAATTATATTAAAATCAACATGCGCTCACAGGGTGTGGCGATCGCCTATCATATTTATGCCTCTTGTGTGGAAACGAGCGACTGGTATGACGTCACGGACGGTTGGCAATTACTCACGACTTCTGACGCCGATTATGGCGCATCCGTGCCTCTCCGTCAATGGACGAGCGTAATTCTATATGCTTTTGCCGCGTCAGGCGCTCCCGGTTGGGCGTTAGTTCATTCGATCGAGCCCACGTATAACCACTGGCGCAATCACTATCTGAGCGAAGATCGCGAATACAACCTCAACACGTCCGGTCGTCCCGCCAGCTCTTACAAAGGAAACGGCGACCTGACAAACCTCAGTTTCAATAAGACGTTCTACGGCAACGGGAAGACCATCCGTATCAATACCGTCACCTATTCCAGCGCGCATGAAACGGAGAACGTAACCAACGCTCCGCACGGCTTGCTTTTCGGCACGCTTACTGACGGCGCGGTCATAACGGACCTTACTTTGAAAATCCGAGCGTCGATCTACGGATACTATTATACGGGCTCAAAAACCAGTTACACGATCCCAATAGGGGCGATATGCGGTAAGACGACGGGATCCGTTCGATTTACCAACGTTACGGTAGATACATCCAGCGGGAAAGGGATCAGCTTCCGTGGCAGAGATACGGGCGGATCGTCGGCAGGCGGCGGCGTAGGCGGCATGATAGGCCTATTTACGGGACTGACCGAAGGGAGCACCAGCGTACGCAATTGTAAAGTCATTCACAACGGAGGCTTATTCTTCAACGCCGCGGATGACGACGGAAACGGCAACGAATCCACATCCACCCGCGCCAATGCGGGACTTGTCATCGGGGAGGTCAACTCAAGCGTCACGATCGACACGTTCATTCTTCAAGGAAGCGGATTCGTGGGCGTGGACGCCGATAGCGGCGCGACATCCGATCACTGCGGCGGTCTCGTAGGCATTACGAGGAGCAGTAAGACGCTCACCACCTATAGCATCAGTTACCAGTACACCGGCAGCATTGTCGCGTGTCACAATACGCCGGGCTTGATTGTTGGTAGGAACTATGGTTCTACGTCTATTGGAAGCCTCTGTATTCGTGATGATTATCAGCCGAAGCGTTATACCGGCATCGACACGAATAATACTCTCTCGCTTCCCAGTGGATTAACGGCGACGACGCACTCTACGAGTAGCATCATCGGCTCGACCGAAGCGATCGGACAGGGCAATTCCCCATCGACGTTCAATAGTTTCCGGTTCAATCAATACCTCTATAGTAATATTGGTAGCCAGTACAGCTCATCTTACGGCACCCTCGATGTCTATGTGAATTGGGATAAGAATACAAATTCTAACTCCATAAAAGATAAATGGTACGTCAAATATACGCCTGCTTCGGGCTATATCTGCGCTTCTATTCGCCGTGGAACCACCAGCGACGAATCTGATAATTACGATCTGCTCTATACGACCAAGCGCGCAGACGCTTATTCCGGCACGAAGGAATACAGTTGGAGTATCCATGGATCCAGCAATCATAACATCGTAGGTTTTGCCGCTAAGCAGAGCACGTCGCTCTCCACGGCGAACAGTGGATCAAGCAAAGATTATAACGGCTCGGGCTATGAGTTCAAGCCCTATTTTAGCATAGACAGTAAGACGCTCTACACGAATACCGGTGGTCAGACGATCGGCAGTGCGATCAGTTACTATTATCACACGCAGAATGCTTCCGCAGGAAACGTGAGTGCGGCCGCGGCAAGCGGTACCTCCACGCGAAGCGTGACGACGAGTAAGCATGCCGGCGTATATACCTGTGCCATCCGTACCGGCGATTCGGCGAATGCCGGTCTTGCCGCCAATAATACTATCCTTTATGCAGGAGACGCCTCCGGTAACTTAAATATCAATACCCCGAGTTACATCGGTTATTATAATGGTTCCCAAACCTTTACGATGACCATAAATCAAGCCAAGGTAAAGCTGACGAGGACTACGACGGGGCAATCCTATGTGTACAATGGTCAAAGCACCTGGCGAGACATGGGCAAATACACCATCTCGGGTATCGTGGGGAGCGAGCAACTGCGATTCTACGTCAAGACGACGAGCGGCACGTCCAACGACGTGTATATGAGTAGCTATACATATCACTTTAAGGAAAGCAATGAAACGACGTATCAGTACAATGGTACGAACTACGGAGAAGCAGGTAGCCGTGCGAATAGCGGCACGATGGTGTACTGTGCGAAGAACGTCACCACCACAAACAGCGGTACCTATTCGATATACGTAGGTGAATTCGATGCGGCTTCGGGCGCAACGAAGAGCGACTATACATGGCATGCCGATAGTGATACGCAGGCCGAGAGGACCATCACATTTACAGTCACCAAGAAAGCGCTGACCTATACTTGGGGCGATCCGAGCGATACTTATGACGGAACCGCTAAGGGTCCCGCCACACTGACTGTCGGCGGCGTCATATCAGGTGATACTTGCACCGTTTCCCTCAGTGGGGCCGGCGCACAGTCGCAGACGAATGCGGGCAGCTATACCGCCACGGCAGGCACGCCCAGTAACGGTAATTACAGCGCAGGCTCCCCCACGTCTAAGACGTGGACGATCTCCGCCAAACAGCTCACGATCACCACGACGACAGGTTCGGCAAATGACTGCATCTATAACGGCGGCGCGCGGAGCGGCGACGGTTATTCGTCCTATAATACCCTCTGGAAGGATCGATTAACGATCCAGATAAACGGAATTGTGGGTACGACGGCGTACCCGGTTTTTGCCGACGGCAGGTCCTCCGTGCCGGATGGTGGCTCCTATATTTATTTCAGTAAACATAATAGCGACCAATATAGTTACCCATTGAAATACAGCAAGACAATGGCCAGTGTAACTTATTCATTGGCGGACCATTATGGCGGAGCCAACAATCCGACTTATTACTTCTGTGCTGCCGACGTCGGCACCTATACCGTAAAACTCGTCGGTATAGGTGCAGCGAATAACTCCACTACGGAAACGAGCAATTATGTTTGGGCGGATTCGTGTAATTCGGTAACAAAGCGTACCTTTACTTTCGAGGTAACGGCGAAGCCGATCAGCGGCGTCACCTTAACGGGCGGTTCCGCGGTGACGTATAATGACGCCTCGCAGAATCTCTTCACCCTCTCGGTAGGAGCGAGCTCTCTCGTCGCGGGTGAAGATCTCCAGTTTAATCTGAATACGTCTGGCTCTGCCAGCCAGTCTTGGTCGGCGCCCAAACTCAGTAATAGCGGCAGTCAGACTTTCGCCGCTACGAACGCCGGTACCTATAAGCTCGGCATTTCGAGCATCTCTAACGGCACGAACGGAAAGGCTGCAAACTATTCCTTTACTGCGATAGCGCAGTCGAGTCGTGCGATCAATCAGCTCTCGATAGCCAGTGGATTCACTATAGCGGACGTCTCGGCGTATACTTATGACGGGAATGCGAAGTCACCTGAGCCTACCGTTACTTGGACGTCCAAGAGCAGGACATTGACCAAGAACACCGAGGTCACCTATTCCTATTCTTCTGATCACACGAACGCAGGCAAGCGCACAGTATATGCGAACGGTACGGGTAACTTTACCGGGCAGATCTCCAAGGAATTCACGATCAATCGCGCAGGCATCGCCATCCCCACCGTTAAAGTGGATGATAACAACGGCGATACGATCAGCGCGAATGGCCAGCAGAGCCGCGTGTATGACGCAGGTTCGCACGGATTCTACATCTCTTCCACGACTAATATGTCTACTATGTCTACCTCTTACAGTAATGGTAGCACGATAACGAACGTATCTTCGACCGTGCTTACCATTACGCCGAGCAGCAACTATCAGTGGAATAGCGGAAGCAATACGACGAGCGGCAAGACTTACACCCTCTCTATTACCAAGAAACAAATAAACGTCACGGCGAAGAATCACTCTATCGTCTACGGTGCGGCGCCCGCGAATAACGGATACACCCACGGTGACCTCTTGAACAATGAGTCTTGGAGTGATAAAGTCTCCGGCTCGGTCAGCTACAATTATTCTTACTCGCAGTACGGCGCAGTAGGTAATTCCTACACCATTACGCCTGTCGTCAGTGGGCTCAGCGCCACGAACTACAGCTTTAACCCCGTCAACGGCACGTTGACCGTCACGCAGAAGGAAGTGGTGCTCGTTTGGACGCACACGGATGATCTGGTGTACAGCGGTTCCGCGCAGAAACCTACTTGTACCTGTAAAGCGGATTCGCTTGTAAATAGCGATACTTGTACTGTCACAGTCACAGGCGAGAAGACCGCTGCAGGCACGGGCTACACCGCCACGGCGTCCTCGCTCAGTAACGGCAACTATAAGCTTCCCTCTACGAAAACTACCACCTTCCTCATCAAGAAGGCGGGCGTCACGCTTCCCATCGTGAAGGCGGGCAGTAGCACGGGCGCTACCATCTCGGCAGGCGGCTCGCAGTCTATTACATATGATAGAGCAGCGCATAAGATATACGTTTCCGATGCACCTGCCACCATCACCTTTAAGATAGGGTCCACTGCCGAGACCATCACGAGCAATTTGACCACATCGTCCATTACGAACGTCGGGTCGCTTGCCTTGACCCTCTCGGTGGATGACAACCATTGCTGGGGCTCGAACGGCAGCAGTGACTCTGCGGCGAAGACCTACACGTTGACGATCGAGCAGCTGGAAGCCACACTTTCTTGGTCGCACACGAGTGACCTCGTGTACAGCGGTTCCGCGCAGAAACCGACCTGTACGGTGACGAACGTCATCT
>Ga0310690_10012694_pt1 | contig 10319 bp, 8 predicted proteins | sample AusTroGonzalo_MG_2_FD_207661 | JGI IMG/M metagenome (GOLD analysis project Ga0310690, IMG submission 207661) | Bovine rumen microbial communities from tropical cattle in Woodstock, Queensland, Australia - Gonzalo_04 (v2) (version 2) | ecosystem: Host-associated > Mammals > Digestive system >...
CTTGAAATAGAGGCTAGTGTCAAACAGTTTAACGTGACTGGTATTTCGAGGCTGAATTACGATAATTTGGGTAGTCTATCTATATTACAAGCAACAGCGGTAGTGGATTATCCCCTGACTTTAGAGAGGGGCAGAACTAAACTGATAACGGATATTGGTTTTAAGATTTTCGTGAAGGGGCAAGAGGGTTATGTCGAAGCGGAATAAAAGAAGAAAAGATATAAACATTGAGGCTGTCTTTGAGGATATTGAGTCTGTGGACATCAATAAAATCATTCAGATTGTGGATGATAGTGTTGAGGAACCAGATTATAATAAGACAGAGGAAAGCACGTTGGCACCAACACAGCGAGCTAACTCGGCGGATGATAGTATGGTATGGGTGACATCCTTGAACAGAAGGGCGAACCCTATCAAGTACGCTGGTGGAACCATTGTTGTACCAGCGGTAGGTAAGCTGAAACTGAGGAAAAACTGGATTGAATCAACTCCGATAGGGGTAAGGATTTTTGAATCATAATATATTATGAGTGCGCCAGAAGTAATTACGAGAGAGATTGATCTTAGCACTAGGGTTCCTGGTTTTAATGGAGTCTATGCTGGAATCGTCTTACCTGCTAATCGTGGGCCTGTGGATAAGCCTACATTAGTAACGAGTGATACCGACCTGCTGAGGCGGTACACTGTGAATGAAACTGTGCCGATGGATGGAAACGATGCGTTTTTTAGTGCGCTGGCTTTTCTTGAAAAAGGCGACAAGCTCTGGGTGATTCGTTGCGCTGGTGAAGGTGCGTTGTATGGTGGTGCTGATTTTGTAGCGAACGGAGCGAACACACAGGCTGAGAATACCAGTTTCGAGAACGGAACCATGACACCTGCTTATTATCCTGTCACGGATAAGAAGTTTGTCCTGTATGCGGCAGACCCAGGTGCGTGGAATAATGAAATTAAAGTCAAGGTGTTTCGGAACAGGTCATTTGATGCTGTTCAGCCGACAGCTTACGATGACACTGTGACTGTAGGAAGTGATGTAGTCTTTCTGATTGATTATGAGAAGAATGAAGTTGTCACCAATCAGGACTGGCAGACGGGCGAACCTGTGAGGGTTGCTATTCCCGATAATGTCACACTTGAAGATGGTGGCGAGGAAATCAATTATTCTCTGCCGAACGGACTGAATACGACCAACATTTTCTATGTGGTCAAAGTGAGTGACGCTTACCTGACGGATAAGTGGGTCAGCACTATTATGTTTGCGACCTCTTACACTAAGGCGAAAGCGGCTGCCGAACAGTTGGCTATCATTGCGGATGCTGAATCTACTGCCGATCAGGTGGTGGAAGCGCAGGAAACACTCAAGACATTGGTTGTGACCTTTACCAGAAATGCAAGGTTACTGGATGTTAAGGGTGGTGCTATTGGAACATGGAAAGCTACGACCGTTCTGGAAGTGAACGACACTGATGCGACAGTGCGCAGTGGTGGAAACTTCGTGACAGGTGATGCTGTTTATGTCGAGGGCGACAATCTGCCGAGTGACACTCCGAAGGTTATGTATGCAATCAGGATGGGTTCTAATAAATTCAAACTGGCTGCGACACTGGCTGATTCTTATGCTGGTAAAGCCTTTGTTGGTGAAGCGAGCGGAACTGCCCAACAGATCAAGCTGTATGCCTGTAATGGTATCAAGATGTTACCGATTAAAGGCACTAAGACACCGAACACAGGACTGCTTGAAGTCTTTGTTGGTGCTGATGAAGAGAATCCCGTTGAGAGCTTTGTGTTCTCTAGGGTTGAAGGTGCTAAGAGTGCGGACGGTGTGAATATGTATCTGAATACACTGTTGGAAGCATCCAGCTATGTGCGTGGTTTGGTCAATAACGCTGACACGAATCCTGATGATACTTATGACGCTGAAACGGGTACTTGGACGGCTGACTGCACGGCTGGCGTTCTGAGGGTACAGGCTGTAGCCTTACCTCTGGCTGGCGGTGATGATGGCGACCAAGTGACTGATGCGGACATGATTAGGGCATCTGAGGTATTCAAGAATAAGGAAAGCTATCCTCTGACCATTATTATGGACGGGGGCTATCCGAGCATTGATTACCAGAAACAGCTCATTTCACTGTGTGAAGGTAGAAAATTCTGTATGGCTCTGCTGAGTACACCCGTACAGAAGGAAGATGCAAGTGACTATCTGAACTCCATCGTGAGTTATAAGATGTACGAGCTGAATCCAAATACCTCTTACGCAGCGTTATACACACCGCACGTTGAACTGCTGGATAGGTATAACAATGTGTATAGGATGGTTCCGCCTGATGGATATGCGGCAGCGGCAATTAGCTATACCGCTTATAACTATGAGATGTGGTATCCCGTTGGTGGTTTCCGTAGGGGCGTTATCAATGTCCGTGACGTGAACCGCAGGTTTACCAAAGGTGAAATGGACTATCTCTATGACAATGGTATCAATCCGATTAGGTTCTATCCGAACAAGGGTATTGTGATTTGGGGTCAAAAGACTCTGAGCGCAAGACCGTCTGCGCTGGATAGGATGAACGTCAGGCTGATGCTGATTGTCATTGAACCTGCTATTGAAGCCGCTCTTGAGGACTTCCTGTTTGAGCTGAATGACGATGCGACACGTTCACTGGTTAAGACCATGATTGATAATTACATGGAAGGAATCAAGGGACGAAGAGGCGTGTATGACTATTACACGGTATGTGATGACACGAATAACACACCCGATGATATTGACAATTATCGGATGAACGTGTGGCTGTTCGTGAAACCGACTAAGGCTGTAGAGTATATCCCGTTTAGTGTGGTTATCACCTCTACGGGTATGGATTTCAGCCTTGCACAGCAGAGCCTCTAAGAGAAAGGAATAGACGATGAATCCGAATATCGAGAACATTAGGAGTATTTCTGACTTTGCAACAGTCTATCAGTGGACGGTTGAGTTTATCTTGGCTACTACTGTAACGGGCGGTATGCCTTATCCTGCATCTGAGCAGTTGGACTGGCGTTGTGAATCCCATGAGATTCCCAATGCGAGTAACAATGCGATTGCGGTGCAGATCAGGGGCCATAAGGTGTTCCAGCCAGGCATCATGGATTACAGCAATACTATCTCGCTGACGTTCGTGGAAACTGTTAATAACCTGATGTCCAACTTCTTGAGGAGTTGGAGGGAAGCGTGTTGGCATTCTGTGGACGGTAAACAGCATGAGAAGCTGGATACTGATGCCGTGATTAGGCTTGTACGTCTGAACAGGCAGCTCAATCCTATCTGGGAATCCCAGTTAAGGGGTTGCTGGTTACAGGCTTATAACCAGGGTTCGCTGGACGGTTCTACATCCGATGCGATGAAACCGCAGTTGACGATCCAGTATGATTATTATTTGGATGGTCTGCCTGGTCAGGTCAGAGTGGGTGAGAATCCCCCTGCATAATAACATAGGCTAATAGAGCCTAATAGACTCTCTATCTCGTCTATATTATAACGAGGTAGAGAGTTTTTCTTATGTATTTACAGAGCATTGAGACACTGAGGGCGGTCAAGTGGAGTAAGAGTTATCTGTGGGACATCTTGTTTTTGGGTGCGGATAGCCCGAATGCCAGAGCAGAGTATAGGAGCCAGCCGAAAGCACCGTTTGATTATTGGTTCCCTGCTACTGAGGTGGAGACACTTGACGCTAATGTGCAGGTCTTTGATTTTTCGCCTCCCGTTAGGACGATGAGCATACCGAAGGGATCGGATTATCAAAGGCTGTCTGTGAACTTTGTAGATGATGTGGACAGCACTATCGAGTTGTGGATTTCAGACTGGATCAATGGGCAGATATTTAATAATGGCGCAGGGGTTAGTCCAGTGGAGGAGTGCTTGAGAACGTGTATCGTGTATAGGCTGGATAATGCGAGGAATCCTATACATGGCTGGCAGTATAGTGTGTTTCCTAGTGGTGAGATGCCCTGGCAAGGCAGAAGTGAATCAGCGGTAAATGAATACAAGGTTGATTTTGTGATATGGCGTAAGAAAAAGATATTTGATGTAGCTGATAATTATGCTATGATGAGGCAGAGGAATATGCAGTTGACATCCTCGCTTTAGGATTTGTAATTGGAAAAGTATATGAAAGTTGTTAGACAAGAAGAGTTAGAGGCACAGAAACACCAACAGTTTGAGATGTTGCCTCTTGTGGACGTGACGCAGTTACCCAGTGGGTTTATCGGTTATCCGCAGGGTGTGAAGATACAGTATAGGCCGTATGTGTTCGGTGAGGTTAAGAAATTTAATCAGGCGAACATGGGTAAGTTGGCAACGTATGAGCTTGCTATGCAGGGTGTAGAAGTCACTGGCATGGATAAGGATGATATTACGTTTGCGGATATGCTGTATATATCCCTGTTACGGAAGATCAGTTCATTAGGTGATACATCGTTTAGTGTATCGTACAGGTGTAGTGTGTGTGGGAAGATCAATACCGTGAGCGTGGAACACAGGAATGTGGCGTTTACGGATATTAAGGCTGAGAAGATGCCTATAGTGGTGACACTAGATAATGGGACTAAGATGGAGTTTGGCTTTTTCACTTATGGCAATTACAAGACGTTGCTGAAAGAGAGTAAGTTAAATGATGATATGTATGCAATGGCTCTGACAGTGCGCAATATGCCAGCTAAAGAAGCGTATGAGCGTATGTATAACGCTTCATTGGCGGAGGGTGCGCTGTTTGATTATGTGGATGAATTGCAGTACCACAGCATTGCACCGATGGAATTTGTATGTAAGGAAGAGGACTGTGGTGCTAAAACAAAGGTAAGGCTCACGGGAGGAGACGTTTTGATTGGCCCCTTTCGTAAGCCTGACGAGTATGTTAAAAGCCGAGTTTGCTTTGGGGTATAAAATGCACCAGAGTGTCCATGATTTGCAATACATGGACTACGGCGAAGTTAAAAGTCTGTGTGATGAGTTATTGAAAGCTCTCACACAGCAGACGAAGAGACGCAGATAAGTATGGCATCCAATGATGATATTCAGCGTGGGCAAGTGGGTTTGATTAAGTCAGACCTGAGACCTGAGAGATTGATTGCACCTGGGCAAACAAACGAGGAAGATAGTACGTTTAAGTTCAGGAGTAGGTTACTTTCAGAGCTGAGGGATATTAAGGATGCCATTATTGAGGCAGAAAACCACCTACAGCGCATTGAAACTCTGATAGAGGGTACTTATACCAGACAAGACAGAAAAACGTCTTATAGGGCAAATACGGAAGCCTATAATGTACCTAATGATTACAGGCAGGAGACTAGAGGGGGTGCGCCGATTGAGGTGGAGGTGGTTAAGGACAGCACACGTCAAACACAAGAGCAGAAACGGTTGACATATACCGAGCCTAAACAGCTTGGGTATTATAGCGGAGGAATGATACCTGTCCCTGCATCAGAACAGAAGCCGTCATGGTTGCAAAGTATGATGAAGTGGGGTGGGAGGATATGGGATATACTGAATGACAGACCTCTTAAAAATGATAGGTGGGGTAACGCTATAGATGTAGAAGTGCTTGACCCTGAGCAGAATCTAGCTTTACAGAAGAAGGGATATGATACTGTAGATGTAGAGGGTAGAGTGCCAGGGATGCGACCTCGTAAGGAAAAGCGGTGGTTGCGTGACATCATAGGGATGGGTGTAGCTCTGACTGGTGGCGGTGAAACGGATGATACCTTTGGTGGTGCGATTACAGATTGGGTTTATAAGAAGTTTACAGGATGGAGTGGAGGGAAAGACCTGTGGCTGGAAGAGGCTAAGAAGAATCAATTTAAGCCCGATGAAGAGAAGAGTGTCTGGGAGAAGTTTAAGGAGAATGCTTCAACAGGCAAGAAAGGCTGGTGGCAGTGGTATAAGGAGGATATAGCTGGTATAGATACTAGCGAGCCTAGCGCAGATGAACGTCAGGCGAAGGAAAATGCTAAGTATAAAGACTATAAGAAGTGGGAAGAGCCAGGTGTGTTTGATGTGGATGAGGAAGGGAATGTCATTAACCCTGAGCAAAGCATGGGTGTTACTGATGTTGTTGAGGAAGAACAACATAGGGACACAGTAGCTGGATTGCTGGAAGAGATCAATAAGAGGGTTCAGGACATTAACCCGATGACACCTGACCAGATGGAAGGGGTATTGGATAAGCAGAGGGCGGAAGAGGATGCAGTAGCGAGTATGTCCGAGCGTCTGGATGGTCAGGACATCGAGACTGATAAATACGAGGAAGGGTTTAAGCGTCAGGAAGAAAAGGGGGACGAGAACCAGAAAGGATTGCTGGATTCTCTGAGCGGTATTGCTGAGTTATTAGGTGGAAGTGGGCCATTACTGACTGCTATTAGTGGGCCATTGATGAGTGCGTTGACTGCTATAGGCAGTACAGTGGCAGTGTTAGGTGTGGCTGTAGGTGGTTTCATAGCTGGGTGGAAGCTGGAAGAATATCTGGATGAGAAGTTTGATATTGTCAACAAGACACTAAACGGCATTGATAATACTCTTGGTACAAGTTGGTTTCATACTGAGGACGAGAGGAGGGAAGCTGAGTATGAAAAGAGGCATCAGGAGTTTAGGGAGAATATGGGAGAGAGAAGTTTGGCGTGGGATGATTCTTTACAAGGAGAGAAGTTTAGGGCATTAGAGAAGTCTCAGGATGCCTTAAAAGCCGAGAATGTGGAATTGGAAAAGAAAGCTAAGAAGGGAGATAAATCTGCTCAAAAGTTACTTGAACATAACTTAAAGCGGATTAAGGATATTGAGGATAGACGGAACGAGTTACGAACTGAGTATGGAATAGCATCTGGTCAGTTGGATGAAGGGGCTATTCAGAAGGAAGTACAGGATTTAACAGAGGCATTGGAGAATGGTACATGGGAAGAGATACTGGATGCCGAGGGGAATAAGAAGTATGCGTCTAAGGAGCAGGTTGAGAATGTTCTGAAAAATAATAAGCAACAGTTGGAGAAGGTGCAGAATCTCTTGCAGAAGAAGCGGAATGAGGAAATGCAGGAATCCATGCTGAAAGAGGGTGCTGAGTTTGACGAGGCGGCGGAAATGATGGGGTCGGATGAGGAACTGAGGAATCAGTGGAAAGCGGCGTTACCTGACCAGACATTGAAGGAATTGCCTAGTGGTGAGCCGAAGCTGAACCCCGTTCCTGTACCTGGAGTGACAGATGAAAAGCTGACTGACTTGATAGGGCAGAATCGGAAAGCGGAAAATCAGAAGGTATTGGCAGAGGGACTGAAACAGGGTGCGGAAATGCAGGAGAGTTCCCTGAATCATTCAAGCATTACAGATATAAATGGATTTACATACGGATTTGACTTCCTACAGGATACGAAGCGGGAGACAAAGGAAGGGGATTATCTGCACTTTGCGCCTGAGAGTAAGGAGTCTATGGTTACGGTGTATGGTAAGGAAGCGGATATACCAGAGCTAGGTGTGGTTCCGCAAGGGTTCCATGTATTTGAAGAAGGTGGCCGTACAAGAATGGATGCTATTGAGGACGTGGAGTATAATCAGGATGTCAATCAGCATCGAATGGAGAGGAACTTCGAGGAGGCATTAAAGGGAGCTTATGATTTTGAGAGGGAGCCTGTACTGTCCGCTAAGGAGAGAGAGACTGGAAATGTCCAGCAAGGGGGATATATTACACTGAGCAGTTCACACTTGGATGAACAGCAACAGGCAGTAATTGAGGAATTGAAGGGGGTTTATGCCAAGCGACAGGAACAGTTGGAGCGATTGAAAGCTGGACTGGATAATCCTGAGCAGGGTACATATCTGGGGGATGAATTACAGAAGGAGTATGAGACAAACGAGACAGCTCTGAGGATGTTGAACGGCGAGCTGGTGGAAGGGCATACTCCCCGACTGAGGTATTCAAGGGATATAGTAGAGGGGACGGTCAATAAGTGGGAGTTTGGCAATTTCAATCCGTTGACTGATTGGGTTCCCGAACAAGGTGAAGTGCAGATCAAGCATTTGAAGGAACAGCCTACACAAGTTGAACCTGATAAAGAGTTTACAGATGATAATGTATCCTATCTGGCGAACCTGCTGGGCATGGAGCTTGAGCCTATTGAACCAGCAAAAGAGCCTGAACCTACTGAGACTATAAAAGAGCCTGAGCCACAGTATTATGAGTGGAACGCACCGACTAATTGGGACGAGTTTATAGAGTCACCTCTGATGCGTGATGTCCGTAAGACAGTAGGAACGATATATCCATACAAGGGTGTAAGTGAGACTGAGCTGGGTGATTATGACATCTTAGGTAAGAAGCTGAGTGAAGGAGCTAAGTCAGGGTGGGGAGCGGCATTGTCAGGGGCGAAGGTATCCCCGAAGCCTAGTAACATGACAGAGCTTGAATCCTTTGGTGGGTATGCTACTGGTAGTGTGGAGGAATCCCGTTCGCAGAAGGAGATACCTGGGAACATTAGTGAGGAGGTACGGGATTATGAGGATAGAAAGATTGAGTTATTAGAAGAGGTCAATAATAACCTAAAGAAACAGAGGGGTGGCAGTGTGGCTGTAGTAGGTGCTGGCGGTGGGGAAGGAGTAGCGTCAGATATGCGTATGAGTATTGATGATGTGGGATTAAGTCTTGTGAACATGGGATTTTTTGATTAGGCTATGGCATTTACATATAACGATTTATATACAGGCGATTATGCTGAGAACTACCAGATACAGATTATCTCTGACAGGTGGGTGGTCAAGGGATTTCTATCTGATGAGGTACAGGTAGATGGTCGTGCGTATTTCAGGGAGGAATCTGATCCGTCTATGCAGAGGAAGTTGAATGAGATTATATCAGGTGCAACAGGATGGTATAATTCAGTGGTGTCCGCAGCCAGAGGCGGTAATGTGGCTGGTGTCGTATCCAGACAGGTCAAGGCGGCTGCCACAACGATGGTGAACTGGCAGGGGACAGACCAGTTCAGGCTGAATCTGGATATGATGTTTATAGCGACTAATTTAGATGATGACGTGCGTGTTCCAGTACGGGCATTGGCTGAGGCTGTGTTTCCTACTTTTGGACAAGGTGGGGGTATTGTGGAATCCTTAGCGGAGTCTGTCACGTCTGATACGAGAGAGACTATATCCAGTGCGGTGACTAAGGCGAATAATGCCAAGTATGAGAAGAATACGTTTGTGACTGTGTTGAATGCACCTATGGGATATGAGAGGGGTAATTATCAAACTCCGAAGGGTGTTATGCGTGTATTGTTAGGTAAGTGGTTTAAGTCTAGCAGTATTTTTGTATGTGAGGATAGTTCTTTCAGGTTTAGCAAGGAGGTTATGCCGAATGGCCGCCCGTTGTATGCGACAGGTAATGTCCAGTTGACATCATGCCGACCTATATCAAGTACGGAGATCAAAGCATGGATGAGTCCCAATGCCAGCGTGACAGAGAAGTTTGTCACTCATGGGAAGGGTTATGAGTATCCACAGTGGGGTGATGTGATTAACGCACAAGCACGGGCAGCGTTACCTGATATGAAGGATGGCAATAATCCAACTTATTACAGAACACCACAGCCGATGGAAGGGAGCGGATATTAGTATGTATGGAATCAATATGAGCGTGGATGCAGTGCCACGATTTGACCTGAGACGATACTGCGAATGGAATGAAGGGATGTATGATATATGCACATCCGATTTTATATCCAAGATAGAGAAACTGCCTGTAGCTGGTGAGGTGCAGATAACAGTGGATGAGGAAAGACTGGATAATCTGAGCTGGAAGTTGTACGGTTCTACACAGTATTGGTGGATATTAGCGGTGTATAATTATATGCCGAACTTTAAGTATCTGCGTAAGGGTGTGATTATCAGGTACTTTAGTTTATCTGATTTAGAGTTGTTGAATATGAGCTTAAAGACGGAGACGGAATGATTGATATTAAGGGGCAAGTACGGTTTATATTTTCAATAGGTGATCCTGTAGCAAAGAAGAATCCCTATAACGATTTCCTGAGCTTTGAACAGTTATTGACATTTACCATCATTGAGGAGGCAGGGAATATCTTACCGACATTCAGATTGGAAATGCAACTCATTGAGGAAGAGGTAATTAAGAAGTTTAATGAGGGGAATGTCCTATGGGTGATGTATGGCAGAGACCAGGATCACATGAAAAAGAGCAAGCTGAGAATCATGCGGTTGGACACTTATCCAGTGGGGAATGATACAAGGGTGGTGTTGTTGCGAGGATTCTTGGATACGATGGGGTGGTTGAATACAACACACTGTAAGCTGT
>Ga0310690_10012695_pt1 | contig 10318 bp, 9 predicted proteins | sample AusTroGonzalo_MG_2_FD_207661 | JGI IMG/M metagenome (GOLD analysis project Ga0310690, IMG submission 207661) | Bovine rumen microbial communities from tropical cattle in Woodstock, Queensland, Australia - Gonzalo_04 (v2) (version 2) | ecosystem: Host-associated > Mammals > Digestive system >...
GAGCAGGGCATCATCATCGATGCCATCGGCAAGGTCGACACCAAGAACCACACGGCGCAGATACTGTAATCATCCCTCTTCCCAGAACTCCGCGTTTTGGATGTCAAGGTCGCGGGGGTTGAAGGTAGGTTCGAGGCCCTGCTTTTTCTGTCTTTCATAGTCGCGGAGCGACCGCAACGCCTTGGGGGAGAGCAGGAGGATGGCGATGATGTTGATCCACGCCATGGCTCCCACGCCGATGTCGCCCACCGTCCAGACAATGCCGCTGCCCGCCAGCGAACCCACAAAGACGGCGCTGATGGTACTTATCCGCAACACCCATACCACGACCTTCTCGCCGCGGTCGTCGCCGAAATGGGCGTCGGCACGCTCCAACTCGTCAAGTCGCTCGGGATGTTGCTTGTAGATACGGCGGCGCCAGCGGTTGAAGAGGTAGACGAGGTTCGTCTCGGCATAATAGTAGTAGGCCATGATGGTGGTGAAGGCAAAAAAGAAAAGGGCGATAGAGATGACCATGTCGCCCACGCGGGGGCCTATGACGGTGCCGAGGGCTCCCGTGGTGTAGAAGACTCCCGGCTCGCCCGCGGGGGCCGTGGGGTTCTGCTGCAGGTAGGTGACGATGGCCTCGCCGCCCACCACGGGGGTGACACTCTCGATGATATTGTATGTCTTGCAAGCCAGAATCATCAAGGCCGTGGCCGTGCACACCAACAGGGTGTCAATATAGACAGAGAAAGCCTGCACCAGGCCCTGCTTGACGGGATGGCTCACCTTGGCCGCGGCCGCCACGATGGGGCCTGTCCCCTGCCCTGCCTCGTTGCTGTAGATGCCACGTTTCACGCCCCAGGCGATGGTGCTGCCCAGCAGGGCGCCACCCACTTCATTGACTCCCACGGCACCGCGCAGCATTTGCATAAAGACCTCGGGGACCACCTGGTAGTGCACCGCAAGGACCACCAGGGAGAGGAGAATATAGATGAGGGCCATGACGGGCGCCACAACCTGCGCCACATTGGCGATGCGCTTCACGCCGCCGATGATGACCAGTGCGATGAGGATGGCCACGAAAAGGCCCACGGCCCACACCGGGGCCCCGAAGGAGCGCGAGCAGGAGAGGGCAATGCCGTTGCACTGGATGGGGGGCAGGAAGATGCCGCAGGCCACTGCCGCCAGCACGGCGAAGAGGGCGCCGAAGAAGGGACTGTGCAGACCTTTTTCGATATAGTAGGCGGGGCCTCCGCGGAACTGTCCGTTGTGGTCCTCCTTGTAGATCTGCGCCAGCGTGGCCTCAACGAAGGCGCTTCCCGCGCCGAAAAAGGCGATAATCCACATCCAGACGATGGCTCCGGGTCCGCCGAAGCCGATGGCCGTGGCCACGCCCACGATGTTGCCCGTGCCCACGCGGCCCGACAGGGCCATGGCAAAAGCCTGGAACGACGAGATGCCCGTCGCCTTCTTGTCCTTGCCGGTGCTGCCGAAGAGCAGCCGCACCATCTCGCCGAAGCGGCGCACCTGTACAAAACGTGTCCTGAGCGAGAAATAGAGTCCTGCCGCCAGGCAGAGCGCCACGAGGGCGGGACTCCACACCCATCCGTTGACGGCCTCTATCGCCGTCGTAAGCCAATTGCCGAGAGTGTTCATGAATGTGTGATTATCAGTTCACCAAAGTAACATTTCCTGTCTTCACGACAGTTGTATTGTCGGGGAAGCGGGCAAAGAGACGCCACTCGAGGGTCTCGCCACTGGCGAGGAATTCTTTTTGCAGAGTGAAGGGGATAATATCGTTGCTCTTGCCAGTGTCGTTGTAACGCATTGTGGTCCATCTCTCCGTACCGACAGGACGGATCTGGAAACATACGTCGGGAGTGTTGCAGCGCCACGAGATAACGAGGTCGAATCCCTTCTCCCAATTCTGCGGAACCACGCAAAGCAACCTGCCCGTATTATCCTCCACGACTGTGGAGTAGTCTAATTCATCCTCATAGGTCTCCTCGGGTACTTGTGTTGTATCGATGGTAACTTCTGCCAGTTGAGATTCCGGTTCAATCCCGGAATGAGGTAGCGAGTTGAAATGGGACACTCCAAACCATATACCCCACCCCACAACGGCCAACGCCGCAACCAAGGCCATGGCATACCGTACACCTTTTGCCCTCCAGAGGGTGTTTCCAAACGCGACTAAGCCGCCTCCAATAATCCGCACGAAACGGCTGACGGCAACATAGACACCCGAGGCAATTCTCCGGCAGAGATTTCCAAACCCGACCACGCCATCTCTCACACCTCGAAGCAACCCGCGGACACCACCATAAACACCCGAAACTGTCCTCCTCAGGAAAACTCCAATGCCGACTACACCGCCTCCAATATTCCGCACAAAGCGGCATATGAATCTATAAGCACCCATAGGAATTCTCCAGCACCAACTTCCAAACCCGACCACAGCATCTCCCACTCCACGCACAAACTGAGACACGCCCTTCGCCACATAACGAACACAAAGACAGACTCTTTCCGTCAAGACAAATCCCACATGTCTCAAGGCGAACACGAATCTCAGGCGCGGTACCGGCAACTGAACCCATGGAGAATCGAGTATCGAGTACCGGCGGGTAGAGGGAGCTGAAGATACCTCAGTCGCCGGGTTGCACATGGCCAAAATCATGCCATACATGGCAAAATAGTGGCAACCAGAATAGGTCCATGCCGTGAAACTGATGGACAAAATGCACAAGAGACCACCCAAACAGACAAACAATAGTTTATTGTCGCCCTGACTGCGGGACTTGAAGATCTTCCCGAACATTCCCAAGACGAAAAGGAGGAACAGTATCGCCCCGATGATACCACATTCGCAGAGCTGGACCATATATTCGGTGTGGAGGCGGAAGTAAGAACCCGTCACTGTCTGGTAGTTACAGATGCCAATTCCCGTGAGGGGATGCTTCTGAAACTCCTCCCATGCCCAAGCATATTGCATAGCACGGTCTCCCAAATAGTTGAGCGCCTCGACATCCGTCTCATTTATCTCCATGCCTTGCTCTACTGTTTCCTGCATGCGAACACCCAAATAGGTATGATTCATCAGAAAATAATAAGCAACTATAGCCGCTACCAACAGCAACAGCACCCTCAACCAATCGGAAGGTTTTTCTAACTTGAGTCTGCCCAAGAAAGAAACTCCCAAAATGATAACCCACCCGATGAGAGCTTTGCGAGTGGCGACAAACAGTATGATACCCAAGGTCAGTAAGAGGATCACAATCAACCACCTCTTGCCAATCCACCCTTTAGCGTATGCCAACACGGTAAAGAATACCAACACACAAGAATTGAGCGGCAACGAATTGCCCAACTGATGCCCTCCTCGTTCAGCCTCCCAGCCATTATCGACGCTGTTGTCTTGGAATAGAAGACCAAAAATTAAATACGCCGCCAGGGCAGCCATAATCACAAGTATCGTCCGCCGCGCATCTTTACTCCCCTCATAATAGACCAGACACATGATGACTATGGGGTAGATAAAATTGGTGAGGACAAAATTGATAGTTTTCCCCTCGGGTCTGATGCCGACAACCTCCCAGTTGATATAGCTGTATATCACCCAAAGCGCCCAAAAGAGGATTGGTGTGACGCGTAGCGACCTCATATAGTCGCGATTGGACAGAACGGCATAGCCAATGGACAAAAACAGCAAAAGGATACTGGCCGTGTTGAGAAAGTTTGCCTTCAGCACGTTAGCGAAAAAAACCTTAGTCAGGACAAATACCAGAAAAAGGTAGTTGACCAAAGAAGAGATTTCCAGACGGCCTTGTATATTATTGCTTTTAATAGGCATTCTTGTCGTTCTTGAAGACATTCTTCACGGTCATCCAGACGATGCGCAGGTCAAGCCAGATGCTCCAGTGCTGGATGTAGTAGATGTCGCGTTCCACACGGCCTTCCATCTGCCACAGTTCGCTTGTCTCGCCGCGGAAGCCCGTCACCTGCGCCCAGCCTGTGATGCCGGGCTTGACGAAATGGCGTACCATGTATTTGCCAATGAGGGCGGAATACTGTTCGGTATGGGCCAGCATGTGGGGGCGTGGGCCGATAATGCTCATGTCACCCCGCAGCACATTCCAGAACTGTGGCAGCTCGTCGATATTGGTCTTGCGCATCAGGTTGCCGAAGGGGAACTTGCGCGGGTCATCCTTGGTGGCCTGCTTGCTGTCACTGTCGGCATTGAGATGCATCGAGCGGAACTTCAGACACTGGAATTCTTTCCCATCCATCCCCGTGCGCCGCTGGCGGAACAACAGCGGGCCGGGGCTTTGCACCTCGATGCCTATCGCCACAAAGGGCAATAGCAGGGCAGCAAAAAACAGGGCAATTATCGAGACAACGATATCGAAAAAGCGCTTCACCAGTTGGTTGAGGGGTTCCTCGAGGGGACTGGTATAGCTGGCGAACACCTCCACATCGTCAATAAACACCGACTGTAGATTGAGCGACTCGTCGGCGGGGGGCACATAATAGAACTTCACCATCTGCCCGTCACACAGCTGCGAAATGCGCCCAATCAGATTACGTTCGCGCCGGGGGATGCAGAGGTAGAGTTCTTCGCCAAGACTCTTTTTTTTGTTTTCTTGTCCTGAGCCTGTCGAAGAATCGTTTTTGTTCAAAAAATCCTCTGCATCTTCGAAATAGCCGCTTACCTCGTATCCATGAGTGGGGTCGCCAAGAAGTTTGTCTTTTAGTTTTTGGAGGGCTTCGTCGTTGCCCACCAGAGTGAAGCGACGGGTATTGTAACCCGCACTGCGTATGCTCTTCAATATCCATCGTTCGACAAAACGAGACAACAACAACACTACCAGCAACACCATGCCGATGATGAAAAGTCGCCAACCGATGCGCGACATGAAATGGACAGCACGCAACGACAGATAGGTGAGAAGAGTATAGACACTCACGAGCATTGTAGTGCGTTTGAGAATCTCGCCCGCACTCACCTGCCGCTGATGGATAATAGTTCCATAACGCATCTCGGCCAACAGCAGCGACAGGGTGCAGATTAGCCAGAAGATCTGCTCTTCATTCCTCTCCCAATGGCCGAAGACATCGAATATGTCAATCGACAGGAACAGGATAATCCATAATATCACAAAATCAAGTGCGATGACTATCCACCTGATAAGTCTGTTGGATTGATTGTTATTTTTCATCTGGAGTTGTTTATTAGTAGTTAGCGGAAGTTGCCGCCCTTTTAGTTTTTACTTTTTAGTTTGAATACGTTCTTTCCGTATATTCCAAAGGAACAGTGGGTTGCCAATGACATAGCGTCGCCACATCCTCCGGGGTTCTTTGATAAGTCTGTAGAGCCACTCCAATGAATGCTCCTGCCACCATTGCGGTGCTCGTTGGGCTGTGCCGGCATAGAAATCGAAGACGGCGCCGATGGTGCCGCAATGGCAGTGGATGTCGAGTTCATCCCAATGCTGATAAGCCCATTTCTCCTGTTTGGGTGCTGTCATGCCAATCCACAACAGGTCGGGGTCCGCATCGTTGATGGCTTGTATCATTGCCCGATTGTCCTCTTCGGAAAACTCCGGTTTGTATGGCGGAGAATAGGTCACCACCTCCAGATTGGGATAATCGATGGCCGCCCTTCCCCGAATCAGAGCCAGCACCTTCTCCGACGAGCCAAAAAACATCACCCTCAAGCACTTTTCACTTTTCACTTTTAACTCTTCACTTTTTCTTTCGAGATTCTCCATCTCGAAAGAAAACAGGTCCCATCCGGCAATGCGCTCCTTCGGTTGTGACACCGCCTTCAGCCATCGACAAGCCTTCAGTATGGATGCCCCGTCAGGAATCAGATAATCGCCACCCCGCAATGCCTCAGCGAAAGCATCATCCTTCTGCGCCACATTGTAAGAATGGGCGTTGATAGTGTTGATCAGCGCCTTCCCTTCAGGTATCCGTGCCAACTGGCCTTTATATTCAACGATTGGTGTGTTTTTAAGGCTAAACATGTGTTAACAATTCATATATATCCGCCGGTCATTTTATGCGATATTTCTCTTTTTGTAACTCTTCCTTATATTCTTCGTAATCTATGACTTTGTTCTCGTCCTTAAATAGCTTATCTATTTCATTATCCTTCAAAAGCAACCTTTCAACTCCATTGGTAATAAACTTTGCAGGAACACCTCCAATCAAGCAATGCTCACCCATTTCCTTGAAATTCTTATTCACAAGACTGTTTGATGCCACTACGGTATATGCAGGCAAATACGTTCCTTTCATAATGGACACACCATTGCCTATCCACACATTGTTATCAATAACGACCGAGGCATTACGATAGGCCAACTTACCTTTATTAACCATATAATGAAAGCTCGTGTCAAAGATTTGTGTGTTCCACCCGAAACGACAGTTGTCGTTTATGGTAATGCCAATTTTGGAATGGACAGTAACCCTTTCATTAAAGACCACATTGTTTCCTATCCTTACGGCTGCATTCTTGTCTACAGACAGGACTATTCCTTGTGGCATGACAACACCCTTGCCCAAAACCAACTTGCCTCGCAAGCGAAGAAAACTGATGTGTCGTCTGGAACGACCAAAAACTTCTGAATCCCAGCCACCACCAAGCTTCACCACCCCCGTTTTTGCTTGCTGTAAAACGACACATCCACGATGCAGACCTTCAAGTTGGATATGTCCATATAGCCAAACGGGCAGTTTGATGGCTGTTTTGAAATTGAACACTCTAAAGTTAAAGTAGAGCGTTTTCGTTAAATTGAGATGGAGTCTAAACCAATGCCAAATGAGCTTTAGAAAACCATTCATAATCTTTCTTCAAATATATTTATGGCTTAGGTGGTTAAGGATTCATACACTTCTCCTACCTGTTCTGTGATTGTGCTGAGATTGAACTTTTCCGCAGCGAGTTTTATCGATGCTGCCGATAGTTTGTCCCTCAAAACCTCGTCACTTATAATGAGGTCAAGTTTCTCTGCCAGGATATCTATATCGCCTGGATGAAATAGTAGCATATTTTCACCGTCGATAGCTACATCGGGGATACCGCCAACAGGAGTGGTGATGACAGGAAGAGCGTAAGCCCAAGCGTCCAAAACAGACATGGGAAAACCTTCGGCATAGCTGGGCAAACAAAATACGGAAGCCTGCTGAAAAGCCTTGTCTTTACTTTCCCCACTAATCCAACCCAATAATTCAACCTGCCCTTCAATGCCCAGTTCCTTGGCCAAAGCACGAGCCTGCTCAGTCTCTCCATTTCCAGCCAAAATGATTTTCCAATCGGGATGATCGGGCGCAACTTTGGCGAAAGCCTTGATTAGGTCAGCATACCCTTTACGCAAGTTAAGCGTTCCTGCATATAGGATACTATTGGTTTTCTCGCATTCTTGGGTATAGGTAATCGTTGGGCAAGGGTTAAAAATCACTTTTATCCGTTCACCCAAATGGAATTTCTCATCAACCACCTCTTTCCAATAGTTGGAAAGTACCACCACAACATCTGCCCCACAAAACAATTCACGATAACGTTCACTGTAAGGTCCATTGATGGTGGTGTCCGGAGAAAACGAATGGAAATGTATAATAATCTTCTTCTTCAACCATTTGGCCAAACGGAAAAATACCAGTTTTCTCAAAGCTGAAGGAGGTTCACTCACATGGATATGCACAATATCAGCACTTGGTATGAAAACCAAATATTCTAAAAATCCCCTTACCGCATAGATGAGTTTCCACAAAAAGCCCTTATCCACGTGAGTTGGAATCCATCTGCAATGGTATTTCGACCATTGCATTCCCTCCTCATGCGCTTTTACGACAGAGGTTATGCCGCCGCGAGTCTTACGGGAAGTTGCTATAACGAGGACTTTACTCATCGCAATGTCTTTGTTTCAGCAAATATCTTTTCCAAGTCTTCTCTTGAGAATCGTTTCTCTTCGGGATAGAGAACCTTTTCATGTTCTATGATTTGGTCTATAGTAAATCGGAATTTGAGAACCTTGGCGGGAATTCCTCCCACGACTGAATAAGGCGGGATATACTTGTTGACAACAGCACCCGCTGCAATAACACATCCACGAGAGATATGCGCACCGCTCAAAATTGTCACATTTGAGCCTGCCCATATTTCATCCTCAATGATTACATCTTTATCAAGGCCCTCTTTCTTGGTGTGCACATCCCATATAAACGTGCCAACAGTATCTGTGGCATGATTGCCTGTCATGATTGTGAGTTTCGGCCCCAGTGCAACCTTGTTCCCAATAATCAATTTAGCGCCAGTGGAGAACAACGTGGCATATTTATGTATGCGTACATAATTGCCAAATGACATGTTCTCTATGCCCTTGATGTTACTCGTAGAAGGTTTAAAAGTAACATGATGCCCACAAGAAATCATCTGTTTCTTATAGCAGAATGTCAGAATGGCATCTATCAACCCGTGCCATGCCAAATGGGTAAGAATAATAAACTTACAGATGGTTTTCATTATTGTTTCCTTTATTTCAAGAATACGTCTAAAATATGTGTTCTCCTTTTGTTTTCTGGCGGTAATTCCATATAATTCTTGTAGCACCCCGAAAGATAGGCATCATAATCTTTAGGCCCCCAAAAAGAAGTGTCTTCAAACGTATATTTTTCCAGTTCATCAAAAGTTTCTTTTGGCCATATAACACACCAAAACTGTGGACTTGCCACATTGCAATACTTGTCGCCAGCGGGAGTGGCATCGAGTATCTCTTTCACTTTTCGCTTTTCTTTCAAATTGCTGCCACCCATAAAGAACACCAAAACCCTTTTCGTGAATTTCTTTTTCCAAGATGCATTTTGTGGGATGACGCGCATTTTCCCTTTCAGCAGTATTTTGTGTACTTTTTCCGTCATTGCCGGACCGTTTTCAGCCGAGCAACTGACTATCGGGAAAATATCTATTGAAAGCCCCCTCTTTTCAGAAATAGGCAAATCAATGCACGGGTCATCCACTACGGTTGCCGTATCCTCCACTTTGAAGAAAAAAGAGACTGTCGGTTTTTTGTCTTCATAACACACACATTCATATCTTGCTGGCAATTCTTTTCTTAAAATGCCGATAAGGTCAAAGAAATGATTATAGGTGACGCCAAAATCCATATCATCATCCCATGGAATAAAGCCTTTGTGCCTGATGGCTCCAAGCATAGTGCCTCCAACCATAAAGACAGGTATCCCATGTCTATCGGCTATTTTACAAACCTCTTTGGCCAGCTCTTGCAAAATACGTTGACTTCCCTTTATATCTATCTGTTCCATTAACTCTGTTTGTTAAGCTTATCGCGCAAAATTGTTGACGAAATACCCTCAGTGTGGTCAAGATACACGATCTCAACCCCTACTGGGGCAAACTGTTCCTCAAATCTTTTCCAGGCTTCTGTGCCTTTCCAATCGGAGCCGACAAACATCTTGTTGAAGTGATAGTGTTCCCATGCCGCAAATTTGTTTTTGTCATGTTGTGGAACCACCTTGTCAACGTATTTGATAGCCTCCACTATAGCACATCGGTCGGCAAATGGAATGATCGGGGTCTTGTTCTTTTCGTGTTGAACCAACTCATCGGTTGACACACCAACAATCAAGTAGTCACATTGCTCCTTTGCCCTTTGGATGATATTCAGGTGCCCAATATGAAACATGTCGAACACCCCTGTTGTATAACCTATCGTCATAATTCAATAAAAAAAACATCATTGTTCTTCATCGATAAACTCAAACACTCTAACAAAGTCTTCTGTCTTTCCGGGACAATAAATCATTTTACAGTCTTTGATATGAATGGCTTTTATCATTGCTTGCGCCATCCCCTCCACATCATCAACATCAACCACATAACCATTTTGCTCATCTTTAATAATCTCATCCACTATAGGGAGACAACGTGATGCGGCACAGGGTACCCCCAAATAGGAAGCCTCAATCAATGCATTTGGCAGACCTTCTGCCCGAGACGGGAAAACAAAACAATCAGCGTTTTTCACCCATTTGAAGGGGTTCTTGTCGTAGCCAATGAAATGTATACATTCCTTTATGTCAAGCTCAGCAATCAATTTCTGCTGTTCTTGATAATATGTGCCGTTTTCATCATATTTACCGACAAAATACAGGTGCGCATTGGGAATGCTCTTTTTCACGATTGAAAAAGCCTTGATAGCAACATCTTGTGCTTTCCGATGATTGACAGTGGCCGTTTCAACAAAAATCACATTGTTATTATCGGGATATGGAGATGGTGCTGTACTTAACCGGTCTATGTCAG
>Ga0310690_10012696_pt1 | contig 10317 bp, 8 predicted proteins | sample AusTroGonzalo_MG_2_FD_207661 | JGI IMG/M metagenome (GOLD analysis project Ga0310690, IMG submission 207661) | Bovine rumen microbial communities from tropical cattle in Woodstock, Queensland, Australia - Gonzalo_04 (v2) (version 2) | ecosystem: Host-associated > Mammals > Digestive system >...
TTGGTTCGCACTGTCCATGCATATCATCACATCCAACTGCCGCATCAACTCCAGTTCCTGCTCCAGTTGCAATCGTCCAGCTACACTCTCTGTGCGAGGAAAGACACTCGCCCACTGGCGTAACATCTCACTCTCAATCTCCCCGGCGCCGAAGAGGAATATTCGCGTGTGACTGTCCTGGCTCAACTGCTCGATGATATCTTTGGTCACACGATACGGCAGCATGTTCGACCGCGACTTCGCAAAAGGTGCTATTCCTATCCACCGTCCTTTTTTCGTCCCAAATGTCTTGCTAACTTCCGTAGCCGCCTTTGGGTTGACAGGCAATGCCTCAAAATCCTCATCCGTCTCCAGCCCTGCTCGCCGAAAAGCATCTTTATACCGCTCAAACTCCGTCGGCAGAGTCGTTTTGCCGATACCCCAAAACGTGATGAGGTGTTTGTGCAACCGTCCGTATCGTACTCTCGTCACGCGTTTCCCACTCAACCGCATCAACGTTCCGAACACGCGGGTGCGCAACACGGACTGCAGGTCTATCACGGCATCCATCTCTTCGCGCCAACTGCGCCAGATGGCAAACACACCTTTCCATCCCAAGTGGTTGTCCACTTCCCGAAACTCCACATTGGGCATGGACGTGAACATTGCGCTCAGGTCTTTCTTGCTCGCGAAGATAAACCGGTCATTCGGATAGCGCCGGCTCAGCGAAGCAACAACAGGTACAGTCATTGCCACATTGCCCAAAGTCGCCAAACGAATGATCAGATAGGTCATATATCACCAATTACCAATCACCAATTACCAATTATTCCAGGTCTGTTATCAAACTGAAATCCTGGTCCCCATAATCGAGGTTTTCGCCGCCCATGCCCCAGATGAACGTGTAGTTATGCGTCGCAGCAGCCGAATGAATCGACCACTCCGGCGACAGCACGGCCTGGTTGCCTTTCATCCAGATATGTCGGGTCTCCTGCACCTCGCCCATGAAATGGCATACGGCTTGGTCTTCCGGCACTTCAAAATAGAAATACGCCTCCATGCGACGGCTGTGTACGTGCGCCGGCATCGTGTTCCACACGCTGCCCGGAGCCAGTTCGGTCATACCCATCTGCAACTGACAGGTCGGCAACACCTGATTGACCAGCATCTTATTGATGTTGCGCTCGTTGCTCATCTCCAGACAGCCCATGTGCGCCACTACGGCATCCGCCTTCGTCACTTTCTTATCCGGGTACGCACAATGCGCCGTGCAGGAATTGAAATAGAACAGCGCCGGCTTGTCGGCATCCGCACTCTCGAACTTCACCTCGCGGTCACCGCGGCCTAAGTAAAGTGCCTCTTTATAGTCCAGCTCGTACATCCTGTCGCCTGCGATAACACGACCCTTGCCGCCCACATTGAAGATACCAATCTCACGACGGGTCAGGAAATACGGAGCTTTCAGCGGGTCGATGGCTTCGAGCAGAAGTGTCTCGCCAACCGGCATTGCACCGCCGACTATCATGCGGTCGTACATCGAATAGATCATATTCACTTCATTGGCAACAAACACGTGCTCAATCAGAAAATCCTGACGCAGCCGTGTCGTGTCATAATTCTTCGCATCCCTCGGATTGGATGCATAACGTACCTCGTAATTCGTTTTCATATATGTGTTTTCTTTAATGAATCGCTCGCAAACATTTTGTCCTATGTTTAACGTATATTTGTCCTATATTTGTCCTATGTTTAACCTTAGTGCTACCCCTATTATACCCACCACTCATTCGATCTTATAGAGTTGCTCCAGTTCTTTTTGTCTTTGTGTCTTTTCTCTTTCTGCTTTTATCTTTCGACTTTCTTCTTTCATCTTTCTACTTTCCTCTTTTGACTTCCGGATTGGCATCACCCATCCCAAGTTCAGACTCAAGTCCATGGGGTTCGCCATCTTGTAGGCATCCGTCACGCTGGTACCGAACACGCCGCCGAACGAGAAATCATAGCGTATCTCCAAGTGATAGATTCCTGCGCGCCGGGTCTCGAACAGCACACCTGTTCCGGCTAACAGTCCCCAGTCGAACGGTTTGGTTATACTATTGCTCTCATCTATGATGCAATATCCAATCTGCGGACCCAGATTGAAGAACCACCGGCATTTCTCGCTGCCCACGTTCAAGTGCATCAATATCGGCACTTCGATGTAATGCAGGTTGCGTTCGGTTCGCTCTACATCGTCTCCGTCCGTGGCCCAACCGCGGTGCAAGTAGTTCAACTCTGCCTGAAAAGCGCAGTATTTATGTCCGGCGTATCGGAAGACCAATCCTCCGTTGCCGCCTAACACGCAGGCCTTGGTGATAGGGCTCATGTTGGGTTGAGAAGGGTTGAAATACACGATACTGGCACTCACACCTCCGTGCGCACCGATGTAGAATTCCGGCCGTTGCAATCGCGGCTGAGCGAAAGAAATTGAAAATTGAAAATTGAAAATTGAAAGGACTATCAGCCCTAACAATTTACCGAATATGTTCCTTTCACTTTTCACCTTTCACTTTTCAATTTTCAATTTTTACCTTTCACTTTTCAACGACCTGAATCTGTGTATTCTGCCATCCGTCCTGCTCACCGGTGCTCTCCCAGATGATAGGCGACTGTAAGAAGGGCAGACTGGGTTGGTCGGTAACTAGACGAACCAGTTCGTTCATCAGGTCATATCCCAACAAATCGTACCGCGGCGCTTCGCTCACATGACCGCCTGCATACGTCTGTTCCCACAGCGCATCGTAAGCTTCACGTGGTATATCGGATTTGAACATCGACGTATAGACTTGCTTCAACCCGATTCCCTCTTTCTGCCACGAGTACTGGCTGACGAGACGAATCGAATAGCCGGCTTGCTGCAGCTTGAGGATATGAGGAATCAGCATGCGCACCTGCTGGTAACGGTCGGAATGCAGAATAAGGACGTTTTCTCTCGTTCTGTCCAGCGCATAGGCGCACGAGTCCACCATTAGATCGTGCATAGGCAGTCCGGCAAACTCGATTCCTTCTGCCCACATCCGTTTGCGCAACACACGCACGCTCGGACTCATGTCGGCATCACGTACCTCCACTGCCACAAAATGTGCCGTGCTGTCCTGTGCCTTCATCCAATCCGTCAAGGCCTTGGCTTTGTCGGCGTTCGGGGCATTGAACTGATAGATATGCGGCCGTTTGGTCAGGTTGATATCATCGCTGAATGGTAATAGCAGCGGAACTTGGTGCACATCGCACCACTCCGCCATCCGCTCTATCTGCATCGGATAGACGAGTCCCAACACGCCGCGGACACTATCCAGTTCGGTACTGTCACACAATGCTTTGACGCGCAGTTCACTCCGCTCCGTGTCATAGACACGCAGGCGGTACAGCGTGCTGTCGTTCTGTAGGTCATGCAATGCTAACAAAGCACCCTGATAGAACTCCATCATCCGTTCGGCATTGCCGCTGCGCTTCGTCTGCTGACTCTCAAACGGCAGCATCAGCGCCAGTTCCACTACTTGGCGGGATGGTGCGGACGCCACTACACTGTCAACGACAACTACAGTGTCCTGCACCTTCGGCTGCACCGGAACAGGTGTCTCAACCACCGGGTGCATCTCTTCTTTGGGCACAACCACGCGGGTCTCTTTGACGAGGGTCTCTATCACTTTGGGTTTGGACTCGATAATCACCGGACGTCCGGTCGGGATGAGCAGCGTTTCTCCATAGTGCAGTCCGCGCTCACGCAACTGCGGATTCAGACGGATGATCTCGTTCTGCGACACACCGAAATTGACGCCGATGCGGTATAAACCGATACTTTTCTCCACCTCGTATTTATACACTTCCTCGCCGTTCACGGTGTCCAGCGGATAGTTCAACAACTCTTGTGAGTGCAGAGGGGCAATGACCGCTACGCTCAAAGAACAAAGAGCAATGATTAATAACTTTTTCATATTGCTTTTATCTTTTTGCTTTTCTCTTTCGACTATTTAGCATATTTTCGTTTTCTGATGATCCAAACCAACCCGCCTATGATGGCGAGAATCAGAACTGGACTGACGGTGCTCACCACTTGCACCTTGACTCGTTCGTCGTGTGCGCGTCGGTCATTGAGCAGGCGCAGCGCCACACTCTTCTCTCGCAGCGCTATCAGTCCCTCGTCGTCCGTCAGCCACAACACAGCGTTCGCCACAAAATCGCGGTTACTGAACTGCATCTGACTGTAACGGTCGAATCCCATCGGCAGTGCCTGACCTTTCTGCACTTCATTGAGCAGCACACTGCCACTGCCAATCACCACTTGCCGTGTTCGGACGCTTGTCTTACGAATCGGTTCATCTGTTTCGATACCCTCCGGCACCATCCGATGCGCAAAAGCACTGTTGAACACCCCTTCCATAGACACCGCCACCGGCACGTACTTGTACTTAAAATCTGCCGGTTCGGGATTCATGTCGTTGAGGTTGACCTCGCCCGGAGTAGCAGTCACGCGGCTGGCAGTGCTGGTGGCTAATAATATCCGTTTCTCAATACCGTCCTCACCTCCCACGGCATCCAACGGACTGACAAACGTGCTCATCACCTGCCCCAGACTGCGCGTGATAGGAGAACCTTCACTCGTCAGCAGCAGAGGCGCATAGGTCCAGGGCATAGGCTGCAGGTTCGGTTGCTCCGGGTCGGAACTGACATTGACCGCAATCGGCAGACACTGGATATCCTGCACTAGGGCCGGATTGACGCGGATGCCGTATCGGTATAACATCTCCGTCAGTCCTAATTCGAGGGGCAGGATAGGGGTGAAACCGTCACTCTGCAGCACCTGTTCGCTAAAACGTACACCGTTCAATGCCCACAGCACGGTACCGCCGCGCATAATATATTGGTCGATGACGAACCGTTCCTGCTCACTAAACGCCGTCTGCGGATTAACAATCAGCACCGCCTTGTACCCGTCCAGAATATGAGAACTGACGGCTGACGGCTGATGGCTGATAGCTCCTCTGTCCACTTGGAAATACTTGCTCAGAGCGGTCATCAGGTCATAGGTGTGTGCTTCGTCGGGTTCACCGTGACCTTCCAGAATAGCCACGCGGGGTGTCTCGGTCTGCTGTAGCAGGTGCAGTGCTTCCATGAACGCGAACTCCAACTGCTCAATGCTGGCGTTCAGGTTCTCCTCGCCGCTGAGGCCGCGGGTGTTCTTCAGCAGTGTCACTACTGCCCGACGACCCTTGTACTCCATCAGCGCGTAGGGATAGACGGTTGTCTGTGCTGTCTTGCCGTTCTGCTCACGTTCGTGGATGATGATAGGCCGCAAACCGAGACTGTCTCTTACGGCATTTTTGATTTTTGATTTTTGAATTTTGAATTGAGCATAGACCGCCATCTCGTCACACATCTCCTCCGTGGCTTTCTTCAACCGCCGGAAACCGGCATTGAGGTCACCGTCCAGAAGCAGTGTCACCTCTATCGGTGCATCCGTTTGGCACAACAGATTCTTGCTCGCTTCGCTGAGGCTATAGTGCTTGTCGTCCGTCATATCCCAACGTACGGGGTGAACTTGCAGCATCCCGTAGAGACAGAGGAATAATCCTATGATGAATATGTACGGCGCGTACTTCCGCATCTAACTGTTTAACGTTTGATTTTCTCCCACACCTCTTGATTAACTTTCACCTCGTATTTCTCGCGAAGGGCTTTCACCCACTGCGCCTCCAGATAATCCTGATAGTCAGTCGTCACGCGACCTTTCTCATCCTCCCACGTAGCAGGGGCTTTCAGAATCTTGCCGACACATTGTACTACAGGGAACTCCTCATTGGGTGTGTACTCGGCTTTCTTATCCTTGAAACCGTATTTATCTACGGCGCCGTTCTTGCCTTTCTCCCACAAGCCGTGCTGTACCTTGACGTACTTGATGCTGTCTGTGTTGATGCGGTGAGCGATATAACTCTGAATCGAATCCGGCTCTGCACTCTTGATGATAGCCTGTGCAGCCTTGGCACTGCTCGCATCCTTGGCTTGGATGATAGAGCCTTTCCAACGCGGTGCAGCCCATGTATATTCTTTCTTATGTGCATTGAAATATGCCTCCAGTCCGGCGGTGTCCTTGGCTGCCTTGTCCCAAACTTCGTGCAGCGACACTTCAAACAGCAATATGCCGTCGTGGTACTCCTGAACCAAGTTCTTGAACTCAGGATACTTGTCCTCCAGGTGCTCATCCACATAGGTCTTGACATCCTCATCGCTCATCTCTGCCGGCAGGTTGTACTCGGCACGAGCTTTGCGGATGAAACTCTTGTCCGCTTCCTGTGCACGCTCGTCGCGCTGCACTTGACGCAGCACTTGTGGACGAATCGAATCCAACGGCAGCACGCCGCGCTCGTCCTCTTTGTAAATCAGGTGCCATCCGAAATCCGTACGAAGTGGTTCACTGATCTCGCCTACCTTCAGTCCGAAAGCAGCGTCCTCAAAAGGCTCGATCATCACTGTGATACCGAACCAGCCCAGGTCACCACCGCGCATACTGCTGCCGCGGTCATCCGACTCACGCTGCGCCACTTCGGCGAAGTTATCCGGTGTTACCACCTTGGCAATGCTGTCTATCTTAGCGCGCATCACAGCACTCAGACTGTCATTGGCTGCTTCATTAGATGGGTCACGCGGTACCATCTTCATGATATGACGCGCCTTGACCTCACGGTGCGGTTTCACCTCTTCTACCAGCACGATATGATAACCGTACTGTGTGCGGAAGATATCGCTTACCTCACCCTCCGGTGTGTTATACACCGCTTCTTCCAGCGGATAGACGTAGCGGAAAGGTAGAATCCAACCCAACTCACCACCGGTCTCTTGTACACTCGGGTCGGTGCTCATCTCACGAGCCACCATGTCGAATGGGTCTTTCTTGAATCGAACAGCCTTGGCTCCTTTGGCCTTTACCGGTTTGCCTACCGTCACACGCTGATGAGCTTGACGGATGCGGGTTAAAGCGTCTGCCTCCGTGGCACTATCCGCGTTCATCGGACATTGGATGGCGATGTGGGCGGCACGACGGTCTTCACCCAGGTGACGCCAACTCAATTCAACCATACTGTCCATCGCCGCTTCGTCTTGCATGTACTTGGGTGTCGCCTGCGCACGATAGCCCTTCAACTCTTTTTTGAAAGCCTCCGTCGTGTCGATACCCTGCGACTCGGCCTCTGCTACTTTGAGTTTGAAATTGATGAACATGTCCAGGTACTCGTCCATGGTCTTCGGATCCACGGCACCTGCCTGATTGTTCTTCTCATAGATGTACAAAAACTCTTCTGCGCTGATGTCCTTGCCATTGATGGTCATCAGTGTCTCACTCTGGGCAAACGCACTCATTCCAAGCGCCAATGCCGCCATAAAAAGCATACTTTTTCTCATTTTATCAGTTTTTTGTTTTTGAATAGCATACAAAAAGCGTGCAAAGTTACAAAAAAAAGCGCACATGTGCAAATTTATGTGCGTTTTTTTTGTTAAATAATTAAAATGGTGCCTTTTAGGCACGTTTTTTTTGATCTTATTTTTGTGTAGAGGTGTTCTCTGGCTGATTATCTAAAGGTTTTACTTGTGCCGGTTTGCCGATTTTTTCAAAGGCCTTGAGCAAGGTAGGCACATCCGTTTTGTCAGCATCATATGTCACGGTGACGGTCTTGCTTGGCAAGTCGCAGACCAGATCTTTCACCCCTTTCTCAAAGGCGATATTCTTCATGATTTTGTCACAACAACCTTGGCAATGCAGGTCGCATGAAAGGACCACTTTCTGTTTATTGACTGCCAATACCATCATTGGCATCAGAGTCATAAGAAAAATAATTATTCGTTTCATTGTATCATTCGAGACGGTTTTCTGCCCGCGTAGTGGTCACAAAAGTTTCAAAATGTCTTGCTCAATCTCTGCCGGTGTGACAGTAGGTGCGTAGCGTTTGATGACATTACCCTGACGATCCACGAGGAATTTGGTGAAGTTCCATTGGATGTCGTTCTCGTTCTTCGCGGTCTTGCTGATTAGTTTGAACATGAGGGCGGTCATTTTTGCCTTGAGTCCTTTCTGGGACTCTGCCGGAGCCTCGTTCTTCAACCATGTAAACAGCGGTTCGGCATCTTCTCCGTTCACCTTGATTTTGGCAAACTGCGGGAAAGATACTTTGTATTTGAGTTGGCAGAAGGAGACTATCTCCTGCTCTGTTCCCGATGCCTGACCTGCGAACTGATTGCACGGGAAATCAAGAATGACGAGCCCTGCATCTTTGTATGTCTTGTACATGTTTTCCAACCCTTCGTACTGCGGGGTGAATCCGCATCCTGTAGCTGTGTTAACTACTAGCAAAACTTTGCCTTTATACTCAGCCAGTTGCACCGGCTCTTTCTTGGTGTTCAGCACCGTAAAATCATAGATTTTCATATCGCGTTTTGTTCATTTATATCGTTTGCGATGCAAAATTACAACAAATATTTTATATCGCAAACGATTTATCTAAAAAAGTGCAAAAATTCTTCTTTTTGCAAAATAGAGTTTGCATATATGTGATTGCTCTTTTATAGAAGTCCTTCCGCTTGCATCCAGCGGATATGGTCACTGATGGTTTCTTGGTAGGGTCGGCTACGGTAACCTAATTCCTTTTGCGCCTTCGAGGAATCAAAATAGTTGTTTTTTGCCAGTTGCGAGATATAGAAACTGGGAATGATTGGCTTTTTACCGGTTAGTTTAGATAGCGCTTCCAATATTTTAACCCCGGTCATCACAAGAGGGATGGGGAGGAAAATGCGGATTTTCTTACCTCCTGTGGCGCCGATGGCCATATCGCTAAAAGCCTTGAACGTGACGGGTTCGTTCGCCAGAATATAACATTCTCCGTCCCGTCCTTTCTCGACAGCGTTGATGACGCCGTTTGCCAAATCGCGCACGTCACAGAGGTTGAAATCGCCGTCAATGCCCACCGGCAGTTCGCCACCCATAACACGAACGAGAGTTTTTGTTATCTCACCGTGTGCCAGATCGCCTGGACCCATGATACCGCTGGGATGTACGATACAGGCGTGCAGGCCTCTCTGATGGCAGGCATCCAGCACCTCTTGCGAAGCGATGGCTTTTGTTTGGGCATAACAACCCGGCACCAGTTCCGGATTGAAATGATCCACTTCTCTGGTGGCGGTTCCTTTCGGTTGGTCGGGAATAGCGCCGGTGCTTGAGCAATAAACCATTTTTTGGATGGCGGGTGTCTCAAGGCACAGGTCAATGATGTTTCTTGTCCCTCCCACATTGACATCATACACTTTCTGGTTGAACTCCGGGTTTCCTGTTACAATACCGGCAATATGCAGCACATAACCTTGTGCGCCTTGGGGCAACCGGAAAAACGCGCGCAGACTCTCTTTATCACTCAGGTCGCCTTCGTAGATCTCCACACCCTTGGGGATAAATTTGCGTGCTGGGTCATTCTTTAGAACCAGTGCCCGTACGTTAGCGCCTTTGGCTAATAGTTGATTGGTCACCGTCAATCCGAGATAGCCCGCAGCGCCGGTAACCAAAAAAACATGTTGTATTTTTCTTGGCATCTCCATAAAAATAAAGCACGCGTGCATATCCGCACGCGTGCTTTCGATGTTCATGATTAGTCTTTGAACTTCGCGCAGAGGAACTCGCGGTTGAGGCGAGCGATGTTGGCGAGGCTAACGGATTTCGGGCACTCAGCGGCGCAGGCACCGGTGTTGGTGCAGTTACCGAATCCGAGTTCGTCCATCTTAGCCACCATCGCTTTCGCACGTGCCGCAGCCTCGATCTTACCTTGCGGCAGGAGAGCGAGTTGCGAAACCTTTGCAGCTACGAACAACATCGCCGAACCGTTCTTACAAGCCGCAGCACAAGCGCCGCAACCGATACACGACGCAGCGTCCATCGCTTCGTCAGCTACCGGCTTCGGAATAGGTATTGCGTTTGCGTCGGGTACACCACCGGTGTTGACGGAAACGAAGCCACCTGCTTGCATGATCTTGTCATATGCGCCACGATCCACCATGAGGTCCTTGATTACAGGGAACGCACGGCTACGCCACGGTTCAACGGTGATAGTCTCACCGTCTTTGAACTTACGCATGTGAAGCTGGCAGGTCGTGATGGCGCTGTCAGGTCCGTGCGGGTGACCGTTGACGTACATGGAGCACATGCCGCAGATACCCTCACGGCAGTCGTGATCGTAGGTAACAGGGTCTTTATGCTCTGCAACGAGTTGCTCGTTGAGAATATCAATCATCTCCAAGAACGAAGCACCTTGGAAGACGTGCTTG
>Ga0310690_10012697_pt1 | contig 10317 bp, 3 predicted proteins | sample AusTroGonzalo_MG_2_FD_207661 | JGI IMG/M metagenome (GOLD analysis project Ga0310690, IMG submission 207661) | Bovine rumen microbial communities from tropical cattle in Woodstock, Queensland, Australia - Gonzalo_04 (v2) (version 2) | ecosystem: Host-associated > Mammals > Digestive system >...
TCCAAATTATGTGCCGCCGAAATCTCTATTCTTTTCTCTACGTAATACATCCTTTTAATCTTTAATTTTCAATTGTTTGCGCGCCTGCGCGAGTGCCTCCTCGCGTTCGCGACATGTCCCGCACACGCCGCAAGGTTTATCTCCGCCTTTATAGCAACTCCATGTCTCGTCGTAGTTAATACCTAATTTCAATCCATGACAGGCAATTTCCGTTTTGCTGATGTTCGTATAAGGTGTCAATAGTCTTACTCCGTTCCATGTACCTGCGCAAACCGCCTTATCCATGGCTTCTACGAACTCAGGACGACAGTCAGGATAGATCGTGTGGTCTCCGGCATGATTCGCCAACATGATATACTGCAACTGCTCGTTCTCCGCAATTCCCGCTGCGATAGAGAGCATGATGCCGTTTCTGAACGGCACTACTGTTGATTTCATGTTCTCATCGTCATAATTGCCTTCGGGAATGGCTTCTGCGCCCTCTAATAAGGACGAATGGAAGAGTTGCTTGAAGAAGGGCAATTGAACAATTTGATGCGGAATACCGAGTCGTTCACAATGCAGTTTGGCGAACGCTAACTCCTTGTCATTGTGATTACTACCGTAGTGAAACGACACCGCCAGAGCGATGCGTTCGCGATACTCATAGAGCATCGTGGTTGAGTCCAGTCCACCCGAAAGCACAATCAAACTATCTTTCATAAACCTTGCTGAATTGTTCGCGGAGACGTTGTTGTTTGAGCTCTTCATGCTCCTTGTCCGCATAGTTGGCGAAAGGATAGATACTGATACCTCCGCGAGGCATAAAATAGCCGATCACTTCCAGATATTTGGGGTTCATCAGTTTGACCAAGTCTTTCATGATGATGTTCACACAGTCTTCATGAAAATCGCCGTGGTTTCGGAATGAGAACAAGTATAGCTTGAGACTCTTGCTCTCTACCATCCGTTCGCGCGGGATATAACTGATGTAGAGGTGTCCGAAATCGGGTTGTCCTGTTTTGGGACACAGGGTGGTAAACTCGGGACAGTTGAACGTCACAAGATACTCATTTTCAGGATGTTGGTTGGGAAAGGTCTCCAGTACGTCCGGGTTGTATTGATCCGAATACTGCACGTGCTGATTACCGAGCAGGGTAACACCCTGCAATTCATTTTCTGTACGCATGTTTGTTTTCAGTTTTTTTAGTTAACGAGAGTGGAAAAACAGTAGCACTCTCCAAATCGGGTGCAAAATTACAAAAAAAAAAGCACATGTGCAAAAAAAAATGCATAAGGAGGATTTTTTTTGAAGAAAAAGTAAAAAAAAGAGCTATTTGGCGTACAAAAAAATCAAAAAATAAACTTTTTTACAAAAAAAATTGTGTATGTAAATTATTTTTTGTACTTTTGCGCCGCTTTTTATGTACGCACACCCGTACGTACACAACTACACATACATATAGAATAATATTACACACGTATGATAAACAATCACAAATTATCGCTTGCAGCCGGTCGTTGTATTTTGGTCTGTGTTGCAGCTCTTCTTTCGCTCTCGATGAGTGCACAGAGTTTTCGTAGGCATCATAGTGCATTTGAGGATGGAGATGATTTTCATTTCGGTTATATTAGCGGCAGTGTCGGCTATTCGATGTTGCAGACGAGTGTTCCGAACGCGATGCCTCATGGAGCTTTGGGCGGTGCAGTCGGTTTCGGCTATGAGTTTCGTAACAGCGGTTTATGGGCGAATATAGGCGGTCAGTTCAGTTTCCATCGTTCATCGCTGACGATAGACGAGTACTCGTGTGAGTTCCCAGGTCGTGATACGCAGGGCAAGGATGTGACGCTGCACTATCAGGTGAATCAGGTGGATAATATGGAGTGGAACTATTTTGATGTGCCGGTAATGATTGGCTATTATGTTCGTGGTTTTCATATCGGTGCGGGTGTCAAAGTGAGTTATGCCATTCATCCGGTGACCCAGAGCACGGGAACGTATAATCTGAGTGGTATCTATGAGACGTATCCGGATCCGTTCGTTAATCTGCCGGAGCATGGCTATACGAATTATGAGTTTGAGAATCGCGTAGAGAACCAGTTGAACGTGGGTGCGTCGGTAATAGGCGAGATCGGGTATGACTTGCTGTCTTCGATGCCGACCCGTAGCAGGATGTGTAATATATTGAAGTTGGCGTTCTATTTTGAGTACGGTCTGAATACCCAGATGCGTAAATGGGAGGTTCCTCAAGACGCGATTGTTCCGATGGTAGATACCCGTCCTGAACCGAGTCCTGCTACTCAGGTGATTGTCAATCCCTATGTGAATACTTTTGCAACTCCGGCAAGGACGGTACCGTTCTTCACGGGAGTTAAGTTGACGTATATGCTTGGTGGCAGTCGTACGGCTCGTGTAGGATTCCACCATGGATGTATGTGCTATAATTAAAGTGAAAGGTGAAAGGTGAAAAGTGAAAGGTGAAAAGTGAAAGTTGACTGAGTGGTGGGGTGATTAGGGGTAGCACACAGGTTAAACATAGCACAAACATAGGTTAAACATAGTACAAACATACGTTAGGTCTAGAATATGAAGACGAAACAAAATATAGTCAAAATGCTGTGTTGCGTATTATTCGCAGCGGCATCAGTAATGAGTGTTCAGGCGAGTCATCGAATCGGCGAGACATTCAATTACACTATTTGTCCGGGTGACACCGTCACATTGACGACACGAGAAGTGGTTGTTTATGCAGACAGTATTCTGTATGACACGCTCATCATGGCGGGTGTGCCGGAGGCGGACAGTGTGTTCAATCAGTACGTAGTGAACGTTCACCCCCGATTCCTGAAGCAGGAGTATCGTGAGTTGTCGAATGGTGACAGTCTTGAATGGTGCGACACGGTGATTTACCAAGCCGGCACCTACGAGCGTATCTATCATTCGGTTCACGGCTGCGATAGTATTTATCGGATTGTAGTGACCGAGCGTTTATACACGCCAGTGCTGACGTATGTGGTGGATACATTGTGTCAAGGGAGCAGTATGTCTTTTGGAGGCAAGACGCTGACACTGCCGGGTATTTATCGTGACACGTTCCATTTAAGTCACTATGACTCGATCACTATTCTGACACTGAATGTAATCAAGCCGGATACCGTTATCACGAATGTCCGCATACCGGAAGGTCAGAACTGGGAGTGGAAGGGTAATACCTATTCAGATCCGGGCACATATTATGCTCCGGCTGAACCTAACCGCTTCGGTTGCGACTCGTTGAACGCCCTTTATCTGACGACCTATCAGGTAGATACGATTGACACGACTGTTGTTATCTGTCCTAATACGACGTTTACCTGGCATGGGATGACTAAAGGTCAGACCGGCAAGTATTTGTTCCCCGGTCATCGTCCGAACGGTGATTTGGAATACTACCGTTTGGATTTGACGGTGAAGGAGATGGTGTATGTGGACACGCTGTTCCGTCTGTGCGATGAGGAGTCGCTCAGTTTCAATGGGAAGGTATATACGAATGCCGGTGAATATACGGATGAGTACACGTGTGACACGACTTACCGAGTCACTATTGTCAAATATCCATCTCAGGTCTATCTGCAGACGGGGGTTCTCGATGCGTTGAATCCGTACTATTGGAATTATCTTCAGGACGGCGAGCCGAAGACTGATGTCATCACGGCTCCGGGTCTGTACGAACATATATCTCACAATGAGACAACGGGATGTAATGACATCTATCGATTGGTTTTGACCCGCGACGAGACCGTCTATAGTAACGATACATCGGCGGTGGTGTGCGAGAATGAGTATTTCGAATGGCGCGGTAAGAAGAACCTGAACCGTCAGGGTATAGGTCAGATTTCTCACTATTACGACCGTTACAAGACTCAGACGGGTTATGACAGCACTTACCACTTGGCTCTGCGTGTGCTGCCGGTACCTCGCGTTTCGCAGACCATCCATTTCTGCGGCAGTATCGTATGGAATGGTGTAACGGTTACTGAGTCGAAGACCATCATTGATACCTTGCAGTCCCATCAGTACCATTGTGATTCAATCATCACGACGAATCTGGTGAAGGGCATTCCTTTCCTGCACCATGACACGGTGACTCTTCATCCGGGAGAGACCATAGAATGGCGTGGCAAGACGATTAACCACGACGGCCTGTTTGAAGACCGGTATGTTTCCGCATCGGGTTGCGACAGTATCTATACGCTGGGTGTCGGTCTTAAGGCAGAAGCTCCTATTACCAAGACTCGTTCGTGGTACGAGAGTATCTGTGAAGGCGACTACTATGAGTGGTTTGGCCAGAAGTATTACAATCCGGGCACGTTTGTTGATACCGTCTGGTTGCTCGAGGGATGCGATGTCATTATGGACTCGTTGCATATTTTGCACCTGACGGTTAATAAGAAGTATGCGAAGCGTGAGCGTATCACTTTCCATTCGTTCCCGGGCACTTACCGCGGACATGTCTTCCAGAATGAAGGCGAGGAATATGAGTTCCACTATACGTCCATCAACGGTTGCGACAGTATCATCACTGTTGTGGCAGAATATGAGATTTCGCATTTTGAGGAGACGGTTGTAATCTGTCCGGGTGAGAAATATATATGGGATTGGGACGGACTAACCTACAGAGAGTCAGGACGATACGTCAAGACGGTTCCTGACCAGAACGGCCAAGACAGCGTGGAACATATTTTGAATCTGATTGTTCGCTATATTCCTGATACGTATATCAAAAAGAATATCTGTAAGGGTGCCAGCTACACGTTTGGTGACCGTACGCTGACCGAGAGCGGCAATTATACCTATACTTTCCACGACACGGGTTGTGATTCGGTTGTTCACTTGTCACTCAATGTACTGAACTCGGATACGAATATCTTCGTTCACCACATGAACGAACATGACAGTTATGTCTGGAACGGCACAACTTACACCGAGACGGGCACATACTTCCACTACGGGACTAACCGTTTCGGCTGCGACAGTGTCAATGTATTGGAGTTGACGGTCCGCAAAGTGGATACAATATCTGCCGAATTTACGATTTGTCCGGACGAGATTCCGTTTACATGGAATACGATTGTGGCGAATCAAAGTGGCAGATATAACAAATCTGTCATGAAAGAAAACGGTGACTATCTCTATTACCGTTTGGATTTGCATGTACTGGATATTGTACAGATTGATACGACGTTCACTGTATGCGGTGACGGAAGTGTCAGCTTTAACGGCGAGACCTATACGGAGGCAGGCAGTTACCGTAATTTCCTGACCTGCGACACCTTGATGAACGTCCGTATCGTCAAACATCCTCAACAGGTATATGAGACGAATGCGCAATTAGGAGGCAACCATGGTTACACGTGGACTTATTGGGACAATGGAGTAGAAAAGACCGACATTTACAATGAACCGGGTACATATGAGTATGAGAGCCCGAATGAAACAACAGGCTGTAGTGAGATCTGGCGACTGGTATTGACCAGAGACGAGACGAGTTATCATTTTGTAGAGAGTCAGACGATCTGTGAGGGAGAGGCGTACAGTTGGCGCGGACTGGATAATTTGAGCAGTCAGCCCGGTGTCAGTCACTACTTTGCGGAATACAAGACCCGCAATGGCAAGGACAGTATCTATGAGTTGATACTGACGGTGACTCCGGTAGAGCGTACAGTTCGCAGCGTCACCTTCTGCGGTTCGATAGAATGGAAAGGTCAGACCTATGTAAACTCGACCGTTGTCTATGATACGATAGCCATTCCGACGGGTTGTTACCGCATCGAGCGTATCAATCTGGACAAGGCGGCATCGTTCTTCCACTCCGAGTCTCGTGACCTGCCGCAGGGAACGGTTCTTCACTGGCACGGTCAGAACATCAGCACTGACGGTGACTACTATGACTATCAGTCCACCGTTCAGGGATGCGACAGTGTCTACAAGATTTCTATCACGATTATACCTGCTACACCGGTGACGAACCAGTATGCAGAAGAGCAGTCCACTTGTGAAGGTGATACGATCTTATGGCGTAACAAGCCTATCTGGCGTAGCGGCGTTTATGTAGATACGGTTTGGACATCCACTCCCGACGGCAAGACCGTTGCTGATTCGATCTTCACTTTGCGTTTCATCGCCTGGCCTGCACCGAAAGATACGATTTATCAACATCTGTTCTCCTGCAACGGCGAGCCGATTCGCTACAATGCCACCTATTATACGGCTCCGGAGACAGTTGTAACAACCTTCCACACGATTCACGGTTGTGACAGTATCGTCAAGGCGTACATGCATTTCAACGAAGCGCTTCGTCTGGAAGAGATAGATACGATTCCGGACACCGAGTTGCCGTATCGTTGGATCTACAAGATAGCCGACCCGATTCGTCCGGATACGATGCTGACTGCGGCAGGTTCGTATGCACACAAGATTCCTGCAGAAGGCGGTTGTATGAACGAGGAGTATCTGCAATTGGTTGTGTTCCCGACATATCTGTATGAGTTGGATACGACGATATGTGAGGCAGATCTGCCGTTCTTATGGCGAGGCAAGTCGCTGCAGCATGCTATCGGTACGACCAAGCAATATGAGGACCGTTTCCTGACGGTTAACAATACCGATAGTATTTATCGTCTTAACCTGACTATCGACCCGGCTCCCAAGCGTACAGAGCGAATCTCGATTTGTGAGAACAAAGATACGCTCATCAACGGCAAGAGCTATTTCGACAAGACTCTTTATCCGGTTGGCATGGTCTTCCGCGATACGATGAATAAACCCAACGCCGGTGGCGAGTGCGACAGTATTATCTATTACGAGATTACCAAGGTGCCGCAACGTCGTATCATGGAAGAGCGCATCATGCATGTAGGCGAGACGTTTGAGTGGCATGGCATCACGATTGACGAACCGAAAACCACCACCTATACGATTGAAGATGAGGTTGATCCGGTGACAGGATGCGAAATCATCTATCAGTTGAGTGTCATCGCCGAGACGCCGTATAGCGTCAGCATCTGCGTTCTGGACACGCCGTACACATGGATGGTGAACGGCAAGGACTACTACACTACCGGCCTGTACACCGATACCGTACGGAATGACCGCAACTTCATTACTGAATTCCGCACGCTCGACCTGACTGTGCAGATTCCGGTTGATACGGTCAAGGTGCTGCGTGGCTGCCTGCCGCAGGGAGTAACCTGGCGTAACAAGACCTACACTGCCGACACCATCTTCCGCGACACACTCAAGACGACTTGCGACACACTGTACACGGTCAAGATCCATATCGACACGACCTATACCATTAACATCATAGACACTATCTGTGAGCAGGACTTGCCGTATATCTTAGGTCGGCAGAAACCGGATACAATATGGGGACCGACTCCCACACATATAGACAACCATTACAGCCATACAGACACTACGACCTGCGGTTGTGACTCGGTGATCAACCTGACGCTCTATATCATTCCGTCCCTTGACAAGGACGACTCAACATTTGTCTGCGAAGATTTCTTCGGCGAGCAGCAAAACTATATATGGTTAGGCGACACAGTCACTCCGTGGTTCGACACCCGTGAAGGTGGCAAGTACCACGGTCTATGGGAAGGCAAGTGGTTTGGTGTTCCGTTTGCAGAAGATACAATCGTATGGAACTGTGACAGTACACATTTCCACCATATTATCGTGCGTCCGAGGCAGAAGACGATTCCTGAGATGACCTATCGAATCTGTGAAGGCGATTCTATTCAGTTGTTCTGGCCGCATGACACGACATGGATTTCGAAACCCGGTGTATATTTCGACACCGTACCGACCATCTCTGCTTGGACAGACACCAAGCATAACACGACCGTACACAATGACCGTGCATATGAATGTGACAGTATCACCAAGTGGACAGTCCTCTATTCAGACACGTTACATGAACATATCTACAAGCACATCCGGGAAGGCGAGGTTTATCGTTTCAACGATAGCATCCTGAGCACGACCGGTGTGTATGACTCGATCGGCTATCACACCGAGATGGATTCAGCTTATCAGTATTGTAAGGCGGTTTATACCTTGCACTTGACGGTTGAGCCGGTCAGCCGGTTGACGGATACGATTCATATCTGTTATCGTAAGAATCTGGAGTACACGCATGTCTTCAGTGATGAGTATGAAATGAAATTCCTGACTCCGGACAAAGATACGGCGATCATACATCTTCAGGATTCAACCAAGCACCTGTCGTATGAGTTGTATGACCATTTCTATACATTGGTCGTTTACTATTCACAAGAGTACTACACGCAGATTAAAGACACCATCTGTTACGAAGATTCGATCCCGTTCTATCAGCACTCGTTTGATATTGAGAACAACATGACCACGCCTCGTTATCTGCACGAGTCCGGCATGTATATTGACACGCTGACGGCGCTCAACGGCTGTGACAGTATCATTGAGTTGCGACTCTTGGTACGCGAACCGGTAATTACAGAACCGACGTACGTGATGATCACCGATCGCGAACTGCCGTATGAATGGAAACATAGTTGGAAAGAGAACGGTGTGGCAGTTGACTCTACCGACACTCTACGTGCTAGTGGCCTGTACACGTTTACGATGCCGAACCGCTTCGGTTGCGACAGTATAGACAGCCTCTATCTGGATATTCATACCACGCACGTCTTCCGTGACACCCTGGATCTGTGTGCGCAACAGGACAAGACGCTGACGTACGAATGGTCCACCGGATACATGCAACAATATACGACTCCGTTGAACGATGATACGGTTTATTACGCGGACACACTGAATACGCGTATCAAACTGGATAGTATCTATGTATTGTGCTTGAATTACCACCGGACGTATGAGGCGCGCGTCTCTGCATATATCTGCGAGGGCGATTCAATGCGATTCGGCATGGAGAAAGAGACGCTCAAACCGCGCTTTGTTCACAAGACCGGTTTGTATAGCGATACGCTGACCACTATCTACGGTTGCGACAGTATCACCATACTGCAATTGACTGTTTATCCGCGGTATTTCCATGATTCAATACGGCATATAGCCGATGTGGATACGCCGTTTGTATGGAAACACTATGATGCCGCAGGGCATTTCCTCGGTGAGGAGTCATTGTCCGCTTCCGGCAGCTACGGATATCGGTTCGATAGTCAGTATGGTTGCGACAGTATTGACAGCTTGAGGTTGTTTGTTCACCCGACATATCTGTTCAAGGATTCGATATCTATTTGCGAGAGCGAAACGCCATATACATGGTATAACATAAGCAGCACGGGCGATAGCACCCTCTTCCAGGAGGCTATCTATGAGTCCGGCACATATATCAAACCCTTGTTGACCAAGGATGGCTACGACAGTACCTACGTGCGCATCATCAATGTGGAGCCGACGGCTCGCGAGATCATCACAAGGAAGGTTTGTAAGAACAACCTGCCGTTTGATTTCCACGGTCAAGACTTGTGGACCGGAGGTATCTATATGGATACGCTTACTTCGATGGCGTCCGGTTGTGACAGTATCGTCGAACTGCACCTGACGGTCAATGAACCGTTCTATCACTATGAACGGCATGATATGTACGAAGGTGAGACGTATATGTTCTTCGGCACACCGTGTACGACAGGTGGTACCTATACGCATAATAGTACGACTCCGGCCGGCTGTGACAGTATAACCGAAGTGCTGCTCGTTGTTCATCCGCTCGTGGACACGATTGCTACTGTCTGTGCTTCCGACCTTCCGTTCGAATGGGTCAACCATTGGAATGGCAGGACAACTTTACTGCACAGCGCCGGTCTCTATCACGATGACACCACCTATGTCAATGGCGAGCGCACGTTCTGGAGTATCCAACTCAACGTGCTGGAACCAATCTTCGATACGATACACGCAGCTATATGTGAAGGTACAAGTTATCCGTTCCAAGGCAATGACCTCCGTGAGCCGGGTGTATATAAAGATACGACACGAGCCATCAACGGATGTGATTCCGTCACAACCCTCATCCTTGCCGTCAACAAGCCGTACTACAGCATCATCCGCGAAGACATTCTCGAGGGACAGTACTACGTCTTCTATGGTGATACGATTCGCGAGACGGCTACAGTCAACCATAGTGGGCGTACACCGGAGGGTTGCGATAGCACGACCGTTCTGCAACTGACCGTTCACCCGATGGTGGATACTATAGTGACGATCTGCGAGACCGAACTGCCGTACCGTTGGATGAACCGTTGGAGCGGACAAGAGGAGCAGTACTACCGTGCAGGTCTCTATCGCAA
>Ga0310690_10012702_pt1 | contig 10314 bp, 7 predicted proteins | sample AusTroGonzalo_MG_2_FD_207661 | JGI IMG/M metagenome (GOLD analysis project Ga0310690, IMG submission 207661) | Bovine rumen microbial communities from tropical cattle in Woodstock, Queensland, Australia - Gonzalo_04 (v2) (version 2) | ecosystem: Host-associated > Mammals > Digestive system >...
CTGCACTGAGATTCGCGATGCACAGTTCATATTCGCGGCCGATCTTGGCACAATATGCGAGCTTGTTGTCGGATGACCATGACGGAGAGAGACGTTCGCTGCCAACGAGACCGGAAATCTCTGTAGGCTTGCCGCCTGAAAAAGGATTAGTCACGTAGAGGACGGGACGTCCGTTCTTTCCCTCGGAAACGAAACAGAGTCGCGTGCCGTCCGGGCTCCAGCACGGGCTTGATTCAACGGGCTTGCCGTTGGTTACCCTCGTAAAATTACTGTCGCTGCCTTCAATCGGGCGCACATAAAGATCGACCTGGTTGTTGCGGGCAAGAATCGTGACGAGGGTCTTCCCGTTCGGGGACAGAGAACCGAGGCCGACAACGTTGCCGTTTCTGGTGAGACGACGGAAACCGAGCTCAAGGTTGTACTGAACAAGATTCGTCGCATGGCCCTCATAGTGGCTGTAAATGATACTTTTTCCATCAGGAGCCCAAACAGGGTTGACGCTGAGCGTATTGCTCCTCGTAATCTGTTTCCAGTTCGCCCCATCAAAGTCGCAGATATAGATTTCGCGGTTCTTCGCACTGGTAGCGGCGGAAAACACGATCTTCGACCGGCAGATGCCCTGAATGCCGAAGAGCTTGTTTAAGATAGTGTCAACCGCGGTGTGCGCGGCCGTATCCACGCTCTTGCTACCCTTGAACTGACACGAGTGTATCTGAATGCCAGCGTTGTTCGAGACCGTGACTGTGAAGTCCTGTAAGGAGCCTTTTGCCGAGACACGATATGTGACATTGCCGGATTTCCGAACATCGAACCATCCGCAATGATTGAGGTCGGAAAGGATCTTCGAGGAAAGAGCTTGGTCGGACAGGTTCTCGGAAAAGATGAGCGTCGGGTTGGCATCCTTTGCCTTTGCCGTGACCACGATGCCGCTACTCTGCGCGAGGGCGGGAAGCGCGATTGCCAGAATCGCCGCAAAAATGAATAGTTTTCTTTTCATTGTGGTGATATTAAATCCATTTTGAGTTTTTTGAATTCATGTCAAAGCAAATCAACGTATGTCGAACCTGACTTGAATGATTGCGGGCTGAGGTGGTGCAGGAACATCTTTCAAATCCTGAAGCATGGCTTCAACAGCTGCATCAAGCACGTTGTTACCGGATTTACTAATGGCAACGGTCTTCGTGACTCGCCCGTCCTTGGCAATGGTAAGTTCAATGACTGGCCAAGTGGAGATATTTCCGTTTAGCTCGACGCTGGACGGGGCAATAGCACTCCATTTTGAGCGGAGAAAAGCATTCAGTTGCTCATAGTAGGCAGGCATCTCTTTTGTTGCATGGATGCCATCCTGCCCGGAATGTATCGTTCCGTAACGACCTGATTGCTCCTCATCCTGTCTTCCACGTGGGGATTCAATAATATCAATGGGTGCATTGGTATCCCTATGTGAGTCTGAAATGAGTATAAACGGAAGCTGGTATTCATCTTCTTCTGATTCCAAATCCCTATTGGCGTTTCCAATGCTCGTGACCTTTTCCGGGATTTCAAAAGACTGAGCTTCAGAATCCTGGTTTTCTACAGCACTCTCGAAATACCTATCCGATGGAATACGGTAACGTTCGAGAATGTTCGGCGTAGCATTTCGCATTTTCTCCGTGTTCAAGGTAATCGGAACGTCCCCTTCGAATTCAAAGGTAATGTATTCCTCCTTGCAGTTCTCCACCATTTCAGTGACCTCACGGAGATTATGCACCTTTTGTCCGTTGATTGATTCAAGAACCATTGCATCAAGATTCTGATATCCGACATTCACCTCATCACCCAAGACCTGGGTGAGCACGACAACATTGTCATCAGGCGAGTCTTTCATCTCTCTGTATTTCTCAATAATCTCAAACGGGGGATAATTCTTTCCAAAAGCCAGCATGTAGCTGAACGTCAGACGTGTGAACACCAGTCCTCCAGAAATGAAGTATTCCGGATGGTGGTCATACAGGTACGGTTCGATTTTGTCGGGAGTCTTTTGAACAAGCATATTCGAGTTCAAAACGTTGCCGTCGCGCAGCAGTTCCACATTAACGCTTTCTCCGACCTGCTTGGCGGAGATCAACGTACTGAAGGAACGCGGCTGTCCGTCAGCAAGGCGGATATTCCCATTGTTTGCGACTTTCTTTCCGTCAATGGAGAGGATTACGTCTCCAGCCTGAAGCACATCGCTGCCGAATTCCTTGTAGACCTTGCGCACCAGGATTCCCGTCTGTCCAGGTTTCATTTTAAGGAAGGCACGGGTGTCCGGGTTATCCAGCGGCATATACAAAAAACCGAGGTTGCCGAATCCATCCACCCTGCCGTCCTTGATATCATCAAAGAAGTGACGAATGATTTCGTAGGGAATCATGTATCCGAGGCTCTCGCCCTGTTTGTTCCCCTGAAAAGCGATTCCAACAACTCTTCCCTCGTATAATACGGGACCACCGCTGTTGCCGGGATTAATTGATGCATCGATCTGGGCAGTAAGCAGGTCCTTGTCCGAATGGGCATATTCGCGGACCTCAATTCGGGAAATAATGCCCTGTGTGAGCGAAAGCCCGTCGCCGCCCATAGGGAAACCGGCCGCAATGACCATAGATTGAGGCGGCGGGGTCTCAGCGAACTCCATCGGGGTGATGTCCGTGAAAAAGTTTGGATCGTCGACGCTCAGCAGAGCAAGGTCGCATTCGTGATCAACGAACTTGACCTTCGCAACGAAAAGGGTATCCTCGTTCTGCTTGCGAACCGTAATCAACGTGCTGTCGGCAATATTGTGGGCGTTGGTGAGAATATGGTTACCCTCGATAACAACACCCGAACCGGAACAGGATTGCGGCATGAGGTTCTGCCACGGCAGTGCATAGCTGGGGACAGTGCTGACAGCCTCAATGCGAACAACGGCGTTCAGCGGGTCATTCTGAGGCGCTTCCTCCTCGATCTCCTGATAAGAATCTGTGTGCGTGAGAGCTTCTTCTGTGTGTTTGCCCTTTATAGTCGCTGCATTGAGCATAATACCGGACAGAGCGAGGCATGCGATTGTCGTAAAAGCGATTTTCTTCATAATGGGTACTCCTTATGGTTGTTTGAGGGTGATTTTATATAGTCTTTTAAAAACCTATTGTCGATTTCCGTGCGAACCTGTTGCCGTTCTTGACTTCACTTTCACGGGCAAGCGCATCGATATAATCCCGGTTGCTGACCTGACCGCCGAGGTAGAAGAAACTTTGTCTAACGGTACGGAAGTCTCCCGGGGTGAGCATCGAGATCTCTGCGAGTTCGCGTTTTTCCTTCGGAGCAAGCGTTGTCTGGAACATTCGTTCAAAGAAAAGCTCCTTTCCAGCCTCGTCAAGGTAGTCGAACTCCAATTTGAACGTGAAACGACGCAGGATCGCGGAATCGAGGTTGGCCGAGAAATTCGTGGCTCCAATCATCACTCCATTGTAGTTCTCCATGCGGTGTAGGAGCTCGTTGACCTGCGTCACTTCCCAGCTTCGAACCGCACGTTCCCGGTTCTGTACAAGTCCATCGATCTCATCGAGGAAGAGGATTGCTTTTTCCGCCTCAGCCTCATCAAATGCTCTACGGATGTTCTGCTCCGTGCCGCCGACATACATGCTGAGCAGATCGCTGCCCATCTTCACGACGACTTTCGTGTTCAGAACGTTGCCCAGATATTTGACGAACTCGGTCTTGCCCGTACCCGGAGCGCCGGAGAGGAGCAAGTTCATACGCGGACGGTCAATTGCACCATCGCCGCCCTGTTGGAAGTTTCGAATCGCATCCACGATACGGTCAAGCGGAATGTTGCCCCTGATATTCAGCCCTTCCAAGGAATAATCCTTAGCCGGAAGCAGTTTGTCGTCAGTTCTTGAAATGCCGAGCAGTTCGCAGTGCGGAGCCATCAGCTTTTCGACCAGAGATTCGACCTCATTCTGTTCGGGGGAAAGCTTTGCGAGGTTTTCCAAAGTCAGAGTGATCCCGCCCGCGCTCACTGGATAGATCGCGGCGAACTTGGTCTGCATGGCATCGCTGATCAAGCGTTCCAGCTTCATTTTCGTGACGTTGTTGTGCCAGATCGCGAGGCGTTGCTCGGTGTTCAGCGGATCGAACCGGATGGAATAGTCGAAACGGCGACGGCTGGATTCGTCCAACACTTCGGCGGGCGTGTTGGTGATCCAGATTGTCGGGACTCTGACCGAATCCAGCACGCTGTTGAGCAGGCCCTTGTCGCCCGCCGACCGGCTTCCCCCAGTCAGGAGTGCGAAAACACCGTCTTTGCCACGAAGCATTTCATCGGCCTCATCGACGATGATGAGACTGTCGGCAGAATCGACTTGTTCCGCACAGATTTCCAATGCACCGAAGCGGTATTCCGGGATGCTGCGTGCAGGCCCCCTGGTTCCGCATACGTTCTGCGAAATCAGATAGCAACTGCGCTTCAGTTCCGCGGCAAGCGTCTTCGCGAAACTGCTTTTCCCTGTTCCCGGTGCACCATAAAGCAGGATGTTGGTTCCTTTTTTACTGTTACCGCCAGATATGATCCTCTTGAGCATGTCGCCATGCTTTTCGGCCAGGCTTCCATAATAGCTCCACGGCAGCGTTTTCTCGTCGCAGAGGCTATAAAATGAATGCGCCAGAGGCACCTTGGATATGCCATTGAGGAACCCCAAAAGATCGGGATTGAAACTGAGATCCTCGTCCAGGCATCCATAACGGCGAAGCTTGTGGTCGTCCCTCAGCGCATCGCAAACCATGGTAACATCACTGTCAAGGCATTTTGCCACAAAGATCTGCTTGTCGTTGAGCTCGGGGCGTCGGCAATGCCCGTCCGTGGGGCACAGCAGACCGCTCCTGACAAATGCGAAGACCAGAATCACGTCCACTTCAAACTTGGAGAGTTTCATGGTCTTCTGCATCTCCCGGACCTTTCGCGCAAACAGCTCCGCTCTGCTCTTGTCGATGGGGTGCAGTTTCAGAGCTTCTTCCCCGGCATCGTTCATGAGTTTGCAGATTTTGTTCCGTGCGTTCGTGGTATTCCAGATTGTACAGATTATTTCCTTGGGTTCATCGTCGAAATCCAGAAGTTTCATCCGGTCCTGGCTTGACTTCATTTGAATGATCGCCTGCTTCGAAAAAGCGTTGTTGATCGAGTCGATCCATTCTTCCTTGCTTTTCAGAGATGCAATCAGCGCAAAGGTATCGCAATCGTTGACCGGTTCTTTGTGGTTGTTGATGAAATTGAGGAAAAATCCGAGGGCTTTGCCCTCTTTCCAATGATTGTTCTGTGTGCTGAATTTGTTCATCGTTGCTCTTTGGGTTGGAGTTTCTTTTTGTCCATCGGTAATTGCGGGTGTTGATCTTTCAATGTCTGGACCCCCCAGACTTGTTGCAAAGCTGGTGGAGCCGGCGGGTAACGATCCCGCGTCCAGGGAAGTGCGCTTTGGCTTTAATCCCCGTCGAAACCTTTCACGGCCCCGTGTCTATTATTTTTAAGTGTCTTCCAATAACTTTTTCCATGTAATTCCGAAAAAACTTCAAAAAAACTCCTTTGCCCTTCTATGTGTTCTTTGCTTTGATCTTGTCAAAATGTTCACGAAGGATGTCTTGAGCTTGCTTTTGAATTTTGGGATCGCCTCGTTCGGCGACTGATTGAAGCACTCTGATTCCTTCTGTTTCATTTCGTTCAGGCCCTTTGGTTCTTAGAAGACAACAGCCAAGAAGCAATTCTGCCCCAATATCTCCGTGTTTGGCAATTTCCCGGAGCAATTTGATTGCTTCGGAGATGTTGCCACTGTCAATGTACGCATAGGCAATAGTCGTTTGCAGAAAGTCGTGGCCCAATTCACAAGCTTTGCGGAGGTATTTGATTCCTTCGACATAATCTGTTTTTAGGCCATACCGCCCATAGCAATAGGCGCGACCAAGCAAATCAGCCGCATCGACATTGTCTTGCTCAGCAGCTTTGTGCAACCACATGATTCCATCATTCCCGTTTACTTCAACCTTGTCCCCGACGAGAGCCTGCAACTCTCCAAAGATATAGGCATGAGCCAGGTTGTATTGAGCTCTCGCATCACCACTTTCAGCCTTTTGGAACATTTCAGGTATAGGATCAGGAAACCTTTCCTGAATTTCCAGGATTTTATCATTACTGTCTTTTATGCCCCACACAATACTGTCGATTTCCTCCCAATCTTTTTTCGCCAACGGGTTGCGAGCGGGTATAAAGGGGCATTTAAAGTATTTGTGATAAAAGATGATTTTGTGGGCTTTCCACACTGTGTCCAGAAGAGTGTCCTCCGGCGAATAGACGGTAAGTTCTTTGGGCATGACAGATACTGTTTCCATTGTGGTTTTGTGGGCTTCTTCACGCTTGTTCATGATTGATAGACTCCTTGAGTTTTAGTGTTATTGTTTCACAGCTTTTCGACACAGGAGGAAAGCAAAGAATCCGAGCACGCCCAGAATGATTACAAAGATTCCGCTCAGTCCAAACTTGGTCGGCTGCGTCAAGGCATCCGAGACATGCATCGCCACTTCGGGATTTCTCAGTCCTTCCTGCAGACCATCACCAGCCTGATACATGCCTGTGGCCGCACCTCCCGCCGCCACGATCATGGATGCGGAGAGTCCACCAGCCATGATCTGTTTCCAGTTGAGACGTTCCAGGAATCCAGTCGGATTTGAGGATTGAGAATAGGTCTTGTACAGCAACTGTGCTGTCTCCGGCGTGTCGGCTTTCGTCGCGTAGCCGAGCAACCTCGTCGTATCCTGCGGATTCTGCTTCGCGAGCACCTTTACCGCATCATCCCCGAACTCGCTGGCAATACGCGTTGCCATCCCCGGTGTGCGGGACTCGATTTGCAGGACCTCAGGCCCGATTCGCTTTGCCAACGGAATCAGATCGTCCGCATGGAGAGCCAGGGCACGGGATGCATTCGGACACGCTTTGCACATACGCCAGAAGTCATCGCCGTGTTTCGCCCCCTGTTCAAGGACTTCAAGTCCTCCTTCCCGAACGAGGACCATCACGTCGTCGCCGTGTTTCCCGGCAATTTCCAGCAGTTCAAGGCCAAGCTTCTTTTCCGCGCTTTTGCTCAGAACACGTCCGCTTCGCTTCGCCGCGATTTCAAGTGTCTCCTCCACAACTTTCGTTGCGACTTTCGCAGCTCCGGCCTCCGCACAGAGCGTGAACATGGCGAGCAGCATTCCCAGGCAAAGAGTAAAAACCTGTTTCATGTTGAATCCTCCGATAGTGTAGTTAGGGTAGTGCGTTCTGTTGTGTTTCATGTTATGTCTCCTCAAATTTGTTTGATCAGTTCAGCTTTGAGCGTATTGCCGGATGTCTGATAGGTTTTCACGAGCTCACGAGCTTTGGAACGGGAATCTTCCAGTAGTTGAGTTCGCGTTTCGTCAAGCCCGGTACGAAGTTCAGTTTTGAGCTTTTCCGGCATTACGCAGGTCACATCGTAAACATCGTATGCAGTCCAGGCAAAGCCGCCGATTGCCACAACACCGCCAATAATGTCTCCGACCGGAATCGGCCCGTCAGCTGCCGCACAGATCCCGCCAATTCCGAGGGAACCGCAGATTTTTGCAACAGGCTTCGCGAAGAGCTTGACAACCGCACTGCATGTGCTACGGATGAAGACCGCTTCGAATGCAACGCCGACCAGCGCAAACATCTTTTCGCGCTGAAGCCTGCCAGACGTCGCAGCGACCGTGCTGATGCACTGCTGGAGACGTTCGAGGTCAGGCGCGGAAATCTGATTCCTATTATCGCCGCACACCGTTGCGAGATCCATCGCATACTGTGTATGGCGTTCCATCAGACGCTGGTTCAAAGTCTGGAGCATTTCAGTCGCGACTGCGTTCGCGTGAAGACACGGCTGAACAATCGGTTGGTTCATGACTTCCATGTACGCATCCTCAAAATCATGCGTCCCCTTGATTTTGTCCTTGGCCGCTTTGTAGCTGAGCTTCGTGCATGCACCGATTCCACTGAGTTCATCAATCACGTCCGGGATTGCCCTGTTCGCTTTATCGAAATCAGAGCTGACGTTGGATTCCAGCAGATTCAGATACTGCCCCAGAAGCCGATTGCAGTCATCCTGATAGTCCATCGCAAGCCGGTTGATCTGCTGACGAAGCACAATGGTGTCGTAGGCCGTTTCCGGTTTGGTCTGTTCCTGTTGAACTCCGGGGAGCTGAATCGGAACAGATTTCGGCGATCCCCAGTGGATATAAGCGAATCCGAGGATCAGAAGGATGGAGCCAATCAGGAATACCACCCCCAGGACAGTACCAAATCCAGATTCAGATGTTTCGTTCACGGTTTCGCTGGGTTTGTTCATAGGAACCTCCTTGCTGTTTGTGGTAACGTTGAAAAGATTGCTGTTTCTGCTCATGTTTTGCTCCTCGCAGTTGTTGTTCGTGGCAACGTTGAAAATGTTTTTGTTTCGATTGCTATTCATGATAACCCCCTTGCGGTTAATTATTGTTTTGCAGACGGTAATTATTGAGTGTTTCTTCATATATAATCTGACCATACAAAATGGGATTTTCGTTGCTCGCCTGTGAAGCCGAGACGCCATTTTTGACTGCCCTGCGAAACCATTTATTTCCCTCATCGATATCTACCGGAACACCTTCTCCCCTATAGAAACAGTGCGCTACCCATAGCTGTCCTAAAGCAAGCCCCTTCTCTGCGGATTTACGAAAGTATTTAGCGGCCTTGAAAAGGTCTTTCGGTATCCCCGCTCCCATATAGTAGCAGTAACCGATCCCAAAATACCCTAAGGGGAATCCAGCGTTTGACGCCTTTTGATACCATTTGATGGCTTCGCCTCCGTCCTGCGGTACTCCATACCCTGCGCGATAACAGTCGGCAAGGCTATATTGAGCATCAGGAGACCCTTGTTCAGCTGACTTACGATACCATTTCACAGCTTTCGAATAGTCCAAGGGCACACCCGCACCTGTGAAATAACACACGCCAAGGCTATACTGTGCATGTATTTCGCCTTGTACAGCTCCTTTGTGAAACCATTTTGCGGCTTTATAGTAGTCTTTTTCGACACCTGTGCCATGATAATAAAGAGATCCAAGATTATACTGAGCTTCTGAAAAACCTTGTTCTGCGGCAAGCCGACACCACTTGACCGATTCGACATAGTCCTGTTGGCAATCATCTCCGTGATAATAGCCCAGAGCGACTTCAAGTTGTGCTTTCGGATTGCCTTGTTTGGCGGACTTCCACCACCATCTATTGGCTTTTTTTCTGTTCTTTCTTACTCCCTCTCCATTGTAATAGCACACTCCAAGATTATACTGAGCCTCCGCATTGCCTTCTTTCGAGGCTTGGAGGTACTCGATAAACTTAGCTCTTGCTTCCGTGGTGTCGCGCTTTACGACCATATGAATCAATCTTTCCACCACAGACTTCACTGCACAATGGATGCGAGACAAGACCGAGGTCGCACCGGAACGCTCCTCGGAACGGGCTGTTACCATGCCTCGTTGTATTGTAAATATGTTGCAGTTTCTGCTGAGGGTATCCATTGTTTTGTCCTTTCCATGATCAATAAGCATACCGAATGGTATTCTGACCTGACCATAATAAGAACATATCTTCCCCTTTTTCCGGTTTTTCCTGTTTTTTTTGAAAAAAAAAGTCATACCAGGATACAGACAGTTCAATCAGACCGTCGACAACGAACAACGTACTATCATGAGAGGATTAAAAAATGCCCGATTCCAAGAAGGAACCGGGCGACGTCTTTTGGGGTATTCACACTCTTCGCGTGAATGAGGACTGATAGCATGGGTATGCTTTTCAGTATAACTTGCTTGTCTTTTTTGAGGGAAGATTTATGCGAGTCCTCATATTTTTTGAGGTCAAAGATGATTGGCTACACACGAAAAAAGTGGGATGAGGACTGATGGAAGGTGTTGCGCTATTCAAACTGACTTGCTTTTCCATGAAATATGCTATGCAGAAACATCTCGACCTCTCACCCCTTACACAACCCTTTTTTCGCATTCAATTCATAGTCTCTGACAGGATATCCGGATGAGGTCAGGAGTTCATTTACCCCATCCAAAATGTCAAAACGGATTTTTTTGATAATATTATGATGCTGTAATTTATTGACACTAAAGAACTTCGCTATATTTTCTCTTAAATTCCACCATTTTTTTGTCTTCACGGCATCATCAACCTCACGATGATGCCTTCTTCTTTTCTTCCAAACTCCTCCTCAATTCGAGGGTTACGGAATGCATATC
>Ga0310690_10012703_pt1 | contig 10314 bp, 11 predicted proteins | sample AusTroGonzalo_MG_2_FD_207661 | JGI IMG/M metagenome (GOLD analysis project Ga0310690, IMG submission 207661) | Bovine rumen microbial communities from tropical cattle in Woodstock, Queensland, Australia - Gonzalo_04 (v2) (version 2) | ecosystem: Host-associated > Mammals > Digestive system >...
TTCCACATACTTATATTATATATAAATGAGAGAAACAACGTGTGCAATAAAAGTCAAGATAAATGTGTTATGGTATGTAGTAAGATAAAATTGTATGAAATAGAAGACGGAATTTATATAATATGAATATGAAAAAATTAATCCTTTTGAGTATTAGCTTAAGTTTGACTTTAGTGTCGTTTGCTCAAGCTTCGCAGGACGATTTGCCCTCTTTGGATAGCGAGCTGAGTTTGGATGATTGTATTAAGATAGCCATGGTGAATAGTCCGCGTATGGTACAGGCGAACTTGTCGGTGCAAACCGCAGAAATTTCTGTCAGTAATGCAAAAAACGCCTTCTTACCAACGGCATCTGCGGATATATCGAGTAATGCAAGTAGTTCGAAATATCAATCTAATGCCCGTATTAATAATGAATCCTTTTATGGAAAGGCCGAAGCAAGTTTAAATATTTCCGGTATCACCGACATCGGTCGTAATATCCGCGTGCAAAAATTAGGTTTAGAACAGAGTCAACTAAATCGTTGTGATGTGGAAAATTCTATCATTTTTTCCGTAAAAGAAGCGTATTATACCTTGCTGGCCGCCCAGCGAGCGGTAGATATTCGCACTCAATCGCGTGATTTATACCAAGAACAATACGAACGTACGAAAGCATTTTATGAACAAGGGTTGCGTCCTAAGGTAGACGTGACGACTGCTGAAGTAGATTTAAATAATGCTACTTTAAGTTTGATCCGAGCTACCAATTTGGTAAAAACACGTAATGCCGCCCTGGCCAATGTGATGGGTGTTAATCGTCAAGAAGAATTCAAATTAAAAGAAGAAGTTAACCTGGAAGAAGTCCCCACTTCTTTTGAAAAAGTGCTAACAACTGCTTATGAAAATCGCCCGGATGTGTTATCATCTAAAAAATCATTACAAATACAAGAAGTTCGTTTGGCGCAAGCTAAAGCGGCTTATTGGCCGACCTTTGTGTTGGGAGCTGCTTACAGCCGAAATGGAGATGCTTTGAGATTGGATTCGGAAGATATGAGGGTGTCTGCCGGTGTCGAAATTCCTATTTTTAATGCCTTTAAGACGTACAACGGTGTGAAACAAGCAAAAATAGATTTGACACTAGCGGAAAATAGTGACCGAAGTCTAACCAATGATGTGTATTTAGAAGTACAAAATGCATTTGTGAAATTAAATGAAGCGGCAGAAAGTATTCCGCTGGCGGTGACTAATGTGGAAAAAGCGAAGGAAAATATGGAGCTGGCACAAGGCCGCTACAACGAAGGTATTGGAGATATGATCTCTTTAAAAGATGCTCAAATATCGTATACAGATGCGGAACTTAGCTTGCTGACGGCACGTTATGATTATGCCGTAGCGTTGGCAAATCTTAAAAAAGCAATGGGTACAAAATAATATGAAAAAGATAAAAGATATTGTAGTTGGTGTTTGGCGTAAATGTTGGGGCTTTCCGCTTTGGGCTAAGCTTCTGCTTCTTGTGATATTAGTAGCAGTTATATTTGCGCTATGCAAACACTTCATAAAAGCTCCCCCCGCACCCAAATATCGTTTGGCAAAGGTGGAAAGAGGTGATATTAAGGATATGGTGGAAGCATCCGGTCCGTTAGCTCCTATTAATACAACCGAAGTGGGAGCATTGGTGTCGGGTGAAATTTTAAAAATCTATGTAGATTATAATTCACAAGTAAAAAAAGGTGATTTGATGGCGCTGATTGATCCGACACAAATTCAAACCGATTATGACCAGGCACAGGCCAGTTTGTCATCAGTCAAAGAAGATTTGGAATCTGTCAAAATGGCCTATAATTTGGCGCAATCAAATTTAAAACGCTATCAAGCGTTGTACAAGAAAAATTATGTTGCCAAAACGGATTTGGAAAAATATGAATTAGAATTTGTGAATGCAAAAAGCAGTTTAAATTCTGCAGAATCGCGCGTGATTCAAGCGCAAGCCGCGTTGGAACGTGCGCAGAAAGATTTAGATAACACCCGTATTATTGCTCCGATTGATGGCATTGTTTTGACTAAGAAAGTTAGCGAGGGACAATCTTTAACATCCGGTTATTCTACACCGGAAATGTTTACTTTGGCACAAGATTTAACCAAAATGCAAATTGAGGCCAAAGTATCCGAGGCCGACGTAGTAAAAATCAAAGAAGGACAAATGGCTACGTTTACATTAGATGGCTATCCGGATGAAAAATTCCAAGGAGAAATCCGTCAAGTACGCACCAACTATTCGGCTAGTTCTTCCTCTTCCGGAAATACTTCTAATAGTGGTACTACTTATACGGTTGTTATTGCTGTAGACAATACCGAAGGCAAATTTATGCCCGGTATGACGGCTACTATTACTATCATTACGCAAGATAAAAAAGACGTTTTGTTGGTGCCTAATGAAGCACTGCGTTTTTCCCCTTCCTTTAACCAAGAAAAGTTTTCCACAACAGGTGTATGGGTGATGGAAAAAGGCAAAACTCAACCACAGAGAATTGACGTGACTATTGGTATTATTTCGGATAAGAAGACGGAAATTCAATCAGATGATATACAAGAAGGTCAAATGATCATCGTATCTGAAAATAAACAAGGAATGGCCCCCGTGAGTAGTGGAATGGGGCGTCCGCGCAGACGTTAGAGGAATAGCCAAATGAGTTTAATTGAAACGACTGATCTATATAAGACGTATGCCATAGGCGATGTGCAAGTACACGCATTGCAAGGGGTCAGTATTTCAATTGAGCGCGGAGAATTTGTGGCGGTGATGGGCCCTTCAGGAAGTGGCAAATCTACATTCATGAACATCTTGGGTTGCTTGGATAAACCCACTAGTGGAAAATATATTTTAGATGGAATTGATGTGACCTCTACCGAATTATCCAAATTAGCAGGTGTGCGCAACCGCAAAATTGGGTTTGTGTTCCAGGGGTTTAATTTAATCAGCCGTACGACGGCACTTGAAAATGTGGAACTACCGATGGTATATAACCATACGTCGGCAAAAGAACGCAAAGAAAAAGCCATGGAGGCGCTAAAAGCCGTAGGATTGGAACAACGTGCCTATCATATGCCTAATCAACTTTCCGGCGGTCAGCAACAGCGTGTAGCTATTGCGCGTAGCTTGGTGTGTGATGCTCCTATCATTTTTGCCGACGAACCAACTGGGAACTTGGATACTAAAATGAGTATTGAAGTCATGGATTTGTTTACCCGTTTAAATAAAGAAATGGGTAAGACGATTATCCTAATTACGCACGAGCCCGATATTGCCGAATACGCCGGACGCTTAATTACTTTCCGCGACGGGAAAAAAATAAGTGATGAGGTGAAAAAATGATAGATACTTTTTTGTCTATTCTTCGCATTTCACTCAAAGCTATTATGGCCAACAAAATGCGTGCCGCATTGACCAGTTTGGGTATTGTTATCGGTGTTGCGGCGGTGATTACTATGTTGGCGGTTGGTTCCGGTACGCAACAAAGTATGAACGACCGTTTTTCCCGTTTCGGTACCAACACTTTATATTTGCGCCAACCGTGGGACTTAGATGAAAGTATTTCATCACCTAAAGATATTACCATGGACGATGTACGTGCTGTCCGCAAAGTGAATGGTGTAGTGGCAGCAGCGCCTTATATCAGTTCTTCTTTTAAAGTAAAGTATGGTATTACTTCCACTTCCATTGACGTATTAGCAACGGATACGGATATTTTTAATATATATGACTGGCAGTTGGAAAACGGACGTACATTTACGGAACGGGATGTAGAAACTTACGCGCAAGTGGCTGTTTTGGGCGCGACAGTAGCCGAAACTATTTTCAATGATGTAGATCCTTTAGGAAAAACAGTTATTTTTAATGAGATTCCTTTTACTGTTATTGGTGTGATGAAAAAGAGCGGACAAGGTGGTTTCGGTTTTGATATGGATGAAGGAACGCTGATTCCCTATACGACCGGAAAGGTAAAAATGGATACCGGATGGAATAATAGCGACCGCCGGGCCCTAGACCGCGTGATTATCCGCGTAGAAGATATTAATGACATTGAAAATACAAAAGAAGCTATTTCGAACGCTGTGCGTAATACTCATAAAATTCATCCGCTAGGTAAAGATGATTTCCAATTAGATGATATGGCATCTTGGATTGAAGAAGCCAAAGCAGCCAGCAAAACGATGAGTATTTTGCTGGGTGTTATTGGTGCCGTATCATTACTTGTGGGTGGTATCGGCGTAATGAATATTATGCTGGTGTCTGTGACGGAACGCACGCGCGAAATCGGTATTCGTATGGCTATCGGTGCGACGAGTGCCGATATCCGTTTGCAATTTCTAGCTGAGGCAGTGACACTGTCTTGTATCGGCGGTTTGATTGGGGTGCTGATCGGTGTCGGAATTAGTTTGTTTATTGAGGCCCATTCTACCAATATCCCAGCGCACCTGAGTATCATTTCTATTTTTATTTCGTTTGGTTTTTCGGCCGCTACGGGTATTTTCTTCGGCTTTTATCCAGCCTATAAAGCTTCCAAATTAACGCCTATTGATGCGTTAAGGTATGAGTAAATCATATTCTTGTTTAATATCTTTTTCCCCTGCATGGCAGGGGATTTTTTTGATATCCTAAAAAAGTGCAATAAAATGGAGCAGATTTGTGTTATATAACAGTGGAGCATATATGAAAGAGCGGACAGATGATGAATTGGTACGAGGGTGCCAACGCGGAAATGAAGAGTGTTTTAATGAACTAGTATATCGGTATAAAAATGATTTATATCAATATATCTTGGCACTCACGCGCGATGATGGAGCAGCCGGCGATATTTTCCAAGAAGTGTTTTTAAACTTCTACCGCCGTATCGGGGAATATGAGCCGCAAGGAAAATTAAAAAGTTATTTATTTACGTCGGCACGAAATAGAGTTTTAAATTATTTCAGGGATAAAGATGATGCTTTTTCCCTAGATGATACGGATGAAGAAGGGAATGCGTATTTGCATCAAGAGATTGCCGGAGGAGATAACAATCCTTTAGATGGTTTGACACAAGCGGAAGGATTGGAAAAAATTAAGCAGGCATCTCTTATTTTACCGGAGAAACAACGCGAAGTGGTGTATTTAAAACAACTCATGACGTTTCAAGAAATTGCAGAAATGTTAAACCGCCCGTTGGGCACCGTATTGACAGATTATCATCGTGGAATACGTAAAATGCAGCAACTATTAAAAGAGGAAGATTTATGAAAAACGTATGCGAACAAGCAGCACTTTATTTTTATGGAGAATTGTCCGAGCCGCAAGCCAGCGCTTTTAAGGCACATTTGGAAGGGTGCTCTGCGTGCCAAAAAGAATTGGCGTTTTTGGAACAAACCCAAGCGGCTTTAGTTCCCCCCGCTGCTCCGCAGGACTTAGTAGAAAAGGTGTTGCAAAAATCAAATAAGATACCTTTTTGGCAGCGTGTTTATAAGCCTGTTTTAGCGGGATTGTTGGTGGTGAGTTTTATCGTATGTGGTTTTATCGGCCGTGCCAGTTTTCAAAATACGGAAGAGGTTGATAACGGTTGGTTGGCATATGTATCGGATGAGTTGGATGACGAATATAATAATTTCGTCCTAGATTTTGAGTCGTTTGAAAATGAATTTTAATAAAAAGGGAGGTAGTTATATGAAAAAAATGTTAGTACTTGCTACAATGGTAGCTTTTGCCGCACCGGTATTTGCGGGCGATAAACAAGACGGGCCAAAAGGACCGGGAATGTTTAAGGGCCCCCGTCCTGAAATGATGCAAAAAGATCCGGCTTTCAAAGAAAAAATGGACGAAATGAAAGCCCAACATGAAGCCAAAAAAGCAGAAATGAAAGCGACGGAAGAAAAATTGGATAAATTGGTTAAACAATATAAAAAGGCCAAAGAAGGTAGCAAAAAGCAAAAAGAAGCCCGTGAAGAAATTGGCAAAATCTTGGACGGAATCCGAGATAAACAAATCGCTTTACGTGCCGAGCAGATTCAAGAATTTGAAAAACGCTTGGCAGATATGAAAGCACGCTTAGATGAAGAGCAAAAGCCCGAAGCCAAAGCCGAGTGGGTGAGTAAAATGACAGACCGTGTGATTGAAGAAAACGGAGACCTAAAAAAAGTGTTTAAAGGACCCGGACATATGGGAAAAGGCGGTCCGAAAGGACATGGTTTTAAAGGCGGTTTTAAGGGTGGCCCGAAACACGGACCGGTAGATCATACTTTGCCGATGCCTCCTGCCCCGCTTGAAGAGAAATAAGTAGTTTTGGCGGTACAAATAGTTAATAAAAACCCCCACTATCCGTGGGGGTTTTTTGTGTTAAATCATCACGAGAAATAACGATTAGTTTTTGAAGATTTCTTTCCACTCATTTACTTCGTTATCAATTTGTTTTTTGGTAGCATCAATTTTGCTTTGTACAGCTTGTTTGGCTAGTTCCGTTTCGAAATTAGATCCGTTTTCTTTGCTAGCTTTGGCTGCGTTTTTCACATTTTGATAAGTGGTTTTGGCTTGTTCTAATTGTTCGCGTGCGGTTTGCGCTTTTAACAATGCATCTTCTAACGTAATCGGAGTAGTAGCAGCATTGGTGGCAGCTTGTGTGTTATTGTTGCCGGTAGTTGCACAGCCGACCATGAGTAGGCCGGACAATAAAACGAGTGATACGGTTTTTTTCATAAAAGTCCTCTTATCAGTAAGATACCTATATTGTATAAAATTCTTTGTGTTTGAAAAGCCCTATTTGAAAATTTACTTCATTTTTGTTTTTTAAAAATTAATTAGATCGGAAATTATCTAATCTTTCTCTTTCGTCAAAAGTGTGCAAAATCATCTAATCTAATGCTTTGTTTTTGTCTTGTATTTTCAGAAGATAAAATCATATCTTAGAAAGGAAGTTTATTTTCACTTGGGGGTAGTATGAAAGCAACATCTTTTTTACGGGTCACAATGACCTTGTTGTTTTTGGCGCCTGTGTTAGCAAGCGCACAAAATTCTCCCGCCGCCAAACATGAGCGGCGTCAAGCACAACAAATTGTCGTGTTCGAATATGATGAGGAAGAACTTTGGGAAGGACCGTCGGTAGAAACACACCGTTCGTTGGATCAAAGTTATCTTCATATGAAAAAGTGGCTAAATGATAAAGTCGGTTTGCAATACGGGGTGGACGTCAGTTATATGGCCCAGCGTGGTGCACCAAACGGCAAGCAGACTTCTATTCAAGGATATTACTATCCATATTTAACATGGAACATATTTAAGGATACTTCCGTTGGAAGTGGACAGATTAATGTCAACTATAATTTGATTCGCTATTGGGGGTTGGAAGGCAATATCTTACAGAATCGTTTAGGCGTCATAGCTGCACAAAACGATTATGCGGCAGATCAAGAAATTTTTTCCCAAGCATCGTACACACATACTTTGCCAGGGGATATGGATTGGCTGAGTATGACTTTTGGGCAATTCCCGCTCTACAACTTTGACGGTGCCAATTATTTGGATAATCAGCAAACAGGTCTTATCAACTTTGCGATGTCACAAAATGCATCTTCTACGTATGCTGATGCAGGTGTAGGCGGATATTTGCAAGCGGCTGCGGGCAAATGGACTTTTGCCGCGGGTTATCAGGATGCTACCAATATCGCGGCTGAAACCATCCGTTTACGTACGGCGTTTGACGGAAAATATACGTATTTTGGTTATGCTTCTTTTGCGCCGGAAATGGAAGCTATGGGGCAAGGACAGTATAGTTTCTTGTATTACTATCAACCGTCGGTAGATGAGCAGCCGGGCCTTTCGCGTGGCTATTCATTTAATATGAATCAAAACCTTGGTGAAAAATTTGTAATGTCTGGCCGCGTGAATTGGTCTGACGGACATATTGCTCCAATTAAAAATTCCTATGTGCTTGCGGGCACTTTTGTAAATCCGTTTGAACGAAATGCCAATGATGCTATCACGATTGGTGTTTCGTATAACCGTTTAGATAATATTGTGCTGGGCGCTTTGCCCTTTTTCCGTAAATATGAAAATGCAATAGAAATGCAATGGGTATGGGGCATCGGAAAACTGATTACACTGACGCCTGATATTCAATTCTATCCAAAAGCTGCAGTCGGTGAAGGACATAAATTTGTGACGGTAGCGGGACTGCGCGCCGCCATTTTGTTGTAAAAATTACAGGGGGTAATAAACATGGAAGAATTACAATTAGGAACAAGATATCCTACTTTAGCTTTTATCACAGGAGGCGGTGGGTGTGCCGAAGACGGTATTCCGCCTCAGCCGTTTGAGACGTTCTGCTACGACAGCGCGCTCATGCAAGCCAAGATTGAAAACTTCAACATTGTGCCGTATACTTCGGTTTTGCCGAAAGAATTATATGGAAATATCGTGCCGGTAGATGCCGTTGTGAATCAATTTAAACACGGCGCAGTGTTGGAAGTTATTATCGCTGGAAACGGTGCTCGCCAAGAAGAGCACAAAGCCATTGCTACCGGCGTAGGTGTGTGTTGGGGTAAAGATAAAAAAGGCAATTTAATCGGCGGTTGGGCGGCAGAATATGTGGAATATTTTGACACCTTTATTGACGATGAAATTGCAGCGGGCCATTGCAAAATGTGGCTCAATAAATCTTTAAATCACGAATTAGAAATTCGCGGTGTAGAAAAACATAGTGAATTTCAAATTTGGCATAACTACGTCAATATCACCAAACCCTTTGGCTATTGTTTAACGGCAATGGGTTTCTTGAACTTTAAGTTTGCATCTTTGGCACAAGCAAAAGGTGTTAAACCATTAGACTAAGATATTTCTGGGGGAGCTATGGCAGATAAATCCGCCTCATCAGATGTAAAGAAATTAGGTGTCATCGGACTAGCCGCCATTGTGGTTAGTTCTATGGTCGGGGGCGGGGTTTTCTCCCTCCCCCAAAATATGGCCGCCTCAGCCAGCGCGGGTGCGGTGCTTTTGGCGTGGGTGATTACAGGTATTGGCATTTATTTTATTGCTAATACTTTTAGCATTTTATCACGCGTAAAACCGGATTTAACCGCCGGTATTTATATGTATGCGCGTGACGGGTTCGGTCCATACGCGGGCTTTACCATCGGTTGGGGATATTGGCTGTGTCAAATCTTCGGCAACGTAGGTTATGCGGTTATTACAATGGACGCACTCAATTATTTTTTCCCCCCGTATTTTCAGGGCGGAAATAATTTGTGGTCCATTGTGGGAGGATCGATATTAATTTGGACGTTCAATTTTATCGTCCTACGTGGCGTAAAGCAAGCGGCGGTGATGAACTTAATCGGTACCATTGGTAAACTTGTGCCGCTGTTATTGTTCATTCTCATTTTACTGTTTAGTTTCCACTTGGATAAATTTGATTTTAATTTCTGGGGAAAATTAGCTGAGAACGGTAAAACCTTGGGTGGGCTCGGGGCGCAACTTAAAAGTACGATGCTAGTGACGTTGTGGGCGTTTATCGGTATTGAAGGCGCAGTGGTGATGTCCAACCGAGCAAAAAGTCAGGCGGCAGTCAGTAAGGCAACGTTCCTCGGCTTTTTGGGTTGTTTGGTAATTTACATCGGACTTTCCGTGCTGCCGTTTGGATTTTTAACACAAGCGGAAATTGCCGCTATTGCTAATCCCTCCACCGCCGGAGTTTTGGAAAAGGTGGTTGGCCCGTGGGGTGCGTGGCTGATGAATATCGGACTTTTGATTGCAGTATTATCTTCCTGGCTTGCCTGGACGATGATTACGGCAGAAATTCCGCAAGCGGCTGCGCAAAACGGGACGTTTCCAAAACAATTTGCGCGAGAAAATGAAAATGGTGCACCGAGTGTTTCTTTGTGGGTGACGAGCATTTTAATGCAGCTTGCCATTTTGCTTGTTTACTTCTCAAATAATGCCTGGAATACCATGCTATCTATAACGGGTGTAATGGTACTTCCTGCGTACATTTTTAGCACGGCATATTTGTGGAAATTGGTGGAAGATGGCGCGTATGCTAAGGTGGCGCAAACGGGCCGCGCAGGCGCATTATTTACTGCTACTGCGGGTACTTTGTACGGTTTGTGGCTGGTGTATGCGGCAGGTTTAAAATATCTGTTCCTAGCGGTAATTTTTCTCGCCGCGGGTGTGCCGGTATTTATTTGGGCGCGCAAGCAACAAAACGACGGAAAAAGTATTTTCGCGGGGAAGGGTGAGAAGGCCTTTATGACTTTGCTTGTTTTATTTGCGCTCGTGGCGATTTATGTGTTTAGCCGCGGGTTAGTCAAGATATAA
>Ga0310690_10012704_pt1 | contig 10313 bp, 8 predicted proteins | sample AusTroGonzalo_MG_2_FD_207661 | JGI IMG/M metagenome (GOLD analysis project Ga0310690, IMG submission 207661) | Bovine rumen microbial communities from tropical cattle in Woodstock, Queensland, Australia - Gonzalo_04 (v2) (version 2) | ecosystem: Host-associated > Mammals > Digestive system >...
AGACTTCTTTGCCATGCCGGACCGATCCCTCTATTTCGAGGATGACAACAAGGACCCTTTTTATCTGAACATCCCGGAGCAGCTGGTCTATCGGGACAGCACCACACTGCAGTTCACCTTCACAGGGCTGTATATCACTAGCTCACCCGCATACAGCAATGATTAATGCACAAAGCACAATGCAGAATATGCGATGCATGGAAAAGTCGTCGCAGGTGTAGAGACGGGGCGCGCCCCGTCTCTGCCGGGCGGCGGCAGAAACAAAAAAAGTGTATGTTTGCAAACGGAAATCAGGACATTAACAAAAACAACGAGAATATGAAAAAGATCATTAAAATTCTGATTTTAGCCACGATTTCGGCTGTTTTTTCCTGTTTGGAGATGGGATGTATTCGCCAAAATAAATGTGAAGCTGTTGAGAATGCCATGAATAAAGACGGTGTTCTCGTCGTATTAAGCCAACCAAAGATATGGGTTCAAGGAATGTATAACTATCAGGTTGTTCAAACCGCCTATTTCATTCCAGATAATCCTTCGGATAGCAGGATAGATTCTGTTTTATCCGGTATTGCAGGTAATTATTTTATTATAGAAAAAAAGATCCCTAAAAAATTCAAGCCAGACATTCCTTATTATGTTAGTATATCTCTCAGAGAGTGCTATCGAATATCTGGGGAGTTTCCACACCCACTGTACCCTGAAAAAAACACCTATCGAATTTGTTGTATTGAAGAAAAATAATGTAATGATGAAAAAAATATTATTAATGTTTGTGTTGTGCATAATAGTTATATCCATACATGCGCAACATGATTTTTTTTATAATCATGGAGAACAGGTTTATTACGAAGAAGACAAACGTTCTGCCATTATTATTGTATCTGGCGATTCAACTGCGGTGATGAGAGTGGGAAACAGACTAAAGTCGTTGTCCTATTCCATACCGCTTGATGTGTATTTCACCTGTGACGATGATGTTGTGTTTCTATATGGTGATTCTCTTTCTGGAATAAATACAGATAGTATCATTAGATATGCCTCTGGAAATGGAATTGATAGTATTATCTTTTTTTCTTATGCAAAAAATATTAATGGCAAGCCTTTATGGTTTAGAAATGAGATACTAGTTGAACTTAAAGAAAACATCTCCCTTCAAGATATAATGTCAATTATTCAAACATATAATTTGACTATTGAACTTGATACTCTTAACGAATATGTGTTACACAGTGAAAACGAAGACGATCTTGTGAGAGCTTCAAATAGTTTATATGAAAGTGGATTGGTGATATATTCTGCTCCTGATTATTATAGTGACTTAGTCTTTCATTCTATACCACCTACAGACCCGAAATATCCGTATCAATATTATTTAAATAATTCAGGGCAAATAGTTCCTAATAAGGTTTCTAACACGGAACATGGTGAAGAAGGTGTCGATATCAAGGCCGTCAATGCATGGAAATTTGTAACACAAGTTCGCAATGACATGGGAAATTCTATAAAGGTTGCTGTTATTGATGATGGTGTTGAGGTTCATGAAGATTTGATGTCAGGTTCATCAAGTCGGGTCCTTCAAGGATGGACATGTGGTGGTGGCAATGGTAGCCCGACAGAAAATTCTTACCATGGTCAACTCATTGCAGGCATAATAGCAGCAAGTCACAACGACATTGGAGTCGCAGGCGTTGCACCAAATACTGAAATTGTGCCTATACGTATTCAGAAAAATCGTGAACATCCACATTATGGATGGTCAGGATATGAGGGAAATAATAATTATTATTCAAATGGAAAAATAGCCAGAGCAATAAGAAAAGCATGGAAAAAATATGGATCCGAGATTCTAAATATCTGTTGGAGTGGCTATTATCTTCATGATAAAATAGAGAGAGCGTTATCAAAAGCTAAACAAAAAGGGCGTGATAATAAAGGATGTATCATAATAGCCTCAGTAGGAAATGAAAGTTATACAAACGACATCAATTGGATAGGGAAACTGCCTTATGTAATAAGTGTTGGGGCTATTGATAAAAGAGGTCAGCATCAAGGTTATTCTAATTACAATAGCAATGCCATCAAGGGAGTAAACGTTGTAGCGTTTGGAGGTAGATCCGACACGATAAATGACAATGTTTATTGCGATATTCGATCAACGGACAGAACTGGTAGTTTCGGTATAACGTCGCAGAACTATTATGATTACTTCGGCATGACTTCCGCAGCTGCCCCCATGGTTTCTGGAGTAGCATCTCTCATGTTGTCTGTTAATCCTAATTTGACCAGTATTCAGGTGAAAAATATCATTGAGCAAACAGCTCAAAAACTTTATAGTTTTCAGTTTGAACCTGTTTCTTCAACACATCCGAATGGTACTTGGAATGAAAAAATCGGATATGGTCTTGTTGATGCACACAAAGCTGTTGTTTATGCTTATATGTATGGGCATGATGAAATAACATTATCCGTGGGTAATCCTATAGTTTGCAATTCTTTCATTTGTTCTTGCAATATCTACCATCCCGAATTGTTCACATATGAATGGACTTGTTCATCTAATCTAAGTATAATGGAACAAAATGGGACACAAGCCACAATTATTCCTCTTTCATCAGGTTACGGCACTATTACAATTAAGGTCTTGTCGTATGGGAGGGTCATGTATACGAAAAGCATAACGGTAGATTTAACTACAGCATTCTCTACATTATTACAACCTGTCTCCTCAACTCCTATAACAATTACCAATAGTACACAATGGTCTAATGACAATCTACTGTTACATACACTTCTTACTATAGATTCTTTGGCCACACTGACTATTTCAGGCACTTTATATAGTACTCCTTCCGCCCGCCTCATCGTCCGCCCCGGCGGCAAACTCATCGTGGACGGCGGCACGCTGACCAGTGCCTGCCCCGACGAGATGTGGCAGGGCATCGAGGTGGTCGGCGACAGAACCAAACGGCAGCTGTCACAATACCAGGGCACCGTGGAGCTGCGCAACGGGGCGGTCGTCGAAAACGCGATATGCGGCATCTATACTGGGCTGCGAGGGGACACCAGCTACGTCACCACGGGAGGCATCATCAAGGCCGACAGCGCATTTTTTGTCAACAACCAACGCGCTGTGACAATCAACTCATATACGAACACCCTCCCCAACGGCTCGCCCACAAGTAATGTCAGCCATTTCTACAAATGCACATTCGTGGTGGACAACAACAACCTATTCGCCGCCAACAACTGCAGTTTCCAAGACCATGTTACTCTTTGGGATGTGTGGAACATCAAGTTCAAGGGGTGTTCGTTTTCCAACCTCACCAACGAGCAAAACGACCGCAGGCACGCCATATACGCGGAGGATGCGGGCATCACTCTCGACACCTACTGCAACACCGACCAGTCTATCCCCGAGGGGTGCGAATGCCCGGACACAAATTCCACATATAACGAGTTTTCAGGCTTCAGCACCGCCGTGGAGGTGAATACTTCTGGGGGACAACACTCAGTTGAAATAAACAGTGCTCGATTCACCAACAACGAAGTAGGGATTTGCATTAACGGTAATCATTATGCTACGATTACACGTAACAGATTTGACATGACCGCCCCGACTTTCCGCTATGTGTCAGGACTGGTTTTGAACAACTGCACCGGTTATAAAGTCGAGGGGAATTCATATAAAGGGGTCGTGAACTATGTGAACGGCATTACTACCGGCATTCTGGTGAATAATAACAACAGTTCCCAAAATATCATCTACCGGGACACGTTCAATACCCTAACTTATGGGTTGGAATTCTTGTCGAACAACCGTGGAGTGCAGGCACAATGCAATACTTTTGACGGGGATGGGACAGACATTTATGTATGTCGAATGTCAACTATGTCATCTTCTCAAGGCAGTTTACAAATAAGTGCAGGTAATATGTTTAATCACATATACGGGTTCAACATTCAGAATAAAGGTTTTTCTAATATCGATTATTATTATTCTGGGACACCAGCGTCAAATAACATTTATTATCCGACGATCTATTCGAGCAATGTAACTTTATTGTCTTCAAACTTAGCCAACCCCTGCACCCCCACGCTATGCAACAACAACAATAACAATCCTCGTTTGGCGGGGTTCTCGGGTATGATGGACTCCTATACCGCCGCACTGGACAGCATAGGGGCCAATGATGATTCGCCTCTACAGGGCGAAAACCTGCCGTTGACAGATATGGCACGCAACTTGTCGGAAATCTATTACGCCGCCGTGCGCAGCATCTTGTCCGACACTGTGCTGGATCTCAATGCGTTGGAACAGTGGCATAGCGCCGCCCAGCCTATCGCCGACCCCTATTCCTTGACGGAAACGCGATTTGCAATGGGGTATTCGGAACCGTTTGTGGCGGATGCAGACGATGCGGAACTGGCCAATTACGCGGAATTCCATGCAATGAAACTGGCGTTACGGAACAATGACAGTTCCGTAGGGAACATCAATTGGCACGCATTGACGGATGCCCAAATCGCACAGTTGCAGACGATTGCCGAACGCAACACCGGACGCGCCTCAGAGATGGCCAAAGGTGTGCTCTGTTTCTTCTTCGGAATCTGTTACGACAACGATCTGATGGTTGACGACAACGCGGACAACCACGACAATCATAGTGACGCGGAAACCCGTAGCGCAAAGGCAGCGCAACAAGATGGGGAAACCAACCTCAACGTTTACCCCAACCCTACCGACGACATCCTCTATGTGGAGTTGTCTGGCGCAGGCATCGCCAATGCCACGTTGTACGACCTGCAGGGGCGCGTGGTAGGGGCGAATAATGATTCGCCCCTACAGGGAACCGCCACCCTCAACGTGCGCAACGTGCCCGCCGGCGTATATGTGTTGCGCGTGACGGATGTGAATGGGAAGGAATACCATCGGAAGGTGGTGGTTGATTAACAATAAGGAACGGTCGTCGCGGGTGTAGAGACGTGCCATGGCGCGTCTCTGCCGGACGACGGCGTTAACCAAAAAAAGTGTATGTTTGCAACGCAAATCAGGACATTAACAAAAACAACGAGAATATGAAAAAGACAAAGATTCTTTTACCATTTGTTGTAATGGTATTGGTAGCATTGTTAGGGCTATCATCTTGTAATAGGGAGCAATCGTGTGAAAGTGACCAAGTCGGTGTGTTAGAAGTGTTGGAGAAACCATATAAATTAAGTGGAGAATACACTATTAAGGCAAAATTTCATCCAACTCAGCAGAACTTTTATGAAGAAGATGATTTGTGCTTGGAAATTTATGGGAAAATACCAAAAGATTATGTTAAACCAGGATATTACCAAGTAGCAGTCAAGTTGATTCCCAAAAACATCTGTGGTTCTTATCATCCTTGCATTTCTTATATTTATAAAATAGGCTGTATCAAAGACATAAAATAGCAATTATGATGAAAAAAATATCCGTATTTTGCACAATGTTTTTGCTGTTGGGATTCAGCAGCATTTCGTGGGCACAGGATCCTAATGTGCCCTTTGTCTGGATAGGCGACACCCCGATTTATGGGTCTGTCGATACCATCGTCGGGCCAGGCATCCAAGGACAGGTCTCCTACGATGCCCTGACGAACACCCTTTATATGGACAACGCCTCCATACCAAACCTTTAGGCCACAGATTTGACAGGAGCACAACCCTGTTTCAAAATCAGGCTCTCGGGAGACAATTACATCGCCAGTATGGTTTACCAAACCGATTCCTGCGCCTTCTTCGGACCAGGCTCCGTAACTATAGGTGGACCTTCAGTTTCTCAAGGCATTATATGCGACCACACAGACTTCCTGATTCTGACACAAGGGGCAACCGTGGACATCTCTGCCTCAGAAGCAGGTATAAATGCCATGTCCGATGATCCCTCAGGGCACATTCCCGCTCTTGTCGTTGACAGCAGTTCCCTGATTATCACGGCACCCCAGTGCTTCTTTTTGATGTGGGCCTTGTGGCTGAGCGGATGCCATGTGGTGGAGCCGGCAGACTTTGACTACCAGCTTGACACGTGGCTTGATGTGTCATCAGTGCATTTCCAGAATTACCTGGAAATCCGCGCAGGAACAGTAGGAATCCCTGCACGTGAAACCGCCGGCTGGCAAGCATGGGCCGTGGAAGGCGGTATCCGCATGGAAGGACTGCCTGACGGCCAGACCGTCGAGGTGGTGAGCCTCCTCGGACAGACGTTGCGCCAATTCAAATCATCTGCTACTAATGCCTTTGTCCCTTTGAAGGCAGGTGTTTACCTCGTCCGTGTCAACAACCACACAGTCAAAACGATCGTAAAATAAACACCAAAATCGTCATTATGAAAAAAATAGTTTTTATCATTATTGCCTTTGTTTTGTTCATATCGTGCAAACATGGCCAACAAACAGGTTTTTGTCTTCCCATTGACAAGGGAGGACTTACATTATCCTCTGATTGGAACAACTGTAAAACTATAGGAACCTTGTTTTCCTGGAATATATCCAGCGATGATTGGGATGCTAGCCACCGCCCTTTTGACACATGCGATGGGATGGCGGTTAAAGTGAGCGGTTGGATATATAACAACCCTGATGGAGTAACCTCCGGAATGTTCTACCTTACCGACAATCCTCTTTATGCTCGTCCTGATACGCTTCTTCCTATGCCACATGATGCGTTGACCATCAAGTCATCGAAACCATTTCCTGCCAGTGTGGATATGACAAAAAAATGTTTTGTATCAGGTCATATCAGCATCTTTCAACTTCACACAGGAGGCGTGTTAGATTACGGAGACGATAAGGCATGCTATGTTTTTATTCCGAACGTTATAGCTGACAGTATTTTTTTCGCAGATTAAAACGATTATGAAAAGAGATTATTTTTACAACTAAGCATAGCATTTTAGTATGTGTATTTTTGCCAAAGATAATTCAACCCTCTAAAATAACAAAACAATGGAAAAGAAAATGACACAATCTAGTAATCATTGCAGGCGGTTCGCCGCCGTGATGGCCTTTGTGGCCCTGCTGTCAGTGGGTTGCCAGCGTGAAACCAAAGTGCTGGAGAATGCCGTCACCGATGTGGATAACAATTCCTATCCTGCTGCGAAAATCGGCAAGCATATATGGATGCTGCAGGACCTTAAAACCTTCCGTTTCGCCGACAACACTATGATGGACGATGTGCATACCCAAGGGTCCTTCGACATGCTGTTAGCCGCCACCCTCAGGCATCACCAATACCCTGCTTATAACAAAGGATCCATCAGCTATATGAAAAACACCAACACCCCAAATCTCGGTCCCTGCCCGCAAGGTTGGCATGTGCCCTCCGTGGCGGAATGGGAGGATTTGATACAAACCGTCAGTAAACGCTCCGACTGGGTGGAGAAAAGCCTGTCGGTCAACGGAGCCATGGTGGCGGACCCTGAATCCCCCAGCCGGTGCGAGTTCCTCAACGCCTCCAGCTTCAACGCCGTTCTCGACCGAAGCGGCTTCATCATCCGTAATGGCTTCAAAGACCTCACCCCTGAATCGCACTACAGCAAATACAAGTGCTATTGGGCGCTCGACGAGGGCGACCTTTCCGCCGACAGCAGTTGCAATTGCACCTATGTCGAGTTTTCACACCCCTCTCTTGACAACCCTTCCGGCGAATCGAAACCCGAGGTGAAGAAAATGAAAGCCTCCGAAGAAGATGGACAACCTGCTTTTTTCGTCCGCTGTGTCAAGGACAAGTAGGAAGAGGAACCGATTGTTATTATTGACTTGTTTTTTACGACTAACAAAAAAATACCAGACATGAAAAGAATCAAATTATTTTGTGGTTTTTTTGTTCTCGCTGCAATGCTCACCGCTTGCAAGCCGGAACCCATAGAATTGTCAACCGTTCCCAAGGATGTTGACGGAAATGTGTATGACACCGTCCGCATCGGGAACCAGACCTGGATGAGCCAGGATCTCCAGGTCTTGCATCTGCCTAACGGACTGGCATTGCAACCGTTCGGGATACGCCAGGAAGAACCCGCATACACCACCTACGGCGGCAAAACGCTCTACAACAGCATGGCCGCCCAATACGGTGCTTCCACCTCCTCCGCCCACGTGCAGGGAATATGCCCGGATGGCTGGCACCTCCCCTCCTCGGCGGAATGGCAGGAACTTATCGATTATGTCAATGATCATCCTGGGATGTGGAACATTTCCGGCACGGTGAGTCATGCTTTGGCGAACCAAGTGTGGGGGTATGAGACCCATGCCAACGACAACCAAACAGGCTTTTCCGCAGAACCTACGGGATATGTCCACTCCTACGATTCACACTCCGACATCGGCGACAATCGCTGGGAGGGACGGAAAGAGGCCTTTTATTGGTCTGCTGACCATAACGACTACTACCCCCGGCCCTACAATGCACCCGATCCCACTCCGTGGATTCTTCCACAATGGGGCGTGTACGGAACCGACTCGTTGCAAACGCAATCCTTTGTCTTCAAGCTGAACCTGAACCACGAGCTGCCTGAAATCTCATCGTTGCCGGACATCCACTACTGCGCTGTCCGTTGCGTGAAAGACTGAGGGTTCTGGTTGCGCGTGACGGACACGGAAGGAAAAGAACACCTCCAGAAAATTGTGATAAAATAACGAATTGCAGGACGTTGTAGGGGTGAAAAATTTTTCGCCCCTACAACGTCCCTAAACCAAACATTTACAAAAAACGTATTTTTATGCAATGCGTGGAACGGTCGTCGCGGGTGTAGGGACGCGCCATGGCGCGTCTCTGCCGGACGGCGGCGTTAACCAGAAAAAGTGTATGTTTGCAACGCAAATCAGGACATCGCCCTTCATCGCCCTTTCATCGCCCTATATCAACGAGAACAGCACAAACAGCCAGTGCGCGGAAATGCCGGCGACGAGACCGCCGACCGTGTGCGAGGCGATAGCCTTGGAGATAAGCTGGCGGTAGCCGAGGGAGTCCAACATGCCCGTGTGCGTGCTCAGGAAGCCGCTCCAGCACATGCCCATGGCCGTGAAGACCGCGATGGCGTTGCCGTCAATCAAACCGGCGGCATCAAAGGCGGGAATCAGACCGATGGCCGCACCCACGGCACCCAACGCCGTGATCGGGAAGGCAATCAACTCAGGATGCTCGAATCCGAACAGCCACTCAAAGACAAAGTCGATTTTGGAGGCCAGCCACGGAAGCAACGGCACGCCTTCGTAGGCCGCACCGGTGTAGCCGCCGACCGCCGGGGCACCGAAAGTCGTCATCATCACGATGGTGGAGATGATCAACACACCCGGGATGATGGAAAGACCGATTTCCACCCCACCCTTGCCACCGTCAAGCATGGCGTTCAACGTGCGGAGGAACGGTCCTTTTTTCTCTTCTTCGGCGGGAACAGATTTTCCCTCCGCATCAACGGCGTCCGCTTTCAACGGCGCATCTGTGATGGTAGTGCCGGGCATCGGGGAATCGAGTTCCGGATAGGCCTTCAAAGTCAGTTTCTGCATCATGCGCGTGGTGACGATACTGCCGATGAACGCACCCGCCAAACCGACCAATGCACCGCTACCGTAGCCGCGACCCGTCATGAAGGCGACCACCACGAGTCCCATGCCGAAGGAGGTGCCGAAGTTGGTCAGCGAAGCAAGCTGGTATTGTTTAAAATACCGGCTGAAAGTCTTGTCTTTTGACAAGGTGATGATGGCAGGATTGTCGCTCAGGAAGGTCATCACCGCACCGAGAGAAGCCACACCGGGAAGGTTGTATAACGGCTTCATCAGCGGCTTCAACATCTTCTCTAACAGCACCACCACGCCGAATTCCACGAAAAGCTTACTGATAGCCCCCGTCATCACCGTGATGGCCATAATATAGAACACCGTATCAATCAACAACTTATACGCCGTGTTCATAAAGGTGTTCAGCATATTCGGCAATGTCATCTTGATAGACAGGCCGATGAAGAAGCCGAAGAACAGAATCAAGAAGATGATCAGTTCACGGGTACGGCCATACGCGCGCACCATGTAGCGCACCACATTGTTGTGGGATATGCGCGAAATCTGGTGCAGAATATTGTTGGTTTTAAAGTGAAATATCGGCATTCTAATTATGAATTATGAATTGTGAATTATGAATTATTTCAATTTTTCGGGCAAGAATCTCATGAAATTGAGCCACCAGGTGACCCCGACGTTGGCGGTGAGGATTTGGTTTTTCCAAGAAGCGTCTGCATCATATCCAGAAGTAGGGGTCATCACGCTGTTGGCCACGTACGCATGGACGCGCAG
>Ga0310690_10012705_pt1 | contig 10313 bp, 7 predicted proteins | sample AusTroGonzalo_MG_2_FD_207661 | JGI IMG/M metagenome (GOLD analysis project Ga0310690, IMG submission 207661) | Bovine rumen microbial communities from tropical cattle in Woodstock, Queensland, Australia - Gonzalo_04 (v2) (version 2) | ecosystem: Host-associated > Mammals > Digestive system >...
CGGTGCAGGTGCGTATATTTGCAGTGATTGCATACGCATGTGCAGCCGCATTCTTGAAGAAGACTTGGCACGTACGAAACAGGAACAGGAAGCGAAAGAAGCCGCAACGAAGCCGCTTCCGCTCCCGACCGAAATCAAGGCGCACCTGGACGATTTTGTCATTGGGCAGGACCGTGCAAAGATGGCGCTCTCTGTGGCGGTTTACAACCATTACAAACGCTTGCGTTACAAGCAGACGCACAAGTCCAAGGACGATGTCGATGTCGAAAAGTCGAACTTGCTCCTGGTCGGCCCGACCGGTTCGGGTAAAACGCTCTTGGCGCAGACGATGGCCCGTTTTTTGGACGTGCCGTTCACGATTGCCGATGCGACGGTCTTGACTGAAGCGGGTTACGTGGGCGAAGATGTCGATAGCATTATCGTTCGCTTGTTGCAGGCTGCCGATTACGATGTGGCGAAAGCTGAACGCGGCATTATCTTTATTGACGAAATCGACAAGATTGCGCGTAAGACGGCAAACCCCTCCATCACTCGCGACGTGAGTGGCGAAGGCGTGCAGCAGGGCCTCTTGAAGCTTTTGGAAGGTACGGTTGCGTCCGTGCCTCCGAAGGGTGGCCGTAAGCATCCGGAACAGCCGCTTGTGCAGGTGAACACGAGAAACATCTTGTTCATTTGCGGTGGTGCCTTTGAAACTTTGGACAAGATTATCTCCCAGCGTGTGAACCAGGGTGGTATGGGCTTTGGTGCCGAAATTCACACTGCAAGCGAAAACAGCTTGAGCGAACTCTTCAAGCAGCTCGAGCCGGAAGACTTGATCAAGTTCGGCCTTATCCCGGAAATTGTCGGTCGTTTGCCGATTGCCGTTGCGCTCGAAGAACTCGACGAGGCGGCTCTCCTCAACATCTTGACGCAGCCGAAGAACGCCCTCGTGAAGCAGTACAAGAGCTTGTTCGCTATGGACAACATCAAGCTTGAGTTTGAAGACGAAGCTCTTAAGGAAATCGTCCGCGAGACTATGACCCGTAAGACGGGCGCTCGTGGGCTTAGATCCGTGATGGAACGCGTGCTGCAGCAGGCGATGTTCAAGATGCCTGGTTCTGGCGAAAAGAAGTTCACCGTGACTGTCGAAATGGTGAAGGAAGGCCTCACGCACAACAAGAAAAAGTCCTAGTTGTTGCTTGTGCCGCGAATGGGGAAATGTCGCGAACCCCGCGTATTTAAAGCATTTTAAAGTCCAGCTTGCTTCTGTGCAGGCTGGATTCTTTGTTTCTGTCCTTTCAAAATACTATCTTTGTAGTATATGGCTTTTGATTTTAATAAAACGTATCCGTTGCTCCCTTTGAGGGATGCTGTTGTATTTCCGCTGACGACTAGACGCATTTTGGTGGGCCGCGAGATGTCTCTCCGCGCCCTGGAATTTGCCGAGAATCATAATAACGAAATTATCTTGGTTGCACAGAAGAATGTGGAACAGGAGACGCTCGACAATCCGATGCTTGACCTTTATTCGGTGGGCGTGGTTGCTCGCGTGGCGAATGTGACGCCGTTCCCGAATGGCTGTGTGAAGGTTGTTTTAGAAGGCGATTCCGTTGTGGATCTCCGCTCGATTGCTTTGCGTGATGGATTTTTGCAGGTGACGGTCTCTCCGAGGGAGAACTTCGTGAAGGCCGAAGACAAGTGTGCAAAGTTTGAAGATGTGCTGAACATGTTCCGCGAATATGCAATGCATAGGAACATTGCCGATGGCATGGTCGAAGCGCTGTTTACGATGGATAGCCATGTGAATGCGTTTTATGGGATGATTCCGTTCCTTTCGATTTCGCTTTCCGAGAAGCAGGCTTTGTTGGAAGTGACATCGATTGATGCGCTAGCCGATCGCCTGATCGAACTCATGGAGCTTGCGAAGGAAAACGAGAATGTGCTCATCCGCGTGCAGCAGAATGTGCGCCAGAAGATGGCTCAGCAGCAGAAGGAATGGTTTATCTCGGAGCAGATTCGCCAGTTGCAGGATGAATTGGACGGCGAAAATGGCGGTGCTTCGGAACCGGACCAGTTGCTCAAGAAAATCAAGGCCAAGAAGTTTAGCAAGGCGATTGAAGAAAAGCTCGAAGAAGAAATCGGTCGTATGCGCATGATGCAGCCGACCTCCCCGGAATACGCGGTGAGCCGCAATTATGTGGACTGGTTCCTCACGCTGCCGTACGGCGTTTACACGGATACCGTCTTGAATATGAAGAAGGTGAAGGCGGAACTCGATTCCAAGCACTTTGGCCTTGACAAGGTCAAGGAACGCATCATGGAATACGTGGCCGTGCTGAAGCTTACCGGTACGGAACGTCGCGCTCCGATCCTTTGCCTTGTAGGCCCTCCGGGCGTTGGCAAGACGACTCTCGTGGAATCGATTGCGACGGCGATGCAGCGTAATTTTGTACGTATTACGCTTGGTGGCGTGCGTGATGAGGCTGAAATCCGTGGTCACCGCCGTACATATATCGGTGCTATGCCTGGCCGATTCATCCACGCTTTGCGCCGTGCGAAGTGCATGAACCCCGTGATTTTGCTCGATGAAATCGACAAGATGGCAAGCGACTTCAGAGGCGACCCTGCAAGCGCCATGCTTGAAGTTTTGGATCCGGAACAGAACCACGATTTTACCGACCACTTCATGGAAGTGGGGCTTGACTTGAGCCGCGTGCTCTTTATTGCGACGGCAAACAGCGAAGGCGAAATCCCGGAAGCTCTGCGCGACCGTATGGAAGTGGTGCGCCTGCCGGGCTACTATCCGCATGAAAAGTTGCAGATTGCGGGCAAGTATCTGCTCCCGCGCATTTGCGAACGCACGGGCGTGAAGCTTGGCGAACAGGTGAGCTTTAGCGACGAGATGATCAACGCCGTGATGCGCGGCTGGACGCGCGAAGCGGGCGTCCGTGAACTCGAACGAGTGCTTGAAAGCGCTGTGCGCCATCGTGCAAAAGAAATTGTGATGGGCAAGAAGATCAAGCCCGAAATTACGGCGAAGGCGCTTCAGGATTACCTTGGCGCTCCGAGGTTCTTGGACAACCAGCTGCCGGAACCGGGCCGCCCGGGTGTTGTGACGGGTCTTGCCTGGACGAGTGTCGGTGGCGAAATTTTGCTGCTTGAATGTATGCTTTTGAGTGGTAAGGGCCAGTTGATTTTGACGGGTAAGCTTGGCGACGTGATGAAGGAATCTGCACAGATTGCAGTGTCGCTTGTTCGTGAACGCTTGCAGCGCTTTGGCATTGATCCAGCGATTGTGCGTAAGACGGACATCCACATTCACGTGCCGGAAGGTGCCGTGCCGAAGGATGGGCCTTCTGCGGGTATCGCGCTTACGCTCTGCCTCTTGAGTGCCTTTACTCGACAGCCGATTTCGCCGGATATCGCGTTTACGGGTGAAGTGAGCCTTACGGGCGCGTGCCTCCCGATTGGCGGCTTGAACGAGAAGGCGCTTGCCGCACTCGCCGCTGGCGTGAAGACGCTCCATTTGCCGGAAGGCAACAAGAAGGATGTGGCTGAACTCCCGGAACCGGCGAAGAAGGGCCTCAAGATTTATCCGCACAAGCACATTGACGAAATCGTGAAGATTTTGTTCAAAATGCCAAAGGCTGCGGGACAGACGAAAGACGAGAGGCGAGAGACGAAAGTGGAAAAGCCTGCTAAATCCGTTTCAAAAAAGTCTTCGAAAAAAGCGTAATTACAATCACTTCCTACCGTCTACTTCTAACTGTCTACTAAAACTATGGAATTCACACTTGATGAAATGCGCGAGCACCTTGCAGCTCTCGAAGCAAGGATTGGCGAGGCTTGCAAGATTGCGGGCCGCAACCGTGATTCGGTTAAGCTTGTGTGGGTGAGCAAGTTCCACCCGGCAGAAGCTGTGGAAAATGCAATTGCTTTGGGCGCGACGGATTTTGGCGAAAACCGTGTGCAGGAGGCTGAACTCAAGTTCTCCGAGCCGCGTACGGCGAAGGACGGATGCCGCGTGCGTTGCCATGTGATTGGTCCTGTGCAAAGTAACAAGCTCAAAAAGGCGGCGCTTGTGGCGGACTGCATCCATTCCATTGCAAGCATTGAAGCGGTGGAAAAACTTGAAAAGGTTTGCGCTGCGGCTGCAAATGGTCAGGGTAAAATTCTTGACATTTTGTTCCAGGTGAACGCTGGCGAAGAAGAAACGAAGAGCGGCTTGGACGTTCACGAAGCCGAGGCTTTCTTGAACGATCTTGCGGCAAAAGCGGGCGCTGCCACTGATGACGGCAAGAGCGCAAACTTCCCGCATCTGCGTTTCCGCGGTCTCATGACGATCGGCAAGAATACGGGCGTGCCTGAAGACAGCCGCGAATGCTTTGCATTCTTGCGTGGACTTCGCGACAAGTTCTTGGCGCGCGGCGGCGCCTTTGCAAAATTTGATCAGCTTTCGATGGGCATGACGCTTGATTTGGAAGTCGCAATCAAAGAAGGCTCTACGATGATTCGTGTGGGAACGGCCTTGTTTGGCGAACGCGATTACAGCAAGCCGGTGAACGATCCCGTATAGGAACCCTATACCTCAATTTCCATGCCGGTGTGCATTTGTGCGACTTTGTCGCCGAGCACATCGTGTAAAATTTCGTAGGCGCGCTGCCCCGTGCAGTGCCCGGTGTAGATTTTTTGAATGTTCAATTCGCGGAGGCGTTCGGCAAAATCTTTCACGCGGTTGTCGGGCGTGCGGAAAAGGTGGAATCCGCCGAGGATGGCGTAAATTTGCTTGCCAGGGAATGTCGCTTCAATTTCCTTAATGATGTTGTCGGCGCCGCCGTGGCTACAGCTGTTCATGATGAAGAGGCCTTTGGGCGTCTCGAAGATTAGACTTTGTTCGTGGTCAAAACTATCGGGGCGGTACTTGCCGTTTTCCTTGACGCTCATGTGGGCGCGCTTGCCGATTTGATCGAGACTCGGAGTCTTGTGACCGACGAGGGTAATTTCTGGAAAAATTTCGCAGTCGCCGTTGACGAATACGATGCGGTCAGCGTTTTTCTTAAGCGTACCTTTGCGGATGCCGATGTATTCTTGGTACGTGAAGAACTTTAAGAATTTGTGTGTGTGGTAGCAGTTTTCGCGGGCGGCGTCACGCAAGTAGAATTTGGCGTGGCTGTTCTTGTTGAAGAATTCCTGCATGCCATTGGCGTGATCGTAATGCGCGTGGCTCAAGACACCGGCATCGATTTTTGAAATGTCAATGCCCATGATGGCGGCATTCTTTGCAAATTGCGTGGAGGCGCCTGTGTCGAGCAAAATGCGCTTGCCGTTGAATTCGGTGTAGACGCAAAGGCCCCATTCTCCTTTTAATTGCTTTTGTGAAGCATCGGCTATGCAAGAATCGCAAGTGCTGCTGTTTGTAAAGCCGCTGATGTTGTCTATAAGAATTTTGATAATCATTGCGTGATTGTTTTTGTGGATTCCTGTACTTCGCAAAAATGGCGGCCCCGGAATAAATCCGGGGTGACATCAAAAAAGGTGGGACGCTTGCTGCGCTTGCATTGCTACGGTTCGTCTTTAAATGCTTTGTAGAAGTTCAGGAACTGTTCGGGGCTGAGTTCTTCGGCGCGGATGGTCGTAGGCCAATCCAAAAGTTCGATGGTCGCCTGGATTTTCTTCTTGTCGTAATTACGTCCGAAGGAATTCGCGAGCGTCTTTCGCTTTTGCGTGAATGCGGTGCGGACAAAATCAAAGAATCCATCGGGCGCCTGGAGGGCATCTTCGCGCGGAGTCAAAAGCATGGTTGCGCTATCGACATTTGGTTTTGGCGTGAAATGTTCCGGCCCGATCTTGCGCAAAATTTGCGTGTTTGCAAATGCAGAAACGAGCACGGATAGGCTTCCGTAATTGCTGGAGCAAGGCTCAGCGCAAATGCGTTCGGCGACTTCAAGCTGCACCATCCCCATAAAGCCTTTGGTCAAGTGCAAACGTGGCATAAGCCCTGCAATAATTGCTGTACTTACGTTGTATGGCAAGTTGCCGGTAACCCAAGGCTTTGCATGCGTATCCAAAAACGCCTGCAAGTCAAACTTCAAAAAGTCGATGTTTACAATGTTGAAGTTCTTGTAGTCCTTGAATTTTTCTTTTAGGACGTCAACGCATTGTTCGTCGATTTCGACAGCGGTGAGCTCCAGACCGCGATGGAGCAAGTGCTCTGTGAGGGCGCCGTGCCCAGGGCCAATCTCAAGGACGAATTCGTGAGCTTCGGCGGGCAAGTCGCCTGCGATGGCTGTGGCGGTTTCAACATCGAGAAAGTTCTGTCCAAATTTGCGACGGCGTGCTCTATCCATAAAACAAAAGATAGTAATTGTTTTTCTATCTTGTCCTTTGTAAATCATTTGGCGGTCTGAGCGGCGCTTGGGAATTTTGCAACTGAAATGACTGCATCCTTCCTACTGTCTACTTTCTATCGCCTACTAAACAGAGGTTTAATATGTCCGTTGCGATGCAAGATGTGATGAAACAGTCCGGGGTTGCGTTTGGTACGAGCGGTGCCCGCGGTCTCGTGAGCGCTATGACCGACCGTGTGTGCTATGTGTATGCACGTTCTTTTATCAAGTACTGCGAAGCGTCTTACAAGTGCGAACGCACGATTGCGATTGCGGGTGACTTGCGTCCGAGTACGGAACGCATCTTGAAGTCGCTTGTGCAGGCTGGTGCCGATGCGGGCTGGAAGGTCATTTACTGCGGACGCATCCCGAGTCCGGCTATTGCCATGTACGGCATTGACAAGCGTTTGCCGACCATCATGGTGACGGGGAGCCACATCCCGGCAGACCGCAACGGTATCAAGTTCAACCATCCGAATGGCGAAATTACGAAGGCCGACGAACAGGGAATCGTGTCGCAGTCGGTTGATTTTGATGAAGCGCTTTTTGACGACAAGGGCATGCTGAAGGCGGCACCGGAACTTCCGGCGGTCGAGGCGGAAGCCGAAGCAAATTACTGCAAGCGTTATCCGGACTTTTTCGGTAGCGATGCCTTGCATGGACTCACGATTGGCGTTTACCAGCATTCCGCTGTGGGCCGCGACATCGTGGTGAAGGTTCTTGAAAGTCTCGGCGCAACGGTCAAGCCGTTTGGCCGTTGCGATGTTTTTGTGCCGGTCGATACCGAAGCTATTCGCAAGGAAGATGAAGAGCTTGCTCGCGAATTTACGCACAAGGATTACGTGGATGCCGTGTTTAGCACGGATGGCGATTCGGACCGCCCGCTTTTGGCAGACGATGTGGGTATGTGGCTCCGCGGTGACGTGCTTGGCATTTTGGCGGCGCAGGCTCTTGGCATCAAGCGCATTGCGACTCCGGTGAGCTGCAACACTTCGCTTGAAAAGTCTGGCAGTTTTGAAAAGATTTGCCGCACGCGCATCGGTAGCCCCTACGTGATTGCCGGCATGGAAAGCCTGGTCGATGCAAATGACAAGAGCCTTACGGTTGCAGGTTACGAAGCCAATGGCGGCTTCTTGCTCGAGACGGATTTGACGCTCAATGGCCGCACGCTCAAGGCCCTCCCGACGCGTGACGCACTCCTTCCGATGATTGCCGTGATGGTGATGGTCTGCAAGGAACGTATGTGCGTTGTGGATTTGTTGCGCAAGCTGCCCAAGCGCTTTACCGTGAGCGACCGCCTCAAGGAATTCCCGACCGAGAAGTCCAAGGCGAAGCTTGCTGAAATCCGCGAAAAGAATCTCGGTGAAAAGCTGTTCGGCGCTCTTGCTGCAAAGCCCTCCAAGTTTGCAAAGGACAAGACGTTCCAGGGCAAGATCGTTTCTTTGAACGAAGTCGATGGCTACCGCATGGAATTTGATTCTGGCGATATCATCCACTTGCGTCCGAGCGGTAACGCTCCGGAATTCCGCTGCTACGTGGAAACCGAAGGCAAGGAACGCAGTGCGGAACTCCTCGCCGAATGTCTCAAGATTATGGAAGGCTGGCGCGTTTAGTGCCTGCGGCACAGTTCCAAGTTCTAAGTTACTAGTTACTAGGATTCTTGATATGAAATTTTCTAGTAACTATTAACTAGTATCTAGTAACTAAGTTCTATCGCTTGCTTCCTACTTTTTTGTATCTTATTAATCGTATGTTCAAAAAGTTTCTTTCGTTTGCATTGACTGTTTGTTCCCTCGCTTTTGCAGGGGAGTATTGGCATTTGGACCCGGGCGGTGTGACGATGAAGTTCCTTGCGATGCAGGTTTCGCCGCGTGCGGCGGCACTCTCGGGTGCAGGCGTTGCAGATCCAGGCCGCGTGTCCGAAGTTTCGCGCAATCCGCTTGCGATGAGTGTCGCAAACAATGCGGAATTTGGACTTAGCCAGGTGATTTTTGGCGAGGGTGGTGCCGACAACTTTGTTTCGGCCTATTACGGACTGCCTATTGCGGACAAGTTTGCTTTAGGGCTTGCGGTTGATTTTTTGGGTTACGACAACATTGAAGGTCGTGACGAAAATGGTCTTAAGACTTCGGAATACGGCTCATATGCTTGGTCGCTTTTAGCGGGATTTGGCAGCCGTTCCAAGATTTTCAATTGGGCTGCGTCGGCGCGCTTTGCATCGCAGACTATTGATGATGAAACTGGATTTCTGTTTTCTATCGATGCGGGTGGCTCTTTCCGCGTGAATCAGTATTTTGCATTCGGTGCGAATTTTACGAATCTCGGTTTTGCAAGCAAGTATGAATCCGAGAAAGAAGCATCTCCGCTTGCGCTCCAGGCTGGCGTGACGGGATTCATTCCGATTCTTGATCGTTGGATGGTACATTTGTCTGTTGATGCGTACCGCCGCGCCGATACAAAGGCTCAGGTCTTGATTGGCGGCGAAGTGGTCTACTTTGACATGCTCTCGTTCCGTATGGGCTATGCCATTCGCCCGGATACCGAAGATGCGGTTAGCGGTGGCCTTGGCGTCACATTTGGCATGGTCGTATTTGATTACGCTTATAGCCCGCGTCCGGCATTTGAGGGTGGCAATCATTACATCGCCGTCGGCGTGAAGTTCTAGGCTTGCTATTCAGTTCAAGCTCCAATTGAACGATTTAAATTTTTGCACGAGTCCCAATTGCGGAACTCGTGTTTTTTTATCTGATAGCACAGGCACCCACGGCTGATTTTCAATGCCTTCGCGGCTTTGCTTTTGTTTCCATAGTTTTCGTTTAGCGCTTTTTGGATAAATGCCCAATTGGGTGCAGTAGCACGTGGTGTCTGGTAGACGTTGTGGTCGTCATTTTCGTTTACCGTCTGGTGTGAAAATTCTTCGGAGAGAATTTCCTCAAGCGATATTTCGTGTTGCCTTAATAGTGCGTATCGTTGGAGGACGTTTTTCAGTTGGCGGATGTTGCCTGGCCATTTGAATTTGGAGAGCGTATCGATTTCCAGATTGCGGAGAGGCAATTGTTCTGCGAATGTCCTTTCCGTGATTTCGTTCCATACCGTTGTCGCGATGTCGGCAAAGTCGTCCCTGTCGCGGAGTGGAGGAATCACGATAGGGAAGACATTTAGTCGGAAAAACAAGTCCTTGCGGAAATTTCCATTGAGGATTTCGTTTTGCAAGTTACGATTCGTGGCGCACACAAGTCTAAAGTCTACCGCCTCGTTTCGAGTGGCTCCCAGCGGGAGCACTGAACGCTCTTGCAGAATGCGCAGTAATTTGCTTTGCATGTCGAGTGGCATTTCGCCGATTTCGTCAAGGAACAGTGTGCCGCCGTTTGCTGCCTGGACGATTCCTTGGTGATCGCTTGTAGCGCCGGTGTAGGAACCTTTCTTTGCGCCTTCCAGAAGACTCTCGGCGAGGTTCCGTGCAATGGCTCCACAGTTGAGCGCGATGAATGGCGCCTTGTTCCGTGGGCTGTGTTCATGTATGAACCTGGCGGCGATTTCCTTGCCGACTCCTGATTCCCCCTGCAACAGCACGGGGATGTTCGATTTGGCGGCTATAAGCATCAATTGTTCGTGTTTCTTCATAGACCCTCAAGGGCTATTTTTGAGGTTGCCCTACTATATAAACACGTTACTTTTGGTAAATCGTCTTGTAAATTTTTGTTATCGGAATAGTTGCGCACCATTGACATTACTCTGGCCATTTTCTAATTTTTCGCGCGCGGCGGTAAAATGCCGTCGTGAAACACCAAGTGGCTGGCTCGATGGGTAAGCTTGGGCAATATCCCGGACGGGATATGATCGCGAGGAAAGCGGTCAAGCTTGAAGCTGAGAGGTCAGCGGCCCAAAGGAATAACATGTCTAGAATCGTATGTAAGTTCGGTGGCTCTTCTGTCGCCGACGCAGGTC
>Ga0310690_10012706_pt1 | contig 10313 bp, 3 predicted proteins | sample AusTroGonzalo_MG_2_FD_207661 | JGI IMG/M metagenome (GOLD analysis project Ga0310690, IMG submission 207661) | Bovine rumen microbial communities from tropical cattle in Woodstock, Queensland, Australia - Gonzalo_04 (v2) (version 2) | ecosystem: Host-associated > Mammals > Digestive system >...
ATGAATTCCATAGGAATATCTCAAAAAGATACTTTAGTTTGGAAAATTGTTATGGCATTTGTAGAGAATTATGCAGGAGAAGATGTTGTAAATAATAGTAATACTGCTGGTGTGTATGCTTATGTTCTATCAGTTGTAGTATATGCTTTGTTTATACTAATGTTGGTTGCCGGAATTGTAGATAGGGCGATAAAGAAGAATAAGTATCTTTTTAGTTTAATATCGATTTCAAGTTTTTCGGCCTCGATATTGGCACTATTTGTTTCCGTTATAGTTGGTGTTGCAATGACTAAGGGAAAATCTATAACGATATCTCTTAGTGCAGGTTTGTTGTTTATTGGATTAATATCTGCAATGCTTTTGGTATTAGTAATCGTATATGTTGTAAAATATAGGAAAGAGACAAAAGAGTATTCAATTTTATTGAAGGAAGAAAATAATGAGAATTTGTAAGCATTGTGGAAAGGAAATGAAAGATGAAGATGTTTTTTGCCCACATTGTGGCGCAGAAACAGATTCAGATAAAAAGAAATTAACTTTTCTTGAGAAAAGAGAAGAAAGAGAAAGAGAAAAACAGTTTATTTTATCCAAGGCTTCATTGCAAAGCGATGATGTTAAAGAGGCTCCAAATTGGGATATAGATGACTTGTTTGTTCAAAAGAAAGTTGAGGCTCAAAAAGCAAAAAGAGTAGCAATTGTTAGAATTATAATTGAATTGATTGTAGCGATTGCATGTGTCGTGTTAGATGAAATAATTGCAAGAGGAGAATCGGAATTAAATGCTAATATAAAGCTGTTAGCGATATTTATTACGTTTGTAATTATTGCAATTTGCGTAGCGTTTTTTATATCCGATTTGCACTATCTTATGATTTTAAATAAGATGGCAAAGTCCAATATTGCTATAAAGAAAATGAAATATGGCGAAGATCCTACTATATATCATGATGGTGTATTGTACGAACTTTCGACAAAGAAAAATTGCTTAAATTGTGGCAGTGAAAATCATATAGAAGAATTTGAAGGTGGCCTATATGTTGTATGTAATACAAACAGGACGCATTTATATAAAATTGACACTATAAAACTATGCGAAGATTTTATTACTAGGGTTGATGGTAGTAAACATAATTAGGAGGGAGTATGAAGTTTTTAGTAGTAGAAGATAACGTAACTTTAAATCAGTCTATAAGAGACATTTTATCTAGACTTGGTACTAGTGATTTTGCATTAGATGGAGAAGAGGGATTATATCTTGCAGAACATGGTAGTTATGATTTAATTATTTTGGATTTAATGTTACCAAAACTTAATGGATTTGATTTATTAGCTAGATTGAGAAAAACTAACACTTCTCCCGTTATTATTTTGACTGCTTTGGATAGCACAGATAAAAAGATTGAAGGTTTGAAATTGGGTGCTGATGACTATATTTCAAAGCCTTTTGAAAATGATGAATTATTGGCTAGAGCTGAAGCTGTAATGAGAAGATATAACAACAATTTTAGCACAAAATATGTCCATGGAAATTTAGAATTAGATTATGTAAGTAAGATGCTAAAGATTAACGGAGAATACGTTAAATTAGCAGGAAAAATGTACGATATTGTTGAGTATTTAATTAGAAATAGAAATATGATTATTTCTAAAGAGCAATTGTTCAATAGAATTTGGGGTTATAATTCAGACACTATTGTTACGGTTACAGAAGTATATGTTTCTAACATAAGAAAGACTTTAGAAAAGTATGGTGTTAAGCGTTATTTAAAGACTATTAAGAATATCGGTTATATGTGGAGCGACAAAGAGGAGAATGAGGGTTAGAGACCTTTATACAAAAGCTGAGACTGAAAAGCAATCTATGAGATTGCTTTCAATAAGTATTGTAGTACCTAGCATGCTGCTTGTCTTAGTTGCTGTTTTGTCTTGCTATATTGCTTCGTATACGATTAATTTAAAGATAAAAGAACAACTATCTGTAGCGTCTCATGTTGTCCTTTCTTCTCCTGATGTAAAGATAGAATCTGTTTATGAGAAGTGTAGTGTTATTTATTATGACGAAAAGGGGATAGCGATAGGTGACACTAAAGGATTTCCTTCCTCTTATGATGGCGAATGGAATAATGATAGCTATTTAAAAATTGAGGGTGTTAGATATAGTTGGCAAGGTGGACCTACAGGCAACAATAAGGACGGAAAGGTGTATTATGTTGTCTTCATAGATATTACTGAAGAGAACAATTTATATAGAATTGTAGTTTCTGTTTCGGTTGTAGTCTTGGTTGCTGCAGTTTTAATTCTTTCCTTGTTCTCGTATTGGATTGTTACTTTGCAGATGAGGCATTATGAGGATGCTTTAAATAGAAATAATAGACTTATTTCAGATATTTCTCATGAATTTAATACGCCGCTTGCGGTTATAAAAACATCAATTTCTACGATTATGGCAGAGCCAGAGAAAAAAGTTGAAGATGTCTCTGAACAGCTCGTTAATGTTACGCACGAATCTGGAAGATTAAGTAGAATGGTTAGAGACATGTTGATTTTGTCTAGATCTGACCAAGATAGATTAATTCTTGAGAAAAAGAATTGTGATGTTAGTGCAATTGTTAAAGATGTAGTTGAGCCGTTTGAATTGATGTGTCAATTAGATGACAAGAAAATGAATGTTTCAATAGACGAAGGTGTTTTAAGCAGAACAGATGAAGACAAGGTTAGACAGTCAATCATTATCTTATTAGATAATGCTGTTAAATATACAAGACCTGGCAATGAGATATTCGTAACGCTTAAAAACTCGTCAAGCAAGTACAGTATTATTGTCGCAGACACTGGAAAAGGTGTTCCAGAAAGTGAGCTTCAAAATATCTTTGAAAGATTCTATAGAACTGATTATTCGAGAAGTAGTGAGACTGGAGGATCCGGTCTTGGGCTGTCTATTGTTAAGACAATAACTGGAGCTTTAAAAGGCAAAGTTGTGGCTGAAATTAATGAACCACATGGATTAAAGATAGTTTTAGAGTTTCCTAAAGAAAAATTTACATAATATTTACATTTAATTTTAGTTTAAGGTTTGCCAGAAAAACAGCGAAATTTGCCAAAATTTTTTTTGTAAAATTTACTACCTCAAAAGCTAGCAAAATGCGGGCTTTTATATTTTTATTTATGCCTATTTTAAGGGTGCAAAAAATATTTAAGTTAAATTTAAGAACGCATTTTTAATATATGTGCAGTAAAAAATTCTTATATTACGCGTATAAAAAGGAGAAATTATGAGAAAAAGCAAATGGATAATTAGTGTTTCAATAGTTCTGATGCTTGTCGTTATGCTTGGCTTTGTTCTAAGTTCCTGCGAACTTGGTACACCAGGAGGAAAAACCCCAAACTCAGGCTTTGATGATGACAGTAAAATAATTGTTCCACCAGACGATGATGAAGACGATCCTGTTATCCCACCACCACCTCCAGGAGATGAGGATGATATCAGTTATAGTGGTATCAATGATGATCCTAGTGACAAAAAATCATCAATAGTTATTTCTAAGTCAGCTCTAGAGTGCTACGGTATTTTAATCGGCGGTACAAAGACAAGTGATGTGCAAGGTAAATACAAAACTTTAAGTATTTACATGGATATCAATTTACCTGGCGAAGATGGTGTCGTTTCATTAAAGAGATTTGTAGTTAGAACAAATTTAGATCAAGTTGGCAATGATAATGAATTAGTTATTAAGCTTGTTGATTTATCTAATATCCCAGCTGCTGATGTACAATCTGCTGAAGAAAACGATGAGGCTGGAGATATTGTAAATGACAATGGTGAAGTTGTTGGTGCATTAAGCTTTAGTACTGGAGATATTGCTGAACAAGTTGCTTTTGAAAACAAAGGTAAGCTTGAATGGGCGTTAAGCGTTGTTGGTAACAATCTATATCTGCAAAAAGAAACAACAATGGCAAATGGTGAATTAGCTCCAGTTTTATATTTTGAAGATTTCAATATGGACTATATGTTCCAAATGTTTGAGGAACTTATAAAATATGTTCAAGATGGAAATTATGATGGTAATTTATCTAATTGGCCTTTATTCCAAGAGTTAAATGAAGCGCTTAAAGGTAAAGTTGATATTGCTGGTCTTTTAGGTACAATTATAGGCTTTATTGCAGGTTCTGGACAAATCACAATAGATTATGATGAAGACGGCATAATGCATACTGAGATTAAAATGAAGGTCAAAGTTAATGAGTTTATCGACAAAACATTAGGTTCGGCTTCAAGTATTGTGTCTATGCTTGGTGGTACACTTCCATTTGAATTAAATCTTGCTCCATTACAACAATTTTTAAAAGAAATAACTCCAAGTTTAAACGTGTATATGCTAGGAGCAACAACTGGTGGCTCTTATGTAAAGAGTAAAAAGAGTATTAATATAGATGGATTAACTACTGACTTTATGGGATTAAAAGCCTATAGAGATGACGGTAGGACTATTACTAATGATGAATGGTTTGGCAGAAAGGAAGCAAAGAGTGAACTTATGTTAGATATAAAGGTTTACTCTAATACTATTTATCATGATAATAAGATAGATATTGGTATTCCTGATAGAACATACGCTAGTACATCATTCGAACCATTTAGTTTAACAAATATTGCTTTTTCTTTAGATTTGATGCTTGATTCTCAAGGCACAATAGATATAGGTAGTGCGGTTAATTCTTTAATAGGATCTCCAACTCTACCAGAAGGTGTTATTATCATTGATGCAGAAGTAGGACTTAGAGCTGAAATTGCATTAGATTTAGATTTAAATTATGGCAAGGAGACAAAGATTGATTCAAACGGTAAAGCAGTCCTTGTCGATAAAAATATGATTGCTCTTGAATTATATTTGATAGATGTTCAAGGTAATTATTTATTGGATACTGATGGAAACTATTATCCATTACTTTCTGTTTACTATTTAGAAGGTAGTCTATATGCCAACTTAACAACTCTAGATGAAGATGGAGTTGCACATGGCGTATTATCTAATTACTACAAAGGTAGCAATATAAAGATTGAACTTGTTGGATTACCTCAAGTAATACAAGATTTAATTGGAAAAGTTGCTGAAGCTGTAGATGGACTATTTAAGAATACTTTAAAGGTTGATAATTGGACATCTTATGAAGATGTTATGAAGCAAGTTTATGGGGATTCAAATAATAGTAGCTCTGAAGAATTGAATGGTTCTAACGAGGATAATATTGACGCGCAAAATGAAATTGCAGGTGCTTTAGAAGAGGAAACAAAGACATACTCTAGCGTGAATACACTTGCTGCTGGAATGGATGAAGAGGGCTACTGGCATCTATCTACAGATGTACTTACAATTGCAAAAGCATTAGGCGCGATTGTTGGATTCGATGATATATTCAGTTCAAAGGATTATAACAATACAGATCCTGAAGAAGATCAAATATCTGCATTAACAATTACAATTAACCATTTCTTCTGGGGAGTATTAGCTGGCTTAGCAGGAGATTTAGGATTTGATTGGCCTGCTGGATTAATAGCAGAGGTAGATGTTCAATTCTCTAATGAAGGAGATATGTACGGACTTTCAATATCTGCAGGTGTTGATTCAAGAAGTGGATATGTAGGTGATGATAATTACTGGTATATCGGAAATAAGGCTGCATTTAAGAAGGTATTATATACATCTGATAATGTCGATCTTTATACAAGTTCAGAATTTAGCGATGATACATTAAAGAAATGGACAGATACTCGTGTAGATGATGTAGGTTTAGTAGATCGTCTAGATAAATATAGTATTGTTTATGTATTTAATAATACTTTATATGTTGCTGATAAGGAATATTCTTTATGTGTACTATACAAGAATGGTGATGAGTATTATACAGATCCTGAATGTACAATAGAATATACTTTTGAAGATATCGTAATTAGAGAGGCTACAGAAGAAGATCCTGAGCCACAAATAAAGAAAGATTTAGTAGAGGATCACCTTGTATTAGAGGTTATTAACGATGTTGTTAAGTATGATACAGATAAGTTAACAGAAGTCGTTATTGGAAAGACTCCTACTCTATACTATGAGCCTAGTTATAAAGAAGAGAATAATGAGACTAAGTTTGATGGATATAAGTGTAAGGGTTATGCTTATGTAGAAATGGCATTCTTAAAGGGTGCTACAAAAACAGATGTACAAATAGAAGCTGGCGTGCTAGACACTGTATCTACATCTAACAAGAGAGCTTATGTATTTAAGAATCAATGGGTTATCGGTACAGGCTTAGATGATGTTGATTATGTTGTTGCTAAGCGTGCATCTGATGCTACAGTAATTGCAACAGAAGGTATTACAGCGACAATCGCTATTCATGATATTATGCTTTGCTATAGAGCTGATGGATTAGCAAAATATGCTGCATATAAGGATTCATTTGGTGAAGGTTCATGTTTAAGAAAATATATTATTGCGCAAACTCACCAATTAACAAAGGTTGCATTAAAAGATGGTAATACTTTAGGAACATATTATAAGTATGTTCCTGGTGCTGGATATGAAAAATATGTTGGAAAACAAGATGAATTTGATCCAGAAGCATCATATTATGCTATTACAGAAAAGCCATATATTAGCAGCGTAACAAACTTGATTTTTGACGTGCTAGATGGCTCATACTTAAGTTTAAAACTTGCTGTATCATTTGGGGCTGGTACTTATAATTTAGCTCCACTAATCTCAATGATTGGATTAGATGCTATGGCAGATAAACAATTATTATGGGAATTTACATCAGATGTAGATTTAGATATATCTCTAAATGTAGGTATATCTCTAAACCAAGATGATCCAGAACAAAGTGCATTAGTTCTTGAACTAAAAGCTAATGAAGATGTTTATTTTGGTAGTGAAAGAGATGCTAATGGAGATATTATCGAACCAAAGCAAAGAAAATTGATGTGGGCTAAGGGAACAACAATTTTAGGTATATATGGAGATGGTAATCAAGTATATGTTGAATTATCTAATTTATATATCTTAAATATTACATTACCTAACTTATCATTCAATTTAGACTACACAACATTAATCTATGATTTACTTGGTCAAAAAGAAATCTTTGATTTATCATTTGATATTTCTAATTTACTAAGTGGTAATGGAACAACAACAAATTCTACAGAAGTTGCTGGTTCTCAAGAATTAGATCCAGATCACAAGTTTGATTTATCTACTGCAGTTGGTTTATTAATCAATAAAGATACTGTTCAACTTGCTGTAACAATGGCTGCTGTTCAAACTCTAATTGAAGCATTAGGATTTGGCGATAATATTCCATTCGATTTAGGAGAAGCATTTGATTTAGCAATTGACTTAAATCTTAATAGATTAACAGGTTCAACATTAGATATTTCTGGTGCTTTGCTTCCAATGTGGGATGCAGATACTGAAACAAATATCTATGATTATCCAGATAAGTTAAATATTAACCTTCAAATTGGAACAGAGGCTGCTCCTGTAGCTCTTGGTGATTATAATTTGAGAAATAAGTATAGAGCTAAGTTTGATGAACTAGCTAGCCAATCTCAAAATTATTATGATGATTTAATTGGCGCAATCTTAAATGTTGTTGGTGACTTCCAAGCAATATTAACAATTGATGCTAGTACGTTAAGTAGCGAATGGGATATTAACAAGATTATTGATACTATCGTTGCTGATAGAGGAGATTCATTTAATATTCCTATTAATGTTAAGTTCGATGAATGGGAGACTGAAGTTAAGTTAGTTCTTTCATGGTATCTAGACTTAAAGAACTTTAAGCAAACTCAAGTTAAGATTCAAATTGTCTACGAAGATAATGTATGGATTGGTCTATATATTTATCAAAATAGTATTATTGTAGACTTAAAGGGTATTGGTTTAATAGATCTTGAAGTAAAGAATGTTAAAGCTGTTGCCAACTTAGGTACTGCACTTACTGCACTTCTAGATAATATTGGAGATTTATCATTAACTGGATTATTAAACAAATTAATTAGTGAAAATCTTACAGGTGGTAGTGCTGCTGGTGGTGGCGAAGCTGCTGGTCAATCTGAAGAACAAGCAGGTGCTGGAGAAAGTGAAAGCAGCGAAATTTCAGCTTCAGGAGAAGAACAATCAACAGACCCAAGTGGAGCTGAAGATCCTGCTTCTGGTATAGAAGATAACATGTCTAGTAACTTAATTGCATTATTGTTATCTTCAATAAGCGCACAAGATTCTGTAATATTCGTTCATATTGCTTCAAATGTATTTGAAACATTATTTAGAGAATTAGTAGGATTTAGTATGTATCTAAACTTCGAAATTGATGGAAGTCTAGATTTGTTAGGTGGTAAGTTAGACTTGAATTTAGGCGTTGAAAAGACTGTTTCAGCAAATGTTTCATTATCTATTGCTACTGGAACAAGAGGTGAATTTAAGTTTGATGATGAATTAGATTTAGAGAGCATACCTGACGCAAATGCAATGAAGGGTAAAGTCCTATTTGAGAATTTATTTGATAGCTTAGATTTAAGCTTATATATTGACTTGAACCAAAGTACATCTACATTAGGAGATGATGAGGCTTATACAAGAATCTATCTTGAAAAATTAAAATCATCATATAAGATTAATGATAATAGAACAGCTCAAGCTGGATCATTCTTCATTACTCTTGCTTCTATTGATAAGAGTGAATTTGAAAACTCAGGAACGGGTACAAAGAAACCTATAGCATATGTTGAATTAACTAGAGATTTACAATTACATGTTACTTTAGGAAAAGATCTTCTAGTTCTTGTTGTTGACCTTGCAGACTATATTAATATTGATATTAATTTAATGGAAGAAGATGAGGAGGAGAAAGCCGCAGGTTTACCAACTGGTATTGAGAAGCTATATGCTAAATTAGAAGAATTATTAGATCAATTGACATCTTTAGTAAATGGCATAATTTCCCCAGAAGAAGATGATGGAAAAGGAACAGGAACTGATTCTTCTGATGATGAGGACAATCAAACAACTACTATTAACGGACTTGAAACGGTTGGTGTTGTAAATGGTATAAAGATTGTTTCTGCTACTGGTGTTGATCAATTTATTTCTAAAGAAGAAAACGTTGGAACTATCTATTGCTATAAACCATACAATAAAGACGATCTATTAAATGAACAATTCTTTATAGTGAATGGCGTTAATAATAAATCAGAATTAAATAAACATACAGTAACTGATGAGGCTGATATTCCTGCAGCAAGTGCTTCTTTAGCAAATCATGTTTATATAGTTAATAAATCATACAATTATACAGAAGAAAAAGAAGGTAAAACACTAACAAGATATAAAGAGGATATTGCATACTATGTTTGCAGAATTGTAAGTAAGAATGAATATGGTTGGTATAGATATGATGCAGCATCTGGTATATCTTATATGTTTGGCAAGTTAGATATTACATCATTATTTAATATGATTAATGTATATCTAAATGCTGATAAAGAATCACATGTAGGTGTATTAAATGTTGACGTTGATATTAATACATATGAATTAGACTCATTAATTGATAATCTAATGTATTATATATTTGGCCCAGAAACTATTCTAAATCTAGCCCAAATGACAGCTAATAATTCTCGTGATGTAAAAGAGATTAAATTTGATAAGAACTATTTAGCTAGTGTTTATTGGAATAGAGGCGAAGCAAATGCTACATTCAACTCATTATGGAAACAATTGCCAGACTTATTGCAAGATATATTAGATTCAATTGGACTAAGTGCAATATCTTGGATGATTAATGATGGAACTCTAAATATAGTAAAGACAACTTTACAAGATTTAATTAACAAATTGATTCCATTTGCAATCTTCAATGAATCTCATCTTGGCGTTAACATTGTACGTGGACAATTAACAAGTGTTTACTTTACAAATGAGGATCATAATGAGGCGGTTACAAAACAAGTTTATAATGAAGAAACCGGCGAATATGAAACAGTTGCATATAAATATTACAATGGTAATAAAGATCTAGATTCTTACTATACTGCAGGAGTTAGAAAAGAGAGCTATTTCACAAATATCTTTATTGAAAATGTTAGCCCTGCTGTAGGTAAGACAAACGTTATAGGTTACTACGAGTATGATGACGTAAATGGTAACTACTATTACAATGCTAATACTGGAAGATATGTAAAGGGTAACTATGTACAAGATGGATTCGATGATGACAATAATCCATTATATAGTTACAACAAGAATGCTGGTAAT
>Ga0310690_10012707_pt1 | contig 10313 bp, 30 predicted proteins | sample AusTroGonzalo_MG_2_FD_207661 | JGI IMG/M metagenome (GOLD analysis project Ga0310690, IMG submission 207661) | Bovine rumen microbial communities from tropical cattle in Woodstock, Queensland, Australia - Gonzalo_04 (v2) (version 2) | ecosystem: Host-associated > Mammals > Digestive system >...
TCCACCTCCATCACAATCCCGTTGTCTTAAATTCAGCGATCACTTCTAAACACTCATTTTCTGTTAATTTCTTAAGAAAACACTCATATGCAAGTCTATATATATCTGCCTTGAGCCAATTCAAATTCTCCTCAATAATCTTCCAATATTCTGCAAGCGTCATTTATTCCTCCTATATAATAACCAATCCGTTTTCCTTTATCAGTCTCTGTGCAACCATTCTATTCATTCCGCCTCTCACAGTAAATGAAATCGTCTGACCGCTTGGCGTCTTATACATTTTATGATCTCCATTAAACCGTGTAAAGGTGCAACCATTTGCTTTAAGCATCTTTTCAAATTCTCTAGGTGTCCATGTTCTCTTCATTTTATCACATCTCCTTTGTTTGTCAACTAATTTTGGTTTAGTGAGGCCACGAGAAATGACTCGCAGCCTCACTTTGTCGTTGTTTACTTATTAAGAAGGTATCTGTTAACAAGTCCTATACACTCCTCGTATGCGGCGATGCGTCCTTCATAATATCGAAGCTCACCAGGATTCTCTTTGTTGATAGCCGCACAAGCCTGATCCTGCTTCTTGTAAGAATCCAGCATATCAACGAATTGCAGTACATCACCAATGTTCATACAAATACCTCCTGTAAATACTTCACACGACCAACTTCATCGAGGCTTTCCCAAATCGCTTCAAGAATATTCACCTTTGCGTCCTTGATGGTTTCGCCACCGATTCCCTTGAGCTTCTCACCTGAATTGAATAAATCAATCAATGTGTCGATTGTGTGTACATTATTCCGAAGAGTGTAGTTCTCAATTCTCTTGGGAAACTCGACATCGCTTACAAACTTTTTGTAAATCTTCTCTGGAACTGGAAAGTTGATATTTCCCTGACTATTCCTCTTAAGCTCATAACCTTCTGCCATCAGTCTTGCAATTGTTTCCATCATTGTCATTTTCTTTTCCTCCTTTTAAATTGTGTTAAGTGCTTCCATAATATCTTCTCTTCTAATTATCTCTTTCCGCGTATAATCTTCTGTATGACAATCTCCATATGTCATAATGACAACATCAACGGGTCTTTCGTTGTCTTTGGTCACATACTCTGAATCTTCATATACAGACACATAAGACATATCAATTTCACAATCATAACCGGCTGGCTGAAACACAACACAAATACCAGGCTGACCAGGATCCATTGATTCATATGCACGAATAACTCCTGCTGATGTTTTAACTTCAAGTGGCTTATTCATCTCTCTCTCCTTTCAATTAACTTCAGATATATCAGTTACTCTGTCATCCCAAAACTCTAAATCGTTAATATCACAGAAGTCCCATTCTACCATAGCTTTTTCTCTCGCTTCACTTTCTGTTTCGGCTTCAACTTCAGTTTCAAAAGTAACTCGCGCTTCAATTTCGACACCCCATTTAGCCATCGCTACTCTCCTTTTATTTACATACATTGTTTTGAATATCGACACACAAACCATAAAACACATCTAACCATTCGCCATCAGACATCCATTCAGGATCACTATCATCATCTGTTGCATTTTCAAAATCTGTTAACGTTCTGCATAATTTATCATACATTTCTTCTGACATTTTCATAATCAACCTCCTTATGAAATGATATTTTTATTACCACTGTTCTAAAACTATCTTTCCATTGTTACGATATACTCCATATCTTCCACTCAACGTATATAGAATATTTGACTTGTCTTCTAATTCTTCTCCCCGCAAACAATCATATGAATATACATTTATTTCATCTCCTTCAACAGATCCAACATATTTCCAGTCATCTTTGCTACTACGAAACTTTTTTCTCTGTTCATCAGTATTCACTATCCGTACACTAAATGCTCCATCTCCATATCCGTTTGGAAAAGAAGCAACACAGCCCTTTGTACCTATTGCTATCGAACCACCATCACAATCATATTTCTTCATATCAACCTCCATAAAACAATATTTTTATTAAACATCTAAATACATCTTGCATTCATCTGCGACTTCAGAATCAGAAGGAACATTTACAATTATTTCGAATCTCTCTTCATAATCTTCATGGAACATACAATATTTATATGGACATTCCCAATGATTACATATTTCTTTTTCATTTCCATATTCATCGTAGTTTTTTTGTATCATTTTCTTCTCCAATCAAATAATGTTTTTATTTAACATCTTTTCCTTCTATATGGTTACTATTTTTGTCCCACAAATTATATTGAACTGGTTTCATATCACACAAATCTATACCGCTATATTTCAATGTTTCTCTGAAATGATCTATTGCGTCATCAAGATTCGTTGCATTTGTCTTGAAATAAATCCAGTTGTCATGAACATCGTTTCCAGGAAACCAAATCTGTAGCTCGTTCATATTCCTATCTCCTTTCATTTACTTTCCGTTATCTCAATCCAAATATTGTATGCGTCTTCGTTCGTTACCTTTCCCTCAATCTCAAGTATGGTAAGAACTCCATGCCAAAAAGCCTTGGCTACCTCGTTAGGATTCTTAACATAAAACTGCATAAGATTGTATCCTTCTTTGTTTTTGCACAAATACTTCCATACCTCATTCCATGTTTTCATATCTGCTCCTCCTTAATTTCATCCCAAAACTTCTGTGTTCTGTATTCAACAACTTCTTCATATGGAATGCACAGCCATCTAGCGAGATAGTTCTCAAGCTCTCCTAAAGAAGAGTTGTAATTTTCATCAACATCAGCAAGCAAACTTTTAAGAACCTGTTCTGTTGCTAAGTGAATATGATCATTAATAAACTTATCTACATCAAACCACGGTCGCATACTATTGATTTGCTTTTGAACATATTCAACATGACCTTCAAGCCATTTTTCATATGGTACAATGGTTTTAACGTAGTCTGCCTTTGTCATATCTTTACCTCCTGATCAAATAGTATTTTCATCGCATCAATCTAATTACATCTACAACAATATCCCCATACTTTTCTATTGCCTTTTCTTTCGCTTCGTCTTCTGAATTCGCTTCCACAATCCCTTCAGGAAAGAATGGTTTTGTTATTACCTTGTATTCATCCATATTTATCTCCAATCAAACAATCGTTTTATATATTCAAAACAATTTTCAAAGTAGCTAATCCGTTCTTCACTCCTGGTTCCCAACTTACCACTTCTTTGTTATTCATTTCTCTTCGCTTGCTTTCACTCGTTATTTCAATTTTGTTTCCTTCTATGTCATACATTGTAATAATATTTGAATAATCCCATATATTCATTTTTCGCAAGTCTTTTAATTTTGTTGCCATAAACACCTCCATGAAATAACCATTTAATCCACTACAATACCGATATCATAATCAGTGCATTCGCTTTCATTACACAATCCAAACCGTACGGAGTCCCACATATCCTGTTCCATATCCTCTTCTGTATATTATCGTTGTCATATGTCACTGTAATGTCGATTGTTCTTGTTAATGTCTTCATAATAACCTCCTCTCTGTTATAGCTCCCAGCTATCAATATCTTCTCCGTTTTCATTGCGCAGTCTTAGTTCGTCTGGATAGAAATTGTCTATATTCATTCCTATCTCTTCCATTTTTCTTCTAGCTTCCATCCAAGCTTCCCATGCTTTTGTTTTATACGTTTTCCAATAAATCCAATCTTCACTACCGATTGTTATCATTAATTCATTCATATTTTCTCTCCTTTCAGTCACTTGAAATAGGTTTACCTTTCTCGTATCTTTCTTCTGTCCAAGTTGCCTTCCAACAACAACCCAGTACAGGAATACCAGCTTTCTCTAAAACGTCCTGTATCTCCTCTTCCGTCAGTGTATTTCCATCATCGACTACATCTACTGCAAACTGCCTTATGTATTGCATATTTACCTCCTTAGTGTTCATAACATCCAACACATTTGTTATTGCAACTGAAGCACTTCTTGCACTTATCACAAGTTACCATGTGATTCATTTTTCCTCTTTCGTCGTAAGCGCCACACATACTTGTGATCTCGACTCCCTTTGAGTAGTATCTTTCCTTTGTCCAGTCACTATCTACCAGGCAGAACGCTCTGATCTGAGGATGATCTTTCATTTCCAGATAATCTTCAATTCCGAACTCGTGCCAGATAGAGATGTTGATGAATAAATTCTTCGGAACAATGTTGTTAATCAGTGCTTTCCGCACTACCTTATAGTTCTTGGTGTACAGATAAAACACTGTCTCAGGATGTCTTTTCCCTAACTCGCACCACAACTTGAGATCCGCATAGTCTGTAAGCTCGCCGCTCTCATTGATGCGTACCACATCCAGTTTCTTTTTCATCCTTGTAAGCTGCTTATCAAGAGAATCAAGAAGCTGGTCTCTAAACATTGTCATCGCTATAGTCCTGTATGCGTGACCAAGTTTCACACTGCACTTATTCCGAAGAATATCACCAATAGAGCCATCTGCATTTCTATTAGTGTGAGTGTAGTATGATTTTGCTACGTAGCAAGGAGAGCATTTCGGATTGTCGGGATTGAAGCATCCTCTGCAATGTTCGCCGCAAGTTCCCTTAACATAAACGTCAAGTTCGGGAACATACCAGCTGCAGTTACCAAATAACATTGCCCAAGATCCCATACTGCCAAGTTTAATGTTGTCTGTTGCCGTTCCCTGTTTAATTTTTGCTTTTTTGAGAACAAGTTTCCGTAGCTGCGCGAACTTCTTTGATGTTTTCTTCACTGTGTTCATCTCTACCTCCTTAAGCCATCGCCTGTGCAACAATTCCATTAGCCTCACAAATCTGAACAACTTCGTTTCGAGAAAGTATCTTGTTGATCTTGAGCCAGTCGCTTATGACCCACGGCTCTTTCTGCTTTGCGTTAGTCTTGAAATAGTACCAACTGTTCTTGGGGATTTCTCTGTAGCCATATCTCCCAGGACTCTGAACCTCATCTCCCTTAACTTCACACTCGCACCAGACTGTGTCTTCTCTCTGGAGTAGCGTTCCATCCTCAGATCTCTTACCGATCCAGTCTGTAAATGGTATGTTTGTTGAATGGAAACCCGAGCGAAGGCTAAGCTTTCCACCACATCCGCTGGCCTTTACATGAGTGTCGTCAACCTTGACTCCACACCCAGACCGTAGCCACTTCCCAACTTCCATTTCTCTGTCGGCCTCCACATACAGCGGATACAACTTTCCATTCCGTATCCTAAACAGCTTGTAAGTTTTCATCCCTTATCCTCCTTTGGGGTAAAAAAGAGAGACCCGATTGTTCGAGTCTCTCCAACAATGGTCTATTGAGGTTTTGCTACCTAAGTAACGCCATCATAAGTCCAGCAATTAGAGCAATGACAATGATTATTTCTACAACACCCATTCCCTTATTATTCATGTTTCCCTCCTTTGAATATGATCAACACAACAAATGCAATTGCCGATCCCATTTAAACCTCCATCCCCCTGTTCCATTTATGCTCATCAATGACTCCAGTGATTGCGCTCATTGTGTCGCATACTTTCATAAAATCATCGTTGTTTTCTTCTCTTAATTTATGCGTTTGCTCGCTATAATAAAGAACTACAAAGTCTCTTAGATTCTGAAGTTCTACATCTGACCGCTCGTTTAATTTGAAATGATCTTCAATCTGCCTTACCTCGTCTCCATTACATATCCCGAAATGTTCGGGATTGTATTTAAACGACCGTACCATATGAAAATTTGTATCCATATACGCTCCTTTCAGTACCAATTACCACTATGACTTTTTGTCACAAATCGTATTTCTTTTCCATTAGTTGCTATATCATAAACAAGTCCCCATTCGTTTTTCTCTTGTGGTAAATCTTTCCAGTTGCCATTTTTATAATCCGTTTCTGGCAACCACTTTAAAAACCCATATCTTTCAAACCACTGTATATCTGGCCTGCCGCTCAAATGCTCTTTGCTTTTGTATTCAACAATCATCTGTTCTCCCTTCAGGGGCAGCCGATTGACTGCCCCACATCTGTTCATGTTAGTGCTGCATGAACTTTTTAAACTCTTCTTCAAGAGCCTCCGTTCTTGCTTTAACATTCTGAACATGACCACTTCCGTTGCTGGCGTGGTCGTTATACTTCTTACTGATAGTCATCCGACCACTACCGAAGAACTGTTTGACAAACTCCGTCTGCACTCCGTGCTTCTCAACAAACGGAACAAGCGAGATCATATGTGTTTTGACATACAATCTCTTGGCAATCTTAGGAAGCTCGTCGGTTTCAAGTTCATCGTGCATTTCCTTGATTGCCTTAGTTACCTTATACATCCGATCCTTAATTGCCTTAGTGACTTCAAGAGTCTCCATAAACGGACGGATTTCCTTTGTATCGAGACATGGTTCATCCATGACAAGCATCGCAATCATCTTAACCACAATGTCTTCATCAGTGTATCTTTCCCTCTGTCTTTCCGTCATGTAATCAAACAGAGGATACTTGGTTATCTGCTGTATCTCGTTAAGTGAAGGACACTTAACACGAGACTTCTCTATCGCACTAAGGTCAGTACCCGCATTCAGTCTGAAGAACATATCCTCCTGCTGCTCTTCTGTAAGGTCGTCAAAGTAATTAATTGTAAGAGTGTACGAAAGAATGTTGTCTTGCATATCTTCAGGCAAATCGGAAAACTGCATTCCGTTGATGTCTACCGAAGATCCGTCTGTATATTCAACAGGCGGTACATTTGTGAGTTCATATCTGTTCTTGACAAAATCAGACACTGCGTTGCATCTCTGCTTTCCATCAAGAAAGTCGTAAACCTTATCTCCCGTCCTCACAGCAAACATATGGGGCACGGGCATAGATATGAGAAGAGAATGTATTAACAATGACTTTTGGTCTGGCTTCCAAATATAACTCCGTTGTACGGCATTGTCGAAACAAATCTTTTCGTTATCCATCATGTTTACGATCTGCTTTACTGTCCATGTGATACTCTTCTTGTCGAATGAAATGATTTCTTTGGTTACCTTAGCCACTTTACACCTCCTTTAAGCAAACATTAACGCTGTTCCTACACTGGCTGTTATCCAGCCAGGTTTCTCTAATGCTACAATCCTGTATAATCCAACGATTACAAGGACAAGTCCGAGAATCTTTATTAATCCTCTCATATTCTCACCTCCCTCATCTCTTCCATATAATAAATACATCGTCTTCCTTATGTGGTATATTATCCCATTCATCAATGTATTGAGTATTTGTTATATAATCCGACATACTCACAGGTACTCTAGAATCTGCTGCAAATTCAAACAACTTTGTTACATCTGCAAAAATCCAGCATTCATTATCTTCGTTCCATTCAGAATACTGACGACACGCATCATAGAACCCTTTTGGCATATGATTTCCGTGAAACCAATCGCTTTCTATATTCAAAAATGGAAGAATTGTTGGATTATTACAAGCCTTTGGATAGTACTGATAATATATACTAGCAGACATATTCACCTCCCTTTATGCCGCCGAAAACTCATTAAGCATCTCTTCTTTCATCTGCTTTATCAGCTTCTTAATCATTTTGTTGTCAATTCCGTTTTCGTCAGAGAAATGCTGCCCGTACATACTCGTAAGCTTGTAATAAACATTGATTTGTATCCTTGTATCACTATATCTAATGACGCAAAATCTGATGTTGCTCTTCGTCTTTACCTTTGCAAGATATCCATATTTCTGCTTAGTCCAAACAAACGTGTCGTCATTTTCGATAAGCGGCACAATCTTATATACCTTCGTCGTATCATTATTGCTAAAAATCATGTACTCGCTGTCGTTGCACTTTATTCTTCTATGTGTCTGCGTCAGATCCAATTCATTTACCTCTCTTGGATCATTTGTATATATGCCTGTGTCAAAAAATTTGTATGGATCTAAGCAATTAATTAGATCCTTATCTTCTCCCTTAAAACCAGTCATACTTCCAAGATACAGTGCCTTAATCTTCTTCTGAGTTGTAACCATTTTTCTTCTCCTCCTTTACGCTATTGCTATCATCTTATTTGCTTCGCTTTCGAATTCATCGATCATGACATAAGCCGCATCGATGTATTCATTTCCAGCGAGTGTCTTCTGAAACAGATTGTCACGGTAGTTCTTCGTCTGCCTTGATGGTGTGTGGTGCGTCGCCCAATCAGACACCGCATTAACAAACTTGAAACCACTGTTTTCGTATCCGTCAAGATCATCTGCTGTGTTATAGATTCGCTTGACTTCCGCCCTATTGTCCATCATCCTTACATATTCCTTGTCCGATGTATCGTCGCTGACAGGGAACAGGTGAGACAGGAAGTTGTCTACATGCTTCTCTTCGAGCAGAATTCTCTTCTGCCTTCCAATGACACCTTCCATTGCGTTAAGATACTCGTTGTAGTGATTAATCGTCTCGATTGCCTGTGCCAATCTCTCGTTTGCGGTTGCTGTATGCTTTACCGAGAATGTTCTGTTTCTTGCCCCTTTGATTGCATAGTTAAGCGTATTACGGCATATTACCCTGGTCGGGGTCAAAAAGATTCTCACGCTTCCTTTTCCGTCGTGTCTGTTGGTGAATACCAGATACGGCATAATCTTTTCTCCAACCATCACACGTTCGGGAAGTTTCGCTTCTATCCAAACAATCTTGCCGTCGTCGAACTGTCCAGCAGTTTCAACCTGAAAACCATTGTTCCCAAATAGAGCGTCAATAACCTCGAATCCCTTAGGATTCTGAATAGGAGTATATCTATTTGACACTACTCCATAGACGGTTGACGGAATTTCCACATCCCCAACCGTATCATATCTTCTTGTTGCGACCATGTTATGAATTCTCTGTCCATCCGCCGTAAAGATAGGTTCTGTCTGCACTCTGTAATCCAGTCCAGCAAGTTTGCAGACTTCCATTGCGCTGTTCGCTTCGCTGACGTCCTCTCCAAGTCCGTCCCAAAGCAACCGCTTTCCGTTGCCTTCAAACAAAGTGCTTCTTGTGTACGGTCTTGCCACCGAAGGCGCTGTTGTTCCGAGGTTAATCACAGGTCTGTACTCATTTCTTACTGCAGGCATAATCACGTTCATTTCTTTTCCTCCTTTAATTTGTGTTAATTAGTTTTCTCCAAGATACTCTGCATCACTTCTAACTACTTTGTCTTGTTCTCTATCATCCGATCTGACATCTGTTACCAGTCCGTATTTCTTTGCCTTTGCCAATATCTTTCTGACTGCGTAGTCATACGGCTTTCTTGCCGTTTTACAAAATTCGAAATCGCTTGGTTCATTGTCTATTGCAAATGTTTCGTGATCGAGTCCTTTTTCCGCATTACCATTGATGTAGACTTCATTTAGCGTTACAATCGGCTCGTTTTCTCCCCACCCATCACGGATGCGGATTCCCTTTCTCTTGCAGTCTTCGAGAATTGCATTAACGTCATCAATAAACTCCTGTGTAATCTTTTCTTCCGTTCTCTTCCAATACCGTGTGTATCCCATCTTTACCTCCCTTAACTAAATGCAATCTTGCCAATCAATGGACCCCATATTTCATTTTGCTTTTTAATGTATTTGTCATATGTGTCATATCTATCCATCTCAACTGCGTATGGACAAACACTATGAGGACACGCTTTGCCTCGTAGATATCTTCCGTTGATTAGTTCATCTCCTCTTGTTATTCCTGTTGATCGACACACTTCGGCACAATCCAAACAACCATGCTTTGCCGCTTCAATAACTGTTATCAATCTCTTACTCATCCTCGTCCTCCCATTCTGTGTAATAGATTCCCGTTCCAATAAACCCACCAACAACTCCGCTTTCCGCATGGATATAATAACCACCGTAACCATCTATTGGATCATCAAGTGCCATCCATCTATACTTTCCGTACATTTTATTCATGTACTTTCTAAAGCACTTTCCCTCATGACAATAGAAGTCAATTCCGTTTGTCATTCCAGCAGTCATTTTTTTGCCACACATTTCACATTGTCTACTCATCGTAAACACCTCCTATTCATCATCTTCGTCTTCGTCCTCCTCTGCTATTTCCCAAGAACAGTTATCCAATATTCGTTCCTCAAAATCATCCTGGATAGCGCTGTCGATTTCATCCTGCGTTGCATCATCGTCTACATCAACGTAATATTCTTCATCGCATCCAATAAAACCACCGTAGTTAATCACATAAGCTATTGTTTTCATTTTCCCTCCTTTAATCTAAACGCGTCATATCATACATTTCATCGTAAGTTACATTTGCAAGTAATGCGGCAAGTTCGATTGCTGGTACGCAATCTGTATGT
>Ga0310690_10012708_pt1 | contig 10313 bp, 7 predicted proteins | sample AusTroGonzalo_MG_2_FD_207661 | JGI IMG/M metagenome (GOLD analysis project Ga0310690, IMG submission 207661) | Bovine rumen microbial communities from tropical cattle in Woodstock, Queensland, Australia - Gonzalo_04 (v2) (version 2) | ecosystem: Host-associated > Mammals > Digestive system >...
GTGCCGCAAGAGATAAAAGAACAACGTGCCGCGGAGTTGATGGCGATACAGCAAGAGATCAGCGGTGAGTTGATGCAAAAATTTGTAGGTACGACGCAACGCGTGATCATCGATCGTCTCGAGGGCAAATACGCGATTGGCAGAACGCAGTATGACAGTCCGGAGGTGGATTGCGAAGTGCTTGTTGAGAACACTGGAGATCGGACATTGGAGATTGGAAAATTTTACGACGTCCTCATTACCAAAGCCGAAGAATTTGATTTATACGGAAAAATACAATAAACATATACCATGCTAACAAAAGAGTTTATCGGTTTGATCTCGAACTCGTCGGGATTGAACAAAAAAGAAACGGAGCAATTACTGACCACGATGAATGCCGTCATGCGTGAGAACTTGATGGCAGGCAAAGCGATTCAGTTACAAGGTCTCGGTGCGCTGGAGATCAAAGAGCGCAAAGAGCGCGTGATCGTTCATCCGCGTACCGGAGAACGAACAGTTGCTCCCAGTAAAAAACAACTGGTATTCAGACCGGTTGCCAACCTGAAAGACGAACTCAAAAAGATCTAACCATGGCTGAGAAACTGACTTGGACGGAATTACGTCGTGCACTGGCAACACGTGCCGGTGTGAGTGAGAAGAAAGCAAGTGCTTTCCTCAATGCTCTGCAAGTACAATTGGTAGAGGCGCTCAAACAAGACAAACAAGTGAAGATCAACGGGCTCGGTACGTTCAAACTGCAAGCTGTAGCTCCCCGTAAGAGTGTGAACGTTAAGACCGGAGAGGAGATCACTATCGAGGGCTATAATAAGTTGGCTTTTACACCTGAGGCTGGTGTGAAGGAACTCGTGGAGAGTGGGAAATGGGAGGTGGATCCGATACAGAAACTCGGGTCACAAGCGGAAGAAATCGTCGATATATTAGGAGAATTAGGTCAGCGTCCTGGAGAAAAACCGGTAGAACCGAAAGAGGAGCAGAAAGAAGAACCGAAAGAAGAGCCGGAGAAGGTAGAAGAGTCGGCATTTATACCGGAGGCCGAACCGGAACCGGAGCCGCAGCCAGAGCCGAAGCCCAAGAAGAAGAAACATCATTTTGTGCGCGACACGTTGATTTGTGTAGTGATTTTGCTGATGTTATTGGCGGGTGCTTATTTCTTCTTACGTCATGAGTTAAGCAGTATCATCCAATCATTGATACAACCGGAACAAACGGAATACCTTGCGCCGGCGCCTAAGGAGGAAGAACCGGTAATCGAGACAGTTGTTGTCGAAGAACCGATGGTTAAAGAAGCCTCGGTGGAAGAGGTTGCACCGGTGGAAGATATCCGTGTTTATAAGGATTATATATTGACGGAAGAAATCACGCCGGGTAGTCGTTTGGCATGGATAGCGAAGAAGCATTACGGGAATAAGGTTTACTGGCCGTATCTGTATGATGCCAACAAGGATCATCTGCGTCATCCGAGTCAGATTGCGATTGGTACGCCTATCCGTGTACCTCGTCTGACGGCCGCACAGTTAGACACCACTTCAGCGCAGTTTAACCAGTTGAGACAAGAGGCGGAAGAAGCTTGCAGGAAGTAATTCACATAGAAGGAGCGGACACCCATAACCTGAAACATATATCGGTTGATATACCACGCAATCAATTGGTGGTGGTGACGGGTGTGAGCGGCAGCGGTAAAAGTTCGCTGGCTTTCGACACATTGTATGCCGAAGGTCAGCGTCGTTATGTAGAGAGTCTGAGTGCCTATGCGCGTCAGTTTATGGGTAGGATGCAGAAACCGGAGGTAGAGAAGATCGAAGGTATCCCACCGGCTATTGCCATCCAACAGAAAGTGACGAGTCGTAACCCGCGTTCAACGGTGGGTACGGTGACAGAGATTTACGACTACCTTAAGTTAATGTACGCGCGCGTAGGTCATACGTATTCGCCTGTAAGCGGCGAAGAGGTACGTCGCAACACGATACGCGATGTGGTACAATACATGGAAGCGCAAGAGATTGGTACTCGTCTGTATCTGCTGAGTCCTATTGTGTTACCGGAAGGTCGTACGTTGCAGGAGCAGTTGGCGTTATGGCAGAGTCAGGGTTTCAGTCGTTTGCTGATTGACGGTGACACCGTGCGCCTGGACGATAGCGCTTGGCAGAAAGTGGAGGGTCACGAAGCGTATCTGCTGGTCGATCGTATTATTGTGGATCGCGAACCGGCTACCAGTAACCGTTTTGCGGATTCTGTCCAAACAGCTTTCTTTGAAGGCAACGGCGAGTGCCGTATATGGTTGGATAAGAAAGAGAAAGTCTTCTCTGAACGTTTTGAGGCGGACGGTATACAGTTCATCGAGCCGAGCGAGCATCTGTTTGATTTCAACAGTCCGGTCGGTGCGTGTCCCGAGTGCAAAGGAGTAGGATCCGTGATGGGTATTGATCCGGATCTGGTCGTACCGGATAAGTCCAAGACCATCTACGAAGGGGCGATTGCGTGCTGGCAGAGCGAGAAGATGAAAGCGTGGCAAGATGAGTTGGTGTTCAATGCCGCCAAGTTTGATTTCCCGATTCATACACCTTTCTATGCATTGACTACCGAACAGAAACAGCTGATTTGGCAAGGGAACGAATATTTTAGGGGTCTGCATGTATTCTTTAAGGAACTGGAACGCGAGCAGTATTCCAAGTTGCAGTACCGCGTGATGTTAGCGCGGTATAAAGGCAAGACGACTTGTCCGGTCTGCAAGGGTTTTCATTTGCGTAAGGAGGCGGAGTACGTGCAGGTCGGAGGCAAGAGCATCCAGCAGTTATGTGCAATGCCTATCCAAGAACTGGACGAATGGTTTGAGACACTGCAACTAAGCGACATAGAGATGCAGACCATCGATATTGTGCTCAAAGAGATACGTGCCCGGTTGCAGTTCATGAAAGATGTCGGTTTGAGTTATCTGACACTCAATCGCCAGAGCAACACGCTGTCCGGCGGAGAGAGTCAGCGTATCACGTTAGCCAAGTCGTTGGGCAGCAGTCTAGTGGGGTCTTTGTATGTGCTGGATGAGCCATCTATCGGTCTTCATCCGCGTGATACGGAACGTCTGATACGGGTACTGAAACAGCTGCGCGATTTGGGTAATACGATTGTGGTGGTGGAGCATGACGAGGATATCATTGCCGCAGCGGATTATATCATTGAGATAGGTCCGGCGGCCGGTAGGCATGGAGGAGAAGTGGTTTATGAAGGTCGTCCGAGACCAGAGATGTTCACTTTTAGTATCCCGCAGCAACGAAGACACTGGAATAATTATATTGAGGTAGAGGGTGCGTGTGAGAACAACTTGCAAAATCTGACCGTACGTTTTCCGCTGCATGTGATGACTTGCGTGACGGGTGTGAGTGGTAGCGGTAAGAGTTCGCTGGTAAGCAAAGTACTCTACCCTGCTCTCAAGAAACATTACGGAGGTGTTTTTGCGGAACACACGGGTGATTTCGGGCATTTGCACGGCAGTTTACAGTTGATGCGTGATATTGAGTTTGTGGACCAGAATCCGCTCAGCCGCAGCAGTCGTTCGAATCCGGTTACTTACTTGAAGGCTTACGATGAGATACGTCGTTTGTATGCGGATCAGCCCTTGGCGAAGCAGTTAGGTTACACGCCGGCACATTTCAGTTTCAACACGCCGGGTGGACGATGCGAGACCTGTCAAGGTGAGGGAACGATCACGATCGAGATGCAGTTCATGGCGGATCTGGTTTTAGAGTGCGAACAGTGTCACGGGCAACGCTTCAAGCAAGATGTACTGGACGTACATTACCGGGGCAAATCGATATACGATATCCTCTGTATGACCGTCAACCAAGCGATTGATTTCTTCAGCGAGGATCCGGAGTGCGAGCGTATCGTTCGGCGTCTCAAACCCTTGCAGGAGGTAGGTATCGGTTATGTACAGTTAGGTCAGAGTAGCAGCACCCTCTCCGGTGGCGAGAGTCAGCGCGTCAAACTGGCTTCATTCCTGGCACAAGAAGACAACACGCCGACGATTTTTGTGTTTGACGAGCCGACTACGGGTTTGCATCACAAGGATATCGAAGTGCTGCTCAAAGCTCTCAATAGGTTGATCAGTAAAGGCCACACCGTCATTATTATCGAACATAACCCGGCGGTGATCTTAGCGGCGGATCATGTAATTGATTTGGGTCCGGAAGGTGGTAAAGAAGGCGGACGAATCGTTTGCTGCGGTACACCCGAAGAAATAGCCCAATGCAAAGACAGTTATACCGGCAAGTATCTTGCTCAACTCATAGAACGAACTAATAAAACAAGCATATGAAACGAAGTAGTTTGAATCAATTGCGAAACTCAGATTTGTTTTCGCGTATTCCTCAGATGAATTACCTACCCCGTTGGGGAGTGTTGGTGATGGATGTAGTACTGTGTACGCTGGCTTTTTGGCTGAGTGTATGGATCTGCAACGGATTCTTATTCGCATTGCATCTAGACAAACAGATCATACCTATCGGTGTTCAGTACCTGATTGTGATGGCAGTACAGGTGATAACCTTCTGGGCGTTCCACACGTATTCGGGAATACTCCGTTACTCCACGTTCATCGACACGATCAAACTGCTGCTTTCCAATGCCATCGTCGGCTTGGTATTGATGGTGTTTAACCTCCTTATGGACATCTCGGTCGGCTGGCATCCTCTACTGAACACAGTGCTGGCCGTCTATATCCCGACCTCGTTTGTGCTGCTGTTCGTGTTGCGTGTTAGTGTCAAGACGCTCAGTGAGGCGTTGGAGCGTGGTCAAGGTAGTCCGCGTGTGATGATATACGGTACACGAGCTGCCGGTATCGCTATCGCCAAGATGTTGCGTACGGCAGGTAACGCCCCGTATCGTCCCGTCGGATTCATTGCCAACGAAGGCGAGCAGAGTGGTTACGACCTGGCAGGCTTGCGTGTGCGGCCGATCAATGACAAGTTGTTTGATTGGATGCATCAGCGCGATATTCGTCATGTGATTGTTTCCCCGTTGAAGATGCAGGAGATTAACCCGGCTAAAGACCTGCAGATTTTCATCGACCATAACATCCGTATCCTCACCACACCGTATTTCACCAAGTGGGATAATATCGACGAGATAGATACCCAACGTATCGGTCGCGTGGAAGCTATCCGCATTGAGGATCTGCTGGAACGTCCGCAGATAGATATCAATACGGAGAACGTACGTCAGATCATCCAGAACCGCGTTGTACTGGTCAGCGGTGCGGCAGGTAGCATCGGTAGCGAACTGGTACGACAAGTGCAGCAGTTCGGACCGCAAGTGACGATCTTGCTGGAGATGGCAGAATCCCCGCTACATGATTTTGTACTTGAGTTACGCAAACAATTCCCGAAGTCTCGTTTTATTCCGGTTATAGCTGACGTGCGTAACCGCGAACGTATTGAGCAGATTTTCAGTGAGATGCGTCCGGATGTGGTCTATCACGCAGCAGCATACAAACATGTGCCGTTGATGGAAAGTTTTCCGAATGAAGCCATCCAGGCGAACGTCAACGGCACCAAAAACATGGCAGATATGTCCGTTAAATACGGTGTACAGCGTTTCGTAATGATCTCCACGGACAAAGCGGTGAACCCAACCAATATTATGGGAGCCAGCAAGCGTATCGCGGAGATCTACGTACAGTCGCTGTTTAAGAAACTGCATGCCGACAACCCGAACTGCACCAAGTTCATCACGACCCGTTTCGGTAATGTACTCGGTTCGAACGGATCCGTCATCCCTTATTTCCGCAAACAGATTGCTGCCGGAGGTCCGGTGACGGTGACCCATCCGGATATTATCCGTTATTTCATGACCATCCCCGAAGCTTGCTGTCTTGTGATGGAAGCGAGTACGTTGGGTAACGGCGGTGAGATCTTTGTCTTCGATATGGGTAAACCGGTGAAGATTCTGGATCTGGCACGCAATATGATTCGTCTGGCCGGTTACGCACCGGAGAAAGATATCCAGATTGAGTTCACAGGCTTGCGTCCGGGAGAAAAACTGTACGAGGAGTTGCTGAACCAGAAAGAGACGACCTTGCCCACCACCAACGAGAAGATCATGGTGGCGCGTGTACGTGAGTTTGACTACGACCAGGTTAGCAAACAGATCGATGAACTGATTGCGACCAGCAAAGCCAGCAAACCGTTTACCACGGTTAAGCAGATGAAACAACTGGTACCGGAATTCATCAGTAACAACTCTATCTACGAGCAATTGGACCCGCAGTAATGCTTACCGTTGACCACATATCGATGGAGTTTTCGTCCCGCCCGGTGCTGGATGACATCACTTTTCTCATCAACCGCAAGGAGCGTATTGCGTTGGTAGGTAAGAACGGTGCAGGTAAGACGACTCTTTTGCGTCTTATTGCCGGTGAGTATCAGCCTACTGCCGGTCGCATCTCCAAGGAAACGGATATGACGATCGGTTATCTCCCGCAAGTCATGCTCTTCCAGGATGATCGTACGTTACGTGAAGAGGTGATGACCGTTTATCATGGCGAAGACGAAGCACGTTTTATTGCAGAGATGGACCGAACGATTATCGGTTTAGGATTTGAGCGCAAGGATTTTGACAGACCCTGTTCGGAGTTCTCCGGCGGCTGGCGTATGCGTATTGAGTTGGCGAAGATCTTACTGCGTCATCCGGACCTGCTCCTGCTCGACGAGCCCACCAACCACCTGGACATCGAATCTATCCAATGGCTGGAGGACTTCTTGAAATCGAGTCCGTCGGCGGTGCTCATGGTCAGTCACGACAGGGCCTTTATCGATAATGTGTGTGGTCGAACGATAGAGATTACTTTAGGACGCATTTATGATTACAATGTTAATTATAGCCGCTTTGTGGAGTTACGCAAAGAAAGGCACGAGCAACAAGTAAGAGCGTATCAGAACCAGCAGAAGATGATTGCCGACACCGAAGAGTTCATTGAACGCTTCCGGTACAAAGCCACCAAAGCGGTGCAGGTCCAGAGTCGCATCAAACAACTGGAAAAACTGGATAGGCTCGAAGTGGATTTGGAAGATACAAGTAGGCTTAATCTACGTTTTCCTCTTGCTCCGCGCAGCGGTGATTATCCGTTGATCGTGGAGGATGTGAGAAAGGATTTCGGGGAGCATAACGTCTTCCACGATGTCACCTTCACCATCAAACGCGGGGAGAAAGTGGCGTTCGTCGGTAAGAACGGAGAAGGCAAAACGACGCTCGTCAAGTGTATCATGGGACAGTTGGATTATCTGGGCACCCTCAAGATCGGACATAACGTTAAGATCGGTTATTTCGCGCAGAACCAGGCGGCGCTGTTGGATGAGAACCTCACCGTTTTTGAGACTATCGACTACGTGGCCGCAGGTGATATTCGCACGAAGATTCGCGATATCCTCGGAGCGTTTATGTTCGGTGGAGAAGCGAGTGAGAAGAAAGTGAAAGTGCTGTCCGGAGGTGAACGGAGTCGTTTGGCGATGATACGGTTGTTGTTAGAGCCTTGTAACCTGCTTATCCTCGACGAGCCGACCAACCACCTCGACATGCAGTCCAAGGATGTACTCAAAGCCGCACTACAAGATTTCAACGGCACGTTGATCTGCGTCAGCCATGACCGCGATTTCTTGAACGGGCTGGTGAGCAAAGTGTATGAGTTCGGTGGCGGACGAGTCAAAGAACATTTAGGCGGTATCTATGATTTCCTGCGGGCCAAGAAGATCGACAGTTTGCAGGAGTTGGAACGGAAGAATCCGAGTTCTCAGAATATTCAGAATACTCAGAGTACTCCGAGTTCCTCCAAGTTGGACTATGCCGCTCAAAAAGCGGCAGCAGCCGAACGGCGCAAGAAAGAGAAACAGATTGCCGAAGTAGAAGCCGAGATAGCACGGTTAGAAGCTGAGCAGGCACAGATGGAACAACTACTGGCGCTTCCGGAAAACCAAACGCAGGAATTATTCCATAAATACGAATTACTCAAACATCAGATTGAACAACAGTTATACGTATGGGAACTACTAAACGAGGATTAGACGAGGTTATCGAATATATCATCACCTGGCTATGTTATGGGGATGAAGAGGCCGCCAAACGGGTCGCTTACACAGCAGACGAGAAAGCGCTGGAAGATCACGATGTGATCATTGTGCCTAACGGCTATTTCGGCAATCATATCTGTTTGCCGGACATGAGCAAAGTGGTGGTGGAGCAGCCTGCCAAAGGCAAAGCCATCATCCGCACGGATATCGTGTACAATACGTTTTTCTTTATTTCCCGAGCCGAAGAGACTTATAACACCGAGCGCGATAATCATGACCGTTTCCTTGCGCAGTATTCGCTCTTGGGTCAGAACAACCGTCTGCAGATCCCCAGTTTGGACGAGCATGCTCGTTTGCTGTTGAAGTTGCTCAATCTGCCGATACCTTCGCCGGGTTTCGGTCATATCTACCTCACGCACGATATCGATGCTATCTCGCAGTACCGCTCGCTGAGGGGTGCTTTAGGTGGTATCAAACGTGGTGAGTCCAAGGCTGTAATGGCGGCACTGAAGGATATTCACAATGACCCGCTGTACACCTTCCCGTGGTTGATGGAACAGGATGCACGTGTGCCGGATGCAGAAGTCATCTATTTCGTCAAACGAACCTCCGGTAGCGGCTACGACTATCCGCAGTATCCGTTGTGGGGCAAGGACTGGAAACAACTCAAACACATGTTACGGCATAACAACGTCTATTTGGGCGTACACGGCAGTTATTATTTGGATATCCCCAAGATTGAATACAGCCGCATGTACCGTACCCATTATTTACGCGGGTCGATTACGCATCTCAAACATCTGGCAGCCGCAGGCTATACGGATGATTTCACGATGGCTTTTGCTGATCAGGCCGGTTTCCGTCTGCAGACTTCCCGTGCCGTACGATGGATCAATCCGTACACCTATAAGTTGACCAACCTCACGCTCCATCCGCTCATGATCATGGATCGGACTTTGAGTAACGAGAACTATATGAATCTGACCGAAGACGAGGCTTATTTCCTCTGCGAACGGCTGATTGGCAAAGTGCGGATGCATCACGGAGATCTGTGTCTGTTGTGGCATAACAGCAATATCAACGACGAGAGTTACCATAAATCGTTGTATGAAAAAGTTATTGGTTGTATCTGATCCGCTTGCCCCTCCGGGATTCTCGCCGCGCGTGCGTTTTTTGTGCGATTATTTCGTGCAAAAAGGGTACGAAGTGACTTTATTGACCGAGGAGGACAAGCCTTTGACTTTTAGTCACACCTATCCGATACAAACCATTTGTATGTACAACGGCACGACGCTTGATTGGCTGGTAAAGACGGTATGGACACTCGTTAGCGATTGGCATAACCGGGTGTTTGCCCAAAGAGCTTTGTCCGTTTTACCCAACGATTATGATGCCGTTCTCTGCACTGTCTTCAGTGATTTTCCCTTGGGAGCAGGACTGCGCATCGCTCGAAAACTACATATTCCTTTGATCTGCGACATACGCGACATTGAAGAACAAGTGGATCATTCGTTCTACCAGTACCACCACAAGAGTCGCTGGCTGATGCCGTTCCGGCATATCTATCGGCTCATTCACCGTCATCGTCGCAACAACGTCCTTCGTGCCGCCAATGCCATCACGACTGTTTCGCCTTGGCACGCGGATTTCATAGGCTCGATCACCTGTCACCGTTCACCGATCACCGTGATCTATAACGGCTACGACGCCCGGCAGTTCTATCCGCAAGAGTTGCGTACAGAGCAGTTCACCGTCTCGTATATCGGTACCTTGCATGACTGGCAAAAACCGGCATTGGAACAAGTAAAACAGGCCATCGAAGAGCTCCAAAATCCGGACATCGTACTGGATATTCACACGCCGCAGCAAAACCCGGTTTCGCATGACAAAATGGGCGATGCTGTACGACGCAGCAGTATCGTTCTGGTATTGACCGCCCCTCACACCCACGGCATGTTGACCACGAAGTTCTATGAGGCGCTGGGCTGCGAGAAACCTATATTGTGCGTACCATCCGATAAGGGCTGTCTGGCGGATCTGATCACCTACACCCACGCCGGCATCGCAACGGATGACAAAGAGGCCATCAAAGCCTTTATCATGGACCAATACAAGGTATGGAAAAGCAACGGCTGTACGCACCAAGAGACGCAACACCGCGAAGAGTTCAGCCGGGATTTCCAGACACAACAATTCGAACAACTGATTCAATGGCTGTAAAAAAATTACATATCATCTGCTTTGATATCCCCT
>Ga0310690_10012709_pt1 | contig 10312 bp, 9 predicted proteins | sample AusTroGonzalo_MG_2_FD_207661 | JGI IMG/M metagenome (GOLD analysis project Ga0310690, IMG submission 207661) | Bovine rumen microbial communities from tropical cattle in Woodstock, Queensland, Australia - Gonzalo_04 (v2) (version 2) | ecosystem: Host-associated > Mammals > Digestive system >...
TCGCATGCTATAATTTTTCTGATTCGGTACCTTCGGAGGGAATATGAGTATTACTGATATCGTCATGCTCCTTGGCGGTGTCGCGATGTTCCTCTACGGAATGTCGCTGATGGGAAGCAGCCTGAAGAAAGTCGCGGGCAACAAGCTCGAACTGATTCTGTACAGGCTTTCCGGAACGCCGCTGAGGGGCATTTTGCTCGGTACGGGCGTAACCGCGGTGATCCAGTCCTCATCCGCCACGAGCGTGATGACAGTCGGTTTTGTGAACTCCATGATGATGAAGCTGCGGCAGGCGCTTTCTGTCATCATGGGCGCGGTGGTCGGCACCAGCATTACCGGCTGGCTGATATGCCTGGGCGGTGTTGGCGGAAGCCAGGCTTCCCCGGCCCTGGCACTGATGAGCACGGAAGGGATCAGCGCCATGACAGCCGTGGCGGGCATCCTGATGCGGATGATCTGCAAAAAGAAGACGCTGATTCATGTCGGAGATATCCTGATGGGTTTTGCCGTACTGATGTTCGGCATGAAGACGATGAGCGGCGCGGTTTCCGGACTGCGTGAGGATCCCGGGTTCATTTCTTTCCTGACGAATTTCAACAATCCGCTTCTGGGAATCCTGATCGGTATTCTCTTCACAGCCATCCTGCAAAGTGCCAGCGCTTCCGTCGGTATCCTGCAGGCGCTGAGCAGCACGGGACTGATGACGCTGGAGGAAACGCTGCCGATTATTCTCGGTATCGCTATCGGCGCCTCAGTACCTGTCATTATTTCCGGGATCGGCTCCTCGGTGGAGGGACGCCGGACGGCGTTTGCCTATCCGGTGATTGAAATCCTGCGGGTGATCCTGTTCGCAGGTGTCTTCTACGGACTGAACGCAGCGCTGCATTTTGACTTCATGGGCAAGACGGTGAACATGTTCAGCATCGCGCTGATCAACACGCTGTTCCGTGTCAGCACCGTGTTTATCCTGGCCTGGTTCATCCCGCTGATTGAGAAGCTGATGATCCGGCTGGTACCTGCCGATCCGCGGGAGGAAGCGGAGACGGAGGATATGAAACGCCTGGAGGAACGCTTCCTGGCATATCCCACGCTGGCGGTTGAGCAGACACGCCTGACCATGAACAAAATGGCGGAACTGGCGGAGCGCTCCATGGACACGGCGATCACCCTGCTGGACGGTTTCGATCCCAAAGCCTTCCAGGAAGTGGAATCCCTGGAAAGCATCGTGGACCGCTATGAAGACAAGATCGGCAGTTACCTGATGCGCCTGACCGGCCAGGAAATGACGGATACGCAGAACAAGGCTGTGAGCCAATACCTGCGCGCCATCACGGACCTGGAGCGCATCAGCGACCATGCGCTGAATATTGCGCAGCGGGCGGAGGAAATCCGTGACAAGAAGATCCGGTTCTCCGAAAAGGGAAGCCGTGAGATGGACACGCTGAAGAAAGCGATTACGGAGATTCTCCATATTTCGATCGACAGCTTCATGACCGGGGATTCGGAAACCGCATACCGGGTTGAACCGCTGGAGCAGGTCATCGATATGATCTGCCGGAGGATGCGGGAGAAGCATACGGCCCGGCTGCAGAAAGGCAAGTGTACGATCGGGAACGGATATGTTTTCAACGATCTGATTTCAGACTTTGAGCGCGTTTCCGATCACTGCTCCAATATCGCGATTGTGCAGGTGGAACTGGAAGACAACGCACTGGACGTGCATGAGATGTCCGGAGCGCTGAAGCAGGCACACGTGCATCAGTTTGATCTTTACTACAGCGAATATGAACAACGCTATCTGCCGAAAAAGGAAAAAGAGAAGGACGAGTAAATCGCTTAACCCTTGATTTTCTTTGACAAGCAGGGAAAACTATGGTAACATGACGGCAATGAATTCCACGGTAAATTGAATATAAAACAGGAAAAGGGGAATGATCTGATGTTCAGGCATATCGGACGTAAGGTAAGGGGACTGGCTGTTGTTATATGTACTGTCGGGATTATCGGATCGATCGGCGCGGGCGTTGCCTTGTACCTGACGAAGGTCCTGCAGCTGATTCCCTGCCTGGCCATCGGCATCGGCGGCGCCATTGTGAGCTGGCTGTGCTCCTGGGTGCTGTACTGCATCGGAGATACCCATGTGAAGATTGAACGGCTTGAAGATAAGCTGATTCCCAAGCCCGCCTACGCGGAATACCTTTCCGCGAATGCCCCGGTCCGGGGCGCCTGCGAGATCTGCGGGAAAACCACAGACCTGATCAGCGCCAGGATTGAGGATCAGCTGGGAACCCGCTACCGCAAAGTCTGCCGGGAATGTTTTGCGGCAAACAACTGCTCCGAAGCGGACTGACGGAGACCGGAAACAGAGAGATAAAAAAGCGTTCTGCGGAGCGCTTTTTTTCTTGACTTTGAAAAAGCGCAAAGCGTATAATAATCGGGTGGTCTGAACCCGGAATCGGCCGGGGAGGACAGCGATCGTAAAATAATAAGGAGGGAATGTCATGGACGCTGGGAGTAGCAGCGGCATACCGGTTGGGCGAAGCCTGCGGAACCTGAGCGCTGTGGCGTTCCTGTTCCATCTGTCATAATTCCGGACGGGACTTCGTCCGCCCGTATGCACCGTGTGCTTACTGCTGGCTTCAACATCCTGTAAGTGGGAGGGAGCAAGCATGGCGGATCATTCTGTCACAATGGAGAACACTTTATCCACTCTGCTGTCAGACAAGAAATATTCAACGATCCGGGACGTTCTGGTTACCATGAACCCCGCTGATATTGCCGCGGTTTTTTCCGGCGTGGAACCGGAGAAACTGCCGCTGCTTTTCCGTCTGCTGCCGAAAGAGCTGGCGGCGGAAAGCTTCGTTGAAATGGACAGCGAACAGCAGGAAGCGCTGATCCGGGGAATCAGCGACAGCGAACTGCGCCAGGTGATGGACGAGCTGTACGTGGACGACGCTGTGGACATCGTTGAGGAGATGCCTGCGAACGTCGTACAGCGGATCCTGGCCCAGTCCGATCCGGAAATGCGCAAGGAAATCAACGAGATCCTGCAGTATCCGGAGAACTCGGCCGGCTCCGTCATGACGACGGAATATGTCAAGCTGAGCCCGGACATGACGGTGGGCGACGCAATCCTGCGGATCCGCCGGACCGGCGTGGACAAGGAAACGATTTATACCTGCTATGTGCTGAAAAACCGGATCCTTGTGGGTACCGTATCGGTGAAGAGCCTTCTGCTGGCGCCGAGCGACCTGCAGACGATTGACAGCATCATGGAGTCGAACCTGATTACGGTAACAACCCATACCGACCAGGAAGAAGTTGCCCAGATCATGAGCAAATACAACCTGCTGGCGATTCCCGTCGTGGACGGGGACGACCGGATGGTCGGTATCGTTACCTTCGACGACGCCATGGACGTTATGGAAGACGAGGCCACCGAGGACATCGAAATCATGGCCGGTATGACGCCGAGCGACAAGACTTACCTGAAGTCTTCACCGTTCGAGCTGTTCAAGCACCGGATTCCGTGGCTGAGCCTGCTGCTGATTTCCGCGACGTTTACCGGACTGATCCTGACAAACTTCGAAGAGAAACTGGCAGCCATGGTCTGCCTGACTGCGTTTATCCCCATGCTGATGGATACCGGCGGCAATTCCGGATCCCAGAGCTCTGTTACGGTCATTCGTGCGCTGAGCCTGAATGAACTGGAGTTCAAGGATATCCTGAAGGTAATCTGGAAGGAAATCCGGACGGCCGTGCTGTGCGGCCTGGCGCTGGCGGCCCTGTGCTTCGCAAAGATCATGATTGTGGATCATCTGCTGCTGAAGACAGAAGGCGTTTCGGTAACGGTGGGACTGGTTGTCAGCCTGACGATGTTCGTGACGGTCCTGTGCGCCAAGATCGTGGGCTGTACGCTGCCGATGCTCGCAAAAAAACTTGGATTTGATCCGGCGGTCATGGCCAGTCCGTTTATCACGACGATTGTGGATGCGCTGAGCCTGCTGGTATACTTCGGGATCGCAACGGCACTGCTGCCGCAGCTTTCGGCGATGGTCTGACGCATAAAAATGTCTTCTGGAGGAACGGCATGAGTACGAGAAAGAACGCGGCCTACAACGTGGCTTACCGCATGTTCTCCGTATTCCTGCCGCTCGTGACAGCCCCATACCTGTCCCGTACGGTCGGGACGGACGGTGTGGGGCTTTATTCATTGGCGTGGAGCGTATCCTATGTTTTCTGCCTGATCGGAATGCTGGGGCTGAACGACTACGGGGTGCGCACGGTGGCCCAGGCGCGGGATGACCGGGAGAAGCTGGACCGCACATTCTCCGCGATCCTGCAGATGCAGTGGCTGGTGGCCGGGGTGACACTGGCTGCCTGGTTTGGATATGTGTTCCTGGTAGCGGGTGAGGAACGGACCATTGCCCTCCACCTGACCATGATGAGCGTCAGCTGCCTGTGCAGCCTGGACTGGTGTCTGATGGGACTGGATATCTTCAAACCGATCGCGCTGCGGAATACGTTCGTAAAGCTGGCGGCGGCAGCCTGTGTCTTCATTTTTGTAAAGGAAAAAGCCGACCTCTGGATTTACGGCTTTGTCTGGAGCCTGGCGACCCTCCTCGGCAACCTGATGAGCGCGGCCTCCCTGCGGGGGAAAGTGAAATACAGGCCGGTCCCGATGCGGGAAAGCCTGAAGCACCTGGGGCCCTGTGCCGTGCTGTTTATCTCGGTCATGGCGGTGAACGTCTACCGGACCATGGACAAGGTCATGGTCAGCGCGATTGCCGGCGTGGATGAGAACGGGCTGTATGAAAACGCGGAAAAGATTATCTATTGCCTGAGCGGATTCATCTCCGCAATCGGAACGGTGATGATGCCGAAAGTGGCGCACATGTGGAAACAGGGCGCCACGGAGAAGATTACCCGCCATATTGACCGGAGCATGGAGCTGATCCTCTGCATGGTCAGCGCGATGGCATTCGGCGTGGCCGCGGTGGCAGACCGGTTCGCACCGCTGTTTTACGGGGAAGATTTCCGGTATTCCGGCGTTCTGATGGCCCCCCTGGCCTTTACGCTGATCATGATCGGCTTTGCGAATGTGATCCGGACACAGGTGGTGCTGCCGCAGAAACGGGATCATATTTTTGTAAAAAGCGTATGCTGCGGCGCGGTTGTAAACCTGGCGGCGAACGCGTGCCTGATTCCGTCCATGAAGAGTATGGGTGCGGTGGTCGGAACGCTGATGGCAGAGATGACGGTGCCGGTTGTCCAGTTTATCATCCTCCGGAAGGAACTGCCGTACCGCCAGTATATGAAATATGTCGGCATATACGCGGTATTCGGAGCGGCCATGCTGGGATGCGTCCGGCTGGAAGGGCTGCTGCTGACGCAGGAGAACTGGCTGACCCTGGCAATCCAGGCGGTAACCGGTGCGCTGGTTTACGCGGCGCTGTGCTTCGGATACTGGAAGATCACCCGGAAGAGTTTCCGGGAGATCGGGGAATAGGATTCATTGGTTATCATTATATTATAAAGAAAGAGGCTGCGGGATCGCAGCCTCTTTCCTGTAGTTACGGTGAATCAGTCGGCGGGATAGTAGGCGCCGAAGATGAAATCATGCAGGTCTTCCGTAACGGCCTTGATGTTGCGCAGCTTGACCTTTTCCCCCTGGTAGGACCAGCCGAGGTCTCCCTTTGTGGTATCTCCCGGGATCCGCTTCTCTTCCATCAGGGAGGTAATGGAGCTCATATCGCTCAGCATATCGCTGTCCCGGACAACAGGCCATACCTGCATGGCCAGATCCACGATTTCCTGCATGCTCATATCGGTAATCATATACTGTGTCAGTTCCGGAATCAGGTTCAGAAGGTCCAGCTCCTTGTTTTTCAGCTTCTCCGCAATCGGATGGAACAGGGCCTGCAGCAGGCGGCGGGTACGCCCGGTACGCTGCAGGTCGTTTTCACCGGCCACATGGCGGGTACGCGCAAAGACCAGGCCCTGCAGGCCGTCCAGGTGCTGAACGCCGTCTGATTTCGTATCCAGCGGCTGGCGGCCTTCGGAGTGCATGTCATAAGTCCGCTTCATGGCTTTCGCGTTCTTTTTGATGTAGGTATTTACAGCTTTCGCTTCCTTCGCGGTCAGTTCCACATCCACGCCGCCGAAGTACTCAATGATTTCTTCCACGCCGTAGAAGTTGATCGCAAAGTAATGCTTTATATTCAGCTGGAAGTTCCGGTTGACCGTACGGATGACCCGCTCCGGGACGTCCTCCACGTAATCAAGGCCGTTTCCGTTTTTCTTCATATGGCGGTAGGAGAAGGCGTTGTTGATGGGAGCCTCTCCCTTGGAGGGAATATCCAGCATCAGATCGCGGGCAATGGAGGTCAGTTTCAGGGTTCCGTCAAACAGGTTGATGGAAAGAATAATGTTGACGTCATTGCGCTTGGCGTAACCGTTGTGTTTCCCCAGCTGATCCTTCAGAAGTTTGCTTTCGGTGTTCCGGTCTTCATTGCCCCGGGTATCCACGCCGATCAGGAGGATGTTGATGACCTCATCCGGGCAGTTCGGGTTGATCTCCAGTTCGTTATAATTGATGATGGTATCCTGATCATCATCCGGGAAGGCCGACCAGTCATCATCATCCGAACCGATGATATCCGCATCACTTTCCGGGTCGAGATCTTCGATATCCAGATCTTCGATATCCAGGTCCTCCTCATCACTCTCCGCCAGGGAAAAGACGGGAAGGAACAGGGTAAGACAAAGCAGCAGGGCAAGCAGTCGTTTCATATTGCAGATCCTCCAGTATGAAGTGGTGTTATGCATTCGTGGGATGATTCAACTCATCCAGGGTCATTTCAAAGGCCGGCAGGAATTCCCTCAGGAAATCCTTCACCTCCGGCAGGGAAATGGCATCCAGGCTCCTGCGAACGTTTTCCGCAGCGAAATCGAATTCCCGGTTACCGGCACGCTTCTCTTCCAGGCATTTGATATAGGCGGAAATCCGGTCCGCTGCCTTGACGATATCCCTGTCATATCCTTTTTCCTGCTTCAGGCAGGGAGAAAAGGCCGGGCGCAGATCCTCCGGCAGGAGGACCAGAAGCCGGTCGGCAGCGACATCTTCCAGCTGGTGATAGGCGGTTCGCAGCTCGTCATTATGGTATTTCACAGGGGTCGGCAGATCGCCGGTCATAACCTCCGTTGCGTCATGATAAACAGCCAGGGTCAGCACGTGTTCCGGATTCACATCCCTTTGGTACCGGTCCCGCCCGATCGCGGCAATCGCGTGTGCGATCATCGCTACCTGCAGGGAATGTTCCGCGTCGTTTTCCGGCTGGGTATTCCGCATCAGGCTCCAGCGGCTGATCAGCTTCAGCCGGGAAAGGTAAGCAAAAAAAGCGTAGGACATGGCAACTCCTTTCAGACATCCATTATACCCGGGGAGGCCGGAAGTTTCAAGGACGGCCAGGAAATAAAAAAACATCCGGGCTTCTCAGCCGGATGCGGGAACACAGGGGAATCAGAGCTGCTTCAGCTCTTTCAGGCAGTGGGAGCAGATCATCTTATCCTTGAAGGGCGAGAGATCGCGGCTGCTGCCGCAGAAGAGGCAGTCCGGTTCATATTTACGCAGGATAACGGATGCGCCTTCCACAAAGATTTCGAGCATATCTTTCGGACCGATATCGAGCGTACGGCGCAGCTCGATCGGAAGAACAATACGGCCGAGGGAATCCAGCTGACGGATAACACCTGTCGTCTTCATGGAAAAAACCTCCTACAAAAGGCTCGGAAAATCATCTTCTGATGCGAGTATATAGGCCGGCAGAAAGAGTGTCAAGCGAAATGATCAAATAATTGTAAAAATCTATTGTCGCGTGCTGCGGAATCCGGCAGGTGCCTGCTTCAGGAAGGAAAACGAAAGGATTGAACCGCAGATGCGGAATGTGTATAATATCGGCGTACAGAAAACACGGAGGTTTCAGGAAATGAGACTGAATATAGCCATTGACGGCCCGGTGAGCGCGGGAAAGTCTTCCGTTTCGGATGCGGTTGCCAGGAAACTCGGGATCCTGCACCTGGACACCGGCGCCATGTACCGGGCGCTGGGCCTTGCGGCGCTGGAGGCCGGCATTGATACCGGGGACGAGGAAAAGGTCGTGGAACTGTGCCGGAAGCTGAAGGTTTCCGTCACTTACGGAGCCGACGGGCAGCATACGTTCGTGGAAGGCCGGGACGTGACCGGGATGATCCGTACCCCGGAAGTCAGCATGGCTGCTTCAACGGTGAGCCGGTACGCCGAAGTTCGCAGGGAGATGGTCCGGATCCAGCAGCAGCTTGCGTCAGAAACGGATATGCTGGTGGACGGCCGGGATATCTGTACGACGGTGCTTCCGAATGCAACAGTCAAGTTTTTCCTGACAGCGGCTCAGGAGGAACGGGCACGGCGGAGGTACCTGGAACTGAAAGAAAAAGGCATGGAAGAGCCTTTTGAGAAGGTCCTGGAGGATCTGAAAAAGCGGGATGAACAGGACATGAACCGGCCGGTGGAGCCGCTGCGGCAGGCTGCGGACGCGGTCCTGGTGGATGCCACGCACCTGACATTCGATGAAACGGTGGACACAATTGTCCGGATTGTGAAGGAAAAGTGCCATGAGTGAGAAAAAACAGGAACTTGATTTTGAGAAGCGGAGCCGGCTGTATGAATTTGTCCGGGGCCTGGCGGTAGTTATTTTTCATACGATTATACCCGTGAAGTTCCATAACCGCGAAGTGCTGGACCGGGAACCCCCCTATGTGCTGATATCCAATCACCTGTCCGCACTGGATCCCGTTGTGCTTGCCCTGGGAGTTCCGAAACAGCAGGTTGTTTTCCTTGGCAAGAAGGAGCTCGGGAAGAACAAAATGATCCGTCGCATCCTGACTTCAGCGCACTGCATCCTGGTGGACCGGCACAATACGGACATGACCGCCATGCGGAACTGTATGAAGGCCATCCGGGCGAAAAAGATCCTGATCATCTTCCCGGAAGGTACCCGCCATCACGAGGGCCAGATGCAGGAGATTGAAAGCGGGGCCTCCCTGATCGCGATGCGTTGCGGCGCGCCTATTATTCCGGTATATTTCGGCCGGAAGCTGGGCTTTTTCCGGAGAACGCATATCTGGGTCGGGGAAGAGATTCCGTCGGCGGACCTGATTGCCCAGGGAATCAATGCAGAGACCTGTGAGGAAATGAACGAACGCTTCCGGGCGACTTTCCGGAAAATGGTGGAAGACGCTGAAAAGTTCCACGCAAAAAAATGAGAAAAAATCTGAATTTTTTTCAGATCGCAGCAGGAAAAACCGGCAGGGAAGCGAAAATACTTATAGATGTAGCGTAAGTAAAGCGAAAGGATACCGCTTATGCCTCTGGAGACAGCTGCTCATGCAGGCTTCTGTATGGGGGTCCGGCGGGCCGTTGAAATGGCCGAAAAAGCGGCACAGGACGGGATCTCCTCCTGTACGCTGGGGGATTTGATTCATAATCCCGCCGTAGTAGCTGACCTGGAAGCCAAAGGGCTGGCATCCATCCGGTCCGTTGAGGAAGCCGGCAGCCGCCGGGTGCTGATCCGAAGCCACGGGGTTTCCCGCCGGGTGATGGAACAGCTGGAGGATGCCGGGAACGAAATCCTGGATCTGACATGTCCCTTTGTGGACCGGATGCACCGGATTGTCGGGGAAAAATCCCTTGACGGTACGCCTGTCATCCTGGTCGGAGAACTGGACCATCCGGAGGTTCAGGGAACGGCCGGCTGGGCGCATGGCGAAGTACACATTGTAGCAACGCCTGAAGAGGCAGGGAAACTGCCTGAAATGGAGCGGGCTGTTGCCGTATCCCAGACGACATTCCCCCCGGAGCGGTGGGAGGCCATACTGGAAGTACTGCGCAGGAGGATCCGCTTCCTGGACGCACACTGCACGATCTGTAATGCCACTGAAATCCGCCAGAAAGAAGCGGCAGAGATGGCAGGGCGGATGGACGCGATGGTCGTCGTGGGCGGCCGGAACAGCGCCAATACGCAAAAGCTTTTCGACATCTGCCGGAGCAGGTGCGAGAGGGTAATCCTGGTGGAGAGTGCGGCGGAAATACCGCCCGCCTTTGCAAATACAGATTCCGAAATGATTGGAATCACCGCCGGTGCATCTACGCCGACGGATTCACTTAAGGAGGTTGTCACACGCATGAGCGAACTGGAGAACAAGGACCTGACCCAACCCGCGGAGGAAGAAAACCACAATGACTTCATGGCAGAAGTCGAATCTACTCTGGTGA
>Ga0310690_10012710_pt1 | contig 10312 bp, 12 predicted proteins | sample AusTroGonzalo_MG_2_FD_207661 | JGI IMG/M metagenome (GOLD analysis project Ga0310690, IMG submission 207661) | Bovine rumen microbial communities from tropical cattle in Woodstock, Queensland, Australia - Gonzalo_04 (v2) (version 2) | ecosystem: Host-associated > Mammals > Digestive system >...
ATGGACAGCAGCGCCGAAACCCCGTGGAAGGAGGCTCCGTAGCCCACGCTGGTCGGCACGGCAATCACCGGGCAGTCCACCAGCCCGCCGAGGACGGAGGCCAGAGCGCCCTCCATACCCGCAATGGCAACGACAACAGACGCCTCCATCAGCTCGTCCAGATGGGAGAGCACGCGGTGCAGACCTGCCACGCCCACGTCGTAGAGCCGTACCACGCGGCTGCCGAGGAACTCCGCGGTCAGGGCCGCCTCCTCGGCCACGGGCAGGTCGCTGGTGCCGCCCGTGGCAACGACGACGTTGCCGATCCCGTCCGGCTCCGGGGCCTCGCCCAAGCTGGCAATCCGGGCCGTCGCGTCATAGCGCAGGGGAAAGCGTCCGACCAGCGATTCGGCCTTTTCGGCGTCCAGACGGGTAATCAGCACGCGCTCCTGCCTGTTTTTGATCATCGCATCCAGAATGCCGGAGATCTGCTCGACGGTTTTGCTTGCCCCGTAGATGACCTCTGCGGCCCCCTGCCGCAGTTTGCGGTGGAGGTCAATCTTGGCGTAGCCGATGTCGGCAAAGGGAGCTTTTTTCAACGCGAGCAGCGCCTCGTCTACCGAGACGGCTCCGCTCCGAAGCTGCTCCAAAATCTGCCTGGTGTCTGTGTTCATGCGCTCGCCTCCTGTTTCTGATCTTCCCTTACTATACCATACCTTGCGTAAAATTGCAAAAGAAAAGAATCCCGGCTTCCGCAAACGCGGAAGCCGGGAAAAACTCAATGGAACAGGCTCAGCAGACCGTCCAGCAGGCCGGAGGACTGCTCCTGCTGCTGGTTGTTGTCGGTGAGCTGGATGGTGGTCGGCGTGCTGCTCTGATTTGGGCCGCCCAGCAGAGAGGAGAACAGGCCGGAGGCCATGGAGGCGTTGCTGCTCGAATTGCCGCCCAGCAGGGAGGCAAGCAGGCCGCCGGAGCTCTGCTGGCTCTGAGCACTCTGGCTGCCGCCGCCGAGCAGACCGCCCAGCATCCCGAGCAGGCCGCCGGAGCTGCTTTGATTGGAATTGCTCTGCGCCGCGCTGTTTTGGCTGGAATTGCCGAGCAGAGACAGCAGCAGGGGAGCGGCCAGCGCCATGATGGAGGTGGACTTGCCCTTGGTGACGCCCGTGGCCTTGGAAATTTGGTCGATCAGCTCGTTTTGATCCTTGCCCAGCACATGGCCGAGGATTTTCTTGCCGTCAGCCAGGTCTGCGCCTTTGAGGAAGGCGGCGGGATCGGAAACGTCGTCCTTGCTGTGATCCGCCAGCGCCTTGGACAGAGAATCCGCGCCGGATGCGGTGCCCGCGTTCCGCTTCATGCCGCCCACCAGCGCCGGGATTCCGGCGGAGAGAACCTTTGCCACATCCTCCTGCTTGAGCTTGGTGCGCTTGCAGATGGCGTCCAGACCGCCGCCGGAGATCAGCGCGCCGATGGAGTTGAGATCAAACGCCATTTCAATTCCCTCCCGTAGCGGTCGGCGCCTCGGTCGTGTGGACGACGGGGATCTGCAGGGCCTCAGCGGCGTCCCGACCCTCCACGTTCATGTGGCTCAGATCCATGCCTTCCTTCTCTGCGCGGTTGGCGCAGAACTGGCAAATGGCGGTACGACCGGACTCAATGGCTTCGGTGACAGAGCCCTTGTAGAGCGTACTGGAGTTCTTGGTGGAGCTGCAATCTTCATAGATGTGGTATTTGTGGCCGAACTGCGTCCAGTACACGTCGCCGGTAATCTGCTGCTCGGCCTCTTCCTTCTGCTCGGCCGTGATGGGATTGAAGTCGGCGGAGGCCACGCCGGTAATCAGCAGGGCCACGATGGCCACGATGGCGGCAATGGTCTTGGTCTTCTTGTCCAGCTTGTCATTTTTGAGCAGCAGGACGATCAGCGGAATGAAGCAGATGCAGGCCATGATGACGCCAAGCTCGTTCCAGAGATAGAACAGGAACTTGCCGCGCTTCTCGCTCATGGGCTTGATGTGGTTGGCTTTCTTCCAGAGCTGGGCTGCGAAGATGGCGAAGCCCATGTCCAGCACGATGGCGATAATCAGGAAGAGCGTCATGTTGAAGGGTGGATAGAAGTATTCCAGCAGGGCCATGATGGCGAACACCTCGCACACGATGGCCAGCAGCCACAAAACGACGGCTCCGATGCGCAGGCCGACGGTGCTGCCGCCGGTGGGCTTGTTGGGGGTGATGACGGTCTGGGGCTTTTTGGCAGCCGCGGGCTTCTTCTCGGGCTCGACTGCTTTCTTGGCAGGCTCCGCAGCCTTCTTTTCCGTATTGCGGACGATCTTTTCTGCCATAAGGAAATTCCTCCGTTTCTTTTCTCAAAATATAGGGGAATTGCTATCTTCTATTATCTATATCCTGTGGTTTTTTGTCAATAGGGGATTTCGCTTTTTTTTGAAATTTTATACCATAGACAGGCGAGCGTGTAGCCCAGAACCGCCCCGGTTGTGTTCAGGATCAGATCGTCCAGCTCCGAGACCCCGGAGCCCAGAACGAACTGCATCGTCTCAATCCCCAGCGAGAGCAGAAAGCCCCAAAGCGCCGCCCGTACGGACAAGCAATGCTTGTCCGCATTCTTTCGTAGGGGACGGGTTTCACGTCCCGCAGAACCAGCCGCCCGGATTCGTACCAGCACGCCCACCGGCATGAACCACACCAGGTTTCCCACAAACAGATAGGTGAAATACCGCCAGTACGCGATCCGAATCAGCTTTGCGTAATAGGCAAAGGCGTCCCACTCGATTCGCCCGGAGAAGAGCCCGTGCCGAAAGCAGCCGTTCCGAAATACGGTCAGGCGCAGCAGGGCGGCCAGCCAGAGAACGGCCAGAAGTCGGATGATTCGATGTTTCATGTCCCTCCAAATCGTATAATTGTCACCTGTTAATTAATTGAATCGCCAAATCCGCCGCGGTCTCCGCTGCCATGCAGCGAATCGCGTTCCGATCACCGTCGAACTGACATTCCCGGGCCATAGTGATCTCCCCGTTGGAGACGGCCAGGTAGACCAGGCCCACGGGCTTGCCCGTGTCGTCGGAGCTTGGCCCGGCAATCCCGGTGATGCCAATGCCAAGATCAGCGCCGATCACCCGGCGCACCCCCTCGGCCATCTGCCGTGCCACAGGCTCCGAGACGGGGCCGAGGCTGTCCAGCAGCGTCTGATCCACACCCAAAATATCATGCTTGATCCGATTGCAGTAGGAAATCACGCCGCCCGGATAGACGGCGGAGCTGCCGGATATGTCGGTGATGGACTTCCCAAGCAGCCCGCCCGTGCAGGACTCGGCCGTGGCGACGGTCAGGTGTTTGTTCTTGAGAAATTGTACCAGTATTTCAATCTGTGTAATCTTATGGGGCATCATCATGATGGCCTCCTGTTCCTGATTCAGCATCCGGGCTGTTCCAGGGGCGCCGGAATCCGTTGACCGCATACTGTTTCAATTCATCATTTGGAATCCATTCCCCTTGCTCCCGCAAAAGGTGGGGAAGAACGGCAAGAATTGCCGCTTGATTCAGCGGCCCGTAGATATGCGGGAAGTCCAGCCCGCCGCCGTCCTCCCACCGCACTTCGCTGGTCAAACGGTCTGTGTCAATGACCAATATTACCTTCTCAGCGCAATCATCCTTGAAGTTCGGCGCGACAAGATAATAGCTGTCCAGGTCGGAACAATGAATGTATCCCCACCGCTCCAGACTGCTTGCTCCATAGCTTCCCGAACGGATTTCCGTTTCATATTCGTGTTTGTTCGCAACATGTATGATTATCATTTTTTACCTCTAACCTGTCACTTGCCATGCGGACGGCTGCGAGCCGTCCCTATCGGTTTTCCCGTCTGTCATTCTGAGCGGAGCGAAGAATCCGTATCCCCCGTCTCCGATTGCCTTCTATCCCTGATACCGAATCTTCACCAGCTCGGTATTGGCAATGGCCCGTTCAATCAGCTCTTCCACGTCCAGCTTCTGTTCAATGCGCTCCGCCTCGGCCAGCTTGGGCTTGGTCTTGGGGTGCTTGGGGGTAAAGACGGTGCAGCAGTCCTCATAGGGGAGAATGGAGGTGTCCAGCGTGTCGATCCGCCGGGCAAGGACGACGATCTCCTCCTTGTCCATGCCAATGAGCGGGTGGAACACGGGCATGTCCACCACCGCGTGGGTCACGTTCATGGCCTGCATGGTCTGGGAGGCCACCTGACCCAGGTTTTCGCCGGTGACCAGGCACTCGCAGCCGTGATCCCGGGCAATGCGCTCGGCGATCCGCATCATGAACCTACGCATGATGATCGTGAAGTATTCCTCGGGGCAGTTGTCCCGGATGGCCTCCTGAATTTCGGTGAAGCCCACGATGTCCACGGTCATGCGGCCGCAGTAGCGCGCCATTTTCCGGGCCAGCTCCAGCACCTTGTCCTTGGCCAGCTCCGAGGTGTAGGGGTAGGAGAAAAAGTGGATGGCCTCTAACTCCACGCCGCGCTTGGCGATCATGTAGCCCGCCACGGGAGAATCAATGCCGCCGGAGAGCAGCACCGCCGCCCGGCCGCCCACGCCGGTGGGCAGGCCGCCGGCTCCGGGCTCTGCCGGGCCGTGAACGTAGGCGGCGAAGTCCCGTACTTCCACGTAGACGGTGTAATCCGGGTGATGCACGTCCACCGGCACCTGGGGATAGGCCTCCGCCAGCCGTCCGCCGATGGCCTGGGAGATCTGGATGGAGTTCAGGGGAAAGCGCTTGTCGGAGCGCTTGGACTCCACCTTGAAGGACTTGGCTGCCGCCAGATCGTCGCCCAAATAGTTTACCACGGCCTCAAAAATCGCGTCCTCGCTTTTCTCGCAGGGACGGCAGCGGCAGAGGGAAATCGCGCCGAAGATGCAGTGGCAGGCATCCCAGGCCCCGTCCAGGTCGCAGAGCTCGTTTTCCGGCTCCACGTAGACCGTGGACTGCAAAATCGTGACCTTGAAGTCCCCAAAGGGCCGCATCCGCCGGGCCACATTGGTTCGCAGCTTGTTTTCAAACATCTTCTTGTTCGCACCCTTGAGCACGATTTCGCCCAGCTTTAGTAAAAAGATTTCGTTCATATGTGTTCTCCTTATTCAGAGTTCAATGTTCGGGGTTCGGAGCAAAGCCTTCCCCTTGAGGGGAAGGTGGCATCGGGCGTCTCACGGAAGCCCGATGACGGATGAGGTGGAGCTCCGAATGTAATAGCAATCGTTTTGTTCCATGTAGTCGGTTTTGACGAAGCCGTGACGTTCATAAAAACTCGCGGCCCTCCAATTATCCTTATGACAGCCAAGTACGATGGGACGCTTACCGAATTCCCGGTAAATTCGCCGAATTGTTTCTTCCAGAATTACGCCACCGTAACCATGGCTGCGGTGCTTTTTATCAATTACAAATCCCATCAAACGGTAGAACGGTTGAGATTTGACCTCCGGAGGATCGGTTTCCCACGGGATGGCTTCACCCAGCAAAATGGCTGCGATACTCGTTTTGCCCTTTTTTATGAGAAACGTATGCCCGATACAGTGATGCGCAACACCGTAGTCAGTAATTTCCATGAGTGTTGAAATGCTGTCAACGAATGCTTCAGGTATATCGTCTCTGTCTATTTCTTGTGCGTCTGCAAAATTATTATGGGTCAATTCTTCGAACTGAAGGCACATTCATTTTTCCTCCGCAAATGGGAAAGGCTTGCGCTGACCGTGGCTGGTGTGGTATCGGGGTGTGCGGTGCGCTTTCGGGACACCACCTCATCCGGCGCTTCGCGCCACCTTCCCCTCAAGGGGAAGGCTTAGTTGCGGCCGATTTTGTACGTCCGGTACTGGATTGCCTCAGCCAGGTGCGCCACGCCGATTTCCTCGGCGCCGTCCAGATCCGCGATCGTACGAGCGACCTTGATGATACGGTCATAGCTCCGGGCGGTGAGCCCCATGGTCTCAAAGGCCTCCTTCATGAGCCCTGCACAGTCGTCGTTCAGAACGCAGAGCTTGTGGAGCTGCTCCGGGCGCATGCCGGCGTTGGAGACGGTCTCTGTTCCGGCAAAGCGCCGGTGCTGGACGGCCCGGGCCGCATTGACCCGCTCCCGGATGGCAGCGGAGGGCTCGCCCTCTTTGCGCCCTTGCAGCTCTTCAAAGCTGACGGCGGGTACCTCGATGATGATGTCGATCCGATCCAGCAGGGGGCCGGAGATGCGACCCACGTAGTCCTGCACGGAGCGCTCCGAGCAGGTACAGCGGCCCGATGGATCGCCGTGCCAGCCGCAGCGGCAGGGGTTCATCGCGCAGACCAGCATGAATTGACAGGGGTAAGTCTCTGAGGCCGTGGCTCGCGTGATCGTGACGATCCCATCCTCCAGCGGCTGACGCATAACCTCCATCGTCTCCTTGCGGAACTCCGGCAGCTCGTCCAGAAACAGCACGCCCCGGTGGGCCAGGGAGACCTCGCCCGGCTTTGGCACAGAGCCGCCGCCCACCAGCCCGGGAGGCGTGACCGTGTGGTGCGGGCTGCGGAAGGGGCGCAGCGTCACCAGCGGATTGTCCGGGTCTACGAGGCCCATGATGGAGTGAATCTGCGTGACCTCCAAGGCCTCGGCGCGGCTCATGTCCGGCAAAATCGAGGGCAGACGCTTGGCCAGCATCGACTTGCCGGAGCCCGGCGGCCCGACCATCAGCACGTTATGGCCGCCCGCAGCGGCGATCTCCAACGCCCGTTTCGCGTTTTCCTGCCCCATCACGTCCTTGAAATCCGGCGCAAGCCGCCGCGATTCGTCCTGCACCCAGACGGGCTGGGGCTGGATCTGCGGGCTGCCGCGCAGATGGGCGATGAGCTGCGCCACGGAAAAAACCGGGATCACCGTGATCCCCTCGGCCAGTGTGGCCTCGCGGGCGTTCTGCATCGGCACATAGAGCGTTTTAATCCCGCATTTGGCTGCGGCAATGGCCATCGGCAGCACGCCGGGCACGGGGCGCAGCTTTCCCTCAAGGCTTAGCTCGCCCAGAAAGGCGTGTGTCTCGTCCGGCAGATTGACCTGACCGAACGCAGAGAGAATGCCAAGCAGGATCGGCAGGTCGTAGACCGTGCCGCTCTTTTTGGTGTTGGCGGGGGCCAAGTTTACGGTAATGCGGGAGGGAGGAAATTTGAAGCCGGAGGTCTTCACCGCAGCGCGGACGCGCTCCCGCGCCTCCTTGACCGCTGCGTCGGGCAGACCGACGATCTCAAAGCCCGGCAGCCCGTTGGAAATAAAGCACTCCACGGAGATCCGATAGCCCTCAATCCCGTTGAGCCCGAGTGTGTACAATTTGCTGACCACGGCAGTCCCCTCCTTTCCATACCCCATTTATTTTACCGCATCCTGCGCAAAAAAACAATCACATTTATCGAACATCCTACTCTTTTTTCCATATTATGAGAATGAAAGCCCTATGGTTTTCATTTATCAAGGAGGGATCACCATGCCGGATCAAACCATTTCTGCCGGACACCCCGCCCAGGAGCCGCGGGAGCCGGTTCGGATTCATACCAGTCGAATTGAGGACGCCTGCATTGATAAGGACTGCATCGAGGATCTGCGGGTTTATCTCACCGAGAGCTCGCAGAAATCGCTGGAGGGGGCCGTCAACGCCCGCGCGCGGAGCGCGGAGCTGCTTCACGTCTACATAGACGTGGCGCCGATCGCCTATAATCCCGGCCATTTTACCGCTGATTTGACATTCTTCTATCGGATCGGCGGCGAGGCCATGTCTGGCGTGACTCGGCCCGCGCCCTTGGAGGGCCTGGCTGTCTTCACCAAGCGGGTCGTGCTCTTCGGCGGGCAAACGGCCACCAAGGTCTTCTCCAGCGCCGACAACGATCTGCTGCCCGACGCCCTGTATCAGACCCACACGCCGGACTGCGTCGTGGAGGCGGTAGACCCGATGGTTCTCTCGTCCCGGGTCGGGGAGGGGTGCGATACCGCCGCCGTTGCCCCGGAGATTCCGCAGGCCGTCCGTGCGCTCTTCCCGGAGGAGCCGGTGCTGAACGGCGCACGGCAGCTCTACGTGACCCTGGGGCAGTTCTCCACCGTGCGCATGGAGCGCGGGGCGCAGCTTTTGGTTTCTGCGGTGTCCTTTGCCATGCCGGATCGGAGCTGCTCCGACGACCCCGGTACTCCCGACGAACCCTGCGACCTCTTTGCCAAGGTGGATTTTCCCACCCAGGCATTCTATCCCTCGGCGCAGTAAATCCACGCGGCCCGGAAACGGGCCGCATTTCCTAATGAAAACATGAAAATATGAAAGAATTGTTTTTCCGTCTTGACAAGCGACTGGAGGCGTGCTATACTGCAAATGGTTGAACAATTGTTCAACCATTTAATAAAAAAGAGGTGAGACCCTTGAGTGACTTGAAATTCTATGACGTAGAGATGGATCGAACCGACTGCACGGTGATCCACCAGGAGGTGGTGGATCGGGTGCGGGACACGATGCCCGACGAAGACACTCTGCTGGATCTTGCGGACGCTTTCAAGCTATTCAGCGATTCCACCCGTCTCAAAATTCTCTACGCGCTGATGGAGGCGGAGATGTGCGTCTGCGACATCTCGGTGCTGCTTGGCATGACGAAATCCTCGGTGAGCCACCAGCTCCGGGTGCTGAAGCAATCGAACCTGGTGAAGTATCGCAAGGCCGGCCGGGTTATCTACTATTCTCTGGCCGATGACCATGTGCGCACGATCTGCCAGATGGGCATGGCGCATGTGCTGGAAGAGGACGAAGAAATTGATTCGTAGGGGGCGGCGCATTCGACGGCCCGCTCGCAGTTGAAAGTTGAAAATGAATGTATCGTTCAAATTGCCATTTGAACGAGGAAGGTAAAATAAAATCCTGCGTTTTCGGCAGCTCTCATCGTTTTTCTTTTTGCAGATAGCAATCTGCAAAACACCAACATTTTCAACTTTCAATTTTCAATTGTTTTCCAGGTGGCGTCCCCGACGCCCCGTCGGTTACAAGTTTGCAAAATGTGATTTGGAGGTTACAACCATGAAAAAGAAATTCAAAATGGAAAACCTGGACTGCGCCAACTGCGCGGCTAAGATGGAGGACTTGATTCGCAAGATCCCCGGCGTGCATGAGGCAAACATGAACTTTATGACACAGAAGCTGTGCCTGGACGCGGAGGACGAGCGCTTTGATGAGATCCTGGCCGAAGCCCAAAAGTGCTGCAACCGGGTGGACAAGGGCTGCAGAATCGTCACCAATTGAAAGAGGAACACCGAATGAATGAAACAATTCTTCCGACCCAAAAGCCTGAAATGATTCTGTTCGACTACGGGCAGACCCTGATCGCGGAGGCGCGTTTTGACGGACTGAAGGGCACGGCGGCAGTTATGGCACACGCGGTGGAAAACAAATACCACTTAACGCCCGAACAGGTGCAGCGGGAAGCCGATGCCATCAAGCGGGAGCTGCAGCGCACGAACCCCGCGACGAGAGCCCAGAGAACCATCGAGGTTCCCAACTACATGTTTACCGCCTACCTGTATGAATCTCTCGGGATCAAGACCAGCTTGTCCCCGGAGGAAATGGATCGCGTGTTCTGGGACGCGGCCTCTCCCGGCAACCCAACAGAAGGAATCCAGAATTTTTTAGAGTTCCTATGGAAGGCCGGAATCCGCACTGCGGTCATCAGCAATATCTCCTATGCAGGCTCCGTGGTCGCGGAGCGGATTCACCGTCTGCTGCCGGACAACCATTTTGAGTTCATCCTTGCCACAAGCGAGTACCTGTTCCGCAAGCCCCACCCGCGCATCTTCCGTCTTGCCCTGGAAAAAGCAGGCGTCAAAGCGGAAAACGCCTGGTATATCGGGGACGACTATGCCTGTGATCTGGCGGGGGCTCGAAATGCCGGTCTGCTTCCGATCTGGTATCAAGCTGCAATAGACTTTGAACAAGCTGATCATGAAGATGTGCTCCGAGTCCAAGCCTGGCCAGAGCTGGAGGGAATCTTGCGGAACTGCTCGGAGCATTTGGAGGTATCGTAATGTTTTGGAATCGAATCGCGGGCTTTTATGATTTCTTTGAGGAGCTTTACAACAAGAAGGTTTATACCAATATCGGAAAAGCGGTTGCGGAATCCATCCGAAAAACAGACGATGTCTTGGAATGCGCCTGTGGCACCGGGGCCATCAGTGTTTGGATTGCCGGGGCGTGCAAATCGCTCATAGCGACAGATTATGCACCGAACATGTTGCGCAGAGCGAAAAAGAAATGCGACGGATTTCCAAATGTGCGGTTTGAAAAAGCCGATATCACGAAGCTGAACTATCAAGAT
>Ga0310690_10012711_pt1 | contig 10312 bp, 1 predicted proteins | sample AusTroGonzalo_MG_2_FD_207661 | JGI IMG/M metagenome (GOLD analysis project Ga0310690, IMG submission 207661) | Bovine rumen microbial communities from tropical cattle in Woodstock, Queensland, Australia - Gonzalo_04 (v2) (version 2) | ecosystem: Host-associated > Mammals > Digestive system >...
AAATGTAGAACCTGTAGCAACAGCTATACTGATAGTACCTTCCTTGTTAGACGCAAATGTTTCATCATCAGCTCTTAAAGTCTTAGGAGTCTGAGAAGTTGTGTAATTTGTCTTCTTAGGAGTTTTAAGACCTACCTCTCTCAGAGTTTCTTCTATTGACAAAGATACGCTTCCGTTTTCTTCAACATAAGGAACATATTCTGGATTATAAGCCAAATCCATAACTTCCTGTGCAGTCTTACCACCAATGTCATAACCTCGTGGCAGAGAACCTATCGGTTCTGATAACTTCGTTCCACTTTTGAACTTAGTCTCAGTGCCACCTTTACCACCATACTTCTTACCCCCCTTGTAAATCTCTCCTTCGGTTTCGCCATTAGGCAAGCAGAAAACCACAATGTCATTTTCAAGTGATGGGTCTGTTGCTTTAGCTACGCTATTAGTAACAGCAAACTTGTAACTTGTATCTGTTAATTTTCTCATAATTTTGTTGTTTTTAATTTATAATTCGTACCAACATTTATTTGACTTCTCTTCTAACTGTTCCAACCCAGCGAGCATCTCACCGAACTCATCTTCCGTGCCATTGTAGCCATGCTCTACGGCATACTGATAAGCGGACTTGCCATCGTGAACTATAATTTTTGGTTCTTCTTTCGGACGTGTACGTGAGCATTTTCCCCGGATGTTCTTAAATGCAATATGTTCACCTCTCTGTACATCGAACTGGATAAGACCATTCATAGAAGTTCCGTTATTGTCGTTGACGATAGCAAACACATTATCTACGTTGACTTCTGAAAGTTCCAAGTCTTTAGTTGAAGCAGAATGATATTCTGTATTTTCTACTTCTTTCGTCCATATAACTTTTACTCCATACACTCCCATCGCTAACTGACGTGGAACGTGTATGGTGACTGTTGCCTCGTAAACTGTTGCCGTGACAGGAATGTCTCCATGCAGGCTAATAAGCCATGCAGAAATATTTGCATCGCCAAAATCTTCAAAATCGTCACTCTCTTCATCTCTAAATACAGTCATAGAGATTATGATTGGCGGCATGGTTCTATAATTGAAGAATATCATACGTTTTATTTGCAAAGATACGTTACAACAAAATAATTCGCACTTTATCCGTTTACACACAAAGAGGGCAGGTGTAAATCACCTGCCCTCTGCTTGTATTATTCGCTTAGTTCCTTGATGATTTCGTTGAATGTTTCTTCGTCGTTCTCGCCATCCATACCGAAACGCTTCATCATCGCATCTATCGTCTTGAACTTACCGACATTGTCCTCGTAGCGTTCAATCTCGCCCTTATGCTCTTTCTCAAATGCGTTGGCTTTCTTATCATCTCCTTGTTTGCGAAGTTTCTGCAATGTGTTAAAGGCAGAAGAGTACTTAGAGAACTCGGAAGCAGCATTGAGATACTTCTGATAATCGTCATGTCTGCCAGTATTTTTTGCATACTCCTCCATCTTCTTTGCGTTGGAAGTGGAAGGTGCTGCGGAATTGTTCTCCTTGACGACTTCCTTGTTAGCCTCTCTCTGCTGATAGCCGTTGTCATCAGAACGGTAGCGCATGAACTCGTCATACATTTCCTTTGCTTTCTTCTCACTCATGCTGTGGCTGTTTGGCAGCCATGATGCGTAAGACTGTAAAGCTCCGTAGTAGTCAGATGCTATCTTCATTGCATTCTCATACTGCTCGTATGGCATATCCTTGTACTTCTTTGCATAATACTCTTTTGCCATCTGCTTTCTTTGAGAGGTAGGAGAGTTCATTATGTACATGTGGTCAATGAGACACTGTCTGAACATATCGGACTTACCATCATCGATGATGTCATTGGCTGTAATGTAGCCATCCCTGCAAAGCATGGCTGTTCCTACACCCATATTCATCCACGTGTCGATATTGAAGCCTGTTGCCATCTGTGCGGCTCTTGATGCTGTAAGACCTACCATCTGAGGAGAGAAGAATCCGAACTCTTCATTTGTATCAGCTACTTCGTCAATTAAATCCTTACACATCTGTAGTCCTGGATTACCAGAATTGATTGACCAATCCTTCTTGTAACCTGCAACCATCAAAGGAATATCTATAGCCATCTGTACTACAGGCACACCATCAAAGATATATGAAGCCTTTTCGTTCCAGTAGTTTATCTTCTTCGCCTCAATTTCCTTTTGCGTCAGATGTTTCTCGTCGTCATCGTCCCAGTCAAAGAATCCACCTTCACCGAAGAATCCGAGACAAGCCTTGCCTGCTGTTGCCCATATCCAAGGAATGATAAGACCATACAAGGATGTACCCCACATTGCTTTAACAGCTCCAATAGCTATGTGCTTGTTGGCAGCACGTCTTGCTTCTTCCTCTGTTATGTTAGGACTTTCAAGCATTATGCGCTTCGTGTAGTAATCTGTCATCTTGCCACTCTTCAAATTCTCTCCTGCCTTTGCCATATCCTGCAAGTAAGTTGATAACTTGCGAGAGTATGACATCGGAGAGTTCTTGAACAGAGTAAGAGCCTTAGCAGAGAGTGACCTTGACCTCTGTAATGGAGAGAGGAACGCTGCATGGCTTGACTGCTGCGAAGAGTTGAATGCGATTGTTGCTTCCGCTATGGCAAGTCTGTGAGCTTCCTTTTCTGCGTTCTCGTATTCTGTCGTTCCCTCCTTGTAGTTTCTCTTGACTTTCTCCATTTCCCTTGCGTACTTATAGTCGTATATTGACTTAGCACCGATTGCACAGGTTGCTGCATCTACAATCTTATTAGCTGCAAAGCCGTGTTCTCCGTATGAAGTCCTGAATTTGGAGATATTGTAGAGAAGTGCGTCTGTCCAAGAGTCTGCCACCCTTTCCGCTCTTGCCTTGTCGTTCATGATAGGGTCTGCGGTGGTCTGGTTCATTACACGCTCGTAGAAGTTCGGGATATTGTTCATACACCACGCAAAATTCTTTGAGAGACCAGCGACAAACTTCTTGTCGCTCTGTGCTCTTTTTGCGAAGAGGTCTGTAGGCTTGACTCCTAACTTACCACCAGAGAAGAGGTGCAATGGAGCGTTGATTGCTCCGAGAGCGAAACCTGCAATATCCTGTTGCTCTATGCCCCAGTTCTTTGCGAGGAGTCCCCAATAGCGAGGGTCTAATGAGTAATCAAGGAAAGCAGGAAGAGACGTAGTCTGCTTTGCTGCCGTATTGAGACGGAAAGCAATAGCATTAGTCGTAAATGACTTTGCCATTTCAGACCAGAACTCGTCTGCCAAGGATGCCTCTGTATTGTCTCTTATCAAAACCGCAGCCTTTGCAGCATCAGCAAACATCTGAAAAGCACCCTTGTTGTTGCGGTTGAGTCTGTGTCTGATTGCCGGAGAATTGAATACATACTGCAAGTCTTGTCTTACTCTTGCGTATGCATTCCATTCCTCCATTTCATTCAGATGGTCGAAAAGAACCTTGAAAGCATCTGCCTTGCTGTCAATATTGTTCGTATTGTGTGTACGTTCAATCAATGCGCTTGCTCCCTTTGTTATTGTCTGTGGATTGCCATTACCGGTAGCCGTAAAATCATCCTTGCCAAGTATCTTCATCTTACTTCTACGGAGAGGAACGTAATTATCAACGTGAGCCATTGAAGTGTCGAATACCTCAATGTACTTGTTGTTATACTTCTCTCTCAGGGCTGGGAGATATTCCATCTGCATAAAGTCGGCAAATGCCTGATTTTCCTTACCGATAAAATCAGCAATCTGTTCCATTGAATTTTCGTCGTAGCCTTGACGCATCAACTGAGCCTTGCCGTCACTCATTCTCCATAACATATAGAGATATGTAGCCTGTCCCTTGCTCAAAGACACTTCGCTTCTGCCACCTTGTTCTCCGAGTCGGTTTTCTCCTCTTGCGTCAACATCCACTTTGATAGTTACTCCAGAGTTCTTGACTTCCTTTGCATTGTCTTCTACGACTTCCAAGAATCTCTTGCCGTAGATTTCCTTGCACTTTGCGTCAAGTGCCTCTGTGTGCTTACGCATAGAGAACTCATACTCGTTGCTTGCCTCGATGACTCCGTTCTTGCCTCTGATGAAATAGTCATAAAGGAAGTTCTCGCCACCGAATCCGTTTGTAGCATAGTTCTTACACATATACTCGAAGGAAGCCATTGAAGCATCCCACATCCTCGATACGAAATTTCCACGCTCATACTTCTGTGAGTCCACGTCTTCCTGAGTGATAGGCTTTGACGGATTGTCTATTGCTTCGAGAACGGAATGAACGATATATTGCCTTCTCTTACGTTCGTCCTCAGCCTTATCCCTTCTGTACTCCCTGCCGTCGTCTATGAGGTCAGCAAGCTTTGTGCGGATTACATCCTGTGCGTCAAGCCTTGCTCTCATCTGTGTATTGATGTCAAGGTCGTTGGCTTCCATTGCCTCTTTCAGTTCTTCGATGTCGTCACGGAATACATGGGTAGTTCCATCATCTGCCTTGTAGTTGTACTTCATGTTTGCAGACCTTCTCGCTTTCAAGTCCGCAATCTCGCTGTCAAGGTTGATGTGTTCCTTCTCGGCTTTCATTTCAAGTTGTGCGATGTCAAATGCAAAAGAATGTTCTTTGCCATCGTCACCGATGTAAGTATCCTGTGCATCCTTCATTCTTGCATTGAGTTCATCAATCTTAGACTGCAACTCAGTTTGCTTGTCTATGAGTTCCTGAAGCTTTGAACCTATGACATTGCTTTCTGACACTCTTTTGAGGATGTTGCACGCTGCAAGCTCTGCATTCTGTCGCATAGCCTCGTCATCTGTCAAGGCAGCATCATCAACACGGTTGCCTATCTTGTCTTCGAGTTCCTGTATCTTTGCATCAAGCACAGCGGAATCAACCGTAAACTTCTTCTTGTTTGTATCATAGAAACCACGGAGGTATTCAAATGTCTGTGCCGTGATTGCATCAATCTTCTTGCCGATAGCATTTCCTCTGCCGTTCTTGTCACGGACTTTGAGAGTCATCATGTCGTGAATCTGCTTCTCGTAGGCTTTGCTTATCGCTCCTGCTGCTATCTTGAATCCCTTTGACGTGTTCTCTACAAGAGAAATCGTCTTAGTGTTCTTGATATTCTTCATTGCAGACATAAGCTGTCCCTTAGTGACTTCGTCCACGTTTGCCTCGTCAAGAGCAGACTTGATAAGTCTCTCCACATGGCTTGCTGCTGCTATGCGGTTCTTGACATCCATAGGGTGCTCTGCATCCCACTTGCTTGCAGCCTTAGCCCAAGCGTCAAGTTTCTTCGTACCTTCCTTGGTCAGGTAGTCGGACATCTTGTCGAAGCGTGGCTGTATTGGTCTGCCTGCTGCATCACGCTCGAATGGTTCATTCTCGTCTGCGGAGAAGTTTACTCCCGAATTGTCAACTGCACTTTGCAAATTATTATTATTTGCACTTACAGAAGCATTATTTTTAGTCTGGCTTGTATTATAGTCATTCCAGAATTTTGCTTCGTCAAAAGACTTTACTACATTTGCAGCATCATAAAGCTCTTTATTATTTGGTGTTGCCGCAATTGGTGCGGACGAATACAAATAATTGAGAGCTTTTTTCTTGTCTATATATGTAGCATATCCTCTCTTGAACCAGTCAATAATCTTGTCTTGCCCCTTACCAAATGCACTTGCAACAATGTTGAAGTCCGCATAGTTGTTCTTTCCGACATTAACAGCAACAAGTACGTTTCCTTGACTTGTTGTAAGCTCTGTTAAAATGGAACGATTATCGTCATTACCATAATTGTTAAACACAGCAATAGGATTTTCCATCTTCTTTGGTAAGTCTTTCAAATCCTCTGCCTTGAAACCATGCTTACCAATCTTCTTGGCAAGTTTGTTTCCATATAACAATATAGGTTTGTCTGCAACTCCAGCAGCAATCAATGTCTCGGAAGGACGACCCAACTTGAAGTTAAACTTGTCTGCGTCAGGGATAGTAAACTTGTCGATTTCCTCATTAAACTTCTTGTTGGCTTTTTCAATATGCTCTTCTCGTTCCTTCTTTGAGAACATAGGGAAACCTTCTTCCATTGCCGTGCGCTTCATTTCTGGAGTCACGTCAACAGACCACATTTCACGTCCTGCTTCTTCGACATCAGGAAGAGTAACGACACCGACCTTTGCACCGAACTTCTTGCCGAACTTGTTCATGAAGTTAGGGAGAATCTTGTCATAGAATCCCTTCATGCCCTCGCCACCAATACGGAGGTCTTTACCATCAATTTCTCTGTATTCTGTGGTTGAAAGAATGTCGTTTGCTAATTCCTTTCCTAATACGTCAGCAAGTTTCATTCCTGCAAACTCACCTCCAGAGATAACACCATCCTTTGACACGAACAAAGTCTTAGTGTCTGCATCATTCACATGTATGTCAACATCGAAACCGTCAACTTCGTTATGAGACTGTGCCTCGTATGGACTCACCTCTATAGTGTTGACCACATTGCCGATATTGTATCTTTCAGCCTGCTGTTCTCCGCTTGTCCAAGCCACCTTGTCGTAGTCATTCTCTGCTGCATAACGCAACATACGCTTCATGACAAGCTCATGCCAGTTCTTGTCGAATGGAGCATCAGGAATTTTTTTAAGCCAATTAGTATAATCAGCTTCTTTCATCTTGGAAACGTACTCATCGAAAAGTTTCTGTCCTTTTAATTTTTCTTCCTCTGTGGCATATTCCGTCCATTGTTCAGGATAAAGCGCTACACCATTCAGGTATTTTCCTACCATCTCTCTTATAAAACTTTTTGAAGCTTTCTCTGCTTCTTTCATTTCTGAGAGTTTTTTCTCAAAGTTTTTACCTCTGTACCCATTCTCTCTACCTTGTTGATGTCGATTACTTTGCACTTCATCGACAACAAGAACACGGTTTCCGTCTGCATCCGCGGTCTCACCAAAGCGACACCATGCAACGGCACGTCCTTCACCTGCATCTCCGAAGTGAGTCTCATCATTTTCGTTGTATGCCTCAATCGTAGGAACGGTAAGAGCGACTTCACGCTTATTCTTCAATCCCTTTGTGGTGTAGAGTAGGCGAGTGTCGTCAATAGGTCGTGCAGGCAAATCGACTAACTCTCTTGCTGCGTCAGCATCGTTCACAAGCACCTTACCCTCGTCAAGCCAGAAAGCATCCTCGAAGTCGTCTCCGTATTCATCCACAAGTCTGTCCCAAGCCTCCTGCTCGTCTCCGAGTTCGTTCATGTATTTGTCAAACTTGTCCTGTACTTCCTTTGGAGCATCCTCGCTTTCTGTATAGTTCACTTCTTCAATATCGACAGCATTCTTACGGATAAAGTCAAGAACCTCATCCTTAGTTGTCATTCCCCTGCGCACTTTCAGCCAGTCAGAGAGACCAATCCACTTGTCTTCTCCTTCTTTCAGACCGCCATTGTTCTTCAACATATTGAGCCACTGGTCTGCTGTTGCCTTGTTCTGCTTGATGTCAAGTACTGCCTTTTCTGCATTGGAGTACAGACCACCGTACAAGTGAGGTCTTTCCTTGTCGTCAGTTTCTTTCTTTGAGAACCTTACCTTGTCCGTGATAGCCAAGTTTGTATCATCAAAGATAACGTAGTTGTGAGCATTGTCCTCACGTCCACCACTACGATATTCTGCTGGGTATTTGATACCGACAAAACCTGCACGTGTCAAAAAATTACTTGCTTCCTTATCAGAGCCAAGAACTCTTGATAACTCATTCCTGTAAAACCATTCGCCAGTATTAGTTCCTGCATTAGGTTTCAGATTACCTTCATCGTCTCTATAAGCCAACGAATAATCATCCTTGCCTTCTTTAGCAGCTTGCTCAACGAACATTTTAACCTGAGTTTCTGTTAAAGGTTCATCCCATTTAAGATAGTTACTACCATTATCATCTGGAATGTCAACGGTGTAGAGTACGGATGCATAGTTTCCTCTTGAAAAGTCGTTTTCGTCAAACTCTTCCAATGCCTTCTTCTTGGCTTCCGCAAACTTCTTTCTGTTTATGTGAAGTCTTTGATATCTTTTGCAGTTATCAATTCCTTCCTCACACACTAACAGAACTCCACCTCTGCCTAAATCGGAATTTTCGTTTATAACAGACTTTAAGTATGCTAACTCGTCACCGAAGTCTTCCCATTTTTTGCTGTTTATCAACTCTCTAAACTGCTCATCAGTTATACCTTCAAGGTATTCAACAGCTTTCTTCCATTTATCTTCTCTACTCTTAAAACTTTCAGCTCCACGTTCGTTTTGCTTGATAGCGATATCATATTCTGTCTGCAATTTTTCTTTTGCGACACTTGCGCTCTCGCCCATTCGTGTCTGACGTTCGGCAAGGTCAAAAAATATCTCCCTCTTTTCCTCAGACCAATCTTCTTGAACAGCATTCTCTAAAGATTTACCTTTGTACAGGACAGGTCTTGCGCCAAGAGGTTTTCTCTTTGCTATCATCGCATACTTTTCTCCTATACCTTTGACCTCGGTGACATAGTGTCCATGTCCGTATGCTTGCGCACCCTCTCCAGTGCCGAGGAACTTGATGTCAAAATGGTCGAAGTCCGCACCTGAACCGTGGAATACTTTCATTCGCTTTTTGTACTCGTCAATGGCAAAGCGAACAGACTCTTCGCCCTTACGGTCAAGTTCCTCACGTTCCTTACGACTAAAGAGAATGTCGTTTCTACTATTTACTGCATCCATAACAGCCTTTTTACGGCTTTCTTCGCTTTCTTTGTTATAAGTACGCACGTCAAGACCTGCTGACTTCAAGCCAGCAATCACATCATCGGACGTACCTTCTGGTATAACAGCCACAGCGAACTCGTCAAGAGTAACAGGACGCTCAAACTTTGTCTCGAAGTAGCCTGTAGGGAAGTTCTCCCTTACTTCATGGATGAATGTGTCAAGAAGCTGTCTGTCCTCGCTTGACAAGTCCACACCGTACTCCTTCTTCAAGTGCTCAGCAGGATTCTTCTCTCCTAAAGCCTCTCTAAGTCTTTCCTCTCCTGCCCAGTCGTTTAAGCCAGTGCCGCACTTTTCGCTAAGGTCAAACAGTATGTCACCCCACTTCTTCTTGAACTCCTCGTGCTCTTCAAGCGTAGTGTTGAGGTTCTTCTTGTACTTACGGATGTCCTTTGTTGACTTCAATCGGTTTGCAACGGCTGCAATCATTGTGCCTATACTCGTAAGTCCGGTTGCACCATTGAGTCCCTGCTTCTTCATCATTCTTGAAGCATTCTGCAATGTGTTACGCTTCCATTTCTTATTTCCGTTATTATCGAAGCCATCAAACAACCATTCCTCAATACCGTACGACTCTGCCTTATCGTCAAGCCAGCGTTTGAAGTCGGGCTCCATGCCTTGCTCCTTTACCTGCTTTGCAGCTGTCAATATTGTAGCATCAGAATTAACCGTACCGTCTTTCTTGACAACCTGTTCCATCTTATAGATATAGTCGCTAATCATCCGATAAGGCAAACCATAAGTCTCAACCTCTGCGATAAAATCCTCAGTCAGTTTCTTGAAGTGAGGTCTTTCTTCACTTTCAAGGTCTTTCTTTCTGTCCTCTTTGATAGCCTCGTACTTGTCAAGCAGCTCTTCTGCGGTTGTTTCTCTGTCCTTTGCGATAAGGTCGTACATCTGCTTTTTCTCTTCCTGAGAGAGCTGACCGAATCTGTCCTTGCCATCCATGATGCGCTTGAACGCTTCCTTATCCTCAGCAGGAACATCGCTTTCGTAGTACACCTTTTCAGGCTCGATACCTTTCTCCTTCAAGTACCAGAATGACAAGTCCTCTGGATGATTACCTTGTTCCATCCACGAATCAAAGCGAGTATTCATCTTACTGCGTATGCTCTGTGGCTCGTCGTCAAGCACTCGCATATCCTTGTAGTACTGCATCCTGCCCTTGTTGTTCATACGTCTTGTTACCTGTGGATATGTAGGAGTCCATGCGTCAGCCGTGAATGTGCCAGCGTTCTTGCCGGTCTTTGAGTCTATGAGACTTGATTTAGGAATAAGACTTATCTCTCCATAGTTTGTATGGATATGATTGTCCGTATCTATGACTGCAAGACTCGGATTTGCTAAACCTCCTTGCTTCAAGACCTTTCTCAGTTTGTCCTCTGTGAGGTTGTGTACACCCATGAGCGACTTCTTTTCATCCTCTTTCTTTTCCTTTTTAGAGAAGCGAGTGTTATCTTCACTTTGCAAATCAGCATCATTCTCTACAAAAAATGCGTTACTTCCGTTACTTTTTACAAATACCCCTTGTGGGTTAGATA
>Ga0310690_10012712_pt1 | contig 10311 bp, 8 predicted proteins | sample AusTroGonzalo_MG_2_FD_207661 | JGI IMG/M metagenome (GOLD analysis project Ga0310690, IMG submission 207661) | Bovine rumen microbial communities from tropical cattle in Woodstock, Queensland, Australia - Gonzalo_04 (v2) (version 2) | ecosystem: Host-associated > Mammals > Digestive system >...
GTAGCCATCGCCATGCGCAGACAGCTGCTCAAGCGATAGAACAAGATTGCGCATTTACCAGGAGCGGTAGTAGACCGGCGGCGGCGGCGGCGCCACCACAACAACCGGCTAGCGTCACCGCCGAAAACATCCCGAACCCTTCAATGAAAAACCGACGTGAACAATCCATGGACTTCTTTCCTTTCTTTAAAACTGGATTTGCTCTGTCGCCCCATATTATAGCGTACGATCCGTTCTTCTGCGCACCCTCATGATCTCAACCATTCTGCAAACAGGCGATCATAAACGACATATCCATCCTCGCGCTTGTAGAGAAGCTCATCCCTCAGAAGCGTGTCAAGCGCAAAACGTATGCTCGATGCCGCCCGCAGGCCATGTTTGCGTCCAAACTCCGCCGACATCGGTTCGGCAACTACGCGTTCCGCCGCCACCGCACGGAGAAGTTCAACAGCACCCGGAGAACACTTGGACAGGATGAAGCCGTAGTTCATTGCGTTCTCCTCCACCAGGTGCACAAGGGCGGCCATCACATCTTTCTCGGTTGGACGTGCGACTTCTGACGCATCGGCAGTTATATCACAAGGGCGACCTCTGTTTCAATAATCTTGTTTCAAGATTATTGAAATGACGGTCAGGCATTTAGGCTGGGAAGATGGCGCCGGGAATGTATTCAATCATTGACTTGAAGGTTTCAAGCCGATCCAAAGCTTTGCTGGCGAGTCGCTCAAGCGCGGCAACGCGGAATCAGGATGTGATTAAACAAGAGAGTCATGCAAACCCATGTTATAGCAGACGATGCGCTTGATATCATCAAGGGCTTGTTCGAAAAACGCGGCCTGTTCCGCGTTCAATTTCAGCGAATCAATGGTCCAGTCGCATAACTTCCGCCCCGCTGCGCGACAAACTCAGAAATCGGCTTGGCAGCTGCAACCGGCTACTTCGTGTAGTGCCACCGGACTGTTGAGGCGGCGAGCTTCTCCCTGCGGTGGGCGTCAAACAGACCTGCCATGTTGTAGCCCATCGGCTTCGTGCGGATGTCCCCGCCGCCACGGAAGAACGTACGCGTGTCACAAAACTGCCATACCGCGAAGCCAGATATGTCCGGCGACGCCATTGCCGCCTTAAGCCAGCAGTCAAGGTACTCGCTCTGGAATTCCTCCGACCATTGCGCCCCCATCGGATCGTGACAGCCGTAGAGGGAATAGCATCCCGACTCGCCGATGACAATCGGCTTGTCACCGCCGTATAACTTCCTGAGCCGATTCAAGGACTTGTCGAGACCTTCCCTAATGGCGGCGGCAAGCAATTCCGGCGTCGTACCGCGTCCTATGTCGGAATGCCACGCCGGATAGGAGTTGAAAGTTATGAAATCAAGATTCGACGAGCAGAAGTCGTCATGCGCTCCGTTAGCAGCAAACGACACGAGATGTCCGGAATCCTCGGAGCGTATGGTCTCGATCAACTTTTCCGCAAGTTCGAGACCCGCGCTCCTGTCAGACCTGAATTCGTTCAGGAACGCGCTGACGACGACTGACGGATGGTTGATGGATGTCCTGACCATCATGCGCGTCTGCTCCACCTGGCTCGCCATGAAGACGGGATCATCAAGATCGTCTTTATTGCCCCAACCTAGCGACTCCTCCCACACGAGCAGTCCATGCTCGTCGCAAAGGTCGAGAAACTCCTCTCGCTGCGGGTAGTGGGAACCTCGCACAAAATTGCACCCGAGGGACTTTATCAGCTCAACGTCGCGGAGCATCGTCTGCTTTGATGTTGCGTAGCCCTCTTCGGGATGTGCCTCATGGCGGTTGACGCCCTTTAGCCACACCTTCTCGCCGTTGAGCCACAATGCGTTATCGTGTGCTGCAAATTTGCGGATGCCGAAACGCGCAGAGATACCGCCCATCGCCACCGTGTGGAGATTCGGAGATTCCGGCGACCACAACTTGAAACCGGGCACCTTCACCGTGGCGCGTCCGTTCCTGAACAAGGTCGTGACCTCGCTCGTTCCGTCGAAGAGAACTGTGGTGTCGAAATCCCGCTCCGCAAAGTTCACGGCCTCTATCTCCACTGTGCCGCACTTGTAGTCGCGTGTGCGCACAAACAGCCTACGGTCAGAGAACGACAGTTCCACACCGTGGTAGAACCCGCCGGAGAGAAAGAAGTCGTAATTGGGCTTGAACACGAGTTCCTTTGAGCCGTTGAGGTTGTTGTCGAGTGCGGCGACGACGATGTGCTTGCCCGCCGCGAGAGTGCCAAGCGGAATCTCTAGAGTGGAATACGGAAGCTTCGATTCCGCAACTTCGCGTCCGTCGAGGAAGAACCGAGCCTGAAGCCCCATGCCTTTTACGATGAGCCATGCGCCCTTTACAGGTTCGGCAAGCGAGAAGGTTCTCCTGTAGTGCGCGAGCCCGCGCCGCGCATACCACTCCGGCATGAGGTCGAAGCATCCTGGAACGGCCATTTTCCCCGTAGCCTCGAAGTCCGCATTCGCAGACGCGAGCGTTCTCTTTTCCTCGAATGCGAACTCCCAAAAGCCGTTAAGCGACATCCGATCGGCGGACTCCGCCTGCACCCAAAACGCGGCAACCGTCGCGAGAATTGTCCCGCAGATTGTTTTCATTTTCCTCGGTCAATGACTTATCGCAACCCTGCGGAGCAAAGGACGCGGAAGCCGGTGCTGTAGCTGCGGGTCGACGGCGCGTTGCTGTTGCGCTGCGCCGGTCGGCAGGCGCCCGCCGCGCCGAACCAACTCCCGCCCCGAAGCACGCGATTCGAGCGCGATTCACCGGACAGAGCCGTCGCAGGGGCCGAAGGGTCGATGTTCACCGCGCCGCCGTTCTCCGTGATGTCGCTCTCGTACCAGTCCAAACACCACTCCCATACATTGCCTTGCATGTCGTAGAGTCCCCATGCGTTCGGCGCGTACGAACCAACAATGGCCGTTCCATTCGTCGCTCCACACGATTCCGCGGGGTTGACGTAGGACGACCCGTTCCACACTTTTCCGCCGTTGCGCTCGTACCGGCCAAGGAGGTTGAGGTTTGCGTCCGAGTCCGCGTTCAGGATGCCAGATCCGTCGCCCCACTTCGTGTCGCCGTTGCCTGCACGCGAAGCGAACTCCCACTGCGCCTCGGAGGGAAGGTCGAAATCAAGACCGGATTTCGTCCGAAGCTTGCCGAGGAAGGAATTGGGATTGGGATCGGCAGGCCATCTGTAGGCCGCAGTGTCGTCCGTGGAATTGGCCGAGTTGCGGATTTCGTTGTAACTCACGTTTTCCACGGGACGCGTCGCGCGATCTGCTGCGTTGTTGAACGTGGACGGCGTGAGACGGCTTGGCTGGATCAGACCCCACTGTGCCTGGGTCACCTCGTACACGCCGATGTAGTAGTTGTTCGTGAGTGTGACGCGATGTGCGGTCTCGTTCGCCGCGCGCTTCGTCTCCAGCGGGGTCGAGCCCATCGTCCACGTCACGTCCTTCGCCATGATCTTGCGCATGAGAAGAACGCTGGTCTTGTATTCTGCGTTCGTCACGCCGCCCGGCACGAAGTCGGCGGCGGGGTAGTAGGTCTGCGTACCCGCACCGCCTGTCGCGGAGACATCAACCGCCATGTAGTCGGGTGTGTTGTCGAGCGCCCACGCCGTCACCACGGCCCGCGCGCCGCCGTCCGCGATCTTGTGGTCGGGCCACGAGTGGTCGGGTCGCCATGTGATCGTGCGGCTTCCCGCTTCGACGCGCTTCCAAACGTCGCCCATGGCGTTCCGAACGGCCGCGCCGCCGATGGAGGTCCAGACGTCGCCCGTCACGTTCGTCTGCACGTCCAGCGTGATGACGGCGGGCGCGTCCGCGAGCGTGTAGGCGATGGTCACAAGGCGGTTCGCCGCCTGCGCCATCGTGACGCCGGAGATCTCCGGCACAGCGGCCTGAAGGGTCGCGCTTGTCGCGACCGCGAGGGTAGCGAGTAGGAAGCGGCAAGAGTTCCGCTTCTTCGAGGCGAAGGTATTCTTCTGAGTTTTCATTACTGTTGTTTCCTTTTCTTTATCGAATGACGACCATCATGATGCGGAGTTTGTCCGAGCGGAGAGCGATGCCGTCGGACTCGCCCCACGTGCGGTAGCGCGCCTCAAGTGCCTGCACAGCCGTAGGAACAGCGTGCGTGCTTGTGACAAGTGCCGTACCCGACGAGGCCGCCGCATAGTTCTCGTTCTCCGCTGGGTAGCCCGATACGATGAACTGGTAGGTGTCGGCATGAAGCGGCGAGAGCGCCGCTTCCCCGACCGCGAGGATGGCCGCGACAAGCGCGACACGGAGGAAAGGCGCAACGTGTGGATCTCCCGCATACGGCTTCCCATCAAGTTTTTTTCCTGTTGCCATGTTTTCCATCTTTCTCTGGTTGTTTAGCGTTGCTTGGCGCACCATGCTAGTCTCCTTTTCACTTAAACTTCGGGCAGGGCAGCCCCTTGATGTTCTTCACCACGCCGCGTACGCCCACCGGCACGTGGAACTCCTCCTGGCCATCGAGGTTCTCAAAGGTGACGTCCTCGATGATGTGGTCGGGGTCGACCGAATGGAGCCAGATGCCGTACGACCCGAGGGGTCGGCTCTTGGGGAAGCGGATGTCGCGGAAGGTGATGTTACGCACGTGGCCGCCCTGCGTATGGTGCGTCTTGCCATAGCGGCAGATGGCCGTGCGAATGGTCAGAAAGAGGTCTTCGGCCTGCGGCGAGTCGAAGGCGAAATCCTCGAAGAGCATGTTCTCAATCACCATGTTGTTCGATGGCTGGATGGAGATTGTGTTTTCAGTCCAGTGGCTATCGATCGTCTTGTTGTTGTGGATGGCCTGGTGAAGAACATCGATGTGGCGGTACACGTGGTTACGGAAGGGATGCTCGCGTCCCAAGGACTCGTAACCCACACGGATGATATTCGCGACGTCCGTCCAGAGCGTGCAGTTCTCAACCATCAGATCCTCGCACGAGTACTTGGGCGCGATGCAGTCGTCCTGCGAGCGGACGAACGAATTGCGGATCGTGACGCGGCGCGACCGGCAAATGTCAATGCCGTCGTCGTTCAGCGTGCGGCCGTTGAGCAGCTTGATGTTGTCCACAAGCACATCCTCCGCCTCGTCAAACACGAGCATCCACGTCCATGAACTCATCAGTGTGACGTCCCGGACGACGAGGTGCTTTCCTTGCAGCCCACACATCCAGCCGGGTGGTCCCTTGCGCCACTGCCACGGCAGACCGGAGAGGATACCGCGGCCGCAGATGGTCATGTTGTCGCCCTTTCCGGCAACCCTGCCCTCAACATAGGCACCCGGCGCGAGATAGAGAGTCTGTCCGCTCCCGAGCGCGATTGGCTTGTCGCGCCGATGGCGGCCCGGGCCGAAGTAGACCACGTTGGGGTCGTCCGGACGCGGTGCGTTCTTTTCAGGCACGTTTGCTGCGATTACGAGCGCCTTGTGGCGGCCGGACGGCTCGATGGCCACGGTGAACGGCGGCTTCGCACGGAATATTGTCACGTTGTCGCCATTCACCTCTGGCGTGATTCCCCTACGAAGCGGAAGGATGCGCGTGCAGCGCATGGAGACCGCACCGGTCACCTCCACGGTCACCTCCTCGTCCGCGTCAAAGAACGCAGCGTAGTACGGCTGGGCATCGTCGCCGTGAAGACAGCTCGTCGGCTTCGGGATCTCGATCACGTCCACGTTCAGGTCGTTCACCTTCACCGTGAACACACCGTTCGTCGCGACCGTGCCCGGTGCGGCCGGCCATGTCACGATTTCCCCGTATGCCGTCGCGACCATGCAGACCGCGACCACGCCCAATGACAAAGCCCTTGCTCTCTGTTTGCAGAGTCGAGCCCCACGCCTCAGCGTTACCGCCAACGCGACCACCCCCTCATCAAAACATACATGCGGATTTTCCGCATGGGACGCTTCTTCACGTGTTTCGCTCATTGCCATTTAGCTTTCCCTTTCTAAAAGAAATCCTTGGTTCTACTCCATCTTCAATATGACGGGCGTTTTCGAGGTAAAATTGAACATGCACCAAACGGCAACACCCGTCAATGCAATAAGAATCAACTAAATCGAGATGCTTTTTTCACGGTCATGGTTCTGCTCATTGTTCCTATTACTTGCAAACGAGTGGGATTATCCCAAATGACGGAAAAAAATTCAATGTAGATTCGCGCAATATCTTTTGGTATAATTGCGCACCAAATGAAGGAAATGCCACATATTGCCGTGTTCACCACGACCGCACACCATACGTTGGACAACATCTTGCGAGGCATCCTCTCCTATTTGCGCACTCATTCGTACTGGTCTGTAGATCTCAAGACAGGTCGGAACGACGAGAAGAAACTTGAAGATGTTGACTGGACCTCCTATGATGGTGCAATCATTCACCATGAGAGCGCCATTGGGGTGGTGCCCGTTCTACTCAAGCAGATCCGCACACGCTGGTTTCCCGTTATATTCATCTCAGACCATTGTAGATCATTCGACTCCGAACCCTGTTCCGTACTTACCTGCGACAACGCGTCAATCGCGGACACGGCAGCGGCACATCTTATCTCAAAGCATTGCAATGCATACGCATTCGTCCACGCCGCCAGACAACCATGGTCAAATGCACGAGGACGCCTATTCGCCGAGGCAATCAAGGCCAAAGGCGAAAGGTTCCTGTGGCGGGCAAGCGAGCAAAAGACGCTCGTCCGCCTGATCGCCGACGCACCCAAACCGCTTGGCATATTCGCCGCCACAGACATGCTCGCACGCGCCACACTAGATGCCTGCCACCATGCGGGATGCAGTGTGCCAGATAACGTACTGATTCTCGGCGTTGACAACGACGAGACGATCTGCGCGATGTCCCGACCCGCCCTTTCAAGCATCCCACTGTCGTCTTATGACGCTGGCTATCGCGCGGCGGCGATTCTCGACGGTGTCCTCCGAGGTGAGATCTCGTCAAAAGATATGCCCGACATATTCTACACGGGCGACCATGTCATTGAACGTCTTTCCACGGCGCATTCCTTTGCCTATGACATACTCGTGCGCAGATGCCGGGAGGTGCTGGCTCAGGACTTCACAACGCCCATCAGGGTATCCGCGCTCGCAACAAGCTTCCGAGTCTCGCGACGTACTCTCGAGACACACTTCCGTGCAGTGACTGGCACGACTATTGCTGAAGAAGTAATACGCCTTCGAATTGAACGCGCCAAACACCTCTTATCTACCACTGTCAAGACACTAACACAAATCGCCGACGAGTGCGGGTTCTACGACATCAGCCACTTTTCCGCGATGTTCCTCCGTCATGTCGGCATCCGCCCGACTGTCTTTCGCAACAACAATCATTAGAGACAATTCTGCAAAACCCGATTCTCAGACCATCCTCCGCCAAGACTTCCACCTTCGCAGAAGCAGTCACCCGCCCTACGATACCCCCGCAGTGGCAATCTCAGATAATAGCATACGATCCGTTCTTCGGTGAACCCGATGAACGGATCGCAGGTGAACCGGCTTAAAACACCCCTTACCAGGAGCGGTAATAGACCGGCGGGGGCGGGGGCGGGGGCGCCACCACAACCGGGGCCGGGGAATAGACCGGCGCGCTATAGACCGGTGTACTATAGACCGGCGTGGTATAGACTGGCGCAGGAGCCACAACAACCGGCGGCCGGACGATGCTGTTCACAAGCGCCGCCGTGCCAAGAGCGGCTCCCGCAATACCCCATCCGCTATGATGATGGTGATGATGATGGTAGCCAGGCCCCCCATGGAACCGAGGACCACCATGGAACCCACCATGGAATCCTGGACCCGGACGGGCGAACATCACGCCTGCCGTTGCCACGGCTGCCAGCATTATTATCAGTTTCTTGTTCATGTTTTTCTCCTCTTTCTGTCGTTGTCGACAAGGTGTAAGGCAAGATCGTCCGTAAAACCTGACAGACTTTCTAAAAAAAATATCACGTCGGCCGCGTTGCCCACGACAAACACCGAACGTTCGGGAAACGTCCACTTCAATCATCGGCCAAGGGATTCGGCGATGGCCGAGGCGGCGGCGCGGAGCTGCTCTGCGGTATGCGCACTCATGATTGCGACCCTGAGACGCGCCGCGCCACGTGCGACCGTCGGATAGCGTATGGCCGGAACGAGGAAGCCGCGCGCCTCAAGCGCCGCGCTGGCGGCAAGTGCCTTCTTTTCGTCGCCGACGACAATCGGCACGATTGGCGTCTCGGCGCACACGGAAACACCACGTTGCAAAAGTTCCGAAACGAACAACGCGACATTCTCGCGAAGACGCGCCACTCTCTCTGGTTCTGCCGCGAGAACCTCAAGGGCGGCGAGGGCGGCCGACATCGCGGGCGCACCTGGTGCCGTGGAGAAGATGAACGGACGCGACACGTTGCGAAGATAGTCCACAACAAGGCGCGAACCGCAGACAAAGCCGCCTTCCGAGCCGAGCGCCTTGGAAAGCGTACCCATCAAGATGTCGGGATGCTCGCAGCCAAAGCGTTCGACGAGTCCATGTCCGGTTGGGCCCACAACACCGGTCGCATGAGCCTCGTCCACCATCGAAAATGCGTCATGTCGACGCGTCACTTCGATGAAGCGCGGCAGATCGAGGATGTCACCGTCCATAGAGAAGACGCCGTCCGAGACGGCGAGACGGCGGCGGTGCTCGCGGCAAAGCGAAAGCTTGTGGTCGAGATCGTCCATGTCGCCGTGTCGATAAATGAACACGTCGGCGCCCGAAAGCCGACACCCGTCGATGAGGGAGGCGTGGTTCAGCTCATCGGAGAGAACGGCATCGCCCTTGCCGACGAACGCGGTGATCGCACCGATGTTCGCCATGTAGCCCGTGCCGTAGATGATCGCCTCCTCACACCCCTTGAAGTCCGCCAGCGCACGCTCCAGACGGACATGCGGCGGCTGCGTGCCGGTCGTGAGCCTCGCCCCGCCCGAGCCGGCACCCCAATCGCGGGCGGCTTCCGCCGCAGCGGTGACGACACGCGGATCGCGCGCGAGGTCGAGGTAGTCGTTCGAGGCGAGAACGACGAGGTCGCGTCCGTTTACGCGGGCGACGGGACCTGTCGGGCTTTCAAGCGTCCGGCAATGGCGCGAAAGGCCCGCCGCCTCACGCGCGGCAAGCTCTTCGCCGAGTCCGTCAAAACGGCGCATTACGGCACATTCGCATGCGAGCGCCGGAACGTCCGTCACGATGACGGGCGTCTTCTCGAGGAACCGAACCGTCTCGGCGACGCCTTCTCGTGGACCGCGGTACAGGAAAATCCGTCCGCCGCTCGGATCGCCCTTCTCCTTGATGACGGTGATACGGTGATACCCGAGCTCACGCGTCGCAACGTAGCCGGTGACGTAGTCCGGGTCATCGGATACGCAGATCTCTGCGACGATCCCGGGCGCGTGCTGCACCTTCGTCGCGAGAACGATCGCCTCGGCATAGTGGTTCTTGCCGCAGGCCGTTCCCTTTTCCAGTGACGCGGCGTCATCCATGTACGTTGCGCGCACGCCACGCGCCGGGTCGGGGTCGAGGCGGTCGAGCGTATCTGCATCGAGCAGCATCGCCCCTCTGAGCGCATGGCTCTCCGGGAAGCGCGCCATAATCTCGTCGATGCGCGAGACGCCCGCCCCTCCCAGCAGCTTGGCCGCAAGTGCGCGCCCCTCGGCGGCCGTCTGGGTCACATGCGTCGTGACTGGTAGGGACTTGAGCCTCAGAATATCCGCCGCCTGCGCCTCCACTTTGATGTTGAGGAAGTCGGGGGCTCCCTTCGGATGCGCCAATGCGCGTTCCGCGAGGAGCGCGGCCACCCTCGGGACGGACGCGTCCGCAACAATCTTTTCGGCGCCCGATGTATGCACCCCCGCGCGCGCGGCTCTCATTTTGACAGAGTAAAACATGACATTTCCTTCCCGTCCGCCCCTCCACGCCCCTTTGCGTGCGGGGCCCGAGCGCCCTGAAAAGGATACGGACGGCCGGGGAGGCCGTCCGCAGCGTTTTCAACCAACCCGTTTTTCAACGGCTCAGAACGAGAGACCGAGCGCGATGCCGCCGTAGAAGCACCACGAATGGTCGCAACTGTTCCCCCAGGCGGCGTTGTAGGCACGGGCACCGTCACGCATGTTGCCATCGAACCAGTAATCGCTGTAGGCGATGTAGCCGGAAAGCGAAAGATTCTCGCAGATGTTCCAAGTGAGCTCACCCTTGATGGTGGTGTCCATCAGACCGCCATGGTCAAGCGGCTCCTCGGAACCCTTATGCTTGACGAAATAGCCG
>Ga0310690_10012714_pt1 | contig 10311 bp, 8 predicted proteins | sample AusTroGonzalo_MG_2_FD_207661 | JGI IMG/M metagenome (GOLD analysis project Ga0310690, IMG submission 207661) | Bovine rumen microbial communities from tropical cattle in Woodstock, Queensland, Australia - Gonzalo_04 (v2) (version 2) | ecosystem: Host-associated > Mammals > Digestive system >...
TTTTCAGCGGTTTGGAGTGCTTTATAAGATTGTGAGTTTGAGTCTTATGCCCAACGCGGGACTCTTTTTCTGGTGGACTCGCCAAAACCGTTTGAGCCTTGCTCGCGGCGTGCTTGCAATGTGCCTGCTTTACGGCGTTGCCATTTTGGCGATATATTTTGTGTGAGTAATGAGAAGAGAGTAAAGAGTAAAGTGTAATGTGTAAAGAGTAAGGAGTAAAGAGGTAAGGTTAAGTGAGAAATAGTATTGAAGGCTCATAGCCCATAGCTCAATGCTCATAGCCAAATATGAAATCTTAAATCCTAAATAATCAATGCGTTATTACCTGATAGCTGGCGAAGCGAGTGGCGACCTTCACGGGTCGAATCTGGTGCGGGAACTCAAATTGCAGGATTCCGATGCGCAGTTCCACTTTTTCGGTGGCGACCTAATGGCCGCGCAGGCTGGGTTGCCACCCGTGCTGCACTATCGCGAAATGGCCTTTATGGGTTTTGTCCGCGTGCTGATGAACCTTCGCACCATCAGCAGGAATATGGAACGCTGCAAGGCTGAAATTGTTGATTTCAAGCCTGATGTGGTTATTTTGATTGATTTTGCAGGGTTCAATCTGCGCATTGCTGAATTTGCAAAAAGCATTGGTCTTAAAACCGTTTTCTACATCTCGCCGAAAATCTGGGCATGGAAGACAAACCGCATCAAAAAGATAAAGAAGCATATCGATAAGATGCTGACAATCTTGCCGTTTGAAACGGAATTCTACGCAGGTTTCAACTATCCAGTGGAGTATGTCGGCAACCCAATTTTGGACGCCATTGAGGAGTTCAAAACCAACGACCACCAGACTGAAGCCGATTTTCGCCAGTCTAATGGCTTGAGCGACAAACCGATAATCGGACTTTTGGCTGGCAGCCGCAAGCAGGAAGTTGGCTTTATGCTGCCAGTGATGATTGAAGTCAGCCGTCAATTTCCCGAGTATCAGTTTGTTATATCGGGTGCCCCAGGTCTCGACCGCGACTATTACACCAAAGTGATTGGTGCTGACTGCAATATTCCAATTGTCTTTGACCAGACATACAACTTGCTCAAATTCAGCCGTGCGGCGCTTGTAACATCTGGCACCGCCACGCTTGAGACAGCCCTGTTTGGTGTGCCAGAAGCTGTTCTCTACAAAATCACCGCCCCAAATTTTCTCTATCGCGTCGGCCGAAGATGGCTGAAAGTGAAATGGATATCGCTTGCAAACTTGATTGTGGGGCGCGAGATTATTCGCGAACTTGTGCAGATGGACTGCAACCCGCGTACCATTGCCGATGAGTTGCGAAAAATTCTTGAAAATGAGCAATATGATGCCGATTTTAAGCGCAATTACGCTGAACTTATGCAGCGTATGGGCAGTGCAGGGGCATCAAAACGCGCAGCGCAGGCTGTAATTAAGTTTGCAGGTTGCTGATATTGTCAGCCGCCTACGGAATACTTCGACTCTATTTTGCAATATTGCTGAAAATTAGACATTTCTGCACAAATCTTCAGATATCATTTGCATATATCGCTGTAATTGTGTACGTTTGTTGATGGTTAATCCAAAACAACACTTAATTAATCGTTTAAAATTTTAGAAAATGAAAAAATGTTTGTTTAAAGTGACAATGTTTGCAGCACTTACAGCAGCGTTTGTGGCCTGCAAAGACAACAGCAAAGACGAAGTTGAAGACTTCCGCAACGAAAACACCTTGGGACTGCCCGAAAGTGTGAGCTCGGTTGACAACACCGTTGACTTGGGGCTTCCGAGTGGAACAAAATGGGCAAAGATGAACATCGGCGCTAAAAATCCGTGGGACTATGGCGATTACTTTGCTTGGGGCGAGACAACCGCCAAAACAATTTACGACTGGAGTACATATCTGCATGCGAACAAAGGTCAGGCAGAGGAAGGCCAGGAGTGGAAGCAGATAAACAAGTATCAAATTGCCGATGGAAGTAATGGTATTTGGTACAACAATATCAAATTTGTTGGCGACAACAAAACAACGCTCGACCCTGAGGATGATGCAGCTCATGTTAACTGGGGCGGCGACTGGGAAATGCCTTCACCCGAAGATTTCATAGAACTTAGGTCTAATTGTGTATTTGATAATAAGTCAAAAGAATACACAGAATATAACGGGGTTGCAGGAGTCATGCTCAAAAGCAATAATAATGGTGCAAGCATATTTTTTCCTCATGCAGACTTTAGTTATTATGACTATATACCAAGTGATGGTGCCTACGGCACAGGCATTTTTTGGGCAAATTCTATAGGACGGACAGGCGCGGCAAACAAAGTTTGGACTATGTCGCGTGAGGCCAGCGATCCTTATTTTGTCTATGACCCTTTTACACGCTTCTATGGTGCATCTGTAAGAGCTGTTTGTAAAGCCGGAGGCAATACCAACGGCCACGATGCAGTCGATTTAGGTTTGCCGTCGGGCAAATTATGGGCAACGATGAATATTGGTGCCGAAAAAATAGAAGACCGTGGTTACTATTTGGCTTGGGGCGAAACCGAACCGAAAGAAATCTATACCGATAGCACCTACAAGCATATTGTTAAAACCGATTTGGGTTGGTCATACAGCAAGTATCAGATGGAAGACAATGATATAAGCGGCGTTTGGTACACTAAAGATTTCTGTGGCGACGGCAAAACAGTGCTTGAGGATGTTGACGATGCAGCAGTTGCCAACTGGGGTGGAAAATGGAAAATGCCGACAGATGAGCAATTTAGAGAACTTATGGGCGGATGCTATTGGTTATATACCGAAAATTATGCTGACACCACAAACATTGCTGGCTATATTATTTATAAAGCCAAAGCCGATGCCGACAAACACAAAATAATAGACAGAATTAGCATTACCGTAGATAATGTAAAGCCTTTGGACGGATATACTTTAGCTGATACTCATATATTTATGCCGTTTGCAGGTAGATATGACGAAAGAACTGTTGGGTATTATGGGTATTATTGGTCGTCAACGCTTGTAGGAAGTACAGTCGGTGCTTTCTCAGCAGAACTACCTTGGACTGGTTCGAATCAGCGTTGTCAAGGTTTGTCAATCCGCCCAGTTTGCAAGTAAACTTATAATAAATGTTGATTATCAAAGGTCTGTTGCCTGTTGTAGGGTGGCAGGCCTTTTTTGTGCAATCTGCAAGCCATTTAATCTGTGCCGTCAGAGCTCTAATTGTTGTGTACAAAGGTGTTTGCAAAATGCAGAAAACGCCGCCAAACATTGTTGAAATTCACTTACATTTGGCATTGTCGGCATCGAAGGTCGATAAGATATAAATGGTTGTAAATCAGTGAAAACGCGATATTTGGTTTTGATTTTTCTGTTGGCGTTTGCGGCGTTGGGCGCAAGGGCCGAAACCATTCGCGTATCCATCTTTAGTCAGAGCAAAATAAAAACACTCGTCTTCACCACTGACGAGGGCAAATACAGTCTTGTGGCAGACAACCGTCTGCTTATGAGGCTGAAAAAGAACGCGATAATCTACTTCACAATTGTGGGCAAGGGCATCAGCGTTTGGGACCAGGACGAGCATCTGGGCATTTTCAGCGAACTTTACCTAACGGCCTCCACCCGCAAAAGCATCTTCAAAGTTGAGCCCGCCGTGCCTGCGCTCAAAGCCCGTCTCTACGACGGCGACCTGAAGGTTACAACCGACGGCGGCAACCTGAAAATCGAAAATTATGTTGATGTGAACGATTATCTGTCGGGTGTTGTGGAGAGCGAGGCGGGGCCGAAAGCTCCTTACGAGTACTACAAGACGCAGGCAATTATCAGTCGCACTTACCTTTACGAGAAAATCTGGCGCGAGGGTGTCGAAAAATATAGCTTGATGGACAATGTGAATCATCAGGTTTATCTCAGCCGCTGTTACCGCAATAGCCTTATCCGTCAAGCAGTTGCGCACACCACCGACCTCATCATTGTTGATTCCACAAACACACCGATAACCGCTGTGTTCCATTCAAATTCAGGCGGTCAGACGGCCAATTCTGAGGATGTCTGGCTCTCGTCGCTGCCCTACCTGAAATCAGTCATCGACACGTTCAGCATCCGCCAGCACAACTCCATCTGGCGTGATACGGTCTCTGCCGACCGCTGGATTAAGTATCTGAAAAACAATGGCATAAAAATCACCGACAGCAAATCGCGGGAGGCAAATCTGGTTTATTCGCCCACCAGCCGCGACCGCTGCTACCGCTATCTGACTGATACCATTCCGCTTAAAAAGATTCGTGCCGATTTTGGTTTCAAGTCGGCGTGGTTCTCGATTAGCCCGCGTCCTGGTGGCAAAGTGCTCGAATTCACGGGCTACGGCTATGGCCACGGTGTCGGTCTGTCGCAGGAGGGCGCAATGGAGATGGCCCGCCGCAACTATTCGTTTCTCGACATCATCAACTTCTATTACCAGGGAGTTCGCGTGGTGAATATCAGGAATATAGAGAGGTAGATTTGTTTTGTCAATAATCTCTTCTGAGCTTCTCGAATCCGTATTTCAGACCGAGTGTTATGGTGTGAGCCGCTCCTGTGGTTTTGAGCGTCGGCGAATTGAATTTCACTGGCATATACGTGTAGCGGAGCGACGGCGAGAGAATCAGTTGCTGGTAACCGCCTTTCGGCATTTCAACCACTCCGCATTCCATTTCGTAGCAGACTTCAACGCCAATCACTGGCTGTGGCTTTGCGCCTTTTATTTCTGCGCGTCTCAAATCCTCATTTTTTTCCCGTGCCTTGTCACCAGGCAGTAGCGTTAACCAGCCAACCCCCAGAGTTGGTGTAACTGAAAAATCGTAAAATACTGGAATTCTGCAACCTACATTTACGCCCCAAAACATATTTTCAGTTCTTTCTCCTTTTTTCATAGCCGCTCTCTCGAAATCGAGGTCGTCGTTCAGTTTGCCGCAAAGAAGCATTGTTCCGCCGTTCAGCACAAAATTGTGGAATGACAGACCCGCATAAAAATCTATTGCAAAGCCAGTGTTCAGCAAATTGCCGAAATTGCCGGAGTAAGAAGCCGCTCCGCCGGAAATTCTGAACTCAAATGTCGGCCGCGTATTTATGTATTTGTACCGAATCAGGTTCCGCACAAATGTCTCGTGCTCGCTCATCGGGTGAAGGGCAAGATACTCGTCGCAGGCATCGTTGATTGCTTCAGAGGATTTGTATGCCCGCGTCAGCTCGAAATTTTTGATGAACAGCAGCAGAAAATCGCGGCGGCTCTCGCTGAGCGATTCATTGTTTTCAATATCGTTTCTGTAGAAAGCGTTGTTCACGTGGATTGAGTCGGCCAAAAGCGGAAACAGACTGTATTTGAAGATGTTAGCCTTGTTTTTGTACTCTTCGATGGTGAGCGAGTCGAGAACCATCTCGGTGGCGGCCAGCTGATAATTCCGCACCCAGATGGCCAGTAGCCACAATTCGTCTTGCGACAGAGCCTTGAGCTTGTTGGTTTCATATTCGGTTTTGGCAAAGAACATCAGCCCCTCAGCCTTGGAGCGGTCGTTATCGATAATGGCCTCGAAAATGCGGTTGCGGCACTTCTCAATCAACTCGGTTTTCGACTCGTGCGTCATCAGGTATTGGTGCATTGCGGCGGTGTCAACCTGCGCGTTGGCGCAAATGCTGCTTATGACAACCGTAAGTATCAGAATTATCTTTCTCATAATGAATTAGTAAACACGTTTTGCCTCGCAAAAGCCGAACTTAACCACCAGCGATAAGGTTGTCATTGCTCCGTAAATGGCTTTCTCTTCGATTTTTGCCCTGACAGGCTGAACGGTGAGTCGCAACGCTGGTCCCCAGAAACACGACGCATCGCTGTCAAGGAAAAACTTCTCGTACCGTATTTCGGCGCCCAACATCGGCATAAATGAGCGCAATACCTTGTCGTTCAACGGATTTTCCTTGTTTTCGCGGTCATAAATAGGTATTATTTGAGTATATCCCAAACCAGCGCGCGTAATAAACGCAAAGTTGTGTTTCAGAGGAAAATACCGTCCAAAAAGGAGCTGAATATTGGCCATATTGCCATCACCGCCAGTTTCCCAACGCGCATCATCATTGAATGAGAAGCTTTGTTTTGTCTCGCAAGGCGATACAGTAAACTGGAAAGAAAACTCATAACGATTGTCTCCACACGAAATGTCACAATCGAATGTGGCTGGAGCAGTGCTGAACCAGTCGGCAATTCCGCCCGCCAAAAAACTCATACCAGCACCCATGGCAACATCAAATTGAAGGCCGTCAGGGTCTTTCATAAAATTGTAAGTCAGATTATGCTTCACATAATAGTCGTATCTGCTATTGGAATGATTTTGAAGGAATTGGCCGCTCTCACGGTTCATTGTTTTTATAAGATTTACACGATTTTCTGAAGAGGTCTCCAGTTGCTTGACAAACACATCGATAAAATCCTTGTCGACATCGGTCAGGCGGCTGTCGTTGTGGTAGGCTTGCTTTATTTCGGCAAGATTTTTCGTCACCTTGGTGTGAACCACATAATAAAGGTTAGTATTGAAAATGATTTTCGGGCCAAGATCCGCTTCGCGAGCCGAATCAAGAGCTACAACATCGTTCAGAAAATCGTCGAAGCGGTTCAGGTAGAGGTCGATGAGCCACAACTCACGGGGCATCAGCGGCAGATAAACGCTGTCCTCGAGCGTCAGGGCGTACTCTTTCAGATTGTAAGTTTTCTCCTTATCGTCGTCGGCAATGCTTTCGGCAAGGTGGCTCAGGCACTTTTTAATCAGGTCGCTGCGGGTATCGTCGAGCAGACCTAATTGTCCCATTTTCATAACCCTGATTCTGTCGGTGGCAGTGCTGTCGGTAGCAATTTCGTCGGCAATAGTCTGTGCCTTCAACTGTCCAAATACGGCCACCATCAGCGCGAGGCAGCACGCGGCAATTTTAGTTTTCATAATGGTTTTATTTTACTTTTTATTTCAGTTTGCACTCAACAATGGTGTGTCCAAGACCCACGCCGTCGTGCATTGCGGTCACTTGCAGACCTGCGGCCTCGATGCAGCGGCACATATCATCCGAGTGATACATTTTGCTGTTGCCGTTGGCCAGAGCGGTGAAATAGACGCTGGTCATTGTTAGGTCGAAGGCGGCCGTTTCAAAGCGCTGGCGGTCCCAGAAGGTCTCCATAATGAAGACGGTGCTGTCTTTTGTCATCGAGCGGGCGGCGCGAGTCAGAATGCTGGTCACCTCGGCTTCTGAGAAGCAGTCGAGGAACTGGCTCATCCAGATGGCGTCGAAGCCTGTCGGGAACGGCACAGCAGGGTCGAGCAGGTTGGCTCCGTGTCCGTGGATGCGGTCGGCACCGTCGAGTCCTGCGGTTTGCTTTTTCATCATCTCAATCTGCTGCGGAAGGTCCATAATGGTCACGTTCACATCGCGGTCGAACGTTACGCACTGTGTGGCCCAGCGGCCCGTGTTGCCGCCAACGTCGAGCAGTGTGCGCGGATGGTTGGCAAAGACAATTTTCAGTGCTTCGGCAAACGAGTTGTCGCTATAGAAATGGTCGAATCCGAACCAGCTTTTTTGCACCTCAGGCGGCAGTTGTGACAGGCCCTCGTAGATGGTTGGCCACTCACCGAACACCTTCAATCCCTCAGGTTTGCCGTTCAAAAGCGATTCCTCTAACTTGAACAGTCCCAAATAGTTGACATCGTGATTGAAGTTGAGATTGGCGTTCACCATCGTGTCGTTGATAAGGAACCAGCCAGCCTTTGTAATCTGGTAGCGCTCGTTGGCGAAAATCACCGTGCCTATCGACAGCGATGCCTCAAGCAGCACTTGTGCGGCATATTCTGTCAGGTGGCATTTTTCGGCTATCTCGCTCTGCGTGAGACCAGTTTTGCTGTCGGCAATAGCCTTCAGAATGCCAAACTTAATCATCAGGCGCGACACCTGAAAAACCACCGGCGCTCCGGCAATGAAATGCGCAAGTCTCTGCGCCTCAAGAGCTGATTGGTGCTCTTTTGTGTATTGTTTTTGTAGTGCAGGAAATAGCTTCATGATACCTCAAACGGAATAATAAACTTGATTGCAAACTTATATATTTAGTTTTAATCTAAGCGGGCGAAGCTCAAAAAACCAGGCACAAATCTTTCGAAAGCACGTTGTAAAAGATTATAATTGCAGTCGAAAAAACAGGGTTCTAGAGAGAGTCCTTACAAGAAACACAACAAATAATTGAATATGAAACGATTGATAATTTCGCTCTGCGCCATATCAATGCTTTTTGGCGCTTGCAAGAAAGAGAAAGAAGACGATTCCAAAAACGAGCCAATCAACCAGTGCATCTATGATATAATGGATATTTATTATCTGTGGAACAGAAATATGCCGGCGCGTCGCAAGCTCGATTTCAAGCAGTCGCCCGATAAATTTTTCGAGAACTTGCTTTACAAACCTAACGAGGTCGATATCTGGTCGTACATTTCTAATGACTCAGAGGCTCTTGAAGACGACCTTGAGGGCACTCCATACTCAATGGGCTACTCGCCTCAGTTCCAGCTCTACGATGAGGGCGGGAAGTATGTGCTGATTATTGTTCAACATGTCTATCCGAACACTCCTGCCGAGCGTGCCGGTCTTAAACGTGGCGACATTATTCTCGACATCAACGGCACTCCGCTGACGCCTGACAACTATATTGAACTTTATACTCTTCAAAATTCGACATACAGCCTTGGCTTTTACGACCCTGTCAGCAATACTCTTGACCTGAACGGTGTTGAACTGACTATGTCAGCCGAAAGAATTGAGGCCGACCCGTCCGCTTTCGACACCATCTATTATGTCGGCAACAAGCCTGTGGGCTATTACGCCTATCTGGCTTTCACCACTGGCGATAAGTATATTCCGTCGATGGATGCCGTTTTCGACCGCTTCAAGGCTGCCGGAGTCAAAGATATGATTCTCGACCTGCGTTACAACGGCGGCGGCTCAATCGATGCTGCCGGACATCTGGCATCGGCCATTGCTCCGGCTAATGTGGTGAACAATCATGAAGTGCTTGTTTCATTCATTTACAACGATTTACTGACAAACGCTTTCCGCGGTTACGAAGATGAAAATCTCTACCGATTCCCTGATAACAGCCATAATGCCGACATTGAGAATCTGTATGTCCTTGGTACCAGTGGCACTGCGTCGGCAAGCGAGCTTGTCACAGTTGGATTGAAGCCTTATATGAATGTCACTCTTGTGGGTGAGTACACATACGGAAAATATACAGGCATGATTGTCTTCGACAGCGAGGATAAGGAGTATGCAGACCTTGAAAATTGGGCGATAGCTCCGATTGTGATGAAATATGCGAACGCTGTTGGTTACACTGATTTCGTCGACGGCTTGGTTCCTGACATTTATGTTGAGGATGATGGTTTATATATGGGTTATCCGCTCGGTTGCCCCGACGACCCGATGATTGCTGCCGCACTCGACCGCATCAATGGTCTGCCGCTTACTGCAAAAGCAGCTCACAGAAAGCTACCGTTCAAATATTTGGGCGGAACACCTTCGCTTGCGGGTAACAATCTTATTATAAACGGATTAAAAGTCAGCAAATAGGAGTCGGGGTGTTGGATTTGTACTCAAATCCGGCGCTCATCAATCCGTGCCTTTGCGGTTGAAGAGCAGATAGCCCAAATTCACCTGAAAACGGAACGGCTTCTCCTCCTTGTAGTAGTAATTGGCCGTTATTGCGAGCGGTCCGATGGGAGTTTGCCAAACCAAAGCCTCCTGCCCCATGAAACGCGGAGTAGGATACTTCTCGCTGTATGTCGGGGCGTAGCTTGATGTCAGCAGGTAGCGGTACGGCATGAAAACATGGAATTCTGTCCGCAGCTGCACCTTCTCTGTGAAATTAATAATGGGCATGAGGCCAAATCCGACGAACTGATTTGCGCGGTATTTCTCCAGAATCTGTGACTGGCACTGCGGGAACGGGTCGTAGGCATAAGCCGAAAGCAGAGATGAGATGCTGTTCGAGAATTCAGTCTTGTTGTTGATGTTGAACACAAGCTGGCTACCAAGACTGAAATGTCTTCCCATCTCAAAATATCTGATAGCGTGCAATTTAAAATTGAACCAATCTCTGAAAACCGAAGCTTTTTTGGCATCCTCGAATGGCTTGGCGGTTGAGCCGGGACTGTATTCCTCCTCGCCAAGAATGTAGCTTCCTTGCAGCATCAGGAACCGACCTTTGTTGGCATACTGTTTGAAATTCAGAAGATTAAACTCGTAACCAAGT
>Ga0310690_10012715_pt1 | contig 10310 bp, 9 predicted proteins | sample AusTroGonzalo_MG_2_FD_207661 | JGI IMG/M metagenome (GOLD analysis project Ga0310690, IMG submission 207661) | Bovine rumen microbial communities from tropical cattle in Woodstock, Queensland, Australia - Gonzalo_04 (v2) (version 2) | ecosystem: Host-associated > Mammals > Digestive system >...
TTATGGAGAAAAGTCAAGAACAATTCGTGCAAGAGTGCCTTGCCGAAGTAGAATCCCTGAAAGAGAGAATTTCCGCCCTGGAGAAGAAGCTGGAGGCTTACGAAACCAAGGCAGAGGTGGTTGTTCCCGTTGTCGAAATACCCGCCGAAGAAGAGGTGGATTTTACCGATGTTGATATGGATATAAAGGATGTTCCTGTGGGGGCGGAAGAGGGCTTATCCGTAGCATCGGCAAAATCTATCGCGGAGGAGAAGCCCTCTTCTGCCCCCATGAACGCCATGAAGGAAACGGATGAGACGGCTGGTTTGCACTGGCGTACGGATAAGCCGGGCCTGCGGGTTAAGAACATCCGCAGCGGCATTTCGCTGTACGATCGGGCGCTTTTTATCGGCACGCTGTTCAAGGAAGACTTTTCGCTGTACGACAAAACCATTGCCGACCTTAATAATATGGTCAGCCTGGACCAGGCTGTGGATTACATTCGCAGCAAGTTCCCGGACTGGAACCTCAAGAGCGACGTGGTGTACAACTTTATGATGTCTGTCCGTAAAAAGCTGGGTTGATGGCGGGAAAGCTTTATATCGTTCCCACGCCGGTGGGTAACCTGGAGGACATGAGCTTCCGGGCTGTGCAGGTGCTCAAGGAGGCCGATCTTATTCTGGCCGAAGACACCCGCACCAGTTCCGTGCTGCTCAGGCATTACGACATCCATCGGCCTCTCCAGAGCCACCACAAATTCAACGAGCACCAGACGGTGCAGCTGGTGAAGGAGCGCATCCTGGCGGGGCTCAACGTGGCCCTGATTTCCGACGCCGGCACTCCGGGCATTTCGGACCCGGGCTTTCTGCTGGCCCGCACCTGCGCCGATGAAGGAATTGAGGTTCAAACGCTTCCGGGCGCTACGGCCTGCATCCCCGCCATCGTTTCGTCCGGCCTGCCGTGCGACCGTTTCTGCTTCGAGGGCTTCCTGCCCCAGAAGAAAGGCCGCCAGACGCTGCTGCAGGCTTTGGCCCTGGAAACGCGCACCATGGTCTTTTACGAATCGCCTTACCGGCTGGTAAAAACCCTGGAACAGATGGCGGAATTCTTCGGAGAAGAGCGGCGCTGCTCGGTGGCGCGGGAAATCTCCAAAGTGCACGAGGAACATCGCCGGGGCACGCTCCGGGAGGTGGCCGGCTGGTTCCGCGAACACGAGCCCAAAGGGGAAATTGTATTAGTAGTGGCCGGCGCCCAGCCGGTGAAGCCAGAAAAGAAGAAGCGGTATGGAAGAGGGGAAGAAGAAGGGGAGGAGTAGCCTCCAGGGCAGTTTTGCAACGGGCGCCATCGCCCTGGTTTTCCTGATTATCGGTTATGAGGTTGCCTTGTTCGTCCACAAGGCGGCGGTCACGCGCATAGAAGCCAACCGCGACCGCCCGGATACCGTTTACGTTTTTGTGCCGGCAGAAGATGATTTTCCGCCTGGTACTGCATCCGGCGGAGCATCGGCAAAATTATTCGCGGAGCCGGATGCAGTACCAGGCGGCACTGTTATTATCAGAAGGGAATCAGAACATAGTGCAGGGGTGAAGAAGGTGCGGGAGCAGACGCGGCAGGTGGAGAGTTTTCGCTTTAATCCCAATACCGTCAGCGTGGAGGATCTGCAGCGGCTGGGCTTCAGCGAGAAGCAGGCGCAGGCTATTGACCATTACCGGCAAAAGGGCGGACGATTCCGCCGCAAGGCCGATTTCGCTAAGTCCTACGTGGTGGCCGACAGCGTTTTCGCGCGCCTGGAGCCTTTTATCGACCTGCCCAAACTGGACATCAATAAGGCCGACAGCGTCGCCTTCCTGGCCCTGCCGGGTATCGGCCCCTGGTATGCGGGAAAGATTGTTGCTTACCGCAGGGAGTTGGGCGGCTTTTCCCATCCGGAACAGCTGATGGAGATTTACCGCTTCGACCGGGAGAAATACGACGGCCTGAGCGACCTTATTACCTGCTCTAAACCGGAGCCCTACCCGCTCTGGACGCTCCCGGAGGCCGATCTGGCCCGTCATCCCTATATTTCAAAGGAGGAGGCGCATGGCATTGTCCTGTACCGCACGCACCAGCCTCGGGACGCCTGGACGGTGGAAGGCCTTAGGCAGGCCGGCGTGCTCTCTCCGGAACACTTTGCCGCCCTCTCCCGTTGCCTTCTGCTTACATCGAAATGAGCTTGGAACCTCTTGAAACGTCGAATTTGGTTTTGAGGGGAGCGCCGTTAAGGGCCTTGTATCGGCAGACCGAGGCGCCGGAGGCTTCTACATCCAGGCTTTCCCTTACGGCAATGCGGCAGGAGGAGGCACCGGAGAGTTCCACTTTGGCATTGATGGCGGGTGCATCCATGGCATACAGGTCCGAGGAACCGCTTCCTTCATAATGCAGCTTGGCGGAAGGAACAGCCAGCTCGGCTTTGGAAGCGCCGGAGGATTCAATGTCCATGGTCTGGCATTCGCTGCCGCGAAGCTCGGCATGGGCCGATCCGGACAGAACCACATTCCAGTCTTCGGCCGTTGCCTTTATCTGGCATCTGCCGGCTCCGGAAGCATTCAGATACAGCTGATTGAATCCACCTTCGAAACTATAGCATTTGGCGGCGCCGCTTACGCTCAGGCGGGCTTTGCGGGCATCTACATGCATGTTCTCTGCTACGGAAGCGCCGGAAACTTCCATCCGGAATTCTTCCTCACCCGTCAGCGTGAAATGGCCTTCCTGCCATAATCTGGAAGCTCCGCTCAGGGAAAGCTTCATCAGTTTGGGCATGTGCACAGTGGCTTTCAGAACTGCACCGTCTTTGTATTTCCTGGAGTTTTGGACCGAGCGGGGAAGGGGTTTGAGACCCAGCCGGAGCGTTCCGCCGTTCATGGTAACGTCCAGGTATTCTTCCAGGAAGTCGCTGTATTCCACTTCCACCAGCCACTGGTTATCCTGGACCAGGTTTACCTTGAAGGAGTTGCTGGCCGAAAGATTCTGGAAATCCTTGTAGTTGAACTGTTTGGAAAGCACGGCAACGGCTGTTGCTTCGGTTTCTTCGGCTTTTAAAACGCCGGCCGAAAAGGCCAGTACGGCGCACAAAAGGGCAATTGCTTTTTTCATTTTTCTATCGTTTAATTGTTTTCATCACCTTATCAACCCCGGCCAGCAGGTCTCCGTAATAACTGCGGAGAATCTCGGCCTGCTCTTCCTGGGAGAGTTCATCGGGCAGCTGATTCCGCAGGGGTACGGCCTCTTCCGTGAGGCTGCCGAGCCATTCCGCCGCCTCTTCGTCGGCTCCCGCCACTTCCCAGGCATCGGCCACCAGGGCCAGATAACGCGCATACACCGCGTCCGGATTGTTTTCCACGCCCCGGAAACTGTCGGCCTTCCAGGGAAGAAGGGCCAGTACCAGCAGGGCTGCGGCAGCTGCACATGCAGCCCAGTATATAAACCTCCTCCGGCTACTTTTTTCGGCGGCTTCCCATCGCTGCAGGAACTGCTCTTCCGTTCCTTTTGGCGGAAGGGCCGAATCCAGCTGCGAAGCGTGTTCCCGAATGTATTCTTCCAGATTATTCATGGTTCTTTAAGCTTTTCGTAAGTTTCTGCCGGCCGCGGGCGTAAATAGACCTGAGGGTAACTTCCTTCTGGCCAGTTATTTCCGCAATCTGCGCATAATTAAGGCCTTCAATCAGTGCCAGGTTCAGCACCAGGGAGTAGGGCTGTGGGAGCGCCTCCATGGCCCGGCGGATCTGGCCGATATCCGGCATGTTGTTCCCGGAAAAATCGTCCTCCGGCATATCCTCTTCCACCAGGCTGTCGGCATCTACAAACACAGGGTCTTTTTTATGCGAACGCAGCAGGTCGATGGCCTTCCTTATGCAGGTGGTCCGGAGCCAGGCAGCTGCCTGGGCGGGATTACTGCTCCTGACCCCGCCGGAAAGGTATTTGAGCAACGTGTCCTGCATCACTTCGGCTGCATCGGACTCGTTTCGCAGGATTCGCAGCGCCGTATTGTAAACGGGCTGGCTGTGCATCCGGTAAAACGCTGTTGCTTCTTGTCTGGTCATTTATTGATACCTTACGCCCCGGCTTTTTGGGGTCTCTACCTATTAAACGGAGAAAAAGTGAAAATGTTGCAAGGGGTGTCAAAAAAAGTCACGCATGGGGAGCCAGGCGTGACTAAAAGATTGCTGAACGGGCACAGGCGTTAATCCTGCACTTTGGCCATGGCTTCGCGGATGGCGGCCTCTATTTCCTCGGCCAGTTCCGGATTGTCCAGCATGAGCTTCTTGGTGGCTTCGCGCCCCTGGGCCAGCTTGGAATCCTTGTAAGAGAACCAGGAACCGCTCTTTTGGATGATGCCCAGCTCCACGCCCAGATCTACGATTTCCCCGCTGCGGGAGATGCCTTCGCCAAATACAATGTCGAATTCGGCCTTCTTGAAAGGCGGGGCCATCTTGTTCTTGACCACCTTCACCTTCACGTGGTTGCCCAGGGCGTCTTCGCCGTCCTTGATTTGGGTAGTGCGGCGGATATCCAGGCGCACGGAAGCGTAAAACTTGAGGGCGTTGCCGCCGGTGGTGGTTTCCGGATTGCCGAACATGATGCCGATCTTTTCCCGCAGCTGATTGATGAAGATGCAGCAAGTGTTGGTTTTGGAGATGTTGGCGGTGAGCTTGCGGAGGGCCTGGCTCATCAGACGGGCCTGGAGGCCCACCTTGTTGTCTCCCATCTCTCCCTCAATCTCGGCCTTGGGGGTGAGGGCGGCTACAGAGTCTATTACAACAATATCTACAGCACCGCTGCGGATAAGATTGTCGGCAATTTCCAGGGCCTGTTCACCGTTGTCCGGCTGGGAAATGAGGAGGGTATCCAGATTTACGCCCAGCGCCTTGGCATAGGTGCGGTCGAAGGCATGCTCCGCGTCAATGATAGCGGCAATGCCGCCGGCCTTCTGCGCCTCTGCAATGGCATGGATGGCCAGGGTGGTTTTACCGGAGCTTTCCGGTCCGTAAATTTCTATGATGCGGCCTTTGGGATAACCGCCGATACCCAGGGCGTGGTCCAGGGAGATGGAGCCGCTGGGGATTACCTGGGAGGCGTCCCATTCCGGCTGGTCTCCCAGCTTCATGATGGTGCCTTTCCCGTAGTCTTTCTCAATTTTGTCGATGGTTGCCTGAAGGGCCTTGAGTTTGGCGGCATTCACCTGATCCTGATTCATTTCTTCTGCTGCTTTTGCCATAATCTTTTATAGTTAATATGTTGCGCGGGCATCCTGGACCGCAAGCACAAAGATAATTAAAAACTCTTCTATTATCAAATCTTTTTCCGGGTGCAAAAATAGCCCCATCTTGCGCCAAACCATTGCGCAATTCCGAAAAATATATACTGGATTGATTATTCCCGGGGAATTGTTTATTTTTGTGGTATGAAACAGCGTCTGTTGGGAAAAACGCCGGAAGAACTCAAGGGAATTGCCCTGGGAGCCGGCCTGCCCGCCTTTGCCGGAAAGCAAATGGCGCAGTGGCTGTATGTGAAGCGGGTGCGTTCGGTGGAGGAAATGACCAATCTTTCCAAGGCCGGACGGGAGGCCCTTTCCCGTGAGTGGGAGGTGGGCCTGGAAACTCCGGTGGATTGCCAGACATCGGTGGACGGTACAAGGAAATACCTGTTCCGGGTTACATGCCCGGTGGGCGCCGGGCGGGAAGAGGAGTCGTGCGTAGAGGCGGTGATGATTCCGGACCAGGACCGCAAAACCCTCTGCGTAAGTTCCCAGGCCGGTTGCAAGATGTCCTGCAAGTTCTGCATGACAGGCCGGCAGGGATTCCACGGGAATCTATCGGCCGCCGATATCCTGAACCAGTTCTTTGCCATAGAAGAGGCAGGGGAAATCTCCAACGCCGTTTTCATGGGCATGGGAGAGCCGCTGGACAACTGGGAGGAAGTAAAACGGGCCATCGAGGTGCTCACGGCGCCCTGGGGACTGGCCTGGAGTCCCAAACGCATCACCCTTTCCACCATCGGCGTGCTGCCTAATCTCAGGAAGTTTTTGGACGAAAGCCGCTGCCATCTGGCCGTGAGCCTGCACAACCCCTTTCCGGAGGAGCGCCTGCAGATGATGCCCGTGCAAAAGGCCTGGCCGCTGGAAGACGTAATCAACCTGATTAAGCAATACGACTTCACCGGGCAGCGCCGGGTAAGTTTTGAATATACGGTCTTTTCCGGCTGGAACGACACAAAACGCCATGCCGATGCCCTCCTGCGCCTGTTACAGGGCCTGGAGTGCCGGGTAAACCTGATCCGTTTCCACCGGATTCCGGATTTCCCGTTCGGCCCGGCTCCGCTGGACCAGATGGAAGCTTTCCGTGACCGGCTGTCCCGGGGCGGGGTTACCGCCACCATCCGGGCCTCCCGCGGAGAAGACATTTTTGCGGCCTGCGGCTTGCTGGCAGGTAAACACAAGGAACTATGAAAAGGCTTTTGAGCATATTGTCGGCCTGTTTTCTGCTGGGACTGAGCGCCCTGGCACAGGACCGTTCTTCCTCTACCTTCGGCCTGGATCCCAAAGACGCGCAGGCGGTGCGCAGCATCCAGAGCCGCATGGACCAAATCCGAAAACACCGGCCCACCGTGGCGCTGGTGCTTTCCGGCGGAGGCGCTAAGGGGGCGGCTACCATTGGCGCGCTCAAGTTCATGGAGCAATACGATCTGCCCATAGACATGGTGGTGGGTACCAGCATCGGCGGCCTGCTGGGCGGCATGTATGCCCTGGGTTACGATGCCAATTATCTGGATTCCCTCATCCACAACATCAACTGGGAAATGGCGCTCAGCGACAAGGTGGACCGCAAGTATATACCCTATTCCAGAACACGCTACAAGGAGAAATTCCTGGTTTCCATCCCTTTCTATTACAGGACCAACGATTATCAGAACTATGTGACGGGAGACCTTCCCTTCGCTTCTGCGGGAGACCGGCGGCTGCATTTGGGCGCCGAAGAACGGGGTAATTCCATAGACCGGATTATCAGCGACAACCTGATGGGCAGCCTGCCTGCCGGGTTTGTGTACGGGCAAAACGTCTATCAGATTATCTCTTCCCGCACGGTGGGTTACTCGGATTCCACGGATTTCTTCAAGTTTCCCATCCCTTTTGCCTGCGTGGCAACGGATGTGGCTTCCGGTAAGGCCAAAATCTGGCACGACGGGTCCCTGAACCTGGCCCTGCGCTCCACCATGTCCATCCCCGGACTGTTTACCCCGGTGCGTACCCAGGGCATGGTGCTGGCCGACGGCGGCATGCGCAACAATTTCCCCGTGGACATAGCCAGGGATATGGGGGCCGATATCGTCATCGGCATAGACCTTTCCACTTCCAATCTGGAAGCCGAAAAAATCAACAATCTGGGCGATATCCTGTGGCAGGGGATCGATATGCTGGCCGGGGACTCGTTTGAACGGAATGTGCGTTCCGTGGATGTGCGTATTCACCCGGACTTGGACGGGTACAATATGCTCAGCTTCAACGAAGTGGCTATAGACACCATGTTTCGCCGGGGATACCGGGCCGCCGAAGCCGCCGCCGATGAGCTGGCCGCCGTCCGCCGCAAGGTGGGCTCCGACAAACGGAGACTCCAGGCCCGACCGGCCGTAGACCTTAACCGCCAGCCGGTTGTGATAGGGGATATAGATATTGTAGGCGTAACCGCCGACGAAGCCGATTACATCCGCTCCAAGCTGGCCGTGAAAGCCGGCACTGTGATTTCTTATCAGATGCTGGAGGAGGATATAGCCCGGGTTTTCGGCGAAGGCACCTATGATTTTGTGAGCTACGAGTTGCGCGGTTCCATGGAGCCTTACCGGCTCAGAATCCTGTGCAAGCGGGGTCCCATGCACCAGCTGGGCCTGGGCTTCCGGGTAGATACGCAGGACCTGGTGTCCATTCTGGTGAATATCGGTCTCAATACGCATTCCGTCCGGGGCGCTTCCCTGGATTTGACCGGACGGGTTGGCGTGAATCCTTACCTGGACCTGCATTTTGCGTATAATGCGCCCAAGTGGCCCACCCTCAACGCCCGGGCCTTCTTCCGCTGGGCCGATCGCAATAATTTCATTTCCGGGGATAACAACTTCAGCATTGCCTTCCACCAATATACGCAGGAACTGTATTTTTCCAACATGCGCTGGTCCCACTTCGATGTGCAGGGCGGCTTCCGGAACCAGTACTTCAACGTACGGCAAATCCTGGCCAAGGATGTGCTGGGCGACTATGATCCCCAAACCATTTCCCGGGATTATCCCGGCTTCTTCCTCAATGCGCGCATAGAAACTTTGGATAACGGCTATTTCCCCACGCGAGGTGTGTCGGCCGGCATCCAGGGCGAATTCGTTTCCCGTTTGTTCGTGGAGGGGCATCCCAAACCGTTTGCCGTGGTGGCCCTGGACGGGCAGATGCCTGTTACCTGGGGCCGTTTCACCCTTGTTCCGCACGGAAGTGCGCGCATCCTGTTCGGGGATGACATTCCCATTGTGTACGCCAATGTGCTGGGCGGAGATTTCCCGGGGCGTTATGTAGATCAGCAGCGGCCCTTCATGGGTATCAACAAGGCGGCTCTCCGACGCAATGGCATGCTGGTCGGCCGGCTGGATGCCCGGTACAACGTTGCCGGCAACCATTTCGTAAGCGCCATTTTCAATGCGGCCTACGATTTCAACAATTTCCGGGAGTTCGTAAAGGGGGAGCCTGTGTTTGGTGCGGGACTGGAATATGCCTATAACTCCGTTTTGGGCCCCATTAAGCTGGATATCCACTGGTCTACGATAACCAAGAAGGTGGGCGCCTATCTTTCTATCGGCTATAATTTCTAGGGTATGGAGTATGCCAAGTGCCTGGCGCGCCTGCAACGCCTCTGCTCCCGGGCCGAATACTGCTCGGCCGACATTTACCGCAAGGCCCTGAAGGACTTGGAGGGAGATGCCGGGGATGCTTCCCGCGTGGTAGCATCGCTGAAGGAGGACCGTTATGTGGACGATGCTCGCTTTGCCGCCGCCTTTGCCCGTGAAAAAGCCTCCCTGCAGGGCTGGGGGCCTGTGAAAATCCGCTTCCAATTGCGTGGAAAGGGCATTTCCGAGGCTGACATTGCCGCTGCCCTGGCCGAAGTGGAGCCGGAAAAAGCCGCCGGCAAACTGGAAAAACTGCTCTCTGCCAAGGCGCGCACCCTGGAGGGCGACCCCCAAATTAAGCTGAAACTTCTGAAATTCGCCCTCTCCCGCGGTTATGAGTATAAGGCCGTAGAAACGGCCCTTGCTCAAATAAAAAATAATACATAATTTTGCATTCCCTTGGCGCCATCAGGCGCCCGGCCGGGTCTTTCGCAGAAAGACGGAAAGGCGAAAAGGCCGCGGGGGACATTTACGGGGGCAGAGCCCCCGACAATAGAATGGCGGAGCGATCTGTCGCGGAGCCCTAGGCTCTGAGGAAAGTCCGCACAGGGAAGGGCGCCCGTCTGTGGAAAGCACAGTGGGGAGTAATCTTCAGGCAGTGTAACAGAAAATTACCGCCGGAGTTTTTCTTTTTTTTCTCCGGTAAGGGTGAAAACGCGGGGTAAGAGCCCACGACGTCGCATGGCGACATGCGGCGGGTACGCTGTCCGGGCCTGCAAGACCAAATATACCGGCAGATGAGGGCGGCCCGTCCGATGCCGGGGGGTAGGTTGCGAAGATAAATGACAGATTTAAAAACAGAAAGCGGCTTACGGCCCCGCCATTCTTTTTTTTAATAACACGGCTATGACTTTTATTCATTCGGATTTCATGCTCCAGACGGAGACCGCCCGCAGGCTTTACCATGAGCATGCGGAGCAGATGCCCATCATCGACTATCACTGCCATCTTTCTCCTAAAGAAATAGCCGAGAATCATGCCTTTTCCGATATTACGGAGCTGTGGCTGGGTGGCGACCATTACAAGTGGCGCGCCCTCCGCGGGAACGGCGTTCCGGAGGCCTATATCACGGGGGACAAGAGTCCCTGGGAAAAGTTCGAAAAGTGGGCCGAAACGGTTCCTTACACCATGCGGAACCCGTTGTACCACTGGACGCATCTGGAGCTTAGCCGCGTTTTTGGAATAGACCAGTTGCTGAAGCCGGAAACGGCGCGGGAAATCTTTGAGCAGTGCAATGCCATGCTGGCCACGCCGGAATTCCGGGGCCAGGCGCTCATCCGCAAGTTCAACGTGGAAACGGTATGTACCACCGACGACCCGGTTGACGATTTAAGGTTTCATCGGCAAATAGCCGAGCATCCCTTTGGCACTCAGGT